>Ga0207416_1003339_pt1 | contig 15560 bp, 10 predicted proteins | sample PaiPotPPM11metaG_FD_184107 | JGI IMG/M metagenome (GOLD analysis project Ga0207416, IMG submission 184107) | Iron sulfur acid spring bacterial and archeal communities from Banff, Canada, to study Microbial Dark Matter (Phase II) - Paint Pots PPM... ...
TAATCGGCCGGCTCCGTCACACGCGCTGGATTCGGCTCTTCAAGAAGCATGTCCAGAGGAAGAAGCGGGCTTGTCTCGCCCCCTTCCATGTGCAAACGGCGACCGGGCTCAGACCAAAGCGAGGAAGGATTATCCACGTCATCGGTGTAAGCACGTGCATAAGCGGTTCCGCAGAACCGGCAGGTGTAAAACTCAAGCACACGCGCACCGCACTCGCAGCGCTCACGCGGCTGGCTGTACATTTTGCCGCAAATCCCGCTGCGCTCAGGCTCTGCCAGTTCGCTGCACTCCGTATCCATGCAGACCCACAGGCCCGGTAATCCGCGAAAAAAATTATGAATGCGGCAGGGAAGGAGACCCGGACCCTTGGAATCAATCCGCGCCATGCTACCCAGAGCCATGAGCACGGTTGCCGCGGCATCCGCCTGCGCTGGCGGTGCATCGGGAAAAAGATCAGGACCCAGTTCTTGTACAGGCCTCGCCTGTTTCATCGTGGTATTGATCAGCAGACCGAGCGGCGGAAACTCCACGAGGGCATGGTAGAGGCTGGGCTCCAGCCCCAGGCCGCCGCTGACATACCGGTGATCGAGAAAAGGTCGAACCAGTGCGGCGCGCTTCTCATCGGCCTCGGCATCGTAGAAGCTCGCAAGGTCGATGTTTGCCAGAATCTCGGCATCACGTTTAGTCCCTTTGGCCGCATGCGGCCTCCATGCATAGTCGCCTTCGATCGGCAGGAAGGTCTCAGCGGGGACGCCCGAAAGCTGCGCGCCGAATTCGGGTGCGTAGGTCGCTTTACAGAAGCTCGCTGTTGCGCAAATGACCTGAAAACGCTCCGGTGGGATGTCCAGCCGGTCCCGTAACCGTCTCAGCAGAAGACCTACCTCCGCGCCAGCAGCGCCCCGGTACAGGTGCGCTTCGTCAAGGACGATCAGGAATTTCTCGCGAGGGTTGCGGGCCAGCCAGTCGCGCGTCTTGTCGAAGACGCGACGCTCGATGGGCCGCATGAGCATATATTCGAGCATCGAGTAGTTGGTCACCAACAGATCGGGCGGTGCGACCTGCACTTCGTGACGTGTTACCAACTCAACATCGTCGGGAAGCGTGATGGCCCTTCGAAACGCTTGCGTCTGTCGATCCTGCCATTCTGTCCCCTTGTCTCCAAACCAAGCGGGCAGATCGGGTTTGGCAGGCCATTTTCCACGTGACTTCAGCTGGTCCAGCAGAATCTGCGCCTGATGCTGCTCGTCTGAGGAAGGCCCTTCCGCCTGCCGTTGTATATCCACGTAGAAGTCATCGAAAGCCCCCAATTTTCGTGAGTCTTTTTCACGGGTGCGAACGCCGGCGTAAGGCGTACGGCTCGTATACCGCGCAAAACGAGGCGGACGTTGCGCCCACTGGTTAAAAAGCGCGACGATGCGCTTATCGCCGAAGAGCGAACGCAACCGCCCCAGCTGATCGTTCACCAGGGCGTTCATCGGGTAGAGGATTAAAGCGCGCACGGCGAGTTGATTGTGAAAAGCCAACGGGTTGGTGTGCGCCTCATAGGCGAGCTTTCCCAGTATCGGGAGCAGGAATGACTCGGTCTTGCCGGAGCCGGTGCCGGTCATCACCAAGAGGTTCTTGCCATCAACCAGGCAATGCCGGATAGCCTCCGATTGATGTTTGTAAGGGGGATCGTAAAGCAGAGCGGGGAGTTCGCCCGAGGGCGTTGAGAGAGCGGAATATGCTCGCAGTGCCGCTGGTGGCAAGCCTTTGATGTCGGAGAATTTTTCGCCGCTTTGATAGCGTGGAGTCGATTCGATGTACGGTATCTGATGAATGACGCCGGGACGATCAAGAAGTTCCTTGCGTTGCTCGATAAGGGCAGGAGCGCTGATGTGATAGGTGGCTTCGATATACTCCCGCAGCGCGCTATGAAGCTGTCCTATGGTCTCCTTTATGGAGTGTGTCATTCTTTCTCTCCAAGGTCGGGTTTCTCGCTCCTGGCTAACCATAGCCGCTGCTGAAGAAACATCTCCTCGGACGCGAGCTCGCGCTCCGGTATCCAGTAGGAGAAGAGGCATTTCTCGCGCGTGGCGGGACGCCCCAGAACCACTAAGCGCCGCTGGGCCCATAGCGGCAGCGGGGAAAAGAAATCGAGGCAGGCGCCGGTAGAATCGCGGCGACAACGATAAAATTGCGGGACTCCGCGGGAGTGATCGAGCGCCATCTGCAGATGCCATGCAACATCGCACCCTCGCCAGCGTGTTCCCGGCAGAGGAAAGTCCAAAAACTTAACGACGACGCCGTCTGCAACTTTGGCAAATCCCCAGAGAGGTGCTCCATGCGCCTGCGGCCGTCGCGCAACGTAGTTGCCGGATTCGCTGCCCGGAGTGTCCCAGCGGCCGGTATAGTAGCCAACGCCTCGGGTGGAATGGAGAATGGAGACATCCGCCACAGTTCCGCTGGGCGGTTGCCCCTCAAGGCGGCGAAGCATACTATCGCGCAATTCGGTTGCGGATTCGACCTTGGGGGTTTTCAGCCACGCCGACTTCGAGAGCTCAACTAGCCCGAGGTCGCGCAGAACCGCAGGCAAGGGTTCTGCAGGCTCAGGCGTGAGCACGCGGGCATAGCCCTCATAGGTAATGCGCGCGCTTAGTGACGCAGGCAGCGGTGTTATTTCGTCCGGCGCGATGCCGATGAGAAAGATACTTCCGTCAGGTCTTACGACGAAGCCGGGCGGTGCCAGGAAAACCCAGGTGCCCTTTACATCCGGATCGTCGGTGGTTACCTGGTTTAATTCAAGCAGATCTCCACCGATGATGAGCGCCTCCGCAGCAGCACCGACGCGCTCCTGCATAGTTATGTCTTCGTTGATGAGATACCGCAGACTTTCCAGAACGGCGGCAACCAGTGTTGACGGCGAGCAGGGACACAGGGTTCCGGCGGCACGTCGAAGCGAGGCAGCCAGCATGGCATCGTCGAAGCCATTGCTGGTGGTGATAGGGAGCCCGAGCGCCTCGCGGGTGGACCTTAAGACCTCGTCCGCCGAAATCTCTGTGATCACCATTTCCGCCTCGGAAGACCGATGCTGGCAAAACCCTGTTCCTTGGAAGCTGCGAGAAGAGCCAGAAGCCGCGCTCCGCGCAATAGCACCGTATTCGCTTTAATCTCCAGTAGCAAGCCGTCAAGAGCGGGTTTAGGAAGACGCTGCAAGTGGCACGGATTGCTGGCAAGTTGTAGCGCGAACTCGCTCAGGCCTTTTTCACGACAGACCTGGTAGCGTGTGGCAACGTCGGCATACCATTGCCCCCCCGCGCCCGTACCGCCTTCCATTTTCTCGTAGTCGCGGCGCAATACGACGGGAAATCCCGGCGATCCACCGACCAATCGCTCAAGCTGTCGCAGTTCATGCTCTCCCTCCGGATTGCAAATGTACGCGGCCTCGGCGTCGGCCCATCGTTTGCCACAGAGGTGAGAATAAAGGCGGTGGAGTAGCCGCTGCGCGATGCGGCTTCGCCGCAGGCCGGCAAGCGGCCCCAATAGGCGGGCGTCGCTCCATCGCTGCAGGACATCGAGAATTAATGTGACCGCAACCGTGTCACTGTCGAGTTCGTGCAAGTCCGGCTCGATACCCAGGCCCTGGAAACCCCGCTCGACTTGAGGGACGCTCACGATGATTGTGTCCAGCAAATCTCCATGTCGCGCCTCGAAAAGACCGCCAGGAGTTGGAACGGGAAACCCTTTGAGAAGCATATCGGTATCCAGATGCACAGGCTCCGCCGGGCGACGAAGACTGAAGAAACGGCAGACGGCTCCCTCATCTCTGCCGGTATCATCGATCAGCCGGACGGTCGCAACGCGATTGATGCTACGACACGTCCAGCGAACGGGCTTTACATCCCTCTCAAGCCGGAGTGCGTAATCGCCGAGCTCGTCGCCTTTGATTTGAAAGCGGCCAGACGCCGCCTCCAGATACGTCCACGAACGATCCTCGTCCTTTACGAACTGTGAGAGCTTCTTCTGCCACTGAGCGGTTGTTAGTGGCAGGTCGAACGTGCCGATTTCATCCGAGAAGAGTTCTGCTCCACTCGCGTTCTTAACGCTTAGTTCGCATTTAACGTGATGGCCGGCCGGACCAAGAACGCCGACTTCGACACCTCCTTCCCAAAACGTGTCCAGTGAAGGATCGTGGGGCTCCAGAGAAATAGCGAGGCCAGCATGCGCGGTTGTGCCGGGAAGCCAGGGCTCCGGCTCGCGCACTTCCAAAGTGAAGATGCCTTCCGCCGATGAAGACTGGTAGCCACGCCTGGCTCTTATCGAAAGCGTGTGCCTTCCTACGGGAAGCGGTGAAAGCTTCACAAACAGAGGAGAACCGACCTCACGGGCTTTAATAAGGGTTTCAGAGCCGCTGTTGAGACTGAGACCGTATTGGTCCACCGGATGATCGTGGACGATGCCGAAGCAAGGCGCTTCCGTCGTCAACCACTCGGCGTAGCCTTCGCCGTCCCAGGTGCGACCGCAGAGGCCAGCCGGCCAGATGCGGATGGTTCGAGCCACGTGCAATCCTAATTGCTGCAAGCCGGTCAGAATAGCGTTGGAAACAGTGTCAGGCATGGAGAGAACAGCGGCGCTCACCCCGTCACAGTCAAGTTCACACGGGGTAAGGAAAGGATGGTGGCTGAGGAGTTCCGTTTTCTCGCTGATGAGGATGTATGTGCGGCCCGGCCTAATAATGCGGCCCGCGATCTCGTGCGCAAGGCCGTCACTCCCGAGACGGCAAAGCCACACAGGCCCCGCCGAGAGCCGGGTCTCACTGCCTATTAGGTGATCCACCGCCGGATTGGACCTCTCGAATTGGACCAGAGGCGCCCCCGCCGTAGGCCACGACTTAAGCACCCTTCGTCGCGCACTGGAAAGGAGCCACCCCTTCGGCAACCATGTATCGCCCGTGCCCGTGATCTTGCAACGAGTACCGGTAAGAAATGTTCGGTAGTCTGGCGAGAGCCGGGCAATGCCCGTGAATGAAGGAATGTCAACGACCGCCGACCATGTCGAGGCTGCGGAGCGACGAAGCTTAAGGGTTGGTCGGATGCAAATCGAAGTACGGTCACCGTCATTCGGGGTGGAAGATTGCACGCCAACTCCCGTTAATCTTCCTGCGGTGCCCCTGCCCGCCCCTTTCAGTTTGTCGGCAACGAACCGCCGAGTTTCCTTAAGCCATTCGCCAGTGCTCTGCACCCGCTCAAGGTCCGAAACGAGCCTCTGAAGCGTCGGCGGGTAGATGGGGCTCTGGCCATCATTACTTCTGTCGGTGAGCAGTGCCAGGACGATTCTTCCGGTGAGTGACTCTTGCTGGAGAAATTCCTGGAATCTCGACGATGCCTCCCATGCATTTGCGGCCAGGAGTTGACCGACCGCTTCCGCGCTCATAGCTTCTAGGCTCACGAGGCGGTAGCGGAGATCGTAGAGGGCCTTCGCGAATTGCCATTGAAGATATTTGGACAGGATGGCATGGGTGATAGGCCAGGCGATGATAGGAAAGTGGCCGGCCCAGGTGCCGGATGGCGTCACACCCTGGTATGCGAGCTGGAAACGGGAAAACCACTCCCGCAACTGGTTGCGGCTGGCCTTGTCGCTCCAACGTGGAGTGCGTTCTTCAAATGAATGCCAGTATTCGCCGCCGTCATAGTCGTACCCCAACTCAGTCGCGTATATGACCCACAGAAGCCAGTGCGGCTCTAGCCGCAAACCTAAAGCCAGTCGTTCGCGCAACTGCGTTCCGATTTCTTCAAGCTCAGTGGCGGTCAGGTCATGCTCAAGCGCAAACAACGGGAAGCCCGAGTTTGATCTCGCCGCGGCGAGCTGCTGGAAGTGCCTCTCAAGGCGTCTTTGCCAATCTTCGAGAGGCATCGGCATAACGGCTATCCTGTCACCTGATGAGACATATGCTCACGCTGAAACAAGTAGCCTGGTCGGAAGCTCAGCGCGCTGACTGCCGAGGAGCGCCTCGATACTCTCGCGCTTCCAGACCTTGAACTCCGGTCGGCGTTCAGACCGGGGTAGCATCCAACGCTCCAGGGCAAGGTTCGCAATCTCCTGTGCGCTGAGTAACGATGACAAATCGGGTCTCCCGCGCCCGCGATGCAGAAGTTTCAGAGCGTTATTAGCAAGCTCGCAAATGAACACCTCGCGCTGGATGCCATGGCGAAGCATGTCATCCTTGAAGCCAAGCGCATGCAAGGCCGCCCTCGTAGTGCGCATGCGCCAATTAGGTCCTTGACCAAAACGGTTCAAGTCCGCGTAAGAATGACCGATCTCCCGCAGATATTCGCGAAGATCAAGGAAAAGGTTATCCGGAATATGGAAGTGCCCCCACCCGCCGGTGTAGCCGATGGATCTGAAGTATTCAATTCCGCCAAGCTTCAGCCGGTTGTAAACGGAGGACCGCCCCATTGACGAAGATGTTGTTATGGCCAGAAGGCGCGCTTTCTTCTCCTGGTGGGAAATAATGCCGGTGGTCTTTCCATACGCCTTCGTAAAATCATCGTAGATGTCCCGGCTTCGAAGTAAGCAGGCGACCATTTTTCCACCGAGCAGCGAATTGTAGGGCGGCAGCGCACCCAACACATAGGCGTCCATCACATTGACAAGTCGTTCGCCCCTCGCCTTTGCGTCCCAGTCGATCAGGGTGTCCCGGACCGAGAGGTTGAAGACGGGGTCCCCGATAGCGATGATGCCTATGAGCTTGTGGTTATGGTTATCCCAGACCAGGTATCTAAGTCGCCTGCCAAAGCCGTTGGATACCGGCACCGACCACGTCAATGCTGCGACGCGAAACAGGTCGCTTTCCCATGTGCCACCGGATATCCGCTGAAGCATGGGCGAGATTCGGGCAACATTCACGTCCTTACCTGAGGCAAAGTATTTGATAAGGCCCGAGAAATTCTCGGAGATGAATCTGCGGTTCGATGCCAGCCTATCGTCTCTCTGAACGCCGTGAATTGTCCGAATAACGTCTTTGCCGGCGCCGGGGGGAGCGAAGGTGCCATCGTCAGTTTTGTGAAAACCCAACGATTTCAGATGACGACGCAGACGCTTCTTGAGCGAGGCTTCCCGCGTCGAAACGCAAATAACGCCTTTGCCGTTCTTGCCCATCATCTCCTCATCTATGTGCGAGTTATCCCCTGAACATCGTCACTTTATTAAATGGGCTCAACAAGGCTAATGAATTCTCGCGGTGTTATTACTTTGGCTTTCTTCCAGAATCTGGGAAAGTGCATCAAGTCCCGGTCACCAAATAGTCGGCACGAGCCTCATCGGCGCATTCGAGGAATACGTTATCATCCGGATCATTCCTGGCCTCCAGTCTCCGCGTCGGCGCCACAGTCTAACAGTTTTTCTTGATGAGTTGTGAAAGCTGCTGCCATAACCCCTGCGAATATTTCAGTTTAGGGCGGGCTAGAACTTCTAGGTAGCTTCGCGATTTTCTTCCACTTCGCCTTTGTGCAGGTGGACGCCGCTTGGCCGCGGCTCGGACGGGCGTTTCGGACTGCGCCGGTTTCGCGCCAAACGAACCCCAACCGCGTTTGGCACTCACCGCGCTTTCACTCACGCCCTGCCACCCTCCTCCGGCCTCCGTTCGGTCCCTTTCACCGTTCCGCCTTGTTTCTTCCCGCTGCCGCTCTAGTGAAGGAAGAAACAAGCCGGAAACGGCAGAAAGGGAAAAAACATGAAATTAGAAGAAGTCAACACACGAACCAAAGAGGCCGTGGATTTCCTCGTTGCAGCATTGGAGTCCGGTCACAGTGAAGTCCTCACCGCATACCTCGGAGCAATGGCGAAGTTTCACACTTACAGCTTCGGCAACATCATGCTCATCGCACGCCAGAAGCCCGATGCTACCAACGTTGCCGGACTTCGGACATGGAACTCGCTTGGCCGCTTCGTTAAACGGGGAGAAAAAGGCATTTTCATTCTCGCCCCGATGGTCGGAAGACGAAGCACGAAGGATGTAGCGACCGACGAGGCTAGTGAGGACGCGACAACCGAGGGTCAGCGGACGCTGTACGGATTCCGGGCCGTCTACATTTTTGAAAGATTATCTCGTGATTTGCGGCCGAGCCTTTGCGCGCTCGATGTAATCCCCGAGTGCCACTTTAGAAAGTCCCCTCGATAGCAGCAACCACATCATCGCTCAAATCCTCTGCCTTGTGCAACGCTCCCTGATGGAGGGATGCAGGGGTTCCAGCTATCGCCAAGTTTTGTCCAGCAATCCGGGTTCTGAGCGCGAAGGCCTTATTTCGTCAACTACCGGCTCGGAGCCTGCTGGACTTTCAAGTGTTGGAGTACCGGAATCCCTTGCCCCTGCACGATCAGAATCTACTTCGATGACGGTCCCTCGGTGATGCCAATCCTTAGCGTGGCCGTGTGGTTAGAGTCGTCAAAGTCAGTATCAGGAACGCACATAAAATCTTTGTGACCTCTCGCCCCATAGGCGGAGCGCAAGTTTTCCAGGCCCCTCGCAATCCTCTCTCTGCTGAAAATGTCGCCTGGCTTAATTGGGAACATGCTTGCCAACTCAGAAGGTGTGAAGACCGTTGCTCCCGTAAAGATCAGATTTTTCAGCCGGTATTGCGAGCCTGGATCCACTGTCGCTGACACCGAGAAGACTTGCTCCGCCGGAGAATCGGATACGACCTTGGAAGTAACCTCGACCTTCACTTTGAAATAGCCACGATTCTGCCAGAAAGCCCTGGTTCTTTCTTGCACTTCCTCCAGCCATGACTGGTCCAATGCCTTCAGACCCTCTATTTCCCTGGCGAAGGCTTGGATTTCTGTTTCGTCGATGGTTTTAGTCGTCTCAACAAATGTAATCTGACTTACTCGTATACGGGGGCGCGACGAATTATCGTTCGCCTGTGCACTTTGCTCGCTGGAAGACGCGGCTGGCCGCCGGTCTGATGTCATCTCGACGGAAAATGTAGACGCTCCTATCGTGACGCCGACCAGCCCGCCGACCATAGTCAGGGTGAGGACCCGTCCCCACGTCTTTCCGAGGCGGCTTCGCTTATCGAGCAGATTGTTAATGCGACGTTCCATATCCCCCGTATCGAACAATCCCTGAGCCAGCGAGGGAGATACGTTTCTCGAATCCGCGAGGAGAGACTGCGCAATGTGCACCAGAGCGCCCGCATACAACGTTGGTGTTGACAGCTTCTCGACTGCGAGATCATCGCAAGCCAGTTCTCTGGTCTGGTTGATGCGCGCTTTCATCAACCAAGCAGCAGGGTGGAATGACACCCCCAGCGAGACAAGTTCACAGATGAGGTTCATTTGGAAATCCATTCTGGAAATGTGCGCCAGTTCGTGGCACACCGCCGAATCAAAGTCGGCCCCCGATGCGGTTTCCAGAAACGTTGTGGGCATCAGCAAAATTGGCTGCATCACACCAACCGTCAATGGACCAATTCCATCACGCGCGTAAACTCTCGGTACGCGTTTCAAGCGAAATGCCTTGGCATGGCGTTCCACCAACGAGCGCACGGTTCCCGACGCGGGATGAGTGCCTGCGGCGTCGAATAACTTCCGCGTGTGGCGCCCGGCAAATCCCAAGCACACGACTCGATAGACAAGAAAGGCGGCATAAAGACTGGCGAGCACGGCGGTGAGTGTCGGCGGGAATGAGAGCTGTTCTTCGTGGGGTTGTGAAAGCCACGACCATAAACTGAGCGCTATGGTGTCGTTCGGAGGCGCTGGACCTGGCTTCGACTGACCTGTCCCCGCCAAGGTGTCATGTCCACGGACGCTGACAGCCGAGGAGATTGCCGACTTCAGGCTCCAGAGTGGAAGCAACGAGCTTAAAAATAAAGCGGCGATCCATAGAACGTATTGATATTTGGCAGCAGCGCGACGGAGCGCCGCCGAGCAAAAGAGTGCCAGACCAGCAATGATCGCCACTTGGACGATCGAGTTGACCAGGAACGTCACGAGCATCCGACTAATCCAATCCATCTTTCGCCTCCCTGTCTCGTTCCAGGCGCTCCTGAATGAGACTGTTCAATCGCTCTAATTTGCTCCGGCCAAGCTCTCGGTGATCCAGAAGGTTCATCGCCAATGCTTCGACCGATCCCCCAAACAACCGGTCGACCAGATCGTTAAGCGATTGGGTAATCGCTTTCGCCCGGCTGAAGACGGCACAGTAGCGATACGCTTTTCCTTCGAGAGTGCGCGTAACTCGGCCCTTGCGGAGCAAGACATTCAGCATCGTCTGAACCGTCGTGTATGCGAGTTTCGGCTTTACACCGAGCCTCTTCTGCACTTCCTGCACGGTTGCCGGGCCGAGGTCCCATAGGACACTCATGATCAGCAGCTCTAACCTGGTGAGCTGCCGAGATCTGTTGTGGGGCGGAACCAATCGTTACCTCCTAAACATATAGGAGATTATGACGGCGAATCGTGAAGTGTCAACTAAAATCTTAGGAGGCAACACTGACTCGCGGTTGCTGGCAAAACGTTGCCTTAGCACTCATCGCCGGGTCGCGGGCGTGATTGAGGAGTTTCGCAGGAACCGTCGCGACGTTCGTCAACCTGTAGCCATCCGACGCTCAAAGTCGACAGTTAACCGACTTCAGAGAGCCCGTTCGATGGCAGCGGCCACGTCATCGCTCAATTCCTCCGCTCTCTGCAATGCTCCCTTGATCCTGACAATCTCCATCTCGCGAGCCGCGATCTGTCCGGCAGGTTCGCTGTGACCTCGCGCAGCCACCAGGCTGCGTTCGTGGCTGGCCAGCATGCGCCGAAAGATCGGCACCGAACTTTTCTTCGGCTGCGCATGCGCACAGCCGAGGCAGATCAATCCCTTCGGACAATGCTCTCCAGTGGGCAAGGCACATAGGTGCGTGCCCATGTCGCGCAGGTTGCAGCTCGCCGCGAAGGCCGCCCATTCCGCGGCAGTCGGATTTTTCAGGCCGTCTTCGCCGTAGTAGGCGTTATAGAGACTGCGCACAGTCTTGCGATACTCCTCGATGAGCTGACTGGGGTAGAGCTTGGCATAGATCATCACGGTGTCCGGAGAGGCATGCCCGAGCAGCGCTTGAATAATGTGCACGGGCGTGTTGTTGTTCAAATGTTCGGATGCAAAGACGCGCCGGCAATCGTGCGGTAGCAAGACGAGAGGAGAGCCGTCCGAGCGGCGGGCTTCCGCGTCGATCGAGATCTCGCGGATGCGGCTGCGAATGGTTTGAATGCCAGCGGTGCTGGGATGGCGAATGCCCTGGATCAAGTACGGCGCTGGAGGGCGAGGACGCTTCTCCTGCAGGTCCCAATGATCACAAACCGGAACTGATTCGCTGTTGTAGAAGCGTTTTACGTATCGGATGATCTCCGCCAGCACTCGGCCGAGCCCATCGCCGATGGGGATGACACGAGCGCGATCAAACTTCGACGGCTTGATGTGCAGGAGATAATAGATGCGGCCGTCGGGCATCTTTCGCTTAAGAATGTCGAGCGTGGTCAGTTCGCTCGCCTCTTCGATGCGCAACCCGCTCTGTACGAGCAGTTCCAGGAGGGCCCAATCCCAGAACGTGTCCACCTCGTCTGACCACGGGTAGCCGCGCGTAGTTGCGACCTTGGGCGCCGCGAGCGCAGCTCTCCATCGTTGAAGAGCGAAGGCGCGAATCTTCGGCATCTCGCGCTCCAGATCAAGCACCGTGGCCGTGATCCGGGCTCGGACGCGTTCACGTGCTTTTTCGAAACCGTATCCAACAAAGGTGTGCCGCGTCACTGGAATCGTGCGCGGAGCGAAGCGCTTGAAGGGAGAGTCGGGTTCGGTTGCCCAACCACAGAGGTCGGAAAAGAAAACGCGCAAGTCCACAAGCCAGCTGTGTGCGGTTGGACGTACCTCTTCGCCGGCTCCGTCGCCGACCTGTCTTTTCTGTTTACGATCCTGCCGGGCGAAGAGACCAACCCACATCTCGGCACGGAGTACGGGGCCGCGCTGAACGGCGCGAGCGCGTGCGATCACATGCGGGATATAGTCGCGGACGTGGCGTGGCAGAATCTCGGAGCAGCGCTTCACGCTGGGATGTTTATCCCGAATGAACCGCCAAAAGTGCGCGAGGGCAATGACTTTATGTCGCAATGTCCGATAGACATCGCTAACTCGGGCTTCGTACGTTTCCAGATAAAGAATGACGACCTGCTGGAAACGATCTGGTACGCCGGCGTTCTCAACCAGTTCCGGCGCCGTCATCCGCTGCCTCCTGCCATGGCGGGCAGAGCCCCGCTTCGGGGTTCGAGAAAACACGCCGAGCGAGCAGAGTGCAGCATCGAGCGCATCGGTCCCCTTCGACCAGCGAACCGACAGCAACTTTAGATCGTCATCCTTTATATGGTGGAGACTGTTGTAACCGCGTACGAGTAGAATCCGCAGTCCATTCGAAACCGCCAGCTGGCGGCTGTGAGCCGATGTCCATGTGATCGAATCAGTCGCTTGCAAAAGCGACGTGTGCTGTTGTGCCAGTGGGTGATCCTCGGGCAAGTGCGCGACCCACTGGTTCACGCGCAGGTCGGACAACATGTCCAGACTCGGAGCGATCATCCGCGCAGAAATCAGGACGCGTGCACCCCAAGTCCAATACGTACCGCCGCGACGGTCGATCCCGGCCTTCCACTTCGGCCAAACCCCTTTCTCGAAATCGTTCCAGCGCTGTTGCAGGGTTGATCCGCTGCAGCGATCGAGAGCATCGGCCAGGTATCGACAGACTGCCAGCATCTTCGATCTCTCGAAGCTGTTTGGCATCCGGAAATGCGTTGTGACCTCGTGAACCACCGCGAGCAACTTGTCTCGATCGTACCGTTGACCCGCCAGCGCCTCTGCTTTCTGGAATGCCGTCATCTTCATTTAATAGCCTCCTTGTTCTCTCCGCGTTTTAAACCCCTCATTCCCTCGTTCGAAACCCATAGCAGAGACGGCCCTTTCCGCCGTCAAGGGTGAAGCTGTCGCCAGCCACAAACCGGCTGCCCTGTGACTGCTCGGGCCGCTCTGCACAACACCTCTCCACTACGAGGGAATGAAGTTTTTTAAACGCTCGCAAAGGAGAAAAACAATGCAGAGAACCGAAAAGCAAGACATCTACAGTCGGATTACCAACCAGATCGTCAGCCACTTGGAAAAAGGCGTGCGGCCCTGGGTTCGGCCGTGGAACGCCGAGCATGCAGCAGGACGGATTACGCGCCCACTCCGCTACAATGGGAAGCCCTACAGCGGAATCAACGTTCTCTCTCTGTGGGCAAGCGCGATGGCGCAGAACTTCCTGGCTCCCATCTGGATGACCTTCAAACAGGCATTGGAGCTTGACGCCCACATCCGCAAGGGCGAGAAAGGCTCGCTCGTCGTCTACGCAGACAGCATCAAGCGAAAAGAAACCGACGAAAAGACGGGCGACGAGATCGACCGGGAAATCCCGTTTCTCAAGGGATACACCGTTTTCAACGTCGAGCAGATCGAGGGTCTGCCGGGAGTCTATTACGCGAAAGCCACGCCTACACTCGACCCTGTGGCCCGCATCGATCACACGGAAAAGTTCTTCGCAGCCCTGGGAGCAACCATCCGACACGGCGGAAACCGTGCGTTTTACAGCATCGCCGCCGATGCGATCCAGATGCCGCCTTTCGAGAGTTTCCAAGACGCGGACAGTTACTACGCGACCCTTGCCCATGAGTGTACTCACTGGACAGGCAGCAAGACCCGGCTCGACCGTGACTTCGGCGGGCATCGCTTCGGAAGCGAAGGTTACGCTGTCGAGGAACTGGTTGCCGAACTCGGGGCCGCTTTCCTGTGCGCCGACCTGGAGCTTGCACTGGAACCGCGCGAAGATCACGCATCCTATATCGCAACCTGGCTGAAAGTGTTGGCTGCTGACAACCGAGCAGTGTTCACCGCCGCTGCCCACGCACAACGTGCGGCCGAGTTTATAAACTGCAGGGCCACAGAGGCCGCCGCGCAAGTCACTACGACTTGCGCGGCATGATGTGGCGCCACGCATCAACGCCCCCGTCAAGAATCTCCTCCGGGTGACTTGACCGCGGAAGTTTGGGCAATGGTGCGCTCCAGCTCCGAGATCGTTTTATCGTCATAGTCGAAGACGTACTGTGCAGCTTTAGCTGATGGCCAAGAGTTTTGCTTCTTGGCTCGCTCGATGCTGGACTTCGCGGCAGCCAACGCTGTGACCATCGCATGCTGATCGACGCGCAGGTACAGATCGGCTGTCGTGCTCAGGTGTGAAGCCCGAGAATCTCCTGCGCGACTTTGATGTTGCCGGTGGTGTCGAGTACGCCTTGCGCGAGAGTGTGACGGAACAGGTGCGGATGAGCCGAGATGCCTGCCTTTCGACCGATGTAGCGCAGGGCCGACTCAAAACTCGCATAGCGAAGGGGCTTGCCTCGACCTTTTCGCGCCGCGATCCAAACGGCATGAACGTCCGGCGCCGCGCGGCGCTCGCTGCGCAGGTACTCTTCGTAAATCGGCCAGAAATCGTCGGTGACGGGCACACGGTGCTCGTTGCGCGCACCTTTTAGCCGCACTGTGATGAAGCACCGACTGCGATCGATATCCTCCAGTTCCATCCCCAAGATCCCGTGTCGGCCAGCGAGCGGACTCCAATCGCCGATGCGCTGACCCGCGCGAGACAGCAATATCAGAATCGCTTTATCGCGATAGGAACCGGCGGTGTCGATCAGTTTCTGAATCGCCACGGGCTCCAGGATCTTCGGGAGCGTTCTTGGAATACGACGGCGAAATCCGTCACGTTGTCGCTGGCGCGCAGGCAAGTCGCGCCCGATCGTCCCGTGACGCAGCTCTTCCGTGAGAGGGTTCCCGGAGGCTGGGTTGATGCGACCTTTCCACGGACCCTGCCCATCCTCGGTATCGCGGCGAATGCAGTACTCGAAATAGGACGCGAGCACGCTCAGTCGATGGTTGATCGTGCGTGGCTGGCGCGGCGTCTGCGCGGAGTGCGTGACGACAGCACCCTGTTTCGCACCTTTCGCGAATGCGCTGATGTAGTTGCCAACAATCTGCCTCGTGACGTGATTGGGATCGCCTCCCGAGGTGTGCAGCCAACTGAAGAAGTGCGCGAGGCCAATCGCGTAAGCGCGCTGCGTGTAGACAGAACAATCGCGCAAGCTCAGCTCCGTTAGAAACTGGTCGCACGAACCAACGCCGGCGTTTTTCGAGTCATAAACACGGAATGAGGCGCCGAATCGTTCGGCTTTTCTTAGGACCTTGTAAATCGACATAGCAGCCATCTTCACTCGACCGCCATCGAGAAGTACATCTACTCGGGGATTACATCGAGCGCGCAGAGGCTCGGCCGCAAATCACGAGATAAGACATCAGTCAGACCGAAGGCAAAGAACTCCCAACACTGACCGAAGTCAATGGCGACGTGACCGGATACCGCGAACGTCTGTTCAAGTTCGTGGAATCGCAAAGTATCGAGATTAGTTTCTCCGAAAACATCGCTCCCGCAAAAGGTCTCTCGTATGGCGGCAAGATCAAGCTGCTATCCGGGATGCAG
>Ga0207416_1003341_pt1 | contig 15544 bp, 11 predicted proteins | sample PaiPotPPM11metaG_FD_184107 | JGI IMG/M metagenome (GOLD analysis project Ga0207416, IMG submission 184107) | Iron sulfur acid spring bacterial and archeal communities from Banff, Canada, to study Microbial Dark Matter (Phase II) - Paint Pots PPM... ...
TCCCTCCTCAGTCCGGGCACGGCGGCGCGCGCCTTTGGCTCGCGCTCTTAACTGAGAGATGCGCTTCTCGATGGTTTTCAGGCCGCGGTAGGCGGCGGTCCTGACCGCGCCGGCCCGCTTGCCGACGACCTGGGCGGCGCGCTTGGCGTCCAGGCCGACGACGGCCCGCAGCAAGACGGCCTCCGCCTGGTCCGGCGGGAGCGCGGCGATCAGGGCGAGCGCCGCTTCCGTGCTGATGGCCTCGATGGCGCGGTCCTCGGTATCGTCGCGGCCCGCGACGAAGGCCAGTTCCTCGATGGGGACGGGGACGGCGGGCGGGTGCTGGCTGGCGCGGCGCAGGTGGTCCATGGCCCGGTTCCTGGCGATGGTGGTGATCCAGCCGCGGAAGTCGCCGTGGTCGCCGTGGAACTTGCCCAGGTCGCGGGTGGCCTGCAGCCAGGTCTCCGAGGCGATGTCCTCGGCCTCGCTGCCGACCAGGTAGCCGAGGTAGCGCAGCAGCCTCGGCTGGGCCTCGCGGTAGAGCAGGCGGAAGGATTCCGGGTCACCGCGCCGCGCGCCCTCGACCGCCGCGGTCAGGTCGACCGTCGCGTCGATCGTCGCGTCGGCGGGGGCTGTGGCCGCGGGGGCCATGGCGGCGCCGCCGGCGTGCCTCGCCTGCCGCGCCGTCTCGGCGCGGACTGGGTTAGGCGCGGCGGCGGCGTGCTGGTACCCGGCCCGGGTGCCTGTTCCTGCCCGCTCGTGTCCTAGCGGCGTCAGCAGAGGTCTCCTCCATGAGGCGGGCGGGATGGCGCCTGACGACGCCATCCCGCCTGCGGCGGTCGCTCCCCCTGGATGTTCGGTCAGTTCACAACGGCAGTAGAGACAGGATCGACGATGGCAGGGCGCCCCGCAGCCCGTTCAGCACGGTCGAGGGGAGCCTGGTCAGGATGTGGCTCGCCGTGCCGCTCGGCATGCTGCCCATCAGGGTGCCCACCGTGGAAGACGGGAGCGTGGTCAGCACGCTGCTGAGGTCGCCCGCCGGCAGTGTGCTCAGTACGCCGCTCAGGTCGCCCGCGGGCAGCGTGGTCAGCAGGCTGCTCAGGTTGCCCGCTGGAAGCTGGGTGAGGACGCTGCCGAGGGTGGTCGCGGGCAGCGCGGTCAGCACGGTGCCGAGGGAGCCGGCCGGGAGCGTGCCCAGGATCCGGGTCAGGTCGCCGGTCGGCAGCCCGGTGAACACGTTGCCGAGCGCCGAGGACGGCAGCGCGGTCAGGACCTTCGTGAGGTCGGTCGCGGGCAGTTCGGCGAGGACCGTGCCCGTCGCGCCGTTCGGCAGGGTGGTCAGCACCCGGGTCAGGTCGCTGGTGGGCAGGCTGGGCAGGAGGTTAGTGACCGTGGGCACCGGAAGCGTGGTCAGCACGGTGCCGAGGGAGCCGGCCGGGAGCGTGCTCAGGACGCTGCCCGCCGCGCCGGAGGGAAGCGTCGTGAAGACCGAGGACAGCTGGGTCGGCGTCAGCTCGCCGAGCGTCTGGGTGAGCTCGCCCGCCGGCAGCGAGTTCAGCACGCCGGCCAGGTCGGTCGCGGGCAGCGTGCTCAGCGTCTGGTTCAGGACGGACGCGGGGAGCTGGGTGAAGTCGCCGGGGACCGGAACCGTCGGGAGCGCGAGCACGAGCCCGCAGTAGTCGGGCACCGCAGTCGCGTTGTTGACCGTGGTCAGCAGCCCGCTGACCGGTGTGGTGGTCAGTACCTGGCTCACGGCGGGATTGGCGAGCACGGACGCGAGCGCGGCCTTGTTGGCCATGCCCACCGTGTCGTTGATGGCCGACTCGACCTTGGTGGTCAGGTCGGTGCACAGCTGCATCGCGGTCTGCGACACGGCGGCCGGCGATCCCGTCGCCGCGCCCGAGTTCGCGGGCGCGGACGTGCTTCCCTGGCTGGTCGCGCTGGGAGCGTTGTTGCTGGCCGAGTTGGTGGCCGGGGCGCCTGCACCGGCGTTGTTGCCTGCGTTGCCCGTGGACGTCGACCCCGAACTGGTGAAGGCGACTGTCCCCGCTGTCGCGGCGCCGCCGGCGGCCACCAGGCCGGCCAGCGACCACGCCACGAGCTTGATCGAAATCAGATGCGCGAACGGGAGATTTGGCATCTTCCTCTTCCTGGGAGTTGCGGCATGACTAAATGGCCCCGCCTCGGTAGGGGGGTTGGCCTCGAACGCGGCCATGGCGGCGCGCTCGCCCGCTAGCACACTGTCGCGGGCGGGCGCCGCCGCGGCTTTCAACACTTGGACCAGCTGATCCGGGCCAGACCCGGCGGCACCGTCGAGCAGCCGCTCGGCAGACCGCCGGGTGATCCCGGGCGAATGGCGTGTCCTCATCTCATGACGTTCAGCGCGAAATCCCATTTTTTTGTCACACCTCCCCGTTTCAGCAGCTCAGGCGGCAGTAGCGGCGCAGACCTCCTCGTCATCACAGGGCCGACAACCAAGACATGGTTCAGCCCGCGTTGCGTGTCCTCAATCTCAGGAAATGTCCGGCAGGCCGGACGCGGCAGCCTACCGGATCGGCGGCCGCCTGAACATCTTGGATCGATCTCAGCGGCTGAGGCGCTGGTAGCGGTGCAGGGATAGGGGGAAGAAGACGGCGATTAGCAGCAATGGCCACGCTGCTGCCATGAGGAGCGCGTGCGTGGTGACCCAGGAAGGGGTCGACCCGGTGGGGTCGCCGAAGAGCTGACGGGCGGCCGTGACCGTGGAGGATAGCGGGTTCCACTGGGCGATGGCGCCCAGCCAGGCGGGCATGGTGGAAGTGGCGACGAAGGGGTTGGCCAGGAAGCCGATAGGGAATTCGAGGGTTCGCACGGCGGTGACCGCCTCGGGGCTGCGGTAGAACGTCAGCCCCAGGTAGATGCCGATCCCTACGAAGGCGAAGCGCAGCAGCAGGAGCAGGGCGAGTGCGGCGGCGGCGCGGGTCGCGCCGCGGTTGGGGTGCCAGCCAACCAGGAGCCCGCATCCGGTCAGGACCGCCAGCGCAGCTGTCGAATTGAGCATGTCGGCGGCGGCGCGGCCGGCGATAACGGCCGACGGTGCCATCGGCATGGCGCGGAAACGGTCGGTGACCCCGCGGGCGGCGTCCGCGCTGACCGAGGTCAAGGTGGTGCCGATGCCGAAGACCATCGTCATGGCGAACATGCCGGGCATCAGGAAGTCGCGGTAGCTGCCGCCGCCGGGCACGGTCATCGCCCCGCCGAGCAGGTAGCCGAACATCAGCACGATCATGACGGGGAAGAGCAGGGTATTGGCGATGACCGCGCCGGGCTGCCGCGCCCAGTGCGCCAGGTCACGACCGGTGATGACCAAGGCGTCGGAGAACGCCCAGGCCAGCCGGGAGCGGAGCGTCCGCGGGAGCGGCGGCGTGAGAGTCATCGCGCGTTCACCTCGCCGGGCTCGGCGGTGGTGTCGCTTGACGCTGGCTGCCCGCCGCCGGTCAGGTGCAGGAACGCTTCATCGAGGGTGGGCCTGCGCACGGCGATGTCTTCCGCCGTGATTCCTTCCTGTCGCAATGAGCGGATGATCTCGTTCAGGGCACCGAGCCGGTCGGTGACGGGCACGCTGAGTTCCCTGCGGTCGTAGTCGAGGCGCACATCGGCGCCGAGCCGGGCCCGCAGCAGCGCGGCCGCGGGAGCCAGGTCGCCCTGGGCGCGCAATTCGACGTCAATCCGGTCGCCGCCGGCCAGTGACTTCAGCGCATCGGGGGTGCCTTCGGCCACGACGCGACCCGCGGCAATCACCGCGATGGCGTCGGCGAGATGGTCGGCCTCTTCCAGGTACTGGGTGGTGAGCAGCACCGTCGTACCCCTTCGGGCCAGCGTGCGGATCGTCTGCCAGACTTCGTTGCGGCCGTGAGGGTCGAGCCCCGTGGTGGGCTCGTCGAGGAACAGCACGCGCGGTGCCACGATAAAGCTCGCGGCCAGGTCAAGCCGACGGCGCATGCCGCCCGAGTACTGCCGGACCGGCTTGCCGCCCGCGTCGGTCAGGGCGAACTGGATGAGCAGTTCATCGGCCCGGCGCCGCGCCATGCCGAGGGGCAGATGATAGAGCCGCCCGAACATCACGAGGTTCTGCCTGCCGGACAAGACCTCGTCCACGGCGGCATTCTGCCCGGCCAGCCCGATGCGGGCGCGCACCTCGGCCGCCTGACGGGCCACATCGAAGCCTGCGACCTCGGCGTGCCCGGAATCGGGGCGCAGCAAGGTCGCCAGGACCTGGACGACGGTGGTCTTACCCGCCCCGTTCGGCCCGAGTAGTCCGTAGACGGCGCCCTCCGGGACGGCCAGGTCAAGGCAGTCAAGCGCGGTGGTGTCACCGAAACGCTTGCCCAGGCCCTCGCATGCTATAGCGGAGAGACTCAAAAGCCGACCCTCAACTCTCTACACTGTATGAAGTTTTATTACTATACAGTGTATTGAGTTTCAACGCAAGAACGGACTTGGACGTGCCCACCGAGTACAGCGGCAGCGGAGACCCCCAGCGCACTATCGACCTGCTCTGGGGGGTGGAGCGCCGCCGCCGGGGGCCGAGGCCCAGTCTGAGCGGCGAGCAGGTCGTAATCACGGCGATCCAGATCGCCGACCGCGACGGGCTCGGCGGCCTGTCCATGCGCCGGCTCGCCGACGAGCTTGGGGTCACCGCCATGTCCCTCTACGGCTACGTGCCGAGCAAGGCCGAACTGCTCGACGTCATGGCCGATCGCGCATACGGCGAGATCGCCGTTCACCACGACCCCGCCGCGCCGTGGCAGGAACGCCTCGCCGCGCTCGCACGCCAGCACTGGACGCTCCTGCTGTCCCATCCGTGGCTGCTGCAGATCGCCGACAGCCGGCCGCTGCTAGGCCCGAACATGACCGCGTTGTATGACGCCGAACTCGCCGCGGTGGACGGACTCGGCCTGACCGACGTCGACATGGACCTGATCGCCGGCCTGCTCGACGACTACGTTCGCGGCACCGCCAGGGGAGCCGTCGAAGCCGCGGAAGCCCAGGCGCGCACCGGCGTCTCCGACCAGGAGTGGTGGCAGACCTACGGCCCGCTGCTCGCCGACGTCCTCGACCCGGCCCGCTTCCCCACGGCGGTCCGGGTCGGCGCGGCGGCCGGCGCCGAGTACGGCGCCGCCCGCGACCCGGCCCGCTCGTTCATGTTCGGCTTGGAGCGGATCATCGACGGCATCGTGATCTTCGTTGCGGGGGACGCCGCCTCCCGGACTGAGGAGCGAGGGAGCGACGAAGGAGCGGACGAGTGACCACTACTTCGGCGGATCAACGTCCGCCCCTCGGGTACCGGCATAATCACATGCATGTGGCCGATTCGTCCTGCCCGGTGGGTGGGTCGTGAGCAGGAGCTCACGGCCCTCCGTGCTGCTTGTGAGGCCCTCGGCCGTGGCGAGGGAACGGTCGTCTGGATCGAGGGCGAGCCTGGCATCGGCAAGTCTGCCCTGGCGGCCGAGGCCCTGGCGCAGGCGGCGCAGCCGGAGTGGGACGTCGGCTGGGCCGGGGCGGACCAGCTCTCCGGCCGGCTGCCGCTGCGCGTGATGCAAGACTGCCTGCAGGTCAAGCCCAGTTCACCGGATGAGCGGCGGGCGCGGGCCGCTCGCCTGCTGCACGGCCAGCGGGTTGGGCCGCTCGCCGACAGCGACGCGTCGGTGAACGGCGTCGAGGTGCTGCTCACGCTGGCGGACGAGCTGTGTGCGGCCGCGCCCACGGTACTGGTCGTGGACGACCTGCAGTGGGCCGACGAGGCGTCGCTCGCCGTGTGGCACCAGCTCGCCGCCTCGATCAGCCAGTCGCGACTGCTGCTGATCGGTACCTGCCGGCCGACGCCCCGCCGGACCGACGTGCAGCAGGTCCGCGCCGGCGTGGTGCGCCGCGGCGGCCAGGTGATCACGCTTGGGCCGCTGGCCGAAGCGGACGTGACCGACCTGGTCGCGGAGATGGTCGGCGCGTCGCCCGGTGCCGGGCTGCGCCAGCTGACCACCCAGGCCTCGGGCAACCCGCTGTACGTGCGCGAGCTCGTCGATGCCTTGCTGCGCGACCAGTCGGTGCGGATCAGGGCCGTCGCGGAGGTCGACCGGTCCTGGGAGCAGCTGCCGACCTCGCTCGCCTCCGTCGTGGACGACCGGCTCGGCTCGGTGTCGGCGGGGACGGCGCAGCTGCTGCAGACCGCCGCGCTCCTCGGCGGGCGGTTCACGGTCAGCGACCTGGCCGTGGTGCTCGGCCGGGCGGCGTCCGACCTGGCGGTGAGCCTGCAAGAGGCGGTGGCGGCGGGAATTCTGGACGGCGCGGGCGCGAAAATGGCGTTCCGGCACCCGCTGATACGGCAGGCGCTGTACGAGAGCATGCCCGAGGCGCTGCGCATGGGGCTGCACGCCGAGGCCGCACGGGAACTGGCCGCCGCCGGCGCGGACGCGCTGCGCGTCGGCCAGCAGCTGTCCGACGCGAAAGCGCCCGGCCGGGCCTGGGCCCGGTCCTGGCTGACCAGGTCGGGACGCGCGCTGACCACGCTGTCGCCGCGACTTGCGATAGAACTGCTGCAGCGGGAACTGCGCGAGACGCCGCCAGGCGATCAGACCTGGGACGCGCTCACCGTCGGCCTCATACAGGCGCTCATCGCCGTCGGCTCGTACGACGAGGTAGTCAGGCGGGCAAGCACGGCGCTGACCACCATGACGGATCCCACGCGCCGGGGTGAGACGACCTGGCTGCTCGCACACGTCCAGATCGGTGCGGGCAACTACGGCGACGCGGTCAGCGTCATCCGGCAGACCCTGGCGACGCCCGACCTGCCGGACATGTGGGAAGCACGGCTGCTGGCGCTGCTCGCGATGACCGAACGGGAACCCGCCGGCGTCGAAGGCACCGGCTCGATCTCCCGGCAAGCGCTGGCGGCCGCCGAAGAAGCGGGCGATCTCTTCGCGACGGTGCAGGCCCTGTCCAACCTCTGGCTGGCCCTCTCGGTCAAGCGCGACCATGTCGCCGCGCTCGCCCGCGTCGATCAAGGGCTCAACGCCCTGAGCGACGGGGACGAACCCGAGTACGCGGACTTGCGGCAGATCGCCCTGGACTTCCGCGTCTTCACGCTGCAGAACCTCGCCGAATGGCCGCAGGCAGAGCTGGCACTCAGGCAGGCGCGCGATTTCGCGCTGCGATCCGGCCACCCCGACCGTGGTACCTGGGCCATCGCGGCGGTGTTGCGTTACTGGCTCGGCCAGTGGGACGACGCGCTCGCCGAGATCGGCTCCGACGCCTCCGACGCTCTCGGCGTCACGTATTCCTTTCAGCGCCACCGCTGGTCGGCGCTGCTGATCCACGGTGTGGCCGCTCTTATCGCCGTGCGCAGGGGACATCGGGCCGAAGCAGAAAAGCACCTCAGGGCCGGCCTTGCGCTGCCCATCGAGAACCTCACCGACCGGGAGAACCGGGACTTCCTCGTCGCCGCGCACGCGTTTTCGCTTGAGCAGGGCGGCGAGATTCGCCCGGCCACGTCGCGGCTGGCGGAGATACTGCCGCGCGGTGAGCACGAGATGACGCTGACCCACCAGTGGCTGCCCGACCTGGTCCGGCTGGCGCTCGCGGCCGAGGACCGGTCGATGGCGCTTACCGCGGCGAACGCCTGCCAGGAGGAGGCCGACGCGGAGACGCAGCCGGGTCGGGCGGCCGCGGCCAGCCTGCGGTGCTGGGGGCTGCTCCGGTCTGATCCCGACCGGCTCACGCAGGCCGTGGCGCACTACCGGACGGTCGGTCCCGCGGTGGAACTGCCCGCCGCGCTCGAGGACCTGTCCGTCGTGCTCGCCGAGCGCGGGCAGGAAGAGGATGCGCGGGCGGCGCTGCGGGAAGCTGTCGGCCTGTACGAGGACATGCAGGCCAAGTGGGATATCCGCCGTGCGGAGGGCCGGCTGCGCCCGTACGGCGTCAGGCGGGGCGTGCGCGGCAGGCGCGGGCAGCGCGCCACCTTCGGCTGGGAGGCGCTCACCGCTACCGAGCTCAAGATCGCCGCCCTCGTCGCCCGGGGAGACTCGACGCCGGACATCGCGCGGACTATGTTTCTGTCCAGGCGAACCGTGCAGACTTACGTCTCGCACATCCTGGTCAAGCTCGACGGCCGTAGCCGGGTCGACATCGCCCGCGAGGCGCTGCGACGAGGGGTCGCGATTTAAAAAGTATCGTCACTTGACGACTGTGCACGGATTGCCAGCCGAGTTGGATCGAGGGCATGCCCCTCTCGGAGACCACGGTATTCGCGCCGGAAGCGGCCAGCATTCCGTCCGGTACCAGGCTCTTCGGCCGCGGCGCCGAGTGCCAGGCGCTTGACCGGCTGATAGCGGATGTGGGCACGGCCCGCGGACAGGCGTTGGTCCTCCACGGCGAGGCCGGAGTCGGCAAGACGGCGCTGCTTGGCTACCTGGCCGGACAGGCATCGGACGCCGGGGCGCTGGTGTTGCGTACGACGGGCGTGCCATCGGAATCGGATCTCGCGTTCGCCGGGCTGCACCGGCTGTGCGAGCCGATGCTCGGCTACTGCGAGCGGCTTCCCGCCCCGCAGCGCAGGGCGCTGCACATGGCGCTTGGGGTTGCCGAGGGACCCGCCCCGGCCCCGTTCCTGCTCGGCGTCGCCGTGCTTGGCCTGCTCGCCGAGGCGGCGGCGGACCGCCCGCTGATCTGCCTAGTCGATGACGAGCAGTGGCTGGATCAGGCCTCGGCGCACGCGCTCGGGTTCGTGGGACGGCGCCTTTCGATGACCTCGAGCCAGGTGGCGTTGGTATTTGCGGCCCGCGAACCCGGCGCGGAGCTGGCCGGGGTGCCCGAGCTTGGCCTCGGGGGGCTGCGCGAGGACGCCGCGCGGCGGCTGCTCGCGTCCGCGCTGCCGGGGCCGCTCGACCCGCGGGTGCGCGACCTCATCGTCGCGGAAGCCCGCGGCAACCCGCTGGCCCTGCTCGAGGTGCCGCGCTGGCTGAGCCCGGCGGAGTTGGCCGGCGGGTTCGGGCTGCCGGGCGCAGGGCCGCTGGCGGGGCGGATCGAGGACGGTTTCATCGGCCAGCTCGAGGTCTTGCCGGCTCCGGTGCGGCGGCTGCTCCAGGTGGCGGCGGCGGATCCAACGGGTGACCCGTCGCTGATGCAGCGGGCGGCGGGGCGGCTCGGCATACCGCTTCACGCGGGAGCGTGGGCAGCGGAGATGGGGCTGGTGCGGTTCGACGCCTTCGTGCGGTTCCGGCACCTGCTGGCGCGTTCCGCGGTTTACCTCTCGGCCTCGGTCAACGAGCGGCGGCGCATACACGCGGTCCTGGCGGAGGTGACCGACCCGGTCACCGACCCCGATCGCCGCGCGTGGCACCGGGCCAGGGCCGCTACCGGGCCAGACGAAGAGGTCGCCGCGGAATTGGAGCGTTGCGCGGCGCGGGCGCAGTCCAGGGGCGGGCTGCCCGCGGCGGCGGCCTTCCTCGAGCATGCCGTGCTGCTAACACCAGACCCTGGCGCCCACGTTGAGCGGATCCTGGGCGCCGCGCAGGCCAGCGTGCGGGCCGGCGCCTTCGCCAAGGCCCTGCACCTGCTCGCCACGGCGGAAGCCGGGCCGCTCGATGAGCTCTCGGCCGTCCGCGTCGACCTGCTGCGGGGGCAAGTCGCCGCCGCGTCCGGCCAGTCCGGTGACGCCGGCTCCGGCGAGTTCGGCGACATCTCGTACGGGAGTAGCGCCGCGTACGGAGGCGGCACCGTTTACGGGGGTGGCGCCGCCGGGATGCTGCTCAAGGCGGCGAAGAGGCTTGCGCGGCTGGACGCCGGCCTTGCCCGCAAGGCCTACCTGGCCGCATGGACCGCGGCGCAGTCGGCCGGGAGCCTGGCGGCGGACTGCGATCTGCTTGAGGTCAGCCGAGCCGCCAGGGCGCTTCCCCTGCCAGCGGCGCCACGGGCGATCGACCTCGCGGTCGACGGGCTGGCGCGGTTCGTGACGGACGGCCCCGCCGAGGCGGCCCCCGCGCTGCGGCGGGCGGTGAACGCCCTCAGGAACACGGAACTATCCGGGGAGGAAGCCTTCCGCTGGGGATGGCAGGCCGCGGCCGCGGCCATCGCGGCGTGGGACGACGCCGCCTGGCGCGCGCTGCTTGCCCGACAAGCCGAACGCGCCCGCAGGGGCGGCGCGCTCGATGACCTTCCCGTGGTGCTCGACGCGCTGGGCACGGCCACGGCGGCGAGCGGCGACTTCACGGCCGCCATCGAGCTGGCCCACGAGGCCGACACGATCCGCGCGGCGACCGGGGCGGCGGCCGTTCCGGTCGCCGCGATGGCCACGGCGGCGCTGCGCGGCCAGCAAGCCGAGGCCGTCGCCCTGATCGACGCCACCGTCGCCACGGCGCGGGCGTCAGGACAGGGAAACGCGTTGGCCCACGCCCACTGGGCGGCGGCCGTTCTCTACAACGGGCTAAGCCGATACGAGGAGGCCATGGCCGCGGCCCGGCAGGCGTCCGAGGACATCACCGCGCTGCCCGGGTCCCTGTGGGCACTGTCCGAGCTGGTCGAAGCCGCCACCCGCGTCGGGGACACCGGGGTGGCCCGCGACGCGCTCAAGCGGCTGACGGAAATCACCCAGTCTTCTGGCACGGATTCTGCGCTAGGTACGGAAGCTCGGTGCCGAGCGCTGCTCGGCACCGACCGCGACGCCCGCTTCCGCGAGGCAATCGACCGGCTGAGCCGGACGGACTCGCGTACGGAAATCGCCCGCACCCGGCTGCTCTACGGAGAGTGGCTGCGCCGCGAGGGCAGGGCGGTCGACGCGCGGAATCAGCTCCGCGAGGCTCACGAGGCGCTGACCGAGATGGGCATGGAGGGTTTCGCGGAACGCGCCCGCAGGGAACTGCGCGCAGCCGGCGGGCAGGCCCGCAAGAACGGGGTCGAGTCCGGTACGGAGCTGACCGCGCAGGAGGCTCTCATCGCCCGGCTCGCCTGCGACGGACGCACTAACCCAGAGATCGGGACGCAGCTTTTCCTGTCGGCCCGCACGGTTGGCTGGCACCTGAGCAGGGTGTATGTCAAGCTCGGCATCAGCTCGCGGCGTCAGCTGCACATGGCGCTGGCCAAGTCGGCGTAGGCTGCCCGGACATTTCCGGAAATATCCGGCGGGAGCGGCGCCGGCAGCCCGGGGCCGAAGCCGCGACTGCCCCGGCGAGGCCGTCCCGGGGCCGAAGCGGCGGCCGCCCCAGGGGTAAGCCGCGACTGCCTCGGGGCCAAGCGGCGGCCGCTCCAGGTCAAAGCAGCGGCGGCTGTCTCATCAAGATTGCGGGTCAAAAGCGGGCCGGGTGCCAAAACTGGCACATAGCTCGGTGGACATTTCCCTTATTCGCCCACAAAGTACAGCGCTGATTCGAGCGCCTGGCGTGATCGCGGGTCAAAGGGGGCGCTATTAGACGCCTTTGACCCGCAATCTCTAACGGATACCTTATGGGGTATAAGCCGAGGGTCATTCTGGCCGGTTAAAAGCGCCGGGCGGGGATGGGTGCCGAAGTCGCCGCAGCTCAGACGTCCGGGGCCGTGAGAATCGCGGCGGGTGATGCCAAGGGGCCGCGCGCACAAGTGGTGCACGCCGCCTGCCCGCCGGAACGCGTCATTTCCCCGGGGATTTCATGATCGCGAAGGATTTTCATCGAATAAACGGAAAATGTTTCGTGATCATGAAATCAACCAGGCACGCCCGGGACGGGTGAGCCGGAAATTGGGGGCGGACAAGGGATGCGGGATACTTTCGGCCCCCTGGGGGGGCACTTTGTATCCCACGAAATGAGTCTCCCTGGTTCTTGCTGTGCGGGGCGCGCGGCGCGTGCCCACATGACGCCGCGCCGCATCAGTCAGCTCGGCACGGCGGGACGGCGGGACGGCGCAGGGCGGGGCACGGCGGACGGGCCACGGCGCTACCGCTGGGTGGACGGCATCGCGACCGTGCGCCCGGACGACGATCCGCTCGCCCGCCAGCTACGCGTCATCGCCTGGCACCCGCTGCGCGCGCTGAACGCGATGTACGTGCGGGTGTGGGGCGCCGACCTGCTCACGGTGCACGTCCGGTTGGCGCTGCCCGGGCGCGGGACCTCCGTGGACCCGCAGGAGACGAGCTTGGCGGGCGAACTCTGACGCCCCCGACGGCGTCAGTCAGCCCCCAGGGCGGCCAGCGCGTCGCGGGCCTCATGGACGATGGGCGGTGGTACATCGCCGAGGCCCGCGACGTGCCTGAGCGCCTTGGCGTAGGCGACGTCGTAGGCCTCGTCGGCGGCTACCTGGGTATCGGGCACGACGCCGGTTCCCTGCCAGTTCGTGCCGGTGACCGGGTTGATCGAGCGGGCGAACGGGATGGCGATGTGCACGGCTTCGCTGATCGGGAACGGCCTGGTGGGGTGGGCGCCGCCGCCGGTCGTCTCGCCGATCACCTCCGCCCGGCCGAGCGCCTGCAGCGTGTAAGTGATGTCTTCGCCGCCGGAGAATGTGTGGCTGCTCGTCAGCACGTAGAGCGGGCGGCCCAGATAGCGGTTGCCCGGCAGGTACGGCAGCGACCAGAACTGCCTGGTCTCCCCCGTGTCGGCATGGAAGATGTCGTTGAGGTGCTGAGGCCTCTCCGGGAGGAAGTAGCTGCACCAGACCGTCGCGCCCTCGACGGCACCCCCGCCGTTGCGCCGCAGGTCGAGAATCAGCGCCAACGTGCCGTAGAGCAGTTCCATCGCGGCGGCGATCGCGGGGCCGGCGTTCTCCGGCAGTGCCACCCGGCGCAGGTCGAGGTAGCCGATGTTGCCGTCGAGGCGCTCCACGCGGTGGATGCCGAAGTTGTCCATGCGCCCCATGTGGCGCATCTTCAGCCGTCTCGCCTCGCGGGCGACCGGATCGCGGCCCGCGGGTTCGTCCGCGTCCCCGCCCGGTCCGTCCGCGCGGCGCTCGGGCCCGCGCTCCGGGCCGGGACCACGCCCGGGACCGGGTTCACGCTCAGGAGCAGGTACACGGCCAGGGCCAGGTTCACCGCCAGGGCCAGATTCACGCCCCGGGCCAGGTTCACCGCCAGGGCCAGGTTCACGGCCAGGGCCAGGTTCATGCCCGGGACCAGGTCCCGGACCTCGGCCCGGGCCAGGGCCGCCGCCGAGGCGCACCGAGAGGTGCTTGTCGCCGGTGGCCTCGTGCAGCTGGTCGGTCAGCAGCTCGGTGAGCGCGATCTCGTCGAGGTTGTCGTACTCTCCCGCGCCCAGTCGCGTCTCGACGCCGGCGGCAACCTGGGCGGCCAGCTCGGGGAACACGTAGTTCTCGCGCAGCAGCGCGAGCGCCCGCGTCACGATCTCCCGGCTCGACAGCTGCTCCTCGGCCAGCGAGCCGTCGTCGGGCAGGCTGATCACGGCGGCATCCGGCGCGTCCGAGGTGAACTCGAGCAGCCGGGCCGACGGCAGCCGCCGCGACAGCTCCCGCCGCAGCTCTTCCATCTGCTCCCGGTGCGTCTCGGCCCACGCGGCCGGCTCTTGCGCCTCGGAGATGATCACCCGCGCCGTCAGCTGGCCCGGATGATCGTTGTCGCGTAGCAATTCGGCTCGGACCACCGCGCCGTCGGGAAACAGCTCGTTGACCCTGCGGGTGAAAACCTGTGTGACCTGTTCCACATTCGGAGAACGGCACGGGTCACCCGGGAAGTTCCACACGATTCCCGTGCGAGTCGAAGGGCGCGCCCCTGCCCCCGGACTGAGGAGGGGGGGAGCCTTCCCGCGAGTCGAAGGGCGCGCCCCTGTCCTCGGACTGAGGAGGGAGGGAGCGAGGAACGAGCGGACGAGTGACGAGGGAGAAGACAGGGGTCCCGAGCGCCCGGAGGTGAGCGGGGAAACGGAGTACGAGCGACCGAGCGACGAGGGGAAAAACGGCGGCTTCGGGCGCGCGGAGGCGAGCGGGGAAAGCACAGTGCGACGAGGGAGGAGGCAGGGGTCCCGAGCGCCCGGAGGCGAGCGGGAAAGTGCCGTCACGACCGCAGGTTCTCGCCCATCCGATGCAGGGAAGAGGTCAGGTTCGCGACCTCTTCGTCGGAGAATCCGGTGAAGAGCTGCCTGGCCACCTCGCCGAAGAGCGGGGACAGCGCGGGCACCAGCGCCAGGCCGCGCTCGGTCGGCTCGATCACCACCGAGCGCCGGTCGTTCGGATTGGGGCGGCGCTCGATGAGGCCCTTTGCCTCCAGCCGGTCGAGCAGTTTGGTCATGCCCGCCGTGTCCGCGCCGACGGCGTCCATGAGCTGGCTCGGGCTGGCACCGCCGCTGGCGGCGTTGTGCAGCAGCGTCGCCTGCTGCGTGGTGATTCCGAATGGCGCGAGCCGCCGGTCGAGCACCGTGGTGACGTCCCGCGCGAGCTGGTGAAGCAGCGATGCGCCGCCGAGCACCTTCATGACATTGGCCATGCGGGCCATATTAGCAGTCGCGACAGTTACTGTCGCGACAGTTAAGGTCGGCAGACGACCACGACGGCGCCGGACGGCGGCGAGTACAGGCCGGTTCCCATGGCGGGCGCGACCCCGTGCGAGTATGGGCACACCACGCTCGTAGGAGCGGCGGGCGCGACCCCGTGCGAGCAGGCGGCGGCGAGCAGCGAGACGCCGGTGACCGCGACCGCGAGCAGCGCGCCCGCCAGCGCGCGCCCCGCGGGCACGCGGGCAGGCCGTCGCGACGGCTGCCGCCGCAACGCAGGTCGCCGCGCCTCAGGCCGCCGAGACACGGGCCGCCAAGACACGGGCCGCGGCGCCATCGGCCGTCCAAGACCGGGCCGTCCACGACCCGGCCGTCCAAGACCCGGCCGTCCAAGACCCGGCCGTCCAAGACCAGACCGACCCAGACCAGGCCGGCCCGCCTGGCTTAGCCTCGGCGCGAGCCAGGCCGCGGCGTTGTCGGCGGTCAGCCGCCCCGAGGCCAGCGCCTCCACGACCACCGCCGCGGTCGCGGGCGGTTCCAGGTCGGCGCGCCAGCCGTTCAGCGAGAGGAACTGCAGCCCCGCCACCACCGCCAGTTGCTGCCCGCCAGGGCCGGAGAACGGCGGGCGGCGCAGCAGTGCGCGCACCAACCGGGCCCCCGCCGCCGCCGCGGCGGAAGAATCGGTGGGCGTAACGCCGAGCGCGAGAGCCGGCCCTCCCGCCTCGTCCAGCGCGGCCTGCGCGGCCTCCAGGTCGATGCGGTCAAGCGCGGCGTCGGTGTCGATGCCGAGGGTACGCCCCGCGATCACCACCAGGTCGGCCACGTCGAGCGCGATCACGACTGGACGTCCTGCAGCAGGTCGAGCAGGCGCTGGTGCCTGGCCAGGTTTTCCTCGAGCAGGCGGCGGAACCGCTTGTCCTTGCGGCGCGCCTCGACCAGCGCCGCGATCGCCTCCCGGGCGACGTCGGACACCGAGCGCCCCTCCACTTCCGCGACGGTGGCCAGCAGGTCGGCGAGGTCCGGATCGAGTCGCAGCACCATGTTCTTGGTCCGGGCCTTGCCGGCGCCGGGGGCTTCCAATGCCATAACTGGATCATGGTATCGAGATATCTGACACCGGCAAA
>Ga0207416_1003342_pt1 | contig 15538 bp, 18 predicted proteins | sample PaiPotPPM11metaG_FD_184107 | JGI IMG/M metagenome (GOLD analysis project Ga0207416, IMG submission 184107) | Iron sulfur acid spring bacterial and archeal communities from Banff, Canada, to study Microbial Dark Matter (Phase II) - Paint Pots PPM... ...
CGGAGCGTGCGGAGATACTCGCGGGTCGACGTCAGCGTCACGAAATGCGCCTCCGGAGGGGGCGCGAGATGGTAACACCATTTATGGCGCGACGATGCCCCCTCCGGTAACAATATATATGGCGCGATACGCGTCCTTGACACGTTCTGACGTCTAGGCTACCCTAACACACGGAGGCGATTCTTGACCCAATTGCTTAACAATCGGCGATCCCCCCGCGGATGTTCAGCGCGTTCCTGATCACCCTGCGAGAAGGGCTGGAGATGTCCCTGATCATCGGGATTCTCCTAGCCTACCTCGCCCGCACCGGGCACCGGCGCGAGTTTCCCGCGATCTGGGCGGGTGTGGCCGGGGCGCTCGGGGTGAGCGTGGCCGCCGGCGCCATCATCTTCGTGACCGCGGGCGAGTTCAGCGGCCGCGGGGAGCAGTTGTTCGAGGCGATTGCGCTCCTGACCGCTGTGGCGGTCCTCACGTACATGATCTTCTGGATGCGCCGGCAGGCGGTGACGATCCGGTCGGAGTTGCAGGCGCGCATGAGCGAGGCGCTGCAAATGGGCTCCCGCACCGCGCTGATACTGCTGACCGTCGCCTCGGTCGGCCGGGAGGGGGTCGAAACGGCGCTGTTCCTTTTCGCCACAGCGCGCGCGTCGTCGCCCGTGGCCGCGGGCACGGGCGCGATCCTCGGTCTCGGGGGCGCGTTCCTGCTCGGCTGGCTCCTCTACCGCGGAACCTACAAGCTCGATCTCCGGGCGTTCTTTAACGTCACGAGCGCGCTCTTGCTGCTGGTGGGCGCCGGGCTGCTTGCCCGCGGGGCCGGCGAGCTGGTGGAGGCGGGGATCCTGCCCGCCCTGATGGAACATGTATGGAACACCGACGCGCTGGTGCATGAAACCTCGACGATGGGGACCTTCCTCCAGGCGATGTTCGGCTACACGAGCACCCCTTCGCTCTTGCAGGTCATGCTCTACGCGATATACCTGGCGGCCGTCGGCTGGTACTACTTCCGCCCGGCGCCGGCGCCCCGCGGCGGCCGGCCGTCCGGCAGCGTGCACCGGTCGATCGAGACGGCCGTCCCGCCGAAGCCGTGAGCCGGTCCGGGCGGTCGCGGTGCGCGTGATCTCGGTCGCCGTGGTGGTCCGCGCCCTGGCGGTCGCATTCTTGATTGGCGGTATGGCCGCGTTCGACTTCATCGACGCCCCGGTTCGCTTTGCGAGCCCGCTCCTGGACCGCGATCAGGCGGTCGGGATCGGGCAGGCGCTGTTTATGCGCTTCGGCCGGGTTGAGATCACCCTCGCCGCGCTCGCGCTTGGCGCGGCGGCGCTGGCGCGCAGCCCCCGGTGGACGACCGCCCTCGCCGCGCTGATGCTGGCCCTGATCCTGGTGCAGGCCGTGTATCTGACCCCGACGATTGCGCGGCTCGCCCACGGGCTCGACTTCGTCCACCGCGCGGCCGGCGATCCCCGCTACGCGGCGATCCGGTCCCTGCACGCCGTCTCCGCCGGGCTCGAACTCGCCGTGCTGGCGGCCGGCGCAGCCGTCCTCGCCGGCTGGGCCCTGCGGGGACCGCGCGAGGCGGGACGGTAATGCGGAGCGCCTGGTTCGTCGACTGCGGCCGGATGCCGTACGGCCGAGCGTGGGCGCTGCAGCGAGGCCTAGTGGCCGCGCGTCAGGCGGAGCGCATCCCGGACACGGTGCTCCTGGTCGAGCATCCCCCCGTGATTACGGTCGGGCGCGCGGGGCGCACCGTCAACATCCTCGCGCCGCGCGAGGCGCTCGATGCGCGCGGCGTCGAGGTGTACGAAGTCGAGCGTGGCGGGGACGTGACCTATCACGGGCCGGGACAGCTGGTCGGCTATCCGATCCTTGATCTGCGCGCGCTCGATGAGGACGTGGTGCGCTACGTGCGGCTCCTCGAGACTGCCTTGATCGACGCCCTGAGGGGGTGGGGAATCGAGGCGGAGCGCGTGCGCGGGTACCCCGGGGCCTGGGTCGCCGGCGGCAAGATCGCTGCCATCGGCGTCGCCGTGAAGCGCAAGGTGACCATGCACGGCTTCGCGCTGAATGTGGACCCGGATCTCTCGCACTTCGAGCTGATCAACCCCTGCGGCTTGGGGAAGCCCGTGACCTCGATCGCGCGGCTGCTCGGACGGCTCGTCTCTCTCGAGGAGGCCCGGCCCGCGGTGTCGCGGGCGCTCGCCGCCACGTTTCAGGTGACGGCGGATGCCGTGGCGCTGAGCGCGCTCGAAGCCCGGCTGGACGCGCCGGCCGCGCCCGCCTGAGGCGGGGCGGCAGACAGGGAGGGAGCGCATGGCGCACGACACGCTCGTGGTCGGCTCGCTCCGGGCGGCGCCCGGCACAAAGGTCACGGGGTTCCTGGACGTGCCGGGGACGCCGATCCAGATGCCGGTCACGGTGGTGAATGGTGCCGCCGCCGGGCCGCTCCTCGGGATCAGCGCCGGTGTGCACGGTGGGGAGTATCCGGGGATCGAGGCGGCCATCCGGACCGCGGCGGAGCTCGAGCCCCGCGACGTGCGCGGGGCCGTGATCATCGTGCACATCGTCGACGTCCCGGCGTTCCTTGGACGCAACATCTATATCTGCCCGCTGGACGGCAAGAACCCGAACCGGGTCTTTCCCGGCAATCCCGGCGGCACCGCCAGCGAACGCCTCGCCCACACGCTGTTCACCGAGGTCATCGCCCGGTCGGATTACTACGTCGACCTGCACGGGGGCGACATCAATGAGGCGCTCGTCCCCTTCACGATCCTGCTGCCGTCCGGGACGCACGAGGTGGACGAGCAGGCGATGGCGCTTGCCCGCGTGTACGGGATCCGCTACGTGATCCGCGGCCGCGTCTCCGGCGGCACGTATTCGGCGGCGGCGCAGCGTGGAGTGCCCGCGATCCTCACCGAAGCGGGCGGGCAGGGGCTCTTGGATGACGCGTCGCTCGCGATCCACCGTCGCGGACTCCGGAACGTGCTGCGTCACCTCGGCATCGTCGCGGGAGTGCCCGAGCCGACGGAGCCGATCACCCTGTTGACGCAGTTTCACTGGGTGACATCGGAGCATACCGGTCTGTTCTATCCCGACGTCACGCCGGGGACCCGCGTCACGCGGGGCCAGCGCGTGGGGGAGACGCGCGACTTCTTCGGAGCGCGCCTCGCGGAGGTAACGGCGCCCGGCGACGGGGTCGTCCTGTTTACGGTCACGACCCCGGCGACGAATCGGGGAGATCCGCTCTTTTCAGTTGCGGGCGAGGGCTGAGGGTCTCCGACGCTGAGAAACGGTACGGGCCGGCGCCTTCTAGGGCGCCGGCCCGCGCGCGCTCTCTCGACCGGGACGGCTACTCCGGCTCCTCGTCGTCCTCGGCGCCAAACTCCTCGTCGTGCTCCGTCGAGTGGTGGGGCGAAGCGGGCGTGCCCCAGGGACTCGGATGCACCGGCTCAATTCGCGCCGGCGGTGGCGTCACCGGCGGGGGTGGCGTGAAGCCTCCCAACGCCATCTGTCCGGGCTGGCGCTTCGGGGCAGCGGCGGTCTTTCGTGCAGGCGCCCGCCGTTTTGCTCCGCCAGCCTTGGCTCGCGCTGTCCGAGTCCTGGGGGTCCGACGGCGGACTTTCCGTGCGGAGCGGCTGGTGGCCCGTCCGCGAGCCGTCCGCTTCACGGCCTTGCGGCGGGTGGTCTTCCGCTTGCGGGGGGCCGCCTTGGCCCGGGTTCTGCGCTTGCGGGGGGCCGCCTTGGCCCGGGTCCTGCGCCGTGCCGTTCTCCTCGCCATCACTCGCCCTCCCCTTTCCCGGTGGACAACGATTTCCGCTTCGCAGGCGTTTTCGCGGCGTCTGTTCGACGGGGTGGTGGCTTTCCCTTCTCTTGATACCCTTGTTCCCCTATATCGGCACCTGGTAGACCGGCGTCTTCTCCGAGGCCTGCGGCGGGCAGGAGTTTCTCCCGGAACGACGAATAGGCGGCAGGTACCGGGGGCACCGGTGTGCGTTTCGCCCCGCGCAGCAGCAGTCGTCGGAGCATAACGTCGGAGCAGTCGTCGAGGCAGCGGATGCGGACACACGCCTGGGTCCTTATTTCTCTTCTGGTCGTCCTGCCGGTTGCCGGCGGGTCGGGCGGCTCGATTGCGTCCGCCGCGGGGCCTCGCGTCCCACGTGCAGTTCACGCGCCTTCCCATACCCCTGCCGCATCGCCCCAAGCGGCGCTGGCCCGGATCCAGAGGCAGCTGGCTGTACGGCGCCGTCTCCTCGTCCAGGCCCAGCAGCAGGAGCGCCGCGCGCTGGGACAGCTCTCCTGGGCCCAGGAGCGGCTCCAGCGCGCCGAAGTGCGCCTCCACCAGACGACCGCGGCGCTCGACGGGACCCGGCGGGGCGTCGCGCGGGCCACCAAAGCCCTCGCCGTCGTATCCCAGCGTCTGTCCGGCCACGAAGCGGTGATGGGGGCCCGCCTTCGGGTGTTCTACGAGCAGGGCCCGCTCGGCTACCTGGACGTGCTCCTCGGCGCCGCCGACTTCCGGGATTTTGCCACGCGGTCGTATCTGATCGGACTGATCATCGACCGCGATCTGCGCCTGTATCGCCAGGTCGTCCACGAGCGCGAGCAGCGGGACGCAGTGCGCGCCACGCTCGTGGATCGCGAGCAGGCGCTGGCGGAGCAGCAGCAGCGCTGGGTCGCAAGCCGCCAGGAGACCGCCCGTCTCACCGCGGAGCGCCGCCGCTTGTGGGAGCACGTCCGGTCGCAGCGGCAGTCGCAGGAGGAGGCGATCCGGGAACTCGAAACCGAGTCGGTCCGAATCACCGAGATCATCCGCCATGCGTCGGGCGGCGGCCGCGGCGGTGTGGTCCAGACGCTGCGCGCCGGCGCCCTGCTGTGGCCGGTGCCCGGGCCGATCACCTCCGGCTACGGGTGGCGGATCCATCCGATCTTTCACACGCGCGAGTTTCACACCGGCATCGACATCGGCGCGCCATGGGGCACACCGATCCGGGCGCCCGCGAGCGGGACCGTGATCTATACCGGGTGGATGCGGGGGTACGGCATGTTGGTCATCGTCGACCACGGCAACGGTCTCTCGACCACCTATTCGCACCTGTCGTCGTACACGGTCCACGTCGGCGAGCATATCCAGCGCGGACAGGTGATCGCACGCATCGGCAGCACGGGCTGGAGCACGGGCCCGCATCTGTTTTTCGAGATCCGGGACAACGGCCAGCCGGTGAATCCCCTCGGGCCGCCTTGACACCCCGAAAAAATGCGTGCTAGACTTGGGGCAGAGAGAAATAATCAGCACGCGCGGAGCGTATTCCTAGAGGTGAGCGAGACGAGCGAGATGACACGCTGCATCTGTACGAGCGGGCGCGGCCCGGCGGCGGAGGTGTGCCGCCGGGAATAGGTGTCGGCGTGCTTGTACACATGCAGAGTTTGAAGAGCCGCGGCGCCCGATGCTGCGGCTCCGGTGTTTTGAGAGGGAGGTGTTGACGATGGCGCAGGTCTATCTGCCGACCCCATTGCGCCGGCTCACCCACGGGCAGGCCAAGGTGACGGCGGCCGGCCGCACGGTCGCGGAGGCGCTTGCCACACTCGAGCGCGATTATCCGGGGCTGCGCGAGCAGCTGCGGGAGCCGACGGGCGAGGTCCGGAGCTTCATTAATGTCTTCGTGAACGGCGCCGAGATTCGAACGCTGCAGGGGCCGGCCACGCCCCTCAGCGAGGGCGACGAGCTGTCGATCATCCCCGCCATGGCGGGCGGCCGGTAGCGCGGATGGACCTGTCGCTCCGACAGCGGCCGCCCGGGAGCGTCCGGGCGGCGCCGGTCCTTCGCGTCGCGGACACCGCGCGCCTGCTCCTGCATGAGGACCCCGATCCCGAGCGTGTGGCCCGGCTGCGCGAGGCGCTCCGGCGTGACGGTGTGCTCCGGAATCCACCGATCGTGGCGCCGGTCCCGGACGAGCGGGCCGCGGTGCTCGACGGCGCGAATCGCGTGACGGCGCTGCGGGAGCTCGGCGTCCCGCATGTCGTCGTGCAGGTCGTGCACTACGCGCGGCCGGACATTACGCTGTCGACGTGGCGGCACTATGTGTGCGGGGACGGCGGGCCCGTGCTGCGCGACCGGGTCGCCGCGCTGCCCGGCATCGTGGCGGCCGCGGTCCGGAACGCCGCGGACGCGGAAGCGCGCCTCGCGCGCCGGGAGGCGGTCGCGGCCCTGACCGACGAGCACGGCACGCTCCTGCTTCGGGACGGCGGTGACCCTGTCGCCGCGGCCGAGACGCTCAACGGCGTGGTCAGTCTGTACCGGGGCCGCGGCCGGATTCATCGGGTCGAGTCGGGGGACGCGGCGGCGCTGGCCTCGGAGTTTGGTCCGGGTACGCTCTTTGTGTTTCCGCCGTTCGAGAAAGGCGACATCCTCCTGATCGCGGCCCGGGGCGGCCGCCTGCCGACCGGGATCACCCGGCACGTCATTCCCGGGCGGGTGCTCCGCCTCAACACACCGCTTGCCTGGCTCGCCGCGGCGTCGGGCGTTCCGGAGAAGCAGGTGCGGCTGGACGCCACGCTCCGCGAGCGCCGGGAAGCCCACGGGGTCCGATACTACGCCGAGCCCACATTTCTCTTTGACGAGTAGCCGCCCGCCTGCCGCGCCGGGTCCGGCGGCCTCACTGCTTGATCAGATCGGACGGACGCCGCTCATTCGCCTGCGGCGGGTCACGCGCGACCTGCGGGAATCCGTCGAACTGTATCTGAAGGCCGAGTGGTTCAATCCCGGCGGCTCGGTGAAAGACCGTCCGGTCCTTCGGATGATCACGGACGCGGAGCGGGACGGCCGCCTCCGCCCCGGCACCACGATCCTCGACTCGACCTCGGGTAACGCCGGCATCGCCTACGCAATGATCGGGGCGGTCAAGGGGTACGCGGTCGAGCTGGTCCTGCCGGCGAGCGCGAGCGAGGAGCGAAAGCGCATCATCGCCGCCTATGGCGCGCGCATCATCCTCTCCGATCCGTTGGAAGGAAGCGACGGCGCGATCCTGCTCGCCCGGGAGGTCCTCGCTCGCGCGCCGGAGCGCTACTTCAAGCCGGACCAGTACAACAACCCCTCGAACTGGCTGGCCCACTACGACACGACCGGGCCGGAGATCCTCGAGCAGACCGGCCGCCGCGTCACGCACTTCGTCGCCGGGCTCGGCACCACCGGCACGCTCGTCGGCGCCGGACGCAGGCTCCACGAGGCCGGCCTCGGCGTCCAGGTCGTCGCGGTGGAACCCGATGCCCCGCTGCACGGTCTGGAGGGATTGAAGCACATCGCCACCTCGATCGTCCCCGGCATCTACGATCCGTCGGTCCACGATCGCAAGATCTCGGTGTCCACAGACGAGGGCTATACAATGGCCCGCCGCCTCGGGCGGGAGGAGGGGCTGTTCGTCGGCGAATCGGCGGGGGCGGCGGTCGCGGCGGCGCTGACGGCGGCCCGGGACCTTCGCGAGGGGATCGTCGTGGTCATCGCGCCGGACGGCGGTGATCGCTACCTCAGCACGCCCCTCTGGCGCGACGCCGCCGGCTGAGCGCCGCGGCCGCCGGACTCTTTCCCTTTCCTCCCCTTTCGGATACAATTGAGTAGAAGGAGTTTTCCACGTGGCGGTACGGCTGACGCGGGAGCAATTGAATCAGATGTGGAGACAGGCGCACGCAGAGGCTCCGAACGAGTGCTGCGGTGTGCTCCTGGGCCGTGGCGAGATCGTCGAGCTGGTGTTTCCGGGCCGGAATGTGCATGAGACGCCGCGGACCCGCTACAACATGCAAGATGCGGACCTGCTCCGTGTGAATCAGCTTCAGGATGAACGCGAATGGGACTTGGTCGGGATCTATCACTCACATCCGGAAACGAAGCCTGAACCGAGTGTGACGGACAAGTTCATGGCAGCGTATCCTGACGCGTGCTACGTCATCATGTCCATGCGGGATCTCACCCATCCCGAGGTGAGGGCGTGGCGGATTGCCGACAAGATCGGCGGCGACGGGAACCCCGTGAAAGATGCGGCCGGTCGGATCGTCAAGGAAGCCACAGAAGAGGAAGTGGTGGTGACATGAAGGTCAGCACCCGCGCCGAGTACGGGATCCGAGCGCTGATCGACCTGGCCCAGCACTACGGTGGCGGCCCGGTGCAGAGCCATGACATCGCCCGCCGCCAGGGACTCCCCGAACCGTACCTCAACCAGCTCCTCACGACGCTGCGCCGCGCGGGGCTCGTCCAGAGCAAGCGCGGCCCGACCGGGGGGCACGTGCTGGCCCGCGCGCCGGAGGGAATCACCGTCGGCGAGGCGTTCCTCGTTCTGGAGGGCAGCGTCGCCCCGTGGTTGTGCGTCGAAGAGGCGGACGCCCACTGCATCTATGCGCCGGGGTGCGGGCTCCGTCCGGTGTGGCAGGCGGTGAAGGTGGCGACCGAAGACGTGCTCAACCGGACGACACTGGCCGACATCGTTCACCCGGCGCTCGTCCCGCTCGGCAAGGCCTGAGGGCCCGGGCGGGGATGCAATCCGCGCACCGGCGGCCGGTGGCGCTGCGAGGCACCCAGCGGGTGCCTCGGTTCATCTCCGCCGGAATCTTTGAGCCCCGCCGCGCGTTCCAGCGGAGTGCATGGAGACTGTGACGGCGCTGCGGAACGGCTCCCAGGACGCCGCCGGCGCCCGCGCCGAGGAGGCGCGGACCCGGTTCGCGGCGCTGGTTGGCGAGCACCTCGACGGCCTCTATGGCACGGCCGTGCGGCTGACACGGAACCGGACCACGGCTGAGGATCTGGTGCAGGAGGCGATGCTGCGGGGGTGGCGTTCGTTCCACACGTTCCAGCCGGGCACGAATTTCCGGGCCTGGATGTACCGGATCCTCATGAACGCCCACTTCGACCGCCACCGGAAAGACACCCGGACCCCCGAGGTTGTGCAGGACGAGGTCAGCGACTCGTACCTCTACACCAAGGCTCGAGAGAGCGCCGCGCTCAGCGATGCGGGGAACCCGGAAACCGTGGTGCTGGATCGGATCATGGACGCCGAGGTGCGGGAGAGCCTTGAGGCGCTGCCGCTGCCGTTCCGGACTGCGCTCCTGCTGGTCGACGTCGAGGGATTCTCGTACAAGGAGGCGGCGGAGATCCTCGGGATCCCCGTCGGCACCGTGATGTCCCGGCTGTACCGGGGACGCCATGCGCTCCAGAAGAAACTCTGGGAGTTCGCCAAGGATCGGCACTATGTGAGGGGAGATCGCGGATGAACTGCCAGGAGGCCGTGGAGAAACTGTGGCAATATCTCGACCGGGAGTTGGACGGAGAAGTGTCCAGCGAGCTTCAGCGGCACCTGCACGAATGCCGTGGGTGCTTCTCCAAGGCAGAGTTCGAACAGCAGCTGCGGGCGCTGCTGCGTCGGTCGTGCGGGGCGGAGCAGGCTCCGCCTGAACTGCGGGAGCGCCTGAGCCGGCTCCTGCGGATGTTCTGACCGCCGCGCGTGTCCCGGCGGGCGGCGATCGACATCGGCACCAACTCGGTCCGCCTGCTGGTCGCGGATGTGCCGGGCGCCCGGCGCCGCTCCTCTGCTACGCCCCCCCGTTCGCCGCGTGCCCGCCCGCGCCTCGAACCCGTCGTCCGGCGACTCGCAATGACGCGCCTCGGTGAGGGGCTCGACGCCGGCGGAACGATCGCGCCGGCCGCGGCCGCCCGGACGGCTGCGGCGGTCGAGGAGTTTGCGGCGCTCGCCGCCGCGGCGGGCGCCCCGGAGACGGAAGTTGTCGGCACCTATGCGGTCCGCGCCGCGCACAACCCCGAAGAGCTGTTCCGCCGTCTCGACCGTCCCGTGCGCGTGCTCACCGGCGAGGAGGAGGCCCGCCTCGGATTTCGGGGGGCTGTGGCCGGGCTGGCAGTTGCCCGCACGGGATCCCACGTCATCGTAGTGGACATCGGCGGCGGGAGCGTCGAGTTGACGCATGGGACTCCGCGGAACATCCGGGAGAGCCACACGCTCCCGCTGGGGTGCGCGATCCTGACGCGGCAGTTTCTGGCTCATGATCCGCCCCTCGCGGACGAGGTGGACGCTCTCCGAGCCCACCTCGCGCGGAGCCTCGCACCGGTCGTGACGCGCCTCCGCCGGCGGCGCGCGCGCGTCGTAGGGGTGGGGGGCACGATCACCACGCTCGCCGCGCTGGATCAGCGCCTCGCCCCCTACGACCCGGACCGGGTGCACGGGTACCGGCTCAAGACGTCTGCCGTGCGTGGACTCACCGAGGGTCTGCTTGCGGAGCCCCTCGCCATCCGCCGGCGGCGGCCGGGTTTGCAGCCCGAACGCGCGGACATCATCGGGGCAGGAGCACTCGTCCTCGACCACCTGCTCCTCGCCCTCGGCGTCCGGTGGCTCGTGGTGAGCGAGGCCGACCTGCTCTGGGGCCTCGTCCTCGCGCTCTGAGTCCCTGTGTGGTAGCCTAGTGGCCTGGAGAATGAACGACGTGCGTGGAGGGAGCGGCGCCGGTGTACCTGCTGCTCGCTGAGGACGACGAGACGCTCGGAGACCTGGTGCGGCGGGGCCTCGAAGCCAGCGGCTACCGCGTGCACTGGGAGCGTGCCGGCGGCGCCGCATACGACCGCGCGTGCTCGGGGACCTACGACGCGCTGATTCTCGATCTGATGCTCCCCGACATGGACGGGGTGACGGTGCTCCGCACCCTACGCGAGGCAGGCGTCCGGACGCCGGTGCTCTGTCTGACGGCCCGCAGCACCGTGGTCGATCGCGTCGCCGGCCTGGACGCCGGCGCAGACGATTACCTCAGCAAGCCCTTCGCGTTTGAGGAGCTCCTCGCGCGCTTGCGCGCGCTCCTCCGGCGGCCGTCCGACGTCGTCGTCCCAGAGGTGCTGACCGCCGGCTCGCTTCGGTTGTCGCCGGCGGACCGCCGGGTGTCCCTGGCCGGCCGGCTGCTCGACATGCCCGGCCGCGAGTTCGATCTGCTCGAGTACCTGCTCCGCAACAGCGCGCGCACCCTCCCGCGGGAGCTCATTGCCGAGCGCATCTGGGGCGATGAGACGTCTCTGCGATCGAACGTCGTCGACGTCACCGTCTCGCGCCTGCGCCGGCGGCTGGCCGGCGCGGGATGGGAGGGACGTATTCTCGCCGTGCCGGGGCTTGGCTACCGCCTCTCCACGGCCGAAGCCGCGTCCGCCCCGTGACGGCGCCCGGCCTGCGCCCGTATGCGTACGCACGGCTGGCGCGGCGCAGCCGGTGGCGGGTGGCCGTGCCCGTCAGCCTTATCGTCGCGGGACTGCTGGCCGTCCTTGCCGCCGCCGCGTATCTGTCCGCCGAACGAACGGCCTACCGCGGCCTGGAGAGCCGCCTGGAGCAGTTGGCCCTTGCGGCCAGGCATCTCGGTGAGCCCGGCGGCGATCTCGTCTTTGACGAGCAAGACCACCTCGTTTCGGTCACGCCTCCCGCGGTCGGCGAGACCGGTGACAGCTTCCAGATCGTCAACGACCCGGGGGTGGGTCCGCTGGCGATCCTGCGCATGCCCGTCAATACCTTGGGTCCCCATGTGGTGGCGATCATGGCGCGGGGAGACGTGGAGGCGCTCGCCGCGGTCCGGCGCACGCTCCTTTGGATGACCGCCGCGGGAGCGCTCGCGGCGCTGGTGGCCGGATACCTGCTCGCGGCGCTGGCCCTCCGCCCGCTCGATGATGCGGTGCGGGAGCGCAGCGAGTTTGTCGCGCTCGCGTCCCACCAGCTGCGCACGCCGCTCTCCATCATCCGTACCTCGGCAGAGTTGGGACGGGCGGCACTTGGCGTGACCCCCACGGAGGCGATGGAGACCATTCTCCGTCAGACGCAGCGCATGGAGGCGCTGGCGTCGCGGCTGGCCGAGCTCGCCAAAGCAGAAACCAGCCGGCGGCCGGCGGCGCGCGACACCGACCTGATCGCGGTGGCCACGGACGTGATCGCGTCCGTCCGGCCGGCGGCTGATCTCGCCGGTGTGGCGCTTCGCCTCGACGCGCCCGACTCCCAGTGGGTCCGGGCTGAGACGGTCGAGATCGTCGACATGCTCTCCCCGGTGATCGAGAACGCCATCAAGTTCAGCCCCAGAGGCGGCGCAGTAGCCGTCCGCGTTCGTCCGGAACGCGGCCAGGCGGTGGTGGAGGTCTCAGACGACGGGCCAGGCATCGGTGCCGAGGACCTGCCTCACGTGGCCAAGCCGTTTTTCCAGGGTCGCTCCGCCCGCGGCGGGTACGGTCTGGGTCTGGCCATCGCCCGGGCGGCCGCCGACCGGCTCGGCGGGCAACTTTCGATCACCTCGACGCCCGGACATGGAACATCTGTTCGCCTCGCCATTCGCGCGCAGCCCCGTCCCGCCGCGCCCGATCTCCAGCCCGAAGGACGCCGCGTCACCTAGGAGTCCCATCGACGTCATCAGCTTGTCATCTCACTCGCGTACAATATCCGGGAATTAGTCTCGCCACCCGCTTTCCATGTCCGAAAGGGGTGAAGGGGCCCTGACTGCCCCCGGTGAGCTTGTCGCGCTTGACAACGTGAGGAGCACCACCGACCGTGGCGTGCCCTCCCGCCGCGACGATGCGGCGATCATCATCGACAACGTCACCAAGCGCTTCCTCACGCCCGGCGGAAGTTTCTACACGGCTGTTCGCGACCTGTCAATTTCCGTTGCCCGTGGCGAGTTCTGCGCCATCGTGGGGCCCACCGGGTCCGGCAAGTCCACGACCCTCAGCCTGGTCTCAGGCCTGGAAGCGCCCAGCCGCGGCCGGGTCACGGTCCTCGGCGAGCCGGTGACCGGCGTCACCCGGCACGCGGGCTACATGTTCCAGACCGACGCCGTGTTCCCGTGGAAGAACGTCCTCGACAACGTCGCCACAGGCCCGATCTACCGGGGTGTATCTCGAGAGGACGCCCGCCGCCGCGCCCGGGACTGGATAACGCGCGTGGGCCTCGCGGGCTTCGAGGACCGGTATCCCCACCAGTTGAGCGGCGGCATGCGCAAGCGGGTTGCCCTGGCACAGAGCCTGATCAACGAGCCGCAGATCTTGCTGATGGACGAGCCGTTCTCCTCCCTCGACGTGCAGACGCGGACGCTCATGGAGAACGAGCTGCTGGACCTCTGGTCGGAAACGTCGGCGTCCGTCGTCTTCGTCACGCACGACCTCGAGGAGGCGATCGCGCTCGCCGATCGCGTTCTCGTCTTCACGGCGGCGCCCGCCACGCTGAAACAGACGTATCAGATCGATCTCCCGCGTCCCCGGAAAGTGACGGAAATCCGGTTCGACCCGCGCTTCACCCGGCTGTACGAGCAGATCTGGGAGGATCTCCGCTCGGAGGTCATGATCGCGTACGAGCGGACGACGAAAGGGAAGGTTGGGTGACCGATGGCCCAGGTGGTGGTCCGCCAGGACGCGTTCGCCGCGGAAGAGCGGGCCGCCAGGGCCAAAGAGAGCCGGCAGCGCCGGTTCGAACGCGTCCTCCAGGTCGCGCTGGCGGTCGTGGTCATCGGCGGGTGGGAGGGTGGTGTCCGGATCGGGCTGATCGATCCATTTTTCTTCGGGCAGCCGGCGGCGATCGTCGGGACGATCTGGCGGTGGTCTACGCGTGGCACACCCCAGGGTCCCCTCTGGGCGCACATCGTCGTCACGCTGGAAGAGACCGTCATGGCGTTTATCATCGGCGTCGTGCTGGGTGTCGTGGCCGGGTTTGCGCTAGGCCGCAACCGCACCCTGGCGGCCGTGTTCGGGCCGTACGTGCGAATGGGGAATGCGATCCCGCGCGTGATCCTCGGATCGATCTTCGTGATCTGGCTCGGTCTGGGTATGGCGAGCAAGGTCGCGCTTGGGGTGACCCTCACGTTCTTCGTCGTGTTCTTCAACGCGTTTCAGGGCGTCCGCGAGGTGGACCCCAACCTCGTCAACAACGCGCGCGTGCTGGGCGCGAGCCCCCGCAAGCTTTCGTTTGACGTGATGCTGCCCTCAGCCTTGAGCTGGATCACGAGCAGCCTGCACACCAGTTTCGGGTTCGCGCTCGTCGGCGCCGTCGTCGGCGAGTTTCTCGGGTCCAACCAGGGGCTTGGCTATCTCGTCGCGTCCGCGCAAGGGGCGTTCAACACCAACGGAGTGTTCGCGGCGATGGTCATTCTCTCGATCGTGGCGCTGATCGCGGATTTTCTCGTCACGAAGCTCGAGATCCGGTTGACGCCGTGGAGACCGACGTCTGACCGAAAGGGGTTCTAGCAACGCTCACCTCTGGCACCACGGCACCGCGCGTGGTGTACAGCGATCAAAGGGGGACCAGCGTATGAGACTCGCTCGCATATGTACGGCTGTACTGTTGAGCGTTCTGCTGCTCGGCATCGGGATCGCCGGGCCCGCGACCGCGCAGGCCCCGCCGAAGATGAGCATCATGGTCGGCGGCCTCGAGAAGATCATCTACCTGCCGGCGATGCTCACGGAACGCCTCGGCTACTTCAAGGAGGCCGGGGTGAACGTGACGCTGCTCGATGAGGGCGCCGGCGTCGATGCGGAAGTTGAGATGATCGCGGGCAAGGTCGACGCCGTGACCGGATTCTACGATCACACGATCGATATCCAGGCCAAGGGCAAGATCATCGAGGCCGTGATCATTCTGGACCGCGTCCCGGGTGAGGCGGCCGTCGTCTCGAACCGCTCGGGTATCAAGACGCTGGCGGATCTTAAGGGCAAGCACGTCGGCGTCACCGGCCTCGGCTCCTCCACGAACTTCCTCGCGGCCTATCTGGTCACGAAGGGCGGCGGCGGGGTCGGCCAGTACACGCCCGTTCCGGTCGGCGCCGGCAACACCCTGATCGCCGCGATGCAGCAGAACCGGATCGAGGCCGCGATCACGACCGAGCCGACGGTCTCCCGCCTGATGAAGATGGGTCTCGCGCATGTGCTGGTCGACATGCGCACCGCCGCCGGCACACGGGGCGCGCTCGGTGGGACCTACCCGGCGGCCTGCGTGTACCTCAGGACCGACTGGGCGAATAGCCACCGTGACACGGTCCAGCGGACCGTGAGCGCGTTCGCCAAGACGCTGCAATATCTGCAGACGCATACGCCGTCCGAGGTCGCCAGTAAGATGCCGGAGGACTACTATGTCGGGGATAAGCCTCTCTACCTGGCGGCGCTGGCGGCGAGCATGAACATGTTCAACCCGACCGGCGTGATGCCGCCCGACGGTCCGCCGACGGTGCTCAAGGTCCTCGCGTCGTTCAACAAGGAACTGGACCCGAACAAGATCGATCTCAAGAAAACGTACACCGACGAGTTCGTCAAGGCGGCGCTCAAGAAGTAGGCGACGGACTCGATAACGAATCGGCGGGCCGCTAGCTGATGAGTCCGGCGGCCCGCTGCATCCCAACCGGTGTGTTCGCGTTGACACGTCGGAGCCTGATGCTATAATTAGCTCTGCGGTGCTTACTAGTTGATTGAGAAGCGGCGCGGGGTGGAGCAGTCCGGTAGCTCGTCGGGCTCATAACCCGAAGGTCGCAGGTTCAAATCCTGCCCCCGCTACCA
>Ga0207416_1003347_pt1 | contig 15513 bp, 17 predicted proteins | sample PaiPotPPM11metaG_FD_184107 | JGI IMG/M metagenome (GOLD analysis project Ga0207416, IMG submission 184107) | Iron sulfur acid spring bacterial and archeal communities from Banff, Canada, to study Microbial Dark Matter (Phase II) - Paint Pots PPM... ...
TTAGAAGCTGTATTGTTAGAAGCTGTATTGTTAGAAGCTGTATTGTTAGAAGCTGTATTGTTAGAAGCTGTATTGTTAGAAGCTGTATTGTTAGAAGCTGTATTGTTAGAAGCTGTATTGTTAGAAGCTGTATTGTTAGAAGCTGTATTGTTAGAAGCTGTATTGTTAGAAGCTGTATTGTTAGAAGCTGTATTGTTAGAAGGCGTTTTCTCTAGATGACGATTCGGAGTATGCGCTTCAGCAGAAACGGGGGCAAGGATACCAGTTTTTCCAGCTGTCGCTGTGGGAGAATGACGATGATGTTTTTCAGATTGCGCCGTCGTCGAATTTGTATCGGACTGTGTCGCTGCCTGCTGCTGGGCCCCAGCTAATATACCTGTCTTCGCCAGCATACCGTTGACAGTAAGTGTGCTCGGCAATTGTCCTGTAGGCTGTAATGCCGTGGATACCGTCGAGACATTTTGTTTAGCCGGCAGAGGCGTTGCTTTTCCTGTTTCATTTTTGGTTTGGTTCGCGACAGTGGATTTGGATGTATTAACACCCGCTTGTTTAGACGAAGATAATACTCCTGTTATGTTTACGCTATAGAATTTTGTGGCATTCATTGAGTTATCATGACAAGATAGTTTAGCAGTGAGTTTATTCGGGCCTTGTTTGATATTAGTATAGTGAGGTGTAAGGGTGTAATTCCACGATGAATAATCGGCCCCATGGGCCGCGACTGCCTTTTGGTATGGCTTTACGTCATCAACAATAAGCGATACCTGACAACTCATTGTTGAATTATATGTGGATGTACCCGAGATTGGCAAATTTTTGATGCCAACTGGAATTTCTTGTCCCTTAGCAGGCGAAGTGATTTTAATATCTATAGTTCTTGCTACTTGAGCATAAGCTGAATTGCTATAAATGGTGAATAAAAGCATTATAGAAAACGAGAGGGACAAAAGTAATTTTTCCAGCTTCAATTATGCAAACGTCTCTAGAGATCTGACTATAAAAATATGGGTTTGAAAAATTTTGGTCCTAGTGTAAATTATTTGAGCGTGGAGCAGTTAAAACATAGTTTTGTAGCCATCCTAAGTCTAGACAGGGCGCCGGTATTGAACCCTCCTCGTAATACGGAGGCAAACTCAAAGAAGGCCTGCATCTTGAACCGAAGACCTTCCCCATTCAGCCATTTACAACCATATTTTGCCGAATCATGGTGTAGATACGAACTATCAAGTCATGCACGGTCATCAACGATATGGGCAACGGAGGACGTATGCACTTCTTCTACTATCGTTTCATGGTTCTCCTTTCGTTTACTAGCTTGTATAGATCAGGCGTTTCAAACAGTACCTCTGAAATCGATCCCGTCATCTATCGATGTTATTTATCGTATACTGCCGCCTCCTTTCATGATGTTATTGACCGTATACCCGTTCCGATCCTCCCTACCATAAACCTCGTTATTTTTTGTGCATCGCATGGGGACCTCTACAAAAACTATATCGTGTAACTAGTTAAGTGCGCATCAAAGCGTGGACCCCTCTATGTTTCAATCGAGTATTCCTTGATCCATCTGTCAGTGTATCGCCTCAGGTTTTGTAACACCACGATTCTCGATATTTCACTCTCGTCCATGACTGAGTAGTCGTGCAGCTTAAAACACATCTGCTCGGAAAAAGACCTAATCTCCTTCATTTCAAGCATGTTCTCCGCCTCAAGTCGCTGCGTAGACATTCCTATATGCATATAGGATTTCAATTCGATAAAGTGTGGGTTTCCCTGTTGCATCATTTCGGCGAATTCGTCAATAAATTTCGTAGCGTCATTATATTGTCTGATAAGTGTCATTCTGAGTACCGTTCTTGTATTTGCAGTTGAGAGAAATCTTAGACTTTTCCACCATCTTTCCCATGCGTCTCGATGACGGGGACGGTTCACGAGGTAAAACATTCTCTTGTTTGAAGCATTCGTGGATAAATATATCTGAGTAGGGAGAGAATCCTCATCTGCCAACCTCTGAAGCATTTCCGGCTCCTGACCATTGGTTACGAGAAAAATCGATTTGGTTGCAGGCAATCTTCTAAGGTATTTAATCAATTGAGGTAGTTTGGGATACATTGTAGGTTCGCCGGACAATGATATTGCATAATGTACAGGAAAAAGCGACTCGTCGAGCTTTTTCCTGTCATTTTTTTCATGACCGTAAAACCCGTTGATCAATTTTTTCCGTTCAGCCATTAAATGTTCAACAATAACGTCGGGCTCGTCAACCAACTCCGGCGGCATTTGAAGTGTATCGTAGAATTCAGTCGGACGCCAACAGTACACGCATCGATTCTCACAATTCATGGCAGTTGGAGTCATTTCCATGCACCTGTGGGTCGAGATGCCGTAGAATTTGTGCTTATAACAGTTACCTGCATTTGCAAAAGATTTTTTCGTCCAATGACACAACTCGACGGCCGAATGGTTGTATACCCCGTATTTTGCCTTTTGCAGCCTCGATTTCACCGCGGGACTGATTTGTATGAGGCTATCTTGCGTAACGTGTGAAGCGTGTTCGTCCGAGCAGCTCATCTAATTTTGTTCAAAAGGAATTGAATTTAAAGCTTCCATTAGCATCACGACTCTTGTTAGCTGGTTATTCAAAATATAAGCTTCCTGCACTATTTTTGTAGAGGGGCACTGAGAACCTTGACGGTTAGTACTCAAGAAATAATGAAAATCAGCCTTGATCTGGTAAACTGGAAAAAAATCCCTTCCGATAGCATAATTCACGTAGCTGGTAGAAATATCAAAAAAGTGTTAATTACAGTAGACGTCTCTGCAGCAGAGCTGATGTTGGCGAGAAGTCTCGGATGCGACGCAGTTATTGCACATCATCCAATAGGAATTTCCGCTCTGAGATTTTCTAAAGTCTTTAGCAGACATGTTGATTTTATGGTCCAAATGGGCGTACCAAAACGTGAGGCGTGGTTAGCCGTACAAGAGCTGAAAAAAAAATTTGACTTAAGAGCTCATGCCAACATTTACAACGACGTTGTGGATGCTGCGAAAATGTTGAAGATGCCACTTGTAAACATTCATCAACCCTGCGATGAATATATGCGAAATGAAATTCTCAACAAGCTAAATTCTGGAAGAACTAGATACGTTTCTGACATGATCTGTTCAATTGAAGAGATTCCTGAATTCAGAAACGCATCAACCAGGATAAAACTCGTTCATGGTAACGTTAGAAATGAAACAGGTCGTTGGATTCTAGTCTTAGCTGCAGGAACCAATGGGGGATATCCAATCGCAAAATTGTACTACGAATACGGGATTTCTACTGTGATATATCTACATATAGACCACAACGATGCAAAAAAAATTCATGACGAAAAGTTAAACGGGAATCTTGTTGTTTTGGGTCATCTCGCAGGGGATTCAATAGGATTAAATGCGCTAGCCGATAGGCTGGAAACATTCGATGTGGAAACTCTCAGACTCGGATTGGTTCCGCGTCTCATTTAAAATAGAAATATTTAGAATTGCATTTCAGATAGCCCCGATAGAAAATGACGAATCCTCTAACAATTATATACAGTGATTTCGAAAGGAGCAGCTGTTGGCCTTCGTAGTATAGCCTGGTTAGTATAGGCGGCTGTGGACGGCTTGTCTTCGACGGAGACCGCTCGAGGAGGGTTCAAATCCCTCCGAAGGCCCCTCTAGTGCTTCAATTACGTCCGCCTTCTATTATTCTCAATGGCAGATATAGCCATCGGACTGCTAACGCTTCGCAGCACAGAATCGGTCATAGACAGTCGGGTCAACGAGAAGCCAGCCATAGTGATCTACATCGTGCACGTAACGAATTTCCCTAAGATTTGGTTTCAGCTTTTTCGTTCTTAGTGACAACAGGAACCCCGCTCGGGCGGTCATGCCAATTCTCTTCGACTGTGTAGTCAACTCTTCACCCCTGGGAAGCAAGAGTCGATAGCTAAATTCGAGGGCCTCATTCTTAACGGCGTAAGATTGCACCATTTTTTTGATGGCCTCGGGGATATCTGAAATTTCTTTTATTTCAATCGTCTCTAGGACAGGAAAATCTGCGTAAAAGGATTTAGACGGCTCCAATCAGGCGAAAAATGTTAGCTCTGCAATAAAATTTTTGGGATCATAATGCCTTTTGCTGTCGTGATGGGAAAGATAAAACTAAGGGAACCTTCTTTTGGATGACCAAAAGGTTCCTCTACCAGCGTTTCGCCACTGGATATAGTCCAGAAGTATCTGCTTGTGATCAAATGCTAGTCGCGTGGAGTCTATATCATTTAGCGGCACCCATTGAACTTCAATGGAATCGTCGTTGGCCCTGGCAACGCCGTTGACGACTATTGCTACCCACACTACAGTCAGCACATGTCCTCTTGGATCCCTATTCGGATCTGAATAAACCCCAAGTATTTCTATGGGCTCTATAGTTAACGATGTCTCCTCCCACGTTTCACGTTTGGCCGCCTCTTCAACGAGTTCTCCTTCATTTACAAAACCCCCCGGCAACGACAGATGATCCTTGAATGGATCATTTTTCCTCCTTATCAATAAGATATTGGATTCTTGCTGGAGGATAATATCGACTGTAGGCACTGGATTTCGATAGTTCTTCATCGGTTAGGATGATTAGCTTAATCAATCAAATTATTTGAGTCTTGTGCATGGTGACGATATTGAATCGTCGATTTTTCTCAGGAGTGCCGGAGGCGGGACTCGAGCCCGCGACCTTTCGATTATGAGTCGAACGCTCTGACCAAGCTGAGCTACCCCGGCAAGCTCAGCAACGTTCAGCATTCACATTTTTTTAAAACATAATATATTCTATTCAAAGATTTAATCCATAGGCGTCGACTTGTGACCTCCTGTCAGTAATGCGTACGAAGATGCAAAAAAACAGGAATGGTTTACAAAACCACTTAACGTCGTAACGTAACGACCGTTACTTTTATGAATGTTTACAATAACCTGATATACACTCGCTACGGCTATTCTTCCCTGACTATTTCCGGTTCCTTGCTCAGATTCGTTTTCGCCAAATCAGATTTGGCAAGAAACTCCACGCTCATCCTAACCGACAGCTGCCCCAATTATTATTTCTCGAGGTCTTGGAACTTGTCTCCGGTTTTCTTTGATCTGACAATGGAAGATTCAATCTTTTTATCTTTTTCAGTCGCTATCTCTGTTTCTCCTGTGTCATAATCGTTGACATTGGTGGACAACTGCAAATATCTTATCTTCTTGCTCGCCTGTTCGGTTGTCCTGTATGGATGCTCCCGCTGGATTGAATGGTCATTTGCTGTAGTAGCGGCCCTGCTGCTTTTGTTCCTCTTCCTGGAAGTATTCAAGTTAATACGACTTCTACAAACAAAAACATATTTGTTTAGGTCGATTAATCAGACTTGATAGTAAAGTTAAGTATTTTGAATCTCAATAGCTCTGTGTCTAGATTCGTAGAGCAATTCGGCAGCACAATTTCTCAACAATGTGTATATCAATCCTAACTAACCTAAACTTGTCGTGTCCACAGAAAATGAGTTACCGGTTCCGATGCAAGAGAATACAACAGAACTTCCCTCCAGAGACTCGTGTCCAAAATCTGGCGAACTTTTTTCTACCATTGTTGGGTATAACGATGTTAAGAAAATCTTTGCCCTGTCAATCACTTCTCAGAAGCCAGTTCATATACTACTAGTTGGTCCGCCCGCGTCGGCTAAGACACTCTTCATGCTAGAGTGCATGAAGCTAGAGCGGTCCTACTTTACTCTTGGCAGTCACAGCACAAGGTCTGGTATGCTAGAATATTTATTCGAAAAACGACCCAGGTATTTGGTCGTGGACGAAATTGAACATATGGGGATAAAGGACCAGACAGCTCTCTTGAGCTTGATGGAAACTGGTATTCTTTCTGAAACGAAATTCCAGAAAACACGAAACACCCAACTCAAAACATGGGTGTTTGCTACGAGCAATGGCACCAAGCGGATGCTGACACCGTTGTTATCGAGATTTGTTACCTTGCATTTTAAGCAATATAAATTTGACAACTTTCACGAGGTGGCATCCCACATGCTTGTGCAAGAAGGTGTCGGGAGTCAACTGGCCTCTAAGATAGCAAACGCCGTATGGTGGAAAATGAAATCAAAAGATATTAGGGACTGCCTGAAGATAGGCCGGCTCGCAAAGAGTGAGCATGACATAAATTGGATTGTAGACACGTTTAAAAACTATAGATGACCGCAGAATTGGTCACACCTATCTAAGATTCATTGAGTTCCAAAACACTAGAAAGGCGATGACAATCTCAACCGAAGTTCCGCTTCTTCACACAAGCCACGTCCGCTTCAGCATTTCAGATATCGCCGGACTTTTTCATCCTGTCTATTTCGTTATCTACAGCTTCTCCCATAGCATCGAGTTCTCCAAGATCCCTGAACTTCTGGTAGGTCAGCTTTTCTAGTAATTGCAAAACACTTTTTGCTGAACGATATTGCGGTATCTGCGGATCGTTTATTTCAGCGTACAATCCTATTCCTTGCATGTTATTCAGTTTTGCAAAACCCAATATTAAGCCGTTGAAACCAGTGATCAGTGAAGATGACGGTGTGGGTTCGATTCCTAAATTTTTAATTTGCTCTGTCAATGCCTGAGATGTCGTAGTGACGAACGTCTTCGGTTTTTTCTGTAAATTCCTTTCAGTATGAAATGCACCTAGTGTGTAAATCAGTTGAACAGAATATTTTTTGGCGATATCGATCACATCTTGGCAGAGTTTGTATAACTCCTCGTTTGTTTGTGGCTGCCCCAGACCTCCCCCGAAAACTATTACGTCTTGTGCGTATCGGTACTGCCATCGTTCTTGTTGGAAATCGATGTAACCGCCTCGGTCCGTTACATAATTTGGATAACAAGCAGAGACATATCTAAATGGTAATGTTTTGAGATTCTTATTTATAAAATGTATAGCAACGCTGCCGATATCGCCCATATCTTGCATCGCGGCAACGAGTATCGGCTTTTTGATATGTGGTGTCTCGATGTCTGTAAATTCCATGTACGTAGCTTGCTTATCCGGAATAAAAAAGATTGTTAATCATGGCTAAATGCGCTTAAGTGATGAACCCACAATGAAACAGGTTATGAGCTACAGGTTTAATACCTCCTGGCTGATCGCTAACACCTACTCTCTATTGTCTGTCTTGCTATAGAATAGTGAGTGAGGGTTATTTCTTTGTATGAATCAGGTTTACTTGATGACTACCTGTAGTATTCGTAACTAAAATCAATCGAGCTATCGTGAAAGCCTCCCAACTTATATCTTAGAATGCATTTGTAGATTCATCAGATGACTACTTCAACGCCGGTTCATAGGGTAATGAATGAAAAGCTCGAAAAGATTATAGTGAATAGGACAGCTCAGGAAGCGGCACACAAAATGGGTATTGTGAATACCAGTTCGTTGGTAGTCACTGACCTAACTGACAAGCCAATAGGCATAATAACGGAACGCGATTTGGTAAGAAGAGTGGTTGCTAACGATGCAAACAGTAAGACAGTTCTCATAAAAGATATCATGGCTTCTCCGATTGTTACGATCGATGCGAATTCTTCAGTTGAAGCAGCCGCGGATTTAATGCTACAGAATAAAGTGCACCACTTGCTCGTGGTTGAGGATGAAGACGTAAGCAAGCCGTTAGGCGTTATTACTTCGACTGATTTTGCTAGTTACTTAATAGAAGGAGATGATGATAAATAACATCTTCGATAATTCGCGTGTGTCTATCAAATTGTAAGCATTTTTGTAGTGGTTATTTTCGATTAGGCTATTCTAATATAGGTGGGTACATGCGAAAAAATCGCTGAGAACATACTGGTTTTCTGATTGTCATTGAAATTAAAGGCAGGAAGGAAGTTGCTGACGTTGTGCAGCAATTGGCATGGTACAATGGAGGGATTCTTCGATATGAATGACAAGATATTTTAGGCAGTTTAGTTAACTGGATGGTTCTCTACGGATACAGTTGTCTCGTCTTGTGATGAAGCGTACTGACTGTATACTCCCAGTTGCTGATCGAACATCTTGGGGAAAGTAACTAGGGACCAGTCACCATATGTGATACCCGATACAACGAGCGCTTCATAGGGCTATTTTCATGGTATGACAAACGGAACATGAGTTATTGGGACACCGAATGGATGGTCAGGATTTACAGTTGCAGTTGGATGATGAATATTTTGGTTTTTAGAATTATTACTATGAGCTGCATTTGAAGGAGGCACAAGGTTGCTTTTCTTAGTATTGTTATTAGTACCATGGGCATACGGGGATGGCGTAAGGCTACTATTGCTATTGCCACCACTAATCGTATTTAGAGGCAAAGTATGTTGATGACGATTCTTGTTTATAGAATTATTATTATGAGCAGCGTTTGGAGTATTATTGTTATTGTTGTTGTTGTTGTTGTTGTTGTTGTTATTAGGAGCAAGGCTGTTATAGTTAGTACTACTCGGACTAGTAACCATAACAGGCAAGGGGCTTACCTTAAACGTTTTTGAAGCTGAGCTGCTCTCATAATCTGGAGAATATATTTGCGCGATCACTTTATACTTACCTGTTATATCTCTGCTACTAACTTTCCAAGAGTATGAAGCCTTGCCGTTGTTATCCGTAGCGCCTTTGAATTTCTTAAGTAATCCTGATGAACTGCTAATGTTTCCCAAAACCGAACCACCCGTAATTGCTTTAGTCGAATTTTTATCAACAGCCATGATAGTAACAATTTCTGTATCTCCTGGATGAACAGAACTCTTTCCTATCCGAATTGAGAGTGATTGTAATGACACTTGATGGTTATTATTGTTTACAGGCGAATGTTTAGACAGTGAAGCATGAATAGCATTGGTAGTACTAGTAGCAATCCTGTTCGCAGCCGTGGTATTAACTCCTCCCTTTGTACTCGATGTTGGTTGTAGATACTGATAGTTTGGTCCGGTTGGAGTAGTACCAGTACTTACACCAGTTACATTTACACTATAATGTGACGCCAAGGTAGGTTCATTGCTACATGCGAATTTAGCAGTTATTTTGTTCTGACCTTGTTTAATAGCGGTGTACGCTGGTGAAAGAGTAAAGTTCCATTTCGAATAGTCGTTATATCCGCCCGGTGAGGCGTCATGATATGGGCTGATACTATTTACCTTAACTGACACCTTGCAGCCGGAAGTTGCATTGCCCGTAGAGGTTCCGTAGATTAATAGGCCTTTACCAACTAGAACCTGCTGGCCTTTAGTAGGTAAGGTAATCTTGACGAAGTGTAGGTTAGATTGATATTGTTGGTTGGGTAGGGGTGGCTGTTGTTGCTGATAATGTTGTAATATTGGTGAAGGATTGGGAGAAACACTAGATTTCTGAGCGTTTGGAAATAATAGTGATTGGCCATACGCCGTATTATCTAAGTTGGCATTAGCTGCAAGAAGAACAGCTATAGCGACTGTCCCGACCACGAAAAGCGGTATAGGCAGATACGGTTTAATTTTGACTAGCCCATGTCTCATGATATTGATGAAAGCGAAGATAACAAACGATAAAAGCAAAATGATTCTTGGCAGTAGTAAATTGTTTTGTTATAATCCTGCAAACAAGAATTATGACAACACCGTCATAACTTTTTTTGCTTCAAAAGCTATTGCTTTTTTTTCACTTCCTATTCAAGCCAAAGTCTCTTCGGCGTGGACGACGTTGATGTACTCATGTAACTCGATCGAGTCTTATCACAAATGATAACGGTTGCGGCACTTTCAAGAGTTTGCACCTGATAATCCGATTCATTCGAAGGTAAGAGAATTTTTGAAAATCTTTTGGACTAAATGCGAGATCTACCGCACTTGAGATTTTGGCTGGCAGGAAATTTTTTACCATTTTGTTTTGTAACGCTCGAACTACTCTCAGCGACTAATAAGCATCGTTTGCAAAACGGTTAGCTCTGAGCGACGGGCTTTGGCATACTAGCCCGATTGACAGATAGGATTCATAGCCTTTTAGCAAGGCAAAAAAAAAGATGACAACCGATACGAAGTTACCATCAATTTGCAGGTGCACATACCATCGTGCAGGTTCAATGATGATTAATCTATGTCTTATCCTATGATTGAATCATAACACCTAACTGCCTGACGATAATACTAAATTATTAGTAGTCAAAAGTTTTAGAATAATATCTTAACCGGCTGAAATCTTCCCTATAAGTACTCTCATTTGATTGGACCGAAGGCTAGCAAGTTAGCGATTCCGACTGCATTGGTTTCGTCATTTGGCTCTTGACTCAGGCATAATAGTATAATTGCGGCACCACTTGACCTCTAAATTCTACCTCTATTTGCACTCTTTGCATCTAATGCCAATACCTATCTCTAGGAATGTGACAGGACATTAGATCAGCAAAAACGGTATCGTGGATGAAAACCCCAGGTTCGGCTGATCATTCCAAAACAAACTAGCACTATTCGATTTACGTAGACTTATTGCACAATGTTGTCGGTATTTCATAGGGATTCCCTATGCCAATACATAAAGCGTAATGTACTATATCTTACGAAATAAAAGATCATTTTCTACATGAATCAAATAGATTCCGAAAACTCCCAAAGCGCCTCCTACGACCGCTAGCAGAATATTTTCTGGGATGTTGGTTCTAATTCCAATTCCACGGAAGAGAAGTTGGAAGAACAGGGTAAACAGGATATTAGAAGATGCTATAGTGGAGGTTAGCGAAGCTCCTATCCTGTTGAGCCCTACCACATATAGCAGTGCAGCAGCCAGCGGTACCAGAGAGAATAGGGCCAAAAATATCCAGTCCCTAACTCCGGGATAAAATGTTGAAGACGGACATAGAATGAGAATCGCGGTCAAGATTAGGCCAGAGATCAAGAGTGAAGCACCAGATACTTCACTGGAACTGTGCCTTTCAACCAACTTGGTCATGAATATTACTCCTGCGGCGAAGGCGATAGCAGAAAGTATTGCTTCGAAGTCACCGAATGTCAAAGCAGTAGATAATTGCAAACTCAACTGCAAAGAACTACTCAAGACAGTTGCTAAGAATCCTGATAGGGCGATGATAACACCTATAAGCTGCATTTTTCGCAACTTTTCCTTTAGGAAGAACCATGCAAGAGTTAAAACAACTACAGTCTCTAGTGGCCCAGCTAAAAGACCCTCTTTTGATGCTCCGACTCTGGTCACAGAATCATACCACAAAAATACCGCTGCTGCCAAGAATATTGAGCCACCTAGCAGTACCTTCCATGATTTGAATACGGTCATTTTCTTGTTTAAAAAAACAGTTCGGGCCAATAACAGGATTGCGCCCGCGATGGGGATGCTTATGCCTGCCACCAGGAGAGAAGATATACCAGGGATTTCGGTTAGAAATTCTACGATTACCGATTCAATTGAGAGTATTATCGCCTGAATGAAGACTATCCACGATTTTCCTATCAATTGCTTGCTAAGATGTCACATTTGATAACAAAATAGATCCAAAGTGTTTTATCCTAGTCGCAGTTGCTAAGATCTCGTTTATAGATGCATTCATCGGAAAAGCGGTCAATTCTATCTTTTTGAACCCCTAAAATTAATGCTCGATGAACCAGACCTATCTGGACTCTAATATGGCAAGTACTGGTAATTAGACCATCACAATACGATAAAATCACAAGTGACTATTTAGCATTTCCAGTCTACGATATAGGGGGTGTAGATTTAAGCGTAATACGCGTCCTCGGAAACAGAAATCAGATAAACAAAATCATAGAGAAGGTTATTTTTATGCAAAGAAATGAACGGAGCATGGTGATGGTGGGGCGATGGGAATGCGACGACGGTTGCTAGGGCTTTTATGAGACCATATTAATTTACTTTTTTTGGATTATCATAGTAAGTGAGCATGCTATGATCATGCCACCATAGAACTTTCAGTTGCGATTTTTTTTGCCGCATCATAAATTATCCTTGCGACGTATGGCTCGATTCCTAATACAGCCGAAACTGCGCCTGGGCCCTCCAACACAATAGACTCAATAGTTAACCCAGCTCGTAGCAACGACTCTTTCAGGCCAGGAGCTATTTCTAATTGCTGAATACCTGATTCCATGTCACAGTTACATATACATTTATTCTATTTAATATTTACTTCAAATTCTTATGTCTCTCTCTTTCATTCCATGATCCCATGGCCAGTCAAATTGTTTTGTCCACACCATCTGTATATTAACGAGCTCCTTATTACAGGATGAATTTGGTACTCTTTATCCGCCTGTCTTACACAAACTACTAATCAGGCAGAAGACTTTATTACCAGCGTTAGAATGATCCCTTGATTGAGCCCCACTAAAAATGTCGAAGCGTTGCTTAAGATGTACGAAATATATGATCGGCACAGAGATTCCGTGCTTTGGTTTCTGGAGGATCTCGATGCCGGTAGCTATGAAGAATATGATCAAAAGTATGCAGGGGCCTCAAATTCTAGGTGTCATTTCACAACGGTGTGTGGCTTTTTTGAGTTGTCAGGGGTTCTCGTAAATTCTAGATTAATAGATCAAAAGCTTTACTTCGATGTTTTCAACCCCGCCCCATTTTGGGAAAAGTGCAGAGTGATCGTGGAGGGGATGCGAAACCACAGACCTCATATCTACGAAAACTTTGAATCACTTAATTCAAGACGATTAGAGTGGCAAAAAAAGCGGAAAGACAAGAGAGGAGTTGCGAAGACGTAAAAAAAGTTGCTCCCTATTGCAAATAGGTTGTTACATCTGAGTTACTAATAAAAGAATAACAAGATGTTCTAATTTTAATAGCCGCTTTGCATAACATTATCTATGATGCCTTTTGGTGTAGATGTCCTCGGAACATTGAGCGAAAAGCTAAAACAGCTAATGAACGAAACTCAGGATCACCACCGATCATTTATCGATATAACGAATCTATACAAAGAGGAAAAGATCAATGAAAAAGATTTCTTTTCTAAAATTCTCAATTACGTGGTCACGCTCTCAGCTCTGACTTTCCTTATGAATAGGGTAATCTTGGAATTAAGGTCTGCGTTGGAAAAGGGCACAAGTATAAAAGATGCTAGTGGGGGAGCCGCATCTTCGTCTTCGACGTCCCAAACTGCCGGCTTCGGGATTGGCAGTTTCCTATCTTCTGTCGGCACCGTAGGGCAAGAGTATTCTGTGCCTGCCTCTCAGAACAAAGAGGCGTTGCTTTCCAGAAAAATGGAGATCGGCAGTCCCTCGACAATTACACCTTCCAAGACGTGCAAAGAGTGCAGAGCGGTAATTCCAATCCGCGCCAAATTCTGCGGTACCTGCGGCAATAATCAGGAAAATGATTTACGCTATCCACCCTAATATCCACCCACGATCTCTCTCCATCTCTCTCCCTCGGATGCTCATGACATACATCATGTAGCTAAATGAGGCAACTAAAGATACTACACCATGCTGAAGCAAATGCACTCTAGATTAAAAAACAAGTGGTACCTATAAACTGGAGAACATGGATGAGAAAGTTAACGTTCGAGTCCGGCTAGAAGCAATTCATGAATTGAGTCAGCCGATATTTGGAGATATGCCAGTCTATCCTGGCGAACCACAGCCAGAATTTAAGCCCTATTTTACGATCGGAACAGATAAAGTCAATGTTTCTCAGCTCCGTTTAGGTTCCCATACCGGCACTCATGTCGATGCTCCTAAACATTTCTTCTCTGAGGGTGATAGTGTAGATAAAATAACACCGGAGACATTCATAGGTGAAGCGGTAATTTTGGATATGTCGTACAAAGAAACTGGTCAAGGGATAACAGACGCTGATCTCGATAGTTATTCGAAGAGCGTGAATGCCAGAGACATCATCTTAATCTATACTGGATATGACCCATTACAGGAGCAAAATAACTCTTGGAAAAATTTCTCGTACCTTGAAGCATCTGCGGCTCGATGGATCGTGAATCGCAAAGTCAAGTGTCTCGGGATAGATACATTCAGCGTCGAAAAGTATGGCTTTGATGAAGGTACAGTGCACAAAACACTATTGGCTAAAGAGGTTGGCATCATAGAAGGCCTTAGCCAAGAGTTGAAAAACTTTGTGGGAAAGAGGATGTTTCTAGTGTGCCTACCACTATTGCTTAAAGGAATAGACGGATCGCCTGCGAGGGCAATTCTTTTTGATATCGTGTGATATAATCAATGAATAACCATAAGTAATGGATAAAATGGTATGAAGCGACATGATTAAAAATTGTAGCCAAGATCGATTTTATCTATGAATTCTTCTGGGATGTTACTTTTGGCAGTAACGATTTCGATGGCGATCGGTGTATTGTTTCCGCAATTCAGTAAGATTTTTGCGCCTTACATTCTAGTCTGGCTGGGTGGTTTATTATTTCTTAACCTAATGCAGTTAAATACTTCAAAGCTAATTTCGGCCTTTGTTTATGCAGAACAGATTGCGCTGTTATCATTAACTAAATTGGTGGTTCTGCCGCTAGCATTGTACGCAGCTACAACCGTCGTTTATCCACCAATGGCATTGTCAGTGCTCTTGTTATCGGGGATCTCTACCGGACTTGGAGCACCGTTCGTGGCAAATTTTGTGGGTAGTGAGTTGCCTCTAATTGTGGGACTGATTATAGTCACGTCGTTAGCCGTGCCATTTGTTCTCCCTCCGATCGTGCATATACTGTTTGGCTCACACTTCTCTATACCTGTTATACATATGATAGTATTGCTTGCGGTAGCCTTGTTCATCCCTTTGCTTGCAGGATGGTTTACAAATAAATTTGCCCCGAAAATAGGTGAAATTGTTTCCGAAAAATCCCTTTACCTTTCGATCATTCTTATAGTGCTAATAAACATGGCACTGTTTTCAAAATTTTCAACCTTCTTCTTCGAATCTCCAGTATTCGTTGTTGAGATGGTCGTAATAGCATTCCTGTTATTCGGCGTATATGGAACGATCGGTTATGCAGTGACTACATTTACCACTGGTGTTACAAGTCGCACCACATCTAAACGGACTACTACTAGTTCTAAATCGAACACCAAAATGGAATGGACTCGTACTGCAGCAATCGACGGTCTTATTGCGATGGCGTACGTGAACAATATCCTAGTGGCAGTTTTCGCAGAACAATTTTTTGGTATCCAAACCGCGGTCCTCCCAGCATTATACAATATTCCTTATTATGTTGGGATCATAGTTATAAAAAAGTTATATTCAGTACCTGTAAAGCCAGTTAGGAATTAAGCGAAAATAAAGGAACGGAACTACAAAGAAGCGATCTTCATTAAAAATGTGACACCATCAGCCATGATGTGAAGCACCATGCTCGTCAATTTTTATTTCGACATCACCGCTATATTTCGGCTTGATGGCTAATTGTGCTGGAGTATAAATCAAATGTTCCTTCGTAAATGATGAGAGTTCAT
>Ga0207416_1003349_pt1 | contig 15504 bp, 20 predicted proteins | sample PaiPotPPM11metaG_FD_184107 | JGI IMG/M metagenome (GOLD analysis project Ga0207416, IMG submission 184107) | Iron sulfur acid spring bacterial and archeal communities from Banff, Canada, to study Microbial Dark Matter (Phase II) - Paint Pots PPM... ...
TCCGACTTCAAATCGTTAACACTCCGTTACAAGTGGGCTTTGTGCCACGGCCGTGCTTTTGTCCGATCGTTACCCGCGCGAGCGTTTCGTAGGAGAGGTTGGCGAGAGGCGCCGGACCGGCGTTGGTGGCCGCCAACATCGATGGATTTGATCTTCGCGGTATAGTGCGCGATTTGACTGAGGGACTCGGCGACTTTGAATCCGCGCGTCATACACCTCCACGCGCGGTGATGCTGTGAGGGTTTTCTCGCAGCGTCGGGTCGGCGAGGTTGGTACTCGCCCTATCCAGCCACGCCGATCTCAAATGGCCCGTGCACCCATTGCTGCGCCAGTTGCCGATCCTCTTCACTCAAGCTGGCGAGTAGCTTCGCTTCCCCGTCCGTTCACCATCCGCCTTCTGTCGTTTGGATTCGAATGTGCTTTCAGCGCCTGAGCGCGCGCTCCCGAACGCCGCGAACCGGCCGGATATCCTAATCGTCGAGGATCGCTGTCGTCAGCTTGTCGTCAACAATGATGTCGAGCAGATCGCGGATCAGGCGGTCGACGCTTACCTCGCGCCGTGCCGCTTCGGGGCGGAGACGCGTGATCAGGTCATGTTCGATCTCGATTTTTGCTGGTGCGCGAGTTTGGGCTTGAGTGGGTCGCGGCCGGCGCTGCATTTGAGGCAATGCTGATCGAGCTCCGTCGATTTAAAGTCAAGTCCGTTGATCGGCTTTAGGGTCTAGTGGGCCGCACAGGCTTGGGCAGTGGGACCACGGTCAGGTCGGTCGCGCCAGCAAAACGCGGCGCGCCAGCGCGGATCGCTTCGGTGATGAAGCTCGCCGCCATGTGGCCGTAGTGCTTCTCGACCATCGTGGTGTCGACGTGGCCGAGGTTCTTGGCGACCACCATCAGTGGCACGCCGTTCATCACCGCGTGGCTCGCCCAAGTATGGCGCAGGCCATGGAAGGTGATCGGCGGCGAGATGCGGGCACGGGCCACGGCATCCGCCATCGGCCGCTTCTGATCGGATTTCTTCCAAGCGGAGCCGTCGGTGCGAGTGAGCATCGGCTGATGGCCGCCACGGCCCGCGCACAGCCGCCTGAACAAGGCCGTGCCTTCGTCGGTCAGGATGATGTGGCGCACCTTGTCGGTCTTGCTGATGCGGATCGTGATCGTGCCAGCGTCGGGATTGAAGTCCCGGACCTCCAGGTGTGCGAGTTCGCCGTAACGCGCACCGGTCTCCAGCGCCGCCTGCACAAGCGGCCGGAAATCCGGATCGGCGGCGTTGATCAGCCGCTCGGCCTCGGCGATCGATAGGTAACGAACGCGCGCCGCCTCGACCCGCTCGAACGGTTTGAGCCTGCGGCCCCAAGCGTCGCGGTTGGCGACATGGCCCTCGTCGAAGGCGTGGTTGAGCGCCGCCTTGAGCACGGTGAGAACACGATTGGCGGTGGCGCGGCGGGCACGGACTTTCTCCGTCGTGGTCGGTGCGGCCCTGAACCGCGGCTTGCCGCCTCTCGGTCGGCTCTGTGCGGGCGCCGCCGCCATGGTGGACAACCACCTGCGCAGCTGCTCGGCGGTCAATTCGGCCACCACGAGATCGCCGAGGCTCGGCAGGATATGCACGGTGCTGCGGCTGATGGTGTCCTCAACGGGCTGCCCTTTGTGGTGCTTGAACTCGACGTAGCGCTCCATGGCCTGGCGCACGGTGAGGCGCTCGATCTTGCCGCCGCCGTTCGGCGTCGTGACCATGGCGCGGGCCTTGGCGGCCGCCTGCTCGAACGAGAGTATCTGCATGCCGTCCGCCGCGGCCGCGTCGTCGGCGAGGCCCAGTGCGGTCACGCGATATTTGCCGTTGCCGATGTAGCGCCGCAGGACCCAGCGTCCTGCCGGTTCGCCTTTCCAGCACTGCCAACCGAGATGGACCCTACCATCAACCAAGGCTTGCCAATGCGGTTGCCGCCCGCGCTTGAGCCTGCTGCGAGCACTTGAGCTTTCCAGCCGAGCGTGTCTTACCGTGCCTGCCATAGTCTCCCCTTAAGACCAAAGATGAACCAAACATCGAGGCTTCCGTGGAAGTTTGCCACGGTTTGCCGTAGTTAATAACTATATGGTCTATAAGGGATTTTGCAAGTGCCGTGGTTTGCCGACGTTTGTGGGCTGTGCCCGCTGACGGCGGAAACCGAGAAGCTGATCGACGCCGATGCGCTCGGCCGCCTGAAGCCGTCCGCGTATCTTCTCAACGCGGCGCGCGGGCGCGTGGTCGACGAGCCGGCGCTCGTCGACGCGCTCGCGCGACGGCAGATCAGGGGCGCCGCGCTCGACGTCACGGTCGAGGAGCCGCTGCCTGCGGCCTCGCCGCTGTGGGCGATGGAGAACGTGCTCATCACGCCACATACCGCGGGCGAGACCTGCCGCTACGAGGACGATGTGCTCGCGATCATGCAGGATAATCTCGCGCGGCTCTGGCGCGGCGAGACCGAGTTGCTGAACGCGGTGGTCTAGATGATCGTCAGTTGCCAGCGACCGTCAATTCATTCCCAAGGCGGCTGGCAAAAAAGAGGCCGACGAGCGCGTCGAGCGCTCGCTGTATCTGGGCAACCGAGGTCAAGGGCTTTCCCCACCCAACCGCGCCGTCCTGTCTGGTCCGTTCCCGTCTAAGACCCCCGGTTCCGCCGGGGAAGCGGTCATCCCGGCCCGAAAACGCACTGGCGGCTCGCAAAACGACATTGCGCGCCGTCCCAGACCAACAAATGGTCTCTCAATAGCATCGCGCCCGTTGCACGTATCATCGAGAGACTATTGGCAATTAATGTTGAACCTTCATTCAAATCCTCAAGCGCGGCCAGTGACCGGATCTGAAAGAGGCCAAGGCGTTGCTCGACGCGCTGGCGTCATGAGGGCGGTCGTCAATGTCAGCCTTATGGGCACAATCGTGAGTTTCAGTAGCTCACTCTTCCGGCAGCCCGGCCTTGCGCAAGCAGTCGCGACTGGTGCATGCTGCAGGAACCATTTGATCGTAAGTTGAGGGTTGACACGACGGGCCTCCGAAAAGCGAGTTTTCCTTCGGCGTTGTTCCGCTTCCCGGCCTCATCCCGACGAAAGTAAGCCGTATCGATCGCCAAAATAGGGAGGTTGCACGTGACAGGAAATGGGCTCACCCAGATTCCGTCCAGCACGCATCGATGGATTAACCAACAGCCACGAAGGCCGGTCTTCGGGCGCGTCGTTGCCATTGTGCTCGCGAGCGTACTTGTTAGTCCAATCGCAGCCGCGCGTGCCGCCGGTACCGGCGAGTGGATCGGGACCTGGGCCGCGAGCCCGCAGCCCGTGTGGGACGCGGATTTTCCTATCCCCACCGGCTTTCCGCGTGCCCTCTGGAATCAGACCATACGCCAGATCGCGACGGTCAGCATTGGCGGCAAGCAAGTGCGCATAGTGCTGTCGAACGAGTACGGGACGCGGCCGCTGGTGGTCGGCGCGGCGCACGTCGCCGTGTCCGACAAAGGCGCAATCGAGGCGGGATCGGATCGGACACTTACCTTCGGCGGCCATGCCTCCATCACGATACCACCGGGAGCGCCGGCCATCAGCGACCCTGTGGACCTCACCGTGGCACCGTTCGCCAGCCTTGCGGTGAGCCTATTCCTGCCGGAGGTAACACCGACGACCACGACGCATTGGGAAGGGGTCCAGACCGCCTATATCGCGGCGGGGAACAAGGTGAGCGACGCGGACGTCAAGGCGGACTCCACGACTGTGTCCCGGCTGTTTTTGAGCGAAATCCTGGTCGATGCGGCGCCGGGCGCTCGTGCGATCGTCACTTTTGGTGACTCGATCACGGATGGCAACGGCTCCGCGGTCGACGCCAACCACCGCTGGCCGGACTTGCTCGCTCGGCGGCTGGCAAAGGCGGGCGGCGCTCCGGTCGCGGTGCTGAACGAGGGAATCTCGGGCGCCAAAGTGCTCAGCGATCGTATGGGTACCAACGCGCTGGCGCGTTTCGACCGCGACGTCTTGGCCCAACCGCATGCCGACACCGTTGTAGTGATGATGGGCATCAATGACATCGGCTGGCCGGGTTGCGCCCTGGCGCTCAAAGACACGGTGCCGACGGCGGACGAAATCATCGACGGTTATCAGCAGCTCATAGCACGCGCCCACACTCACAACATGCGCATCATCGGCGCCACGTTGACGCCATTCGCGGATGCGTTCAAGGGCTCGCCGTTCGAAGGCTACTACACCGCTGACAAAGAGAAGGTGCGCGTGGCCGTCAACACTTGGATTCGCAGCAGCGGCGCGTTCGATGGCGTCATCGACTTCGATGAGGTGACGAAGGACCCCAAAAGTCCGACCCACATCCTAGCGACTTACGACAAAGGCGACCACCTTCACCCGCAGGACGACGGTTACAAGGCGATGGCAGAATCTATCGATCTTGCAGTACTGATCGGCAAAAAGTGATCAGATCAATCAATCGGCCAGCGCTTTTTCAACGCAGAAGCCGGTTATCAAGGAGGAGATGCTGCCCGGCCAACTTGGTCTCGTGCGGCGCAAATGCGGCTGGTTCACCGAAGGATTCGATACGCTCGATTTGAAAGAGGCTAGTACCCACTTTTCTTCTTGGGTGGGTCATGATTCAAGATCGGGATGAGTCCCCAAAGCAAGACAGGTTCGGCTCAAGCCGAAGGTACGCAAGGTGCTTGAGGCTCACTGCTGGGCACCGACGTAACAGTGTTTCTTGGAAGTCCTGGCTCCTCCTCGAAGGCGGAGCGCCTAGCCGTTGGCGTCGCAGGAGATGAAACAACTCGAAGGACCAGGGCGCGGGAAAGCCGAACGGTCGATGACCGGCCAATGCGGCAATGATAGGATCGAACCTGGCACGGCGCTTGCCGCGAAGAAAACGAGCAGCGGAGGAAACGATGTCGCAGAGCAGCGTCGCCGTGCCGATCCTTACCCAGATGTCTGATGCGGAGCGCGCTGTTCGCATCGACCTTGCCGCCTGCTATCGTCTAGTTGCGCTGTATGGTTGGGATGACCTAGTCTTTACTCATATCTCGGCCCGGGTGCCGGGGCCCGAACATCACTTTCTGATTAATCCATATGGCATGATGTTTGAGGAGATCACCGCATCGAGCTTGGTCAAGGTCGATGCCGACGGCAACGCTTTGGGGAACTCCCCGTATGCCGTCAATCCCGCGGGCTTCACCATCCATTCGGCGGTGCACGAGGTCCGCGAGGACGCGGGCTGTGTTAAGTCTCGGCAGTGTCTCAGTTTGAATTTGGACGTTTTGCAATAACGTAAAGGTAGGCGCCGTACGCAACTAGGCATATAGAAATCGCGAGCACCCAGTTTATTGCAACGATCCAATGCCGAATATGCGCAGTCCGAAAAGACCCAGTCCAATGCTGACCAAAATCAGCACAATTGGCGTTGGCCTACTCATGCCGCGAGCCGGCGGCTGCACCGTTCGCATCAGCGGAGCGTTTCTCGCCCTTGGGACCTCGGGGCATTGTTTCACTTCTCCGGCCTCGGGCCCGCGTTGAGGTTTTCATCCCATAGCCAATATAACCCGGCGACGCCGACTATGCCCGCTGCTGGAACCATCCAGCCGTCCCGCGTGGGCGTAAGGAGGTAAAAGTAGACAAGCCCGCCGCCGCCTATAGCGACTAGACTAGGGCCAGCGCTAAAATTAAACTTATTGCACGGCGGGCGATTCTCGATATGCCAAACAGCCGCGGATGAACTTTTGGGCCGTACCGCGACTATTGGCTCGATCCGCTCGGCAACAGCGTCCAGAGCTTCGGAGGGTGCCAGCACAAGCATCATCGAGAATCGATATGTGTGCGGCCCCGTTTTCGCGCGTTGGCGATCCTCGCTCTGCTTGGTTTGGTCCAATTTTGTTTTGGTTCCGGTTGATTAGCTCGGAATTGCGTGATGTGCTTGCGAAATTGCGCCTCTAATTTTTGCAGTGCATCGAGCACTGCGCGTACGCTTGGCCTTTCCGGATTCTCATCCGGGAATGCCTGGTAATAGCGTTTGCCGTCTAGCATTCGGTCCTCAGGAGTGGTGCGTGCCAGTATCGTGATATCCCTCGGGGCTAGTTTTGCTTTCGCACGTAAACAATCCATTAATGCGTTCCTCGGTGCGGAATGACGCCGCACGAACGTGTGTCGAGGCGCCAAACAATTCATGCCGCTTCGAGTCAACTGGACCATAAAAAAAGCCCCGCCAGTGGCGGGGCTTCTCTTGTGAAGGCTGGACCCGCTAATTAGGCCGCTCGTGAATCAAGCGATAGTCCAAGGCTGAACGCCTTTTGCCGAGTAGCACCTTCTGTGCGCTTCAGAGTCCGAGCGATTCTCACCGCTCGGGTTTTCCTTCGCGCGAGTGTCTTCAGTGTGCGAACGTCGGATCTTGTCCACGAGCGTCGCTTTGAGCTTCTGGCCATTTTCATAATCTCCATGTGGTAGAGAACAAATTATTTGGTGAGGCCTCTTTGGACGGTAAAGGTGAGAAATTGTCGCATGAAGTTGTGGTAAATTCCAGCAATTCGCCTGGCCAATCCGTTCTTACAGACAAATTGACGTGGTATCGGCAGAGGGACGTCCTAATCTTCCCGCAACTAGGCCGCTCGGGCGACGCCCCCGTCCCCCGACACCTCGTCCTTCGGGTCAGAAGCCTAAGTTGAGACACGACTTCGGGACTTCAGGCGCGTTCGCGCTTGGAGTCCTTTTTTGTAAAAGGCACGATTCCATTTCGGCGAGGCAGGACAGAATGAAGGCGGCGTAACAATAACAGTTCAATCTTTAGTAACGCGTCTTAGCTTATGGTTATGGTGGGTGTTGGGCAAGGGTGCCACAAGCACGCGGCATAGCGGCCCTGACCGGGGCTGGGTCCGGTCAGGGCCAAAATCTTTTTGATGGCTTGTTTTACGTTTTGAGAAGCGCGCGAGGCTTTCGAGAAGGAAGGCCTGCTCCTAAATCGGCTCGACAACCTGCCGCCCGGAAATACCGTCCCCGCACCTCAAGAGCCCGAAACGATTACCGATATCGCACCGGAGTGCGCCCATGCGCACCTTGTTTTCGGCCGGTGTCAGGCTCTGCCGGTGCGCAGTGATGAGCCCGAGGTTCCAGGCCTCGATACTGCTTTCAGGTCGCTGGCGGAACACGACGGAGGCGCTTTCCCGACTTCGCCAGAAGATCGCGGCCAATCCCGAGCGAAGCGAGAGATTGAGCTAGTCTTTCGATTCTAGGCCAGGGAAACAGGCTCAAAATATCAAAGAACTTCCCGCGCGGGCTCACCTACCACGGCCTAATTTGGACGTGTGTAATTCCTTTATGTGCCTTCTTTTGACCAAAGAGCACCGCAACGATCTTGAGCAGACAGGACTTGGCGATGGGCAGACTTCCTTCGACGAGATTTGTGTTCGGGGCTTTCATCCTAATCGCTGTAATGGAAGCCACCAATCCGGCGCTTGCTCAAAATATCAATGATCTTCTGACAATATTCAGGGGCGATAGGCAGCGAGCCACGAGGCGAGCCCAGGTCGAGTGGCGTCGTCTCCCTCCCGCTGAAATCGCCTGTATGACCAGCGGCTGCGGCGCAAACGTTCCAGTGTCGAGGCGTTAGTCCGCAAGGGCGTGAAGCCCTCGGCTCCACGATTGATTGGACTTCGATCTAGCTGTCGTCAATTCGTCGAAGGCGTTCAAACGGATACTGCTCCCGCGTTGGCCAGGGACGCCACTGATTCACCAACGCCCATCGTACCTGTAAGTAATTCGACCCAACCGAAGGATGCTGGTGTGACGCTACCGTCATCGGCGGAGCCGGTTGGGCGGGTTGCCGAAGAACAGGTGCAGCAAGGCAATGTTGAACCGGATAGTCTCCAACAAGGCAGCAGGGGATGGTCATCACAGGCCTTTCTAATTGTCATAATGGCTACCGCTGCGCTGCTTGGTCTTGTAGTACACTTGTTCATGAGACGGCGTAGAACGGTTTCCGCATCGGCAACGCCAAGCCCTATCCCCAAGAACTTGGAAGGTGGAGAGGAAAAGGCTCCATTGGAGACCACCATCGGGAAAACGGGCGAAGTGGTTATGCCCGTAGCTGACAAACTGACTCAACTACCTGATCAAACAGGGGGCGAGGTGCGGCGATTCCAATGAGCCAGAACTCCCCCTACAGTAGCAAAATTGAGTCAACCAACGAAGAGGTACTCCCCGATACCGTTTTAATTGAACCTTCCGAGTTAAGTACCACGAACAACATTGCTGTCGAAAACGTGGGCCAGCTTGCAAAGCTCTATGCTATGGGCACACCCTCGGAAAAAGAGTTTCAGCGGCTCAAAGGGCTACTCTCTCATTCGTAAAGACTCTCAAGCGCACCGGACGACCACTGCGCCTACTGCGAGACGCTCTTTTGCGACGACGGCAAGCCGCTCGGCGGCGTCATTCGCTTCTGGGAGGAGACCCCAGGCTCACATCGGTTGACGAGGCGGCGCATGGGCAGGTGCTTTAGCGCCGCGACAGCACGGCTCGAGGACGAGCGCGCGACTCCGGGGGTAGACCCCCATCTGCTCCGTCCAATTACCATCCCTATCCTGATGGCAATGAAATCCTGATGGCAATGAAAAAGAGAATGCTCCAAAAAAATAACTCTAATAAGCCACCACACCGCGCGGTCCTCCACCCACCACCCCATCCTATCTCGGCTACTTGTAGAAAAAACATTCCGGTGTCACCTTATGCCAGTTCATCACTTGACGCTTCCCATGTGCTTCCCTGAGGCGCGACCGTTCATGCTCCGGCAGGTCGGCTCCACGGTCCAACCTGAGTGCCGGGCGGCTGCGCATCGTGCAGCATCAGCATTCGTCCGATGGTCTCGGAGGTGACGAAGCCGACCAGCCGTTCGGACGCGTCGATGACGGCCACCGCCGGCGCCGACTTTTCCTGCAGCAAGCGGAAGGCCTCGTCGAGACAGCGCCGATTATTCACAGTCGGGATATTGCTGGTCATGGCGTCGGCGACGCGCGCGTGGGGGCCGCGTTCTTTCAGCGCGCGAATGAGGTCGTTGCGAGCAAGCAAGCCAACCGGGCGACCCATTCCGTCCACCACCGGGAACTCGCCCTGGCTGGTCTGCAACGAGGTCTCGACCGCCGCGTCGATATGTTCATCCGGCGTGAGCGATGCGAACTTGGTCAACATCGCGGCTGTCACCGGCACGCCACGCGCCATGGCGCGAATGGCCACGAGATGCGCCTCCGAGGAGGCGGCGAGATAGATGAAGATGGCGATGAAGATCAGCAACGGGTTGCCGAACAAGCCGAGAAACCCGAGCGCGAAGGCAACCCATTGACCGATCGCCGCCGCGATCTCGGTCGCTCGTACATAACCAAGCCGCGCGGCGAGCAGCGCGCGCAACACACGCCCGCCATCCATCGGGAAGGCGGGTATCAAGTTGAACAAGGCGAGGAACAGATTGACCTCGGCAAGTCGATCGATGAAGCCGGCGCTCGCGTTCTCGATCGAGACTAGGCTGTCCATCCCAAGTTTCGCGCCGGCAAACAAGAAGAGGAGGACCGCGATGACCCCGTTGACTGCCGGCCCCGCGATGGCGACGAGCAATTCCTCGCTAGCCTTTTCAGGAATGCGCTCGAGCCGTGACACGCCACCGATCGGCAGCAAGATCACGTCCGGCGTCGAGACGCCGAAGGCACGTGCCGTGAAGATGTGTCCGAATTCGTGCAGGAGCACGCACAGAAACAGCAGCACCACGAACACAAGCGCGCCCCAGGCCGCTGGTAGGCCTCCCGAGAAGTAATTCACGCCGAAAATCCAAACAAGAAGCAGCAGGAACGTCACGTGGATGCGGACCGCCGTGCCTGCGACCGATCCCGCCGTTATCGACCAGCCCATGGCAACCTCCTGGAGACAGCGAGCCGCGGGAACCTCACGCCTATTACCGTTTCCTAGCTAGCTGCCAAGCTCGGCCACCGTTTACCGCGCCAACTTCCACAGCGGGGGTTCGTCGCCGAGTTCGGGGCCTCACCTAGTCTAGCGGCTTGGTCCTGATATTCCGTCGCCATCCGCCAAAGTTCGTCGGCGACGTCTTTGCTCGTCGCGATGCGCGCGCTACGGGCATGTATCCGTAATAGAGCGGCCCGACCGCAGAGAGGATCACTGGCTACACCATGCTGAGAAGAACGACGTGCACAATTTCTCTAGCTGCTCGTTCCTACTTTGAACACAACTTGTCGAGCGCCTCGAGCGTCGAGCCGATCTCCTTGCCGTCCTCGGAATCGGGATCCATATCCTGAAGCTCGTTCATTAACGCGATATATTCGGGACCCAGTTTTGTCGCCAGTTCGTCCACTTGCTGATACAGCTCATCGGCCTTCTTTTTATCTTTCGGATCAGTCTCCTCGATCTGCTCACCGAGCTTAAGGACATCGCAATAAATCTGGCTCTTGGCCTTGTCGCCGATGATCATTTTGACAACCTTTTGCGCGTCCGCTTTCGCAGCGCTCGGCTGTTGAGCCTCAGCGCACATTGGCAAGCCGGCGATCACCAAAATGGCAACAATCAACCTAGGCTTCATGAAGGCGTCCTGTTGGACCTACCAAGTCATTTTGAGGCAACAATGAACCCTTCAGATGGGTTGAAAACACCGAAGCATTTCGTGCGAGTGTAGCACATTCACAACTACAATAATCGCCCTTCGGAGGGCGCACGGGCCCATGGCAGGTCAATGTTCCACAGTGTCGGCTCCCAGCGAAGGTCGACCAGTTCGGACGCTCGTAGCCCATGCCTGTAGGCGACCAGGACCATGGTGGCGTCTCTGAGACCCCAACGGTTGCCCTTGGCTGCTTCCATCAGCCGCTCGACCTCGACCTCGGTCAGGTGCTCCCGCCTGCGCAGCTCGGCGTTGGGACGCCGCCGAAGCATGACTGTTCGTTTTACGGTGGCTGGCGTGACCAGCCTGAGGCTCGATTTTCCCATACGTTTCGCCCTCCCAGCAAGACGACTGTTCGTATAAGACACCTTCTAGAAACAGTGCCAATAGCCTCGCCGATGTGTTTGTCCCGGGGGCTGACTTGATAAGTAGCGGCCGCTTTCCACTTCGCCTCCCATTTGGGAAAGGGCGTGTTACGTCCACAGAGCGGCTGTTGGGCGGTACCTTCATCGTCGTCGTCGGCGGGGCTGCCGGGTCGCTACTGCATGAGCGCTATGTCCTGGCTTGCGGTTCTGGGAGTCAATCCGAATGCCCGGATCGCGTGCGGCAAGACCTTTGGTGGAGCTTCCCTTTCTTTAAGATCAAGGACCCTGCTTGCGATCGACGCCGCAAACTCTTGCAGGTCGATTTGCTTCCAGCCTGGCCATGCCGCATCTCGAGGAACAGGAAACGGGCGCTGCCCGTCCGCGATAAACGGAACCGAGCGTGCATCGGCCAGACGGTAAAGCCCGGCTGCGACGTGGCCGAATATGGCAAGACCTTCGTAGTCACCTCGGTCAATGAGCTCGTCCAACCAGTCGAGATAGAACTCCACGACGCACTTGGCAGTGATCCCGGAAAAGCACTTCGTGACCGTTTGCACCTGCTGCTCATCTAGCGATGCTCGGAGCGGCACGAGCAGCCGGCAAACCCGCGGATCACCAAGTACCAACAGTCCACCGATTACGGCAGCCGTATTCCTGGGTATCCCCTTTTCGATCATGGTGATTGCATCCTTTGGCCGACTCATCGGATCGTCATTGAGCAAGGATCCCAAGCTCGCGTAGTCGACGGTCGCAGTCGACACGATACCCATGTCAGGATCGAGGAGCATAAAGGGAGTCATCGCGCCCGCAGTCCAGCCCCCGACCTGCGGCACGATCATCGCGATATGCCGATAAATTTCTCTGCGTCTCTCGACGCGTGCCTGGAGAAATATCTCATTGTAGAATCGTATCAGCGAGGGTAATGCAGCGCGATCATCGAAGATGCCGTGACGCAGCGCTTCGCAGGTCACCAGGTCATCAAGGGTGTGCAGACTCCGAACGCGTTTTGCGGGGTCCTGCTCATGGATGATCGCCATGAACAATTTCGGATCCGAAATCAGAAGCAACTCGGCCGGATTACTCATATTGAGGTCGCCTCGGCTGGTGCGGGCGCCTGTCAAATATAAACGATCAGCGCCGTCACGAAAGAGTTTGATGTCGTTATGGTCGATTGGTGCCAGACGGTACGTGCCTCTCTAATGGTGCTCGGCGCGGTGGGAGGAGCGGACGCTTGCGAGGCTACGTGCGCTAAGACCTGACAGAGCTTTTGCCGATCGTCCGTGCCTGATACAGATCGCCAATGGCCGATCCCAAGAAAATCGCCGACGACCTCTCGAAGCTAACGATACTTGAGGCCGCCGAGCTGTCAAAGATGCTGAAAGACAAGTGGGATGGTATTGGAAGCGGACATCGAGCGACCTTACTCTTCGAGGACCACAAAAGGACCCGTCAAGAGCCGCTCGGCCACGGGGAGAGCCTGTTCGAGTTCTATGACGGCTGTGCACGCCATGGCTACGACGAATTTAGATCACTCGTGAATGGTTGGTTGGCGAAGATGCCGGCCGAACACCGCGATAAGCTGCTCACGCGTTTCCGGTACGGCAAAAACCGGGAGTTTGGATCATCCCTCTCGGAGCTCGCGGTTCATGAGTTCATTCCAGGCTCGGGATACCGTGCCATCCCGCATCCGGATGTCTCCGGGTCGACTAAGCATCCGGACTACGCAGCCACCGATCAATCGAGCTCGGCGCCACTCGCGTACATCGAAGTGACCACCGTAAATCCCTCGGATTCCGAGGAAGCCGAAGAGAACAGGGAGAACCCCGTCTACAACGCGGTCGACAGCGCCGCGATTCCAGCAGGGTGCGCGCTTGGTTATAGGCTAGTGCGGGCCGGAAAGAGCAGCCCTGCCTTGAAGCCCCTCGTCGCAGATATTGAACGTTGGGCCCGCAATAATGCCGAAACCGCCAAAACCAAGGAGGTGAGCAAAACCTTCACCGCAGGCGATTGGATCATCGAACTCGACCTCTATTCGGGGGGCAGCAACCCCGAACCCTCAGAGCATGCGATTGGCGTGATCGATATGAGAGGCGGAATAGTCTCCCCGCAGCAAGATCTGCGCGCCGCGCTTCGCAGCAAATCCCGCAGGTACGGCGCACTCGACAAACCGTATCTGATCGCTGTCGCCGATGGAAAGAACCACTTCTTTGGCAAGGATTCTGTAAACAGAGCACTTACCGAGGCCGTATTCGGCGATGAGGCCGTGAAATTTCGGGGCGGCACTGCTTACCTCACTCACGCGCAGAATGGATTTTGGCACGGACCTGACGGGCCGCGTAATCAGCACGTAAGCGGCATTCTGTTGCTGCCGGATACAGAGCTGTGGAAGCTGCGAGACGAGAGAGGACAGCCCCTGCTCGCGATCAATCCTTGGGCTGAGAAACCGCTGCCCGATGGCCTACGCACAATGAGACGGTTCCAGGCCGACAACGGCCACTGGGTCTTGAAGGACGGCACGGCGTTTGCCGACCTCGTTGCACTGCCAGACCCTTGGCCTCCGAAAGAACCTGGATAATGAGGCAAGTGTCATCAAAGAGCTCTATTGGCCTGGTTCGACGATCTCGCGACCGCGTTGAAGCATGCCGTCGTTTTCCGGGCGGCACTCGCAATAGCTTGCTCATTTTGTGGGAGCCAATACAAGGCGAGCAATACCGCCAAAAGCCCGGCACCTGCGATATTGTTGCGGTAGATACCGTGATTACTGTCAACCAGCATTTTGATGAGCTGAGCTGTTTTGAGTGAAGCATCTCCAGCAGGCATGAAAGCGTGTTGGAGGCGGAGGCGGGCGTCAAGCCCGCGCGCTGCCGCGCGCCCCTTCGGGCTGCGGGACGTGACCCCCACCTCCGCCTCCAACCGAGATCCTGCATGCGATCGATCCCTGGATATGGCTCAACAGCCCATCGCTATTGCGGGATCGAAAGGTTTGCCCGTTTTTAGAACACCGAAACACAGCACCAACAGCTTCCGCATCGCGGCCACGACAATCTGCTTGGGTTTGAGGCGACCTCGGGACTTCAACCGAGTTACTAGCGCCACGATTGCGGGATTGTACCGCATGGCGGATAGGGCCGGCATGTATAGTGCAGCGCGAAGAACGGCGTTGCCAATCTTGGAGATACGTGTCGCTCGATCGACAGACGTTCCCGACTGATGCTGCCGCGGGTTCAATCCCGCATAGGCGATCACCTCGCCGCTCGAGCGCAGTACATCTGGACCAGGCAATTCGGCCAACACGACGCCAGCCAGAGTATCACCAACGCCGCTGATGCTCAGCAGAAGATCGCGTTTCGATCGCAGGTCGGAATCATTGTCGATCGTCAGTGCGATGGCTTTGTCGACCGCTCCAAGCTGGCTCGTGAAGTGCGAGATCGTCGCATCGGCCAGGGCGTGAGCCCCCGCGTCGACAATGCCGCTGTTCTTGCGATTCTTCCATTCCGTCAGACCCGCGATGATGCCAGCTCGAATCGCCTGCAACTCGCCCAACCGACGGTGCGCCTCCGAAGGCGGCGCCCATGGCGAGGGCTTGAACAACTCACAATACTCACGAATGTGCGACGCATCCATCCCGTCAGTTTTGTTGCGACCCAACTTGGTGCGCACGAAGTCTCGAATCTGGGCGGGATTGATGATGCTGACAACATGACCGGCCTCGTACAACGCACACGCGATGCCGAGACTATAGCGCCCAGTGGATTCCAGACAGGCGTGAACTCGTTGGATCTTTTGGGTAGTCAGCCAATCCAGGAGATGGTGCCATCCATCAGATGAATTCGCGAAGCTCTTGGTGCGCACCTTGGTGCACCTGGAGATGCTCACGTCGAGTGTATTCTTGGAAACGTCGATACCCAATATTGCGTCGATCACTGTTCTATCCTTCCATCTCGTCTCTGCAGCACGAGCTCCGCTTCGAGCAACCTTGTACGCAGGATCTACGCTCGTGCGCGTCCCAAGATACCGTCCAGTCTGAACAGCGGAGCTTGGAAAAACGGGGCCTAATCTACCGCACAGGCTCGTTCGCCAAAGGGACGCAAGAGGCTCACCGTTCTCCTTGCTGCTCAGCAAATGTGTTTATTCGCTAAGCAGTCGGCAACGTACAAGGGACGGGCCCTCCGCATGATGGCGTAAGATGACGTTGGTGGATCAATGTGTGAATCGCGTTTTGCTGTCTTGAGCATCGCAAGACCAAGAGCGATCTCACCAACGCCAGCGTCCCGGCAGGGACGTTCGTTTCCCGCTGGTCGGCAGGAACTCGGTTGTCCTGCTATGCAGGCTGATTAGCGGCCTCCTTTGATGACCTTTGAATTCGGTGCCTTCGATCCACATTCGGTGCAGAATGACAGCAAGCTTTCGAGCGACCGCAACCTTGGCTTTGCGCAGCCCGCTTCGCTTCGCAATCCGGATACCCCAGGCTTTAAGCGTCGA
>Ga0207416_1003353_pt1 | contig 15493 bp, 10 predicted proteins | sample PaiPotPPM11metaG_FD_184107 | JGI IMG/M metagenome (GOLD analysis project Ga0207416, IMG submission 184107) | Iron sulfur acid spring bacterial and archeal communities from Banff, Canada, to study Microbial Dark Matter (Phase II) - Paint Pots PPM... ...
ACATCACCGCCCGTAGAGCGCGCGGGTAATAATGCAACCGTTTCAGGGCCGGCTCGGCGAGGAAGCGCGAGCCGAGAGAGCGAGCCGAACCGTTTAGACCGTCGTCCATGCGAGCGCCGTCCTCAAGTCAGCAGGCGGTTTGCCGAATTAGTACGAACGTACTAGACCTATCGTACTAGTAGGGCGAGAGCCGGGGCGATCCCTGCAGGCGAACGGAGCAGTGCATGGGTCGATCTCGCAATAAACCTGCCGTACGCCGCGCGCCCCGCGCGCGGACGCACGCGACCTTTCCGACGCGGGAATTTTACGAAGCATTGCGCGCGTGTGACTACGATCAGTGCCGCGCATTGGCCACCGGGGACTCTCCGGCGGCGATTTTCGCGGCCTCGCGCCTTGCATTGCGTGAGCGACGCTATCTCGACATCATCGGGTGGCTTTCGGCGATGCAGCCGGCGTCGCGCGCCGATGCTCTCGAACGCGACGTGTGGCTCGGCGCCGCGCTCGGCTTGACGCGCGACTTTGTGGCCGGCAAGCAACTGCTGGATCGTGCGCTGCGGCGTTTACCAAAGCACGATTCGCTAATAGAAGACGCGCAATACTATCGAGCTGCGATCGCGTGGGTAGAACACGATCATCGCACCGCAGAGCATATCATTGCGCCGCAGCTGCAATCGAAGGATGCGAGCAACCGAGCCCGTTCGCACATCATGCTTTCTTGGATTGCGATACGACGCTACGACGTGGAAACGCACATTCGCGAACTGGAGGCCGCGCTCGATGAAGTAGAAAGCGCACCCAATCGAGACGAACTGTATCCCGCGGCGGCCCTGTTGACCCTGTCGGTGCTTTGCAGAGAAATATCTTTACCGAAGGCGTTGGCGCGCGTGCGTACGGCTTATGATTCCACGCGATGGAACAACGGTCTTGCCGGTGAAAGGTTCCAAACGGCGCGCATGCTCGCGTGGTGCGATGCATTGGAAGGTAACGAGTTGGGGGCATTCGGGCGATTGCGTGCGACGACGTCAATGGCTCCTTCGGAATACTGGCGCGTTCTGTGCTTACTCGATCGAGCACAACTGGCAAAGCAGACAGGGGAGCGTGCCTTCGCGATGGATATGCTGCAGGAGGCTCACGAGCTTGCGAGCGGCTTGCAGTGGGAAACGACTGTCGGCGAGGAACGTGCGGCGTTGACCGTTCTCGCCGAAATGTTCGCTAGCGTCGACGCATCGATTTCGCAACGGTACTTGGCGCTCCATCGGTCGTTATCCAGTGTTTCTGCCATGTTGGCCTACGGCGGCGACCCCCGCGTGAGGGCGTTCGAAGCCTATGGTTCAGGCATGGCGCAGCTGCACTTGGGGGATCGCCGCGGAGCTGAGGCGCGGCTTCTGGAGGTGTGGTCCATCTTCAACGACTTCCACTACGGCTGGCGGCGCGCGCTGTGCGCGCTTGGGCTTTTCGAAGCCACGCGCAAGACGGAGTGGTTGGAGCGCGCTTCACGGTGCATCGCTCCGTGGCCGCGGAGCTGGGTCGCCCGCATGGTTCTAACGGCAACAACCATGGCCCACAGGCAGCCGGAACTCCCAGCCGTGCAGCGTCAAGTACTGGAGTTGCTGCAAACCGGAAAGCGTAATGCGGAGATTGCCGCAGTTTTGGGACGAAGCCCACATACCGTCCGCAATCACGTGGCGCAGTTGTTCAAGAAGTACCGGGTGAGGACGCGCGCCGCGTTAGCCGCTGCATCCCAAGACCGCGGCTAACGTCACTCCGAAAGTTTGAACGGATGTAACGCATGTAAGCGGACCCACGTCGAGTCGGTATCGCCGCACAACGTCAGGAGCGCCAGCGCGATCCCCGCGGCTCCGTCGAGTTCGCCCGCGAGATCCCGCACTTGCATGTCCCAGTCAAGTCCGAAGCACGCTCCGCCATCGCGCTCGAGCCCGTCGAGCGCGTACTCGACCGCACGGCCGGTCCCGCTGAGAAGCGAAGCCCGCTGACTCGCCATTCCGACACTTGCGAGAACCAATGCGTTCCCCAGCGTTCCGTGACAGAGCGCAAAGTCGGTATGTCCCCAGTCGCTCGGCGGTAGAGCCGCTATGCTTTCGAGGGCGTCGAGAGCAAACGATTCGAGCGGCTTATCGGCGAGAAGACGTGCGACCCAATAGAGCGCAGCTGCTACGCCCGTACCACCGTAGCACCAGGCAGGACGCATGGGCTCTGTCGTCGCTTGCAGGCAGCACGACCATCCGATGCAGGCGCCGTTTCGGAAGGAGCGGGAAGCCAGCCGCGCGGCTTGGCTTTCGAGTAGCGACCTCAGATCCGGTTCCATGTCGGTTGTGGTAAGCGCAAGGGCGGCGAGAGATCCCGAAATACCATGCGCGAGGCCAATATCGTTTTCTGGCTCTTCGTTCGGTCGCAGAGGATGCGCTTTACACCAACGCGCGTCGTCGGTCATCAGCCATGCCAGAAGCGTAACGAGTCGATCCGGCTTTGCCGGCCCGAGTACGCACCGTGCGAGGCGCGCTCCGCTCCAGCCACTGATCACGTCGTACGTGTCCATGTCGACCACGCGAACCTCTTCGGCGTCCGGCAGCTTTGATTCGACGTAAGCATCGCATTGGTCGACCAGTTTTTGAAGGTGGGGCGCCGACCGCGAAAAGATAGCAGCGACGGCACGCAAGCCGGAAATGCCGGAGAAGAGTCCGATCGACGGAGCATCGTCGGCACGAGCTGCTGCTGCAAGCTGCCGATTAGCCGCATCCCAGTAGCGCGACTCTCCCGTAGAACTGCCAAGGGCTCCGAACGTTAGCGCCGTGCCGGGAGTTCCGGCAAGGCCGCGCCAGGCAGTCTGATTAGTCGCCATCTCGCCTAAGAGTCGCTCTCCTATGCGGCGGGCCATTTCCCGCGCACGCGCCACAGTATTCCGAGGAAGCACGTGCAAGCGTTCTGCTGAACCATCCCGGCAAACCTGTTACGCAAAAATCTGCATCATATGCAAAAAACTGCATCAAAGGAGTTCCTAAAGCACGTTCGTATCTGCGGCGTGCGCAGCGGATTGCCGTGCGCACGAAAGGGGTGTCTATGTTCGAGGAACTCGATCTCAAAATTGGCGAGAAAGCGCAGCCAAAAGGTCCCGGACCCAACGCGACAAAGCCAAACACCGTTTGCTATACGTGTAACACCGCATGCCATAGCACTGCTTGCCCCACCAAAGGACCAACTTGCACGTGCCAAACCACCTGCGGATGACGCCGATCTACTAACAAGACAACGACAAGGTACTAGACGTGCGCGGCCAGCCGGGATTCGGCAAAACGAAGAACGGCTGACCGCACTACGTAAGAATGCTTTAAGGATATCGAGCGGCGTGTCCGTACGCGCAATCTGCAGCGCCCAACCGCGCGCACGAAAGGGGTATCTATGTTCGAAGAGCTCGACCTCAAAATTGGTCAGAAACCACCAACGAGCGGCCCCGGCCCCAATGTGAAGACGGCGCCGCCCCAATGTGTAACGGCCACGAAAGGCGGCCTAGGATGCACCTACGGAAAAACGTGCAATTGAAGCCCGCCGACTGAATAGGCGAGAAAAAGAAAACCGAAAATGCGCGGTCAGCCGAGATTCGAAAAAGCGAACAACGGTTGACCGCGCGCTTCTACACTAAATCGACGTCTCGACGGCGCGCCCGTCGACTGACAAGAAGCGCGCGCAGAAGGGCGATTGCTCGTATTTCGCCCTCGCCGCTCAGGCCGAGGCGGTTGCAGTGCATGTGAAAGACCGCCGATAGGCGCTTGTCGCCATCATACCCGGAACACGCGTCTTTGAGTTCCGTTGAGACCGGATCGTCGAATTCACGTGCTGCCAGCCGTTTCAGCTCGATCCGGTCGGCCGCTGCGATTTTGTAGCGAGATTCCATCTTGAGCGCGGTTAGAGCGGTACTGCGTAGATCTTCGGCGAGCAGCCAAGGATAGAACGATTCAACGGCTGCCTTGACGCGCGCGTCGGTGTTATCCGGCATTCCGGCGAGCAAATCGAGGCAACGATCGCTGTCAAGCGTAAAGAAGCGCTCGAGCATTTCAAGACGCTCGGGGCCGCCGTACCGTTCGTATTCAGGATCGTATGTATCCAGCGTGTAGCGCAGGACGCGATCGTGGCTTAACCATTCTTCCGCTGCGGAAACGATTCGTTCGCGAACCGAAACAGCGCTTTTTGCAACCGACCGGATGCGAACGCGCAAGTGCGGCTCCGGATCCGCATAACGAACGAAAAACCAACGGTCGAGGTGATGTGCCTCCCGCAGCTCGGCCATCAGCGGCGCTGCGGCGCGAAGAAGGAAATCGTCGAACGCTTGGGTGCCCATGTAAAGCTTCACGTAGAGCCACTCGGATCCGGGACCGTAACGCCTTCGCGCCGGCAATAGAGCGAACGTTGCCATCTTATTTGGCGATGCGCTCGTAGCGCCGTTGTTTCGTGGAGCGGACGTCGTTTGGCCGCCGGGCAGAAGCGACGCAATGAACTCCACCGCGTAGCGGCCGTCCTTGCCCTCGACCCAGGTCCGATTGGGATCCGGTAAAGCTTCCTCGAGGTGAAGAACGTCGGTGTGCGGCTCGACTTGATCGCAGACGAGATCGCCGGCGATCGATGAATCGAGGTCCAGGAGCAATTGATTATCGGATTCCGTAAGCATCACGTAACGGGGGACGTTCCAAAACTCACGCCAGCGTCGCAACGCGCGGGCGGCCGCTTCCGGCGATTTTGTTACGTCCTTGGCGTCGAATAACCACCGTCGTGGCGCCAGGACGATGCGCCCGATGCGAACGCGCGGCAAATACGTAAGCGGCGCAGCCGCTCCCCAATCGAACGTGCGAATCCACCGTCGGCCGTCACTTGCGACTGTTGCAAGGAACCTGCAGATATTCGGCGCGTTATAGGTCGTTGCAAAGAGATGCGTCTCGCGGGCCGTTACACGACGTTGCCGAGAGTTCGACCAAAGGAAGAATCGATCGTTCTCGAGTCCGACCCAAAGATCGTCGGGCTGAATCTCATCGATGGCGCTCGGCTCGCCGATGCCGACGCGTACCTCTGCGTCAAAAATGCGCGGACGAATCGAAACGTTGTAGCTTCGCGCTTCCGTCGGTGCAAAGACGAATTCGGCGACGAGCTCGTCGGGATGCTCGCCCGCGCGCGCGACCGTCCTGATGCGATCGAGCGCAGCTTCTCCGAACAGATGCGCAAATCGACCCAAACTGCGAGTCGCACGATCCGAACCTCCAAACGAGCCGGGCACGAGCGTGTAGTTACCCGCGTCGACCGCTTCGCGAGAAGGCGCGAGAAGTTGAAAACCAACCTCCATCGATCCGACGCTTGACTTTCCGTCAAGGGGCGGTAGGAAGAGGTCCAAGTCCTTGCCTTGCAGCTCGACTTCCTCAGCTCCAGTGCGCAGCGCCTCACAGGCAATGCGAATCGCGGCACTGTCGCGGTCCTTGCGATTGGTCTCCTCGGGCTCTGGGCCTTCCGGAAGTCCCAGGCCCACGTTCGGATCGACGAGTTCGAGCAGCGGCACCATGCGTTCGACGCCTTCGTATCGCTCGATGAATCGCCGGCGAAACTTCGAGAGGGAAACGTTTGGCGACATTCGTCTCCAATATTCGCCGACTCGCTCGACGTCGCGGAGTACCGCAGCGTTGAGATGGCCTTGGAACGGGCTTTTCATGTCGATCTGTACGCTGTGCGCCGGCGGTTTTTCGGCGAGTTGCGCAAATCCGAGCGCGACGGAGCGGAACTCGTCGATCGAGCGCAGATGCAGCGCTTTTTTATCGGCATCGGCTGCGACCTCGAGCGCGCCGCGCACGCGCCGGGCTGTCGCGCCGTCGATGCACTCGAAACGCTCGACCAGGTATGCTACGGGATTTCCGACGGGCGACGCACGCAGCTCAGACATCAGCACGCCGGCTTCGATTAACCGGCCGAGCAGCGTTTCCGAATCCTCAATCGGCGCGTCGAAGCGTTCGGCGAGGCTGCTAGCGAGGGTCTCGTAAGACTGTCCGTCGCGTGCCGTCTCGCGAACGAACTGTACCGCGGCCGTATTCTTTAGAGAGACGGGACGTTGTTCGGTCGCATGCCCGGTCGCACTAAACGAGGCGGATGTGAGCTGGACGTGCGTAACGTACAGACGACCGCCACGCGCAAACGCCGAGCGATTCGTGATATAACGAATCGCGCGCCGATGCGGCCCGGATTCCAGTGTCTTTGCGATGTCGGAAAGTAGCCCCATGTCGGGCCGCGTAAACGTTCGCCGTGCGTTGTTATCCACACTCAAGGTTGTGGCGTCCCCGATGTCGACTATGCCGATGCCTGCACAGATCCCGAATGGCGTGGGACGCGACGCCATGCGGACAAGATAGGCGAATGCTCGCAGCGGAGCGTTGCGATTGCGCAGAGACGATCCCGATAGCCACGAATCGACTGCGTCGGAGAGCGTCGGCGAAGCGACGTAGATCGCGTGGCGCACGAGCGGCTCGCGCTCAATCAGCTCGCGCAGTGCCTGTAGTGGGTCCGGCGAGGAAAAAATGTCAATCGCCGCTTGCAGTGGAAGCAGCGGCGTCCGGCCGACCACGAGCGGAAGGTGCAGTGCATCGTATGCCGAGGCTGCTTTCGCCATTAGGTCGCACCAACGAAAAGCGAATGCATTCGCAGCTCGTCGTAGGTTCCTTCCGCCACGATTCGTCCGCGCTGCAAAACGAAGATCCGATCAAAACCGGCGATCGACCCAAGCCGGTGTGTAATCGCAATGAGCGTTCGGCCCTCGAATTGGCTGCGTAAGGCGGCCAGAATATCGCGCTCCGTTTCGATGTCGACGCCGGAAAGCGCTTCGTCGAGAATCAGTACCTGGGGATCTTGGAGCACGGCACGCGCCAAGCAAATGCGTTGACGCTCTCCGCCCGAAAGGCGAAAGCCGCGCTGCCCGAGCCGCGTCCGCATCCCGACGGGCAGACGCGCTACGACGCCTTCGAGTCGGCAGAGAGCCATAACGCGTGCAAGATCGTCGTCGTTTACATCAGAATGCATCAGCGTAACGTTGCCAAGAAACGTGTCGTCAAAGATCAACGGATCTTGCGGTACGACCGCAACCCACGTGCGGAGTGATTCCAGCGAGATGTCGCTAAGATCGATTCCGCCGACAGTAATCGAGCCTACATCCGGGTCGTACAATCGAACGATCAACGTCGCAAGCGTAGATTTTCCGGCACCGCTTGGCCCGACGATCGCAATGTGCTGACCGCGATCCACGGTAAGCGTTACATTATCGAGAACCGTTCGCCCGTCGCGCGTCATGCACAGGTTTCGCACTGCAAGGTCACCCGGTAAGAACGGTCGATTTCCGGACTGCTCTTCGGGCAAGTCGAAAACGTCGAGCAGGCGGCGGACGACCACCGAAATCGTTGCAAACGTTAGTTGCAGCGACGAAAGCGTGCTAAACGATCCCGTCATTCGGGACTGGTAAATTAGAATCGTGACGATCGTGCCGGGAGTAATCTGTCCTTTGACCGCGAGATATGCTCCTAGCGCCATCACTGCCGCGGGTCCGAGCATACTTACGAGCGTCGATACCAAGCCGGTCCCCTCGCTGAGAACGCTCTGCGCTACGTCAAGCCGAAAGATTCTTGCATTGACGTTGGCAAAACGCGCGAGCCGTTTAGCGGTCGCCTGCGTGTTGCGCAGGATCGCCAATCCCTGCAGCGTTGCGTCCTCTTGAAGCTCGCCATAGAGCTCGTCGTTAGCCTCCGATTGCGATTTGTGCAACGCCGCCATGCGTGGCGCAGACAATCGCATCGGCACCAGTGTGAGGAGTGCGAAGGCGATAGCGATGCCTGCGAGCCGCGGGTCAAGTTTTGCCATTGCGGCAATCGTAGCTGCAAGGGTGCAAAGACTCAGCAGCGTCGGAAACAACGAGTACTGCAGCTGCGTAGAGAGAGCGCTGACGTCTCCCGTTGCGCGATTGCTGATTTCGCCCGGCGTCAGTTGCGAAAGAGCGTCGAAGCGAACGCGGCTCAACTTCGAAATTAGTCCGACGCGGAGATTACGGCCTAACGTCCCCTGCAGGACAGTCGATGAGAAACCGTCGATCACTTGGATTGCGCCAAAACCCGCGGTGACGAGCGCGTACCATCCGAGCTGGCGAAGCACTTCCGAAAATGCGCGATGCTGGAGTGCATCGATCATTCGTCCGATGAACAGCGGCGGAAGCACGGACAATGTAGCTGATAGAAGCAGCGTGGCACCGAGCGCTACTACCGTCCATAAGGGCGGGCTTCCGATGAGTAACAGCCGACGAATCGCGGCTAGCATATCGCGTGGCTCGTCCTGTGCGAGCAAGAAGAGCTCCTGCCTTACGCGCCGCAAAATCAGGCGGGTGTTGCAGATTTTTTCATCCGTCGCGAGACTCTAGGGTTTCGACACCCGTCACCCTCGAGTTTAACCCTTCAGTGGCCAAACCTCCACAACACCGTATGCAACCGCGCAGGGCGTCTTCGAAACCTGTTCGATTGCCTCTTGGATATTTGCAGCCTCAATTAGCGCAAATCCAGCGATTGGAAGATCCGAACGCATAAACGCACCGTCGCTTACAAGCACGCCTTCATCAATCGGATTGCGGACCTGCACTGGGCTGCCTGCAATACCGATAACCGCGCCAGATTCGCGCAGAGACGCATCTTGCCGATGCGCCGCGTCGCGAATCTCGGGTGGCGTTGCGTCGTACCCGGCTTCGTCTCCGTAGCCGATCGTGATAAACTTAGGCATTGGGTGATTTCCTTGGAGCGGATTATGGCTTGGGCGTAAGGTGAAGTTCGCCGGCAGCGTAGTCGAACTGTACGACGAACTGCCGCAAGAACGCGGCACCCAAGTGGCCGAACGCCGTGCCTTCGAGCGTCTGCGTTGCGCCGATTTTTTCCGGACCCGTGCGATAGTCGCCGATCGTTACCTGCGGTATGTCGCCGATCAACTCGACGCTAGTTCCACCGACGCCGCTGACGAGCCGGCGTTCGGTAACCGAAAAGAGCGTCTCGTGTTTGCTGTAAAATCCGTATGCGAGATTGATGTTTGACTCGTCGCCGGTATCCACTGCCAGACGCGCGTCGACGCTGCCGAGTCGGACGGAAACGACGGGAACGAAGTTTTCAAACGACAGCGGTATCGTAAAGCCGCCGGCCGCGACCGGCGCGCCGAGCCGAACGGTATGCGACGCGGCATCGATCTCGATGCCGCCCGTACCGAGAAAATCGGCGCCGAGCACGACGTCGTAACCGTAGCGGCTAATGTCGTTAAGCACCACGTAGTACGCCTCGGGATACGTCGCGTTGCCGACGCGTAGTGGACCGGCGCGCACGACCTGCGTCGCGTAGTCGCCGAGTCCACGTACGCGAAAGGTTCCAATGACCGACAATCCCAACCGCGCCGCCAGCTCGGAACTCACCGACAGGCCCGAGTTGCCGGTATCTATGAGGCACCTCACGGGAACGTCGGCCACCGTGCAATCAAACACCGGCGTAACGTGCCCCGGATCGGTTGCAATCGTTTGCGGCGTTTGGCCCGCGAACGTCGGCACCGGGCCGCGCGGCGGATGAAACGCCGACGCGACCGGCGTGCGGTCGTCGTAACGTTCGAGTACGGTGCCGTTATGGCGAATTTCGAACGGAACCGTAAATCCGTCGACGTGACGATAGTCGCGATATTCGAATGTGTCGTCGCCGCCGAGATCGCGCACCACGTGGACGAGCGCATCGGACGGGTCCACGTAGAGCCGAATTGGAATCGCGTGGGCGTCGGTAACGAAAAGTGTGCGATACCGGTGTCCTTCGAACGTCAGCGGGCCGCCGTCGATCAAACGTCCGCCGTGCGCCGCAAAACCGGGCGCTAGGAACGTGAGTGATGCCACCATGCGCAGCGATCGCAAGTACGGTTCGGGATCCGCCGAGCGCGGCAATGCGGTGTCGTTCATACTGACGCCGTAGAGCCGCATGCCGTCGAAATACGTTCCTTCGCAGAGTTCGCCTTCGCAACGGCGTACGACAAACGGAAGGCCGTCGCTTTCGCTCGACACCACCGTCGTTTGACCCTCCAAATTCAGCCGCGAAATCGACACGAAGTGCGTGCTCCACACCGGTCCCACGGCGGCGCGCATGCGATCGAGCAAATGCAGAAAATCCGGCGACGGCGCGGCGCCGAGCGTGGCTGCGAGCAAGGCGCAGAGCAAGAGCGGCCGCATGGCGAAGGTGCCCATGCGATGGAGTTCGATTTGCTTGACGGCTATCTTCTCGACGGCACGCCGCCAAAAAGCGAAGTCATTCGGCGCTTGCTCGAATCGCCGGTCACGCAGACCCGCGCGGCCCCATTTTACGAGGGCATGCGCATCCTCGGAGCGCGTACACCCGACCTTAGCCTGATGGCGCTGCGCTTGGTACTGGCCGGCAAAACTGCCGATGACGCTGCGGTGACGCATTTGCGTTCGACGCTGGAACGCGCTCGCGCCGGCGATCGTGACGCTCGCCGCGAGTATAAGACGCTCGTGACCGCCTAATGCCCGGCGGTCCCCTGACGACGCGCGAACTCGTCGCTTCATACGGGCACACCGGTGCTCTGGCCCTGGACGGCATTTCGATTTCGGTCGAGCCGGGTCGTACGCTGGCCGTCGTCGGGCCGTCGGGAGCCGGAAAAACGACGCTGCTGCGCGTTATCGCGGGGCTGCTTCGTCCGCGCTCCGGCCACGTCACGCTGGATGGTCGCGACATTGACGCAACCCCGCCACAAGAGCGGCGCATCGCGTTCGTGTTTCAAGATGACGCGCTCTTCGCGCACATGACGGTGCGCGGCAACTTGCAGTTTGCGCTACGACGCAGTGCGCGCGTATCCAAAGACTGGCTCGGCGAGACGGCGGCAGCACTGCATGTCGCCGGACTGCTCGATCGCAAACCGCGCGAACTCTCCGGCGGCGAGCGCCAACGCGCGTCGATGGCGCGAGCGCTGCTCTCCGATCCGTTAGCGCTATTGATGGACGAACCGCTCGCGCATCTCGATCCGGCGTTGCGCCGAACCGTTCGCGACGAAGTCGTCGGACTGCGCGAGCGCTTTCCGGGGCCGATCGTGTATGTGACGCACGACCACGCTGAGGCGATGGGCGTCGGTGATGAATTGGCGGTGCTCGTCGCGGGGCGCATCGAAGACGCCGGCAATCCGGCATTCGTCTACGACCGGCCGCGGACGATCGGCGTCGCGCGTTTTCTCGGGGAGCGGCCGATGAACGTTCTCGACGGTAATCCGTTGCTCGGAATTCGTCCCGAACACGTGCGCGTCGTCGCCGAAGGGGAACTTCAAGGGCGCGTCGCCTCCCGCGAACCGACCGGAGCAGACGCATACGTAACCGTCGAAACGCCGCGCGGTGAGGTTACGGCGCGCGTTCCCGCTGCGAATCCGGTTCGCGCGGACGACCTCGTTGCGCTCGAATTTCCCGCGGAGTTCGTTCGTTATTTCCATCCCGGGTCGGGCGTAGCGATTTCGTGACGTCACTCATCGCGCTGGCGCGCAGCGTCATTCTCGCCGGCTTTGACGGCACAACCTTCGATTCAACGCTGCCGGAATTCGGCGGTTACATCCTGTTTGCACGTAACGTCGCGTCTATCGAGCAGGTTCGCGCGCTAACCGACGCGCTACGCGCGCGAGCCGACGGCACGGCGCCGCCCATTATCGCAATCGATCAAGAGGGCGGCAGAGTCGTGCGCATCGCGTATGGTGTCGAAGCGATGCCGTCGATGATGGCGCTGGGAGCTGCCGGCGATCTGGAACTCGCGAGTCGCGCCGGGGAACAAGTCGCATTCGATCTTCGCCGCGCCGGCTGCACGCTCGATCTTGCGCCGGTTCTCGACCTCGCAACGCACGCGCTCAACACGGTCATCGGAACACGCTCGCTTGGTTCGAACCCGCACGATGTTGCGGCGCTTGGAGCGGCATTCGCCGAAGGCCTCGAGCGCGGTGGAGTTACTGCCTGTTACAAGCATTTTCCAGGGCACGGCGCGACGGCGGTGGATTCCCACGACGCCCTGCCAGTGGTAAACGACGATGCGGCAGCGCTGCTCGGGCGCGACGCGGCGGCCTTTGCAGCCGTCGCGCGCGAGGCGAGCGCGATAATGGGATCGCACGTCGTCGTCCGTGCCTTCGACGAGCACTTTCCCGTCACGATATCGCCGCGCATCAGCCGCGATCTCTTGCGCAGCGAACTTGGGTTCGACGGCGTGTTGATTACGGATTGTTTGCAGATGGATGCACTCGTGCAGTTCGGTGGACCGGTTGGTAGTGCCGTTGCAGCGTTATCCGCGGGCGCGGATCTGCTGACGGTGAGTCACGACACCGAACTTGCGTTGACCATCGCCGCCACGATCGAGCGCGCGGTCGGCGACGGAACGCTCGCGCGCGAGCGTTTGGAAGAAGCGTTTGCGCGCACGATGCGCCTACGCACTGCCTCGCAGCCGCCGATACCGCTGCACGAATTTCCACTCCATCCGGGCGTCGGCCGCGAAATCGCGCGGCGCGGCGTCACGTTGTTGCGCGGCTTCGCGCACGCCGATGCCCTCGCGACGATCGTCGTTTCGTTTGAAGAGCATGCGGACGACGGCATCGGTTCGATCGCAGGGGCATCGCTGCGCCGCGAATCGCCGGCGCTGGAAGAGTTGCGTCTACCGCTCGACCCGTCCGCGGAACGCACCGGCGTGCTGTTGCGCGAAATCGTGCAAAGCGGACGCCGTCCGCTCGTGCTCGCGCGCCGCGCACATTTGCATCCCGCGCAAGCCGCTGCGATCGATCGCATTCTCGAGGATGCACCCGACGCTATCGTCGTATCGATGCTCGAACCGTTCGATGTGCCGTTGTTCGCTCGCGCGCGTCACGTGCTCGCGGCCTACGGCGACGATCCGGCCGCGATCGGCGGACTCGCCGACGTGCTTTTCGGAGGCAGCCTCCCCGCAGGCCGCCTCCCCGTTTCGGTGTCACCCTGAGCGCAGCGACCGGGGTCGAAGGACGATGAATGAATAGCGCCTTCGAGCGCGTCGACAGCGTGTTGCAACGAGCGTGCGGCGACCAGTTTACCGGAGCGGTGGCGCGTATCGAAAAGGGCGGAAAGCTGGTCTTCGAGTGCGCCTATGGAGTGACGCGCGCCGACGCGTTGGCGCGACCCGTGTATGCAGATACGCGTTTTGACCTCGCGTCGCTTACGAAACTCTTCGTCGGCACGCTCGCGCTGCGACTCGTCGCTTTGGAAGCGCTATCGCTCGATCGGTCTTTGATAGACGTGATCCCCGAATGGAAGGATCGGCCGCACGCTGCGATTACGGCGCGCATGTTGCTCGACCACACGTCCGGCATGAACTCGGGCGCCGATTACCGCACGATCGCCGGCGAAAACGTCGAACGGTACGCGCTCGCGCGCGAACTCGTCGCAATTCCGAGCGAGCGCGTCATCTACAGCGACTTGGGCTTCATCGCGCTCGGCGCGCTGATCGCGCGCCTGAGCGGCCGCGCGCTCCCGGCGATAGCCCGGGAAACATTCTCTTCGCAAACGCTCGGTTTTCGTCCGCCGTCACCGCTTCGCGCAACGATCCCCGCAACGGAAGAAGACGATTGGCGGGGTCGCGTGCAGGGTGTTGTGCACGATGAAAAGGCGTACCTCATGAGTGGCGTCGCCGGGCACGCCGGTTTGTTTGGATCCGCTGCAGATGTCGCCGCAATGACCGAAGGCTACCTCGGCCCGCTTTGCGGCCGCCCGAACGCGTTGCTTCTAGAAGATCTCGTGCGCGACGCGGTGCGTGAGCAGGCGCACGACCCGGTCTTGCGCCGCGGACTCGGCTGGGCGCTCAAAACGACCGACGAAAACTCGTGCGGCCGTTTAATGTCGCGATCGAGTTTCGGGCACACGGGTTTCGTCGGTACGTGCGTGTGGGCCGATCCTCAACGCGACGTGCAGGCCGTGCTGCTCACCAACGCGGTTTACTTCGGACGCAACGGCACGCGCGACGTGCGCGCCGAATTCTACGAAGCCGTCATGGATTCCACGTCATCGTGAGCGGAGCGAGCGCAGCGAAGTGAAGTCGAAGGACGGCAGATGATTGCGATCGGCCTGATGAGCGGAACGTCGCTCGACGGCATCGACGCAGCGCTGGTTGCGATCCAACCCCGCGGCGACGGTTACGCACTCGAACTGCTCGATTTCGCAACGACGCCGTTTGACGAAACGCTTGCGAGCGCGTTGCGCGCGGCGCTACCGCCGCACACCGGAAGCATCGCGCTGACCGCTGAACTCCATCGCGCAATCGGCGATGCGTTCGCCGCCGCGGCTGAATCGCTGGCCTCCAACCGTGCGATCGCCTATATCGCTTCGCACGGTCAAACCGTGTGGCACGACGGCGAGCGCAGCATAACGCTGCAACTGGGCGACCCTTTTATAATTCGCGAACGCCTGAACGTAACCGTTTGCTACGATTTTCGCAGCGCCGATTGCGCGGCCGGCGGACAGGGAGCGCCGTTGATTCCGTACGTGGATGCCTTACTCTTCGGTAGCGCCCACGAAGACCGCCTCGGCATCAATCTCGGCGGCATTGCCAACGCGACGCTCCTGCACAGGGATGGCCAGATCGCAGCGTTCGACACCGGTCCGGGCAACATGCTGTTGGATGCGTTCGTTCGTTCGCGCACGGAGAGTGCGCTGGCATTCGATCGCGATGGCGCGCTAGCGGCAAACGGCAACGTGGACGCCGGGTTGCTCGATGAAATGCTCGCCGATGCATACTTCGCGCAAGCGCCGCCGAAGAGCACCGGACGCGAACGGTTCGGTCCGCATTTCCTCGCGCGTCACGACGGGCGATTGGCTCAACTGAGACTTGAAGACGGGCTCGCGACCCTTGCCGAACTAACGGCGCGTACGCTCGTCGAGGCCGTAGACGCAGCCGGATTCGAACCAAAGCGTGCGATTGTCGCCGGTGGCGGCGCGCACAACCGCCACCTGATGTCGCGCTTGCAGGCGCGGCTTTCTCCGGCACGCGTCGAAACCAGCGACGCGATGGGCATCTCCGTCGACGCCAAGGAGGCGATGGGTTTCGCGGTCCTCGGGTACGAAACGCTGCGCGGGCGCGCGAGCAACGTCCCGCGCGCTACGGGCGCGACGCGAGCCGTGCCGCTGGGAGCGATTGCGCCGCATCAACTGTACGATTTGCTGAACGACGTGGAGCGCGAATGCAGCTCGTCGTAGGCGTAGATGCCGGCGGGACGCATACCGTGGCTGCGGCTGCGGGCGGCGACGAATCACGGCGAACGTTCGTCGCAGGTGGCGCGAATCCGAATGCAGTTGGTCTCGATGCAACCGTTAACGTCATTGTCGAAGCCGTGTCTGGCGTCGCCAACGATGATGCGCCGGCCGCCATCGTCGTCGGTGCCGCCGGCGCGGGTCGTCCCGAAC
>Ga0207416_1003354_pt1 | contig 15492 bp, 14 predicted proteins | sample PaiPotPPM11metaG_FD_184107 | JGI IMG/M metagenome (GOLD analysis project Ga0207416, IMG submission 184107) | Iron sulfur acid spring bacterial and archeal communities from Banff, Canada, to study Microbial Dark Matter (Phase II) - Paint Pots PPM... ...
ACATCGTCAAGGCCGCCCGCCACTACGGCGTGGACATCGCCGAATCGGACTGGCGGGACCTCGGGTCCCGGCCGCACACCAGGAATGCCGCCCACCGCTAGTGGGAATGCTCCAGGCGGCGCGGGCGTTGACCGATCCACAAGGAGCATCGTCAGGGGTGTAGAGTTGACGTAGGCACTGCCCCCGGCCGTTCGGGCGCGGCGGTGCTGGCCGAGAGGCCGAGTTCGGTGTTTGGAGCCGCGGCAGGGACGGGGCCGCGCCGCCCAGAGCGGGCGACGACGGAGGTGAACGAGCTTGGGGATGGCGGCCGGAACGGCGCCTGAACAAGACGCCAACGGTGCGGACGACCCGGAAAGGCCCGCGGGCGTGCTGACCGAGGCCGTCGCCGTCGCCGTCGAAGGCCCGGACGCCGGGACCGCTGTCGGCCCCGGCAACGGCTCGGAGGAGGTCGCCAGGCGGGTCGCCGAGGTCGCTCCCGGAGTGATGCCGTCGTCCCCCGAGGAGGTGGCCCGGAGCTTGGCCCGGGTCGATCGGGCGCTCTACGGCGCCAAGGCGTTGGACCCCCCCGACCGCGACCTGGTCGCCGCCATGCGCACCGAGCGCCGGAGCCTGCTCGTCCTCGCCGCCGGCCTGACCACCGATCCCGAGCAGGCTCCCTCAGCGGTCCGGCTGGCCGCCGGTCTGGCCCGGGAGGCGGCCGAGGCGGCCGCCCGGGACGAGCAGAACCTGGCCGGGGGCGACTGGGACGAAGGGGAGGAGGAGGACGAAGACGAGGTCGACGCCGTCGACGAATCGGTGGCGCCGACCGGCCGGGCCCGGTCACCCCGTGACCGTCCCCGTCCCAGCGGCCCGGCGCAGCCGCCGGTCCCCATCGGCGTCCCGACGCTGCAGGGCTCGCTGGCCGGCGGCAACCTGATCTTGTGGGCAGGGGCGCACGGGACACCTCCCGCCGGGGCGGAGGACCTCGCCCGGCTGGTGACCGAGTCAGGCGGCGACACCCTCGGGCTGGACGACCACCCCGGGCTACGGCTGCCCGGCGGGGCGGTGGCGTCGGCACGGTCGGTGGACCTGGGCGCGTCGCTTGGTTGGCTGGTGGCCGTGGCCGCCGGACACGTCGGTCACGACGTGGGCCCGTCGCTGGTCTGGCTCGGGCGGATGGCGGTGCTCGCCTGCGACCTGGTGGCCCGGGGCCAGGTGGTCCCGACGTTGGATCCGGTCCCTGGCACCGGCGCCGAGGGCCCCTCGGGCACGTTCGTCGCCCGGTGGGTGCCCGTGCCGGGAAGCGAGGCGCGCCGCGTGGGCCAGCTCGCCGCCCGCATGCCCGAGACGGTGGCGGTGGCGTCGAGCACCCGGGACCGGACGGCGATGACCGGCGTCGTCCTCGGCGCCATGGTGGATGCCATCTGCCGGGCGGGGGCGGCCCGGCTTCGCCGGCCGGCGACCACGGTGGTGGCCCGGTCGCTCCCCACCGCGTCAGACGCCTTCCTGGCGGGACTGGGCAACGGTCCCTTCGCTGCCGAGATCCCGGTCGCCCGCGAGCTCGGCGGCCGGCTGGCCGAGTGGGCCCGTCCCGCCCTGGAGGGCCGGGGGGCCACGCTGCTCGTGCGCCTGTCGGCTCCGGACGAGCTCGGCGCATGGCGCCTGCGCGTGTTCGTGATCGACGGCGCCGGCCACCGCCTGCCCCTGGCGACCGCCCGGGCACGCGGCAACCCCCGCCAGCAACGGGCCGTGCGGGCCGAGCTCGACCGGCTGGTCCATCTCGTCCCCGCCCTGGGCCGGAGCAGCGGCGCCGAGGCGCTCCTCGGCAACGAGGAAGCCTGGACCCTCATGACCGAGACGGCCCCCCTCCTCGAGGGCGCCGGCTTCGCCGTCCAGGTCCCCTCGATCGCCCGGTCGGCCCCGAGCGCCCGCCTGCGGCTGGACGCCTCCCCGACGGGGGCGCCCTCGATGGTCGGCACCGCCCAGCTCGCCCACGTCAAGTGGTCGGCGGTGATCGACGACGTCGAGCTCACCGCCGCGGACATCCGCCGGCTGGCCGCCCAGGCCCGCCCCCTGATCGAGTCGCGGGGCCAGTGGGTCACCCTTGACCACGACACGTTGCGCCAGCTCGCCACTGCGCTGGCGGAGCGTGACCAGCAGAAGCAGCTCACCCAGGCCGACATCCTCCGCCAGGCCCTCGGCCTGGAGGGTGGCCTCTCCGTCGAGGTCGCCGGCGAGGGGTGGGCGGCCGAGGTGTTGGCCCGGGCGGCCGAGGCCAAGGCCGACCCCCTCCCCGCGCCGGCAGGCTTCCGGGGGGAGCTCCGCACCTACCAGGCAGCGGCCCGGGGCTGGCTCCAGTTCCTCGACACCGTCGGTCTCGGCGGCTGTCTGGCGCTGGACATGGGCCTGGGCAAGACCCCCACCGTGCTCGCCCAGCTCCTGGCCACCCGGGAGGACGGCCCCGCCCTCGTGGTCGCCCCCGCCGCCGTGGTCGGTAACTGGGTGATCGAGGCGGGCAAGTTCACTCCCACCCTGCGGGTCCTCATCCACCACGGGAGCAGCCGCTCCCGGGCCGACGACCTCGGCGCCGAGGTGGACGGCTACGACATCGTGATCACCACGTACAACACGGCTGTGCGCGACGCCGAGGCCCTCTCCACGGTGAAGTGGTCGCGGCTCGTCGCCGACGAGGCCCAGGCCATCAAGAACCCGGTCAGCGAAGCCGCCCGGGCGTTGACGGCCATCCCCGCCAAGCGGAAGCTCGCCCTCACCGGCACGCCGGTCGAGAACGGGCTCGGGGACCTGTGGGCCATCCTCAACTTCGCCAACCCGGGGCTGCTCGGGCCCAAGGCGGCGTTCGAGGCCCAGCTGGCCAAGGCTCGCCGTGACGAAGCCGCCGAGGAGGCCCTGCGCAAGCTCAACGGCGTGCTCGTCTTCCGCCGCACGAAGGCGGAGCCGGAGATCGCCGCCGAGCTGCCCGACAAGATCGACCAGCTCGACGCCTGCGGGCTCACGTCCGAGCAGGTGGGCCTGTACCAGGCGGTGGTGGACAGCCTCCTGGCCCAGCCCCTCAGCCAGGGGGGCGATTCCAACACCAAGGTCCTGGCGGCCATCACCGCCCTCAAGCAGATCTGTGACCATCCCGAGGCCTACGTCGACAGCGGGGAGCCGCTGGCCGGCCGATCCGGGAAGCTGGCCCGGCTCGAGGAGTTGGCGGAGGCCGTGTTCGCCGTCGGCGAGCGGATGCTGATCTTCACCCACTTCGCCTCGTGGGGCGACCGCCTGGCCGCCTACCTCACCGAGCGCTTCGAGCTGCCCATCCGGTGCTACCACGGGGGCCTGTCCCGGACCCGGCGCGACGCCATGGTCCACGAGTTCCAGAACGGCACCGGCGCCGGGGCGCTGGTGGTCTCCCTGAAGGCGGGGGGCACCGGCCTCAACCTCACGGCCGCCAACCACGTGGTCCTGTACGACCGCTGGTGGAACCCGGCCGTCGAGGACCAGGCCCGGGACCGGGCGTGGCGGATCGGCCAGACCAAGACGGTCGTGTCGCACCGGCTGGTCTGCACGGGGACGGTGGACGAGCAGATCGAGGAGGTCGTCGCCGGCAAGCGGCGGGTCGCCGATCTGGTCCTTCCCCGGTCGTCGACCCTGGCCGATCTCGGCGCCGACCAGTTGCGCCGGGTCCTCGGGCTTCGCCCGGAGGCGCTCGTCGAGACCTCCGACACCGGCGAGGAGGAGCCAGCCGCATGAGCCGCCCGCGCCAGCGTCGCCGTCGCCCGGCGGATCGAGCCGCCTTCTGGGGCGCGCCGCTGGAGGAAGAGGCGCTGCCCCGCATCCGTCCCGTGGATCGGCCCGACGCCCTGCTCGCCTCCCTTGGCGACGTTCCCCTCGCCACCAACCCGGCCGAGGCATGGGCCTACCTGGCCCAGGCCTACGAGGAGGCGGCGCGCATGGCCATCGCCCTGGCCGCCGTCAACGGGCTTCTGGACGAGGGCTGACGTTCAGCGGGGCTGGGTCCGGAAGGGGATTCGTCGGCGCCGGCGCACCGTCGGCCCCAGCAGTCGGTCGAGGTAGGCGGGATCCCCGGGCCAGGCGGCCGTCACGTCCTCGCGGGGGAGGCGGCGGCAGGCGTACCGGACGGCGGCCATGACCACCACGAAGTCGTCGGTCTGGCCGACGACGGGGATGAAGTTCGGGATCAGCTGCACGGGCGAGAGGAGGTAGGCGAGGGCGGCTCCGAGCGCCACCCGCCCCCGCCGCCCCAGCCGGGGGTCGTGCCGGAGGCGGCGCAGCAGCACCACGCAGTTGGGCGCGAACCCGACCCACTCGCGCGCCGCCCCGGCCGGCAGGAGCCGGGAGATCACCGCCAGGGCGACGCCCACTCCGACGAGGACGACGATCCCGGCGCCGACCCCGATCAGCCACAACACGACGACAGCATGCCCAACCGCCCGCCTCAGGCGCACCGTCGGATTCCGCACGACGGCAGGCCCCGGAGACGACCACGTATGCTGGGCCGCTGGAGAGGTGCGAGAGCGGCCGAATCGGGCTCACTGCTAATGAGTTGATCCTGGAAACGGGATCCGAGGGTTCAAATCCCTCCCTCTCCGCTTCCTTCAGCCGGTGGACTTCTTCCCGGCCTTCCCGGCCTTCGTGGCCGGAGCGGCCTTCTTGGCAGCTTTCTCACCCGGAGCTTTCTTCACCGGCGCCGCCTTCTTGGCCGGTGCCTTCGTGACGGCTGCCGCCTGCTTCACCGGCGCATGGCCGGCCGCCGGGGGGACGTCCTCGGCCAGGGCGCTGAGGTCGACCACCGAGTCCTCGGCGCCGAAGTCGTTGGGCACGTAGGCGTCGGCGGCCCAGTCGTTCTCCCAGCGCTCACTGTCGAGCAGATATCGGAACCGGTAGGCCCGTCCGGGCTCCAACTCCACGGTGACGGCGAACCCGCCGCTGTCGTCGCGGGCCATGATGTGGGCGTCCTCGACCCACCCGTCCCACTCGCCACAGACGGCCGCCCGGTTGGCGTGGACCCGGGGATCGAGCGTGAAGGTGACCGCCGCCTTGCCGTTCGGACCCCTGGACTTGATCATCCACGCCTCCGTCGTCCGTCAGCTCCGCCCGCTGACAGTGTCGCACCGGGCGATCGTCACCAAACCTCGGTGGCGACGGCCGGCCGCCCCCGGGCCGGACGCGCCGACCCGGGGCGACTCGGGGCGTCAGCGCTTCTTGGCCGCCGCCGCCCGGGCCACTGCCTTCTTGGCCACTGCCTTCTTGGCCGGAGCCTTCTTGGCCGGAGCCTTGGCCGCGGCGCGGGCCGGCGCCTTCTTGGCGGCGGGTTCGGGCGGCCACACCCCCTTGGCCAGCTTCGGCGCCTGGGAGGCGTTGAGCACGGAGTCCTTGAACCCCTTCAGGGCGGTGATCCGCGCCCGCTTGGACGCCTTGATCCGGACCGGCTCGCCGGTGGCCGGGTTACGCCCCATGCGGGCCTTGGTCTCCACCCGGGCGAACTTGGCAAATCCCGAGATGGTGATGGGCTCGCCCTTGGCGGCGACCCCCATGATCACGTCGGTCATGCCTTTCATGGTGGTGTCGACGGCCTTCGGGTCTTGACCCGTGTGAGCGGCTACCGCCTTCACCAGTTGGCTACGGTTCACGCATCCTCCTGTTGTATGTGGACTGCGTGAAGTGTCGCGTCGTCGCGCACACGAGGGGCGGACCCCCCTTCGGAAAGGTGGCGTAGGTGGGAGCTCTGGACGGGAAGGTGGCGGTCGTCACCGGGTCGTCGAGCGGCATCGGCGAGGCCCTCGCCCGTCGCTTCGCGGCCGAGGGCGCCTTCGTGGTCGTCAACTCGGCCCGGACGGCGGCGGCCGGCCGCGCCGTCGCCGCTTCGCTGCCGGACGCCACCTACGTGCAGGCCGACATCGCCGACGAGGAGCAGAGCCGGGCCCTGGTCCGGGCCGCCACCGAGCGGTGGGGGCGCCTCGACCTGCTCGTCAACAACGCCGGCGTCACCGAAGTGATCCCCCACCGCGACCTCGACGCCGCCTCCCTCGAGGTGTGGGAGCGCATCTTCTCGGTCAACGTGTTCGGGACGTGGCTGGTGAGCCGGGCCGCCGTCCCCGCCCTCCGCCCGGTCGAGGGATCGATCATCAACGTGACGTCGGTCGCCGGGTTGCGACCGACGGGGAGCTCCATCCCCTACGCCGCCTCGAAGGCCGCCCTCAACCACCTCACCCGGCTGATGGCCAAGGCCCTCGGGCCGGAGGTGCGGGTCAACGCCATCGCCCCCGGCCTGGTGGACACACCGTGGACGGCCGACTGGGAGGACACGCGGGCGTTGGTCAGACGGCTCGCCCCCATGGGGCGGTCGGGACAGCCCGAGGACCTCACCGACATGGCCGTCGCCCTGGCCGTGTCCAGCTACGTGACCGGCCAGGTGATCGCCGTGGACGGCGGCCTGAGCCTGGCACCGTGAACCGTCCGTGCCGGCGGCCCCCGGTCGTCCCGGGGGCCGCCGGAGCCGCGTCAGGTCAGGGCTGGTTGTTGATCAGGTGCCACACGTCGCTCTGGATGCCGTAGCTCAGGGCGCCCGGGCCGCCGAAGAGGAAGCCCTCGCCGATGGTGCCGTGGTTGTCCGACAGGTAGACGCCCGCCGCCGAGGGCAGGGTGTCGGGACCGCTCATCAACACCGGTCCCCCCTTGATGCCCATGGCCCCGCCACCGGCGAGGGCGTCGGGGAAGTCGGCGCCGGTGGCCACGCCCACGACCGAAGGAGCCGGGAAGAACTTCTGGGCGACGATGACGGACGTGGCGTAGCGGTCGCCTCCGAACAGGGCGGTGGCCTGGGGGTCAGCTTGGGCGGCCGCCGCCCCGACGGCGTAGACCGTGGGGCTGGTCAGCCCGCCGAGGTAGCTCGCCACCGACGGCGGCATGGCCGTCCCGTCCGTCAACAGCACGCTCGCCCCTCCCGGGACCGACGCGGCCGCCGGACCGGCGCTCAGAGCGTCGGCAAAGATCCGTCCGGTGGCGAGGAGAACGGTGTTGGGCGTCCCCTCGCACTGGGCGACGTGCACCGAGGTGTCGAAGCGGTTGCTGCCGGCGATCCGGACCACGTCATAGCCGGCGTGCTCGAGCTCGACGTCGATCCCGGGGGCGATGGCATAGGGACCGCCGATGACGTACACGGTGCCGGCACCCGTCGGGGTGGTGGCCGCCGTGCCCTGGGGTGTCTCCGCCGGCTGAGGGCTGGTGCAGTTGCGCTGCACGGGCGCGCCCGAGGGGGACGGGCCGGCGGGCAGGACCCGCTTGATCTCGGTCAGGGTCGCCGGTGTGAGCATGCCGGGATCGGTCAGCAGGATTGGCGCGTCGAGGAACTTGCCCAGGGGGCCGCCGCTCATGGCGTCGGGGAAGTCGTACTGGGCGGTGAGCACCACGGCACCGGCCCCCCCGCTCGGGAACAGGTTCTGGGAGATGGCGATGGCGGTCCCGACGCGGTTGTCGCCCGCCAGGCGGGTGACCGGCTTGCCTGTGGACGTGTCCGGCGGGGTGGTCGGGGCGGCGAGGGCCGGGACGGCGGTGGCGGCGGCCACGGCCAGACCGGCGAGGGCGGCGATCGTCCCGGCCGCCAGCCGGTTGCTGCGGGATGCGGACATTGGGGCTCCTCTTGTCGGTTCCGGGCCGGGCGGCCCTGGTCCCTGCCATTGAGGCCCCGGTGCGTCAGCCGGCGATGAGTGGGATGTGAGGGATGGGTTAGGGCGACTCCGCCTCCCCCAAGCTCAGGAGTCGGCAGCGAACAGCTGTGGGGCGTCGACCCCGCAGTGGAAGCACTCCCCTGGCCGATCGGAAACGGGCGGCCCGTTGCGGATGGTCGCCGCCGCCAGGAGCCCGCCCGCCCAGCACATCCCGGCGGCGATGAGCACGGCCGTGCGGAATCCCGCCGACAGCTGGTGCGGATGGAGGTAGGAGCCCCCGGTGATGCCGGCGGCCACCGGCAGGATGGCCACCGCCAGCAGACTGGCCGCCCGGGCCACGTCGTTGTTGACCGCCGACGCTAGTCCGGCGTGCTCGGCGGGCGCCGACGCCATGGCCGTGGCCGTGAGCGGCGCCACGGTGATGGCCAGGCCGGCGGCGAACACCAGCACGCCGGGGAGCACGTGGCCCACGTATCCCGATCCTGAGGTGACACGGGTGAGCAGGGCCAGGCCGGTACCGACGACGATCGGGCCGGCGGACATCTGGAGCCGGGGGCCGATTCGCGAAGCCAGGCGGCCCGAACGGGCCGAGAACAGCAGCATCACCACCGTGATCGGCAGGAGCGAGAGACCCGAGGCCGTGGGGCTGTAGCCGTCCGCCACCTGGAGCTCCACGGGCAGCAGGAACAATCCTCCGCCAAGGGCCCCATAGACGACGAAGGTCACCGCGTTGGCGGCGCTGAACTGGCGCTCGCGGAAGATGCCGAGGGGCAGCATCGGGGCGGCGCTGCGTTGCTCCGTACGCACGAACGCGGCGAGCGACACCACGGCGACGAGGGCCATGCCCAGGATGGGGGGCGACGTCCAGCCCGACGCCGGCCCCTCGATGAGGGCGTAGGTCAAGCCCGTCAACCCCACCACGGCCAGCGCCGCGCCCCGGACGTCGGTGCTTCCCGTGGCCGAGGGGTCGTGAGACTCCGGCACGTGGCGGGCGGTGAGCAGGAGCACGACGGCGGCGAGGGGCAGGTTGATGACGAAGACCAGGCGCCAGGTCCCCGCGCTGATGAGGTAGCCCCCCACCAGGGGCCCGGCGGCGGTCGCCAGGCCACCCAGGCCGGACCAGGCACCGATGGCCCGTGCCCGCTCGGCGGGTGCGAACGAGGCTTGGAGGATGGCCAGGCTGCCCGGGGTGAGCAGGGCGGCACCCACCCCCTGGAGGGCGCGGGCGACGATGAGGGTGGGCGCCGACGGTGCGATGGCGCAGGCCGCAGAGGCCACCGCGAACCACACCACCCCGATCGCGAAGACCCGCCGACGGCCGTAGTGGTCCCCGAGGGACCCGCCCAGCAGCAGGAAGGCGGCGAGGGTGAGGGTGTAGGCGGTGACCACCCACTGGAGGTCGGCGACGCCGGTGTGGAAGTCGCGGCCGATCCGGGGGAGGGCGATCCCGACGACAGTGGCGTCGATGGCGGCGATCCCCGAGCCCAGCACCGCGGCGACGACGACCCAGCGACCGGCGGCGGTGCCGTAGCGGAGGAGTGGCTCTCCCGGTGCGTCCATGGCCCGGGACGACGCTATCGGCGGCCGGTATCATCCGCCGCTGATGAGCCGGACGTTCGATCCGTTCGACGCCGAGCAGGTGCAGTCGGCCTGGCCACTCCTCGAGGAGCTCAGGCGGGAGGGCCCGCTGGCGCCCCTCGGGGAGGGCATGCAATACGTCACCCGTCACGCCGAGTGCCGCGACGTCCTGAGGAACGTCACCGCATTTTCGAGTGCGTCGGGCTTCAAGGCTCCAGGGGTCGTCGTCCCGATGGAGGACCGCACCCTGGGCGAGCTCGATCCCCCCGAGCACAACCTCGTGCGCCGGGTGATGCTCACCGCCCTGACCCCGACGGTGGTCCACCGGGCCGAGCCGTTCGTACGCCGGACGGCCGAGCTCCTGCTCGACGCCCTCCCACCGCGGGGATCCGCCGACCTGGTTCCTGGCTTCACCGTGCCCCTGCCCAATCGGGTCACCGTCCACCTGTTGGGGCTGCCCGCCGCGGACGCCGATACCATCGCCGGCTGGGCCAAGGAGCTGATGGAGAGCGGGTTCCCGGCGACCAACCGCTCGGCGCGGGGGGAGGGGTTCGCCGACGCCTTCCCCGACTTCGCCGGCTATATCGACGCCCGGATCGAGGACCGGGCCGCCGAGCTCGCCGCCGGGCGCAACGACCGTCCGGACGAGGTCCTGACCCGCCTCATCCAGCTGGAGGTGGACGGCCAGCGACTCAGCCGCCGGCGGCTGCGGGCGATGGTCCGCAACCTCATCACCGGCGGTCTGACCACCACCAGCCAGCTGCTGGGGAACGTCATCGACCACGTTCTCACCGAGCCGGCGCTGGAGGCGGCCGTCCGCGCCGACCCGGCGGCGTTGGACGGGACCATCGAGGAGAGCCTGCGATTGCGGCCGCCGGTCATGTTCGTGCCGCGGGGCTGCGTGACCGACACCGCGGTGGGCGGGTGCCCGGTCGCGTCGGGGACCCGCGTCATCGTCGGCACCGCCTCGGCCAACCGGGACGCCGCCGTCTTCGATGACGCCGGTGCCTTCCGGTGCGACCGGCCCAACGCCGACCAGCACCTCACCTTCGGGTACGGGCCCCACGTGTGCCCGGGGGCGACCCTGGCTCGCGTCGTCACCCGCGTGGGCCTCCAGGCCCTGCTCGACCGGTTCGCGCCGGGCCGGATGCGCATGGCCGACAGCTACGCCTACGAGAACGTGCCGACGTTCTTCGAGTGCGGCCCCCGCCGGCTGCCGGTCGAGATCAGCGCCTAGAGCCTTGGTTTAGGCCGGGCTCGGGGCCCGGACGGCGTCCTTGAGGGCGGGGACCACCTTGGGGGCGGTGCGCCAGTCGAGACCGTCCTCGGGGAGGGCGACCGGGTACTTGTTGTCGTGCAGCTGGGCCCAGTGGCTGTGGTTGAGCTCGTGGATGGTGAAGCAGGCGTTGAGGGAGTTGTGGAAGCCCATGTTGTCGACCGTCTGGTTGACCGACTCCTTGATCAGCAGGGCGGTCATGGTGGGCAGCTCGGCGATGCGACGGGCGAACTCCAGGGTGCGCTCGGCCAGGTCCGCCTCGGGGAAGACCTTGCTCACCATGCCCAGGGCGTGGGCCTCGTTGGCGTCCATGGAGTCGCCGGTGAGCATCAGCTCCTTGGTCTTGCGGGGGCCGAACTCCCACGGGTGGGCGAAGTACTCGAGGCCGCACATGCCGAGGCGGGTACCGACCACGTCGGCGAACGTGGTGTTGTCTGCGGCCACGATGAGGTCGCAGGCCCACATCAGCATCAGCCCGGCGGCATAAACCGGCCCGTGGACCTGGGCCACCGTGATCTTGCGCAGGTCACGCCACCGCTTTGTGTTCTGGAAGTAGTAGTGCCACTCCTGGAGCATCAACTTCTCGGCGCCCTCGCGGGTGCCCCCGTTGATGCCGACCGTGGGGTGGCCCGTGCCACCCTCGAGGACGCGTTCCTCGGCCGCCTCCTTCGATCCCATGTCGTGGCCGGACGAGAACATCTTGCCCGTGCCGCCGAGGATGACCACGCGGACCTGGTCGTCGGTCTCGGCCTTGAGGAATGCGTGGTCCAGCTCGACCAGCAGGCCGCGGTTCTGGGCGTTCCTGGCGTCGGGCCGGTTGAGCATGATGCGGGCGATGCGGCCCTCGTCCAGCGTCTCGTACGTCACAAACCTGTAGTCAGTCATGGCATGCCCCCCGGGTCGGTCGACCCAGACTAGGCACGACGTTCTCCCCATCCGCCAATGCGGTTCCGGTAGGGTCGGGCGTGCTCCCGCTCGGCGTGGTGGCGATCGCCTTCCGGTCTTTCCGGCCTGCCACTGCGGCCGCAGAGGCCGCCCGGCTCGGCTTCGACCATATCGACGTGGGGGCCGATGCCGACGTGGACGGGTGCGACTTGCCGGTGGGCGACCGGTTGGCGGGGTGGGACCTGCGCGAGGGATGCACCTGCATGGCTCCCGTCAAGGGCAACGTCACGTGGGACGAGGCCGTCGCCCGGCTCCGGCGGGGGCCCCGATGCCGCATCGAGCCCGGTCCCGGGACGGTCTGTGGGTCGGTCGAGTCCGCCCGCGCCCTGGTGGAGGCCGTCCCCGGCCTGCGCCTCACCGTGGACACGGGTCACGTGGCGGCCTGGGGGGAGGACCCGGTCGAGCTCCTCGACCTCGCCGATCACGTGCAGCTACGGCAGGCGGCGCCCGGGCGGCCCCAGGCGCACGTCGACGACGGCGGGGCCGTGGACTTCTCCGCCGTGGTCGACCGCCTGGAGCGCCTCGGGTACCGGGGACGCCTGAGCGTCGAGTACTTCGACCTGCCGGCCTACGGGTGGCCACTGGACGACCCGGTGGGATGGTCGGTCGCCCTGGCGGAGCGGGTCCGGCCCCTCCTCAGTCGGTGACCGGCGGCGCGGCGGCTGCTTCCGCAGCCACGCGCTCGCCGAGGGCGAGCAACCCGACCTCGCTGGCCGTCTCGAACCCGAGGCCGAAGAGCAGGCCCACCGGGTACATCTGCCAGGAGTCGGAGACGAACCTCCGCCAGCGGCTGCCCATGATGCGGTTGATGAAGCCGCGCTGCATCATCAGGTCGTCGAGCTCCTCCTGGCGGTAGCGACCGGCCTTGACCTTCTTCCAGACGTCCAGCAGGCCCAGCAGGATGAAGAAGTCGAGGGCGGCGATGGCCAGGAGGAACGTCCCCGAGACGGTCGAGCTGACGGTCGTCCCTACCCGTTGCAGGCCGGGGATGAGGCGCTCCACGCTGGCCGCCCCGAGGGCCAGGACGAGGGACAGGGCGACGACGAGGGTGGAGTGGCCGAGGGACGAGAAGTAGCCCACGCCCACCGGCTCCTTCCCCCGCTGCATGAGGAAGCGGGTGGTGTCGTCGATGGCCGAGATGTGATCGGCGTCGAAGGCGTGGCGGATACCGAAGCTGTAGGCCAGCCCCCCGACCGTCGCGTAGGTGGCGCCGAAGCGGTGCTGGTACGAGAAGAACAACCCCCATCCGACGGCATGGAGGAGGGCGATCGACGCGTACATGGCGCCGAGACGCCACCGGAGCCCGGTTCGCGGCGGGTGCGGGTTGGGCAGCACGGCGGTCGGCCGGTCCGAGGGTCTGGCGGGCCGATCGGCCACTGGCTCCCGACGCCGGAGGCGGCGCCGACAGTGATGGCCCCGGACTTCCACCGGGTCCATACGGCACCCGCAAGCTAGCCGGTAACGTTGAGCCGAGACGCCGATGCCCGACCACGACCTGCCGGTGGATCCCGACCGGGCCGAGCGCAAGGGGTCCGCTCACCGGCGGCTGTCGGAAGCGTCCGTGCTGGCCGCCATCGCCGCCGGCGGGGCGATGGGTGCCCCGGCCCGGTACGGGCTGGCCCAACTCATCCACGTCGCCCCCGCCGGGTTCCCGTGGGCCACGTTCTGGACCAACGTCTCGGGGAGCTTCGCCCTCGGACTGGTGATGGTCCTCATCCTCGAGCGGTTCCCGCCAAGCCGCTATGCCCGACCGTTCGTGGCGGTCGGCTTCCTCGGTGCGTACACGACCTACTCGACCTTCGCGGTGGAGACCGATCTGCTGGTCAAGGACGGGCACCCTCTCACCGCGCTGGCGTACGCGCTGGGCACCGTGGTGGCGGGGGGCCTTGCCGTGTTCGCCGGCCTGCGGACGGCCTGGGCCGTGCCCCTCCCGGGCCGCGGGGTGAGGCGGTGAGCGGGCCTGCGTGGATCGCCTTCGTAGTGGCCGCTGCGATTGGGGCCCCGCTGCGCTACCTGGTCGACGGTGCGGTCTCGGCCCGGGTGGACGGTGGGTTCCCCTGGGGGACGCTGCTCATTAATGTCACGGGGTCGTTCACGCTCGGCCTGCTCACCGGGCTGGCGCTCTACCACGGGTTCCCGAAGACGTCGAAGGTCGTCCTCGGGACGGGGTTCCTGGGGGCCTACACCACGTTCTCGACGTTCTCGTTCGAGACCGTCCGCCTCATCGAGGAGGGGGCGCTGGCCCGGGCGCTCCGCAACGCCCTGGGCACCCTGGTCATGGGGGCCTCGGCCGGCGCCCTCGGCCTGGCGCTCGCCACCCTGTGATCAGCCGGGATGATCAGGAACCCCTGCCGCACCGCCTCCTCCCCCACCTTGCCGAACAGGGTGGCGTCATGGTTGGCCAGGCCTGGGCCAGGTCGGCGCTGGAGTTCGGGATCGTGCAGTGCAGGTAGTTGATGCCGCCCCGTTCGGATCCAGGGTGATGTGCGCTCGCTGGAGGGGGTCGTAGGCGTCGGCCAGATGATCCTCGCTCGCCATCCTGTGGTCATGGCCCGGGGGAAGCCAGAGGGCCAATGTTTCGACGGTGGCGCCCGCAGAGTTCTGAAGGATGAACCCTGACGTCAGCCGAGCAGACGGGTGGGCAGCGGCACGTGGCGGGCGCGGATCCACTCACCCAGGGCCTTGGCCTGCTTGTCGAAGCGGCGGGCCTCGGTGGCACCGCCGTCGAGCAGGCCGTGGATCACCAGGTTGACGGCCCGGAGGTTGGGGAACAGATGGCGGTCGATGGGGAGCCCGGCGGCCTCGGGGAGGAGGGCCCGCACCCGCTCGGTGGTCATGGTGGCAACCAGCCACGGCCAGGCTTCAGGATCGCTCACCCAGAGGCCCAGGTTGGCGTTGCCGCCCTTGTCGCCCGACCGGGCCTGGACGAGGCGCCCCAGCGGCCCGTCCACCGTTGGCCCAACATCGACCGTAGGCACAGCATCGACCGTGGCGGCAGGGTCGGGGGGCGCTTCGGCGGAGTCGCCGGTCGTGGGGGCCGGCAGGATCTGGCGCCGGCCGTCGGCGTGCACGACGGTGTGGGGCACGACGGCCTGGGGCACCAGAGTGGGCCAGTAGGCGCCGACGGGGCCGCCGTTGCCGGGCGGGCCCGTGTAGTAGATGCCCGGGTAGTTGGCCAACGCCAGCTCCACCAGCAGTGACGAGAAGGCGCGTCCGCATGTGGTCTCGTCGCCGTCCACGGAGACGTGGAGCAGGCACGACCCCAGCATCTGCTCGACCGGGTCGGCCGCCGCCTCCCCGATGCGGATGAAGCGGAGGTCGTCGAGGCCGGGCCGCCCCTCGAGCGCGGCGCGCACGGCCGACTCGAGCACGGCTGCCTTGGCATCGGCGTCCAGGCCGGTGAGGACCACCGTGACCCCGTTGCGCCATCCGCCGAGGGCGGTGACGGCGACCTTGGTCGTCGACGGGGGGATCGTGCCCCGGGCCCCGCTCATGCGGACGCGGTCGCGGCCCTCCTGATCGAGGGTGAGAGTATCGAGATGGGCGACCACGTCGGGGTTGAGGTAGGCGGGATCGCCGACCTCGTAGAGCAGTTGGGCGGTGACGGTGTCGACGGTGACGGCGCCACCGGTGTCCTCGTGCTTGGTGATGACGCAGGACCCGTCCGCGCCGACCTCGGCCAGCGGAAAGCCGGGGTGCGACAGGTCGTCCACGGATCGGAAGCCGGAGAAGTTGCCTCCCGTCGCCTGGGCACCGCACTCGATGACGTGGCCGGCGGCGACCGCTCCCGCCAGGGCGTCGTAGTCGGCGGGGGCCCAGCCCCACCACCAGGCCGCCGCCCCGGTCACCAGCGAGGCGTCGGCCACCCGGCCGGTGATCACGATGTCGGCGCCGGCGTCGAGGGCAGCCTTGATCCCGAACCCCCCGAGGTAGGCGTTGGCGGTCAGCGGGGGGCGACCCCACGAGGCGAACGGCGCGCCCGTGTCCAGATGGGCGAGGGCATGGCCCTCGCCCATCTGGACA
>Ga0207416_1003355_pt1 | contig 15492 bp, 13 predicted proteins | sample PaiPotPPM11metaG_FD_184107 | JGI IMG/M metagenome (GOLD analysis project Ga0207416, IMG submission 184107) | Iron sulfur acid spring bacterial and archeal communities from Banff, Canada, to study Microbial Dark Matter (Phase II) - Paint Pots PPM... ...
GCCCGCGCGATCATGCCGGCAGCGGCGCCATTTGACTCCCCCGCCTCGTCCGCTTCCGCAACAGCGGCGTCGCGAACGATCTCCTGCGCATGGTTTCGCGAACTACTGGCGGCTAAGTTGCGCATTGAGGTGCCCGCAGGAAGTGCAGATGACGTCGACCATGAAATCCGTCCGCGTCGCCGACGATCAGGCCGGCGGACGGCTCGATCGCGTGCTCGCCACGCACATTGCCGAGCTTTCGCGCACCCGACTCAAGGCATTGATCGAGGCGGGCGCCGTCGCGGTCGACGGCCGCACGATCCGTGATCCCGGCCATCGCGTCAATTCCGGCGCGGCAGTCCAGATCGACATTCCGCCGCCGGCGGCCGCCAAGCCTGCGCCGGAGCCCATCCCGCTGAATGTGGTCTACGAAGACGCCGACATCATCGTCATCGACAAGCCCAAGAACCTCGTCGTACATCCCGCCGCCGGCAATTGGACCGGGACGCTCGTCAATGCGCTCATCGCCCATTGCGGCGAGAGCCTGTCCGGCATCGGCGGCGAGCGGCGTCCCGGCATCGTGCATCGGCTCGACAAGGATACGACCGGCCTCATGGTCGTAGCGAAGAGCGACCGCGCGCACCGCGCGCTCGCGGCACAGTTCGCCGACCACGGCCGCAGCGGCGAGCCGTTCGAGCGCGCCTATCTCGCCTTCGTCTGGGGAGCGCCGGATCGGCCGCGCGGCACCATCGACCGGCCGATCGACCGCCACCCGCAGGCGCGCGACCGCATGGCAGTGCGCCAGGGCGGGCGCGCGGCGATAACCCACTGGGAAGTGCTCGAACGCTACGGCACGGCGGACGGGCCTCGCGCGGGGGCAGGGAGAAGCGCGCGGCCACGAGAGCCAGTCGCCAGCCTGCTCCTGTGCCGCCTCGAAACCGGCCGCACCCACCAGATTCGGGTGCATTTGGCCTCGATCGGACATCCCTTGCTGGGCGACGAGGTTTACGGGACGGGTTTTCGCACCAAGAGCGTGCTTTTGCCGCAGCAAGCCCAGGGCGCGCTCAAGGCCCTTGGCAGACAGGCCCTCCATGCCCATATCTTGTCAGTCAAGCATCCCAAGAGCGCTGAAATCCTTCGGTTCCGATCGGAACTGCCGCCCGATCTCGCCCGTTTGCGTAGGGAGCTGGCGGCCACGCAGGCTGATTCCAGCGAGAAATAAGAGTCTTACCGGGTTTATCCCCGGCCAAGGGGGATCAAGGCCGCGTCGCGCCGAAGTGATACGGGGTTCACTTCCACTGGCCCGACTCGACCGTGTATGTTGCGGGTGCGAGATGGGAACTTTCCGCCGTCGGCTCGGGGAGCGACGGCATCAGATCGCCCGCCGTCATGCGGGGGCGTTGCCTTGGAGGGCGCTGTCAATGGCCCAGACTGCAGCTTTGCCGATCCTGTCGGGTGAAACCGGCCTGACTCGGTATTTGGAAGAGATTCGGCGGTTCCCGATGTTGGAACCGCAGGAGGAATATATGCTGGCCAAGCGCTGGCGCGAGCACGGCGACCGCGATGCGGCGCATCGGCTCGTCACCAGCCATCTGCGGCTTGTGGCCAAAATCGCCATGGGCTACCGCGGCTATGGCCTGCCCATTTCCGAAGTGATCTCCGAGGGCAATGTCGGCCTCATGCAGGCCGTCAAGCGCTTCGAGCCGGAGAAGGGCTTCCGCCTCGCCACCTATGCCATGTGGTGGATCAAGGCGGCGATCCAGGAATACATCCTGCGCTCCTGGTCGCTGGTGAAGATGGGCACGACCGCCAACCAGAAGAAGCTGTTCTTCAACCTGCGCAAGGCCAAGAGCCGGATCTCGGCGCTCGACGAAGGCGATATGCGGCCCGACCAGGTCAAGCTGATCGCCAAGCGGCTGGGCGTGACCGAGCAGGACGTCATCGACATGAACCGCCGGCTTGGCGGCGACGCCTCGCTCAACGCGCCGATCCGCGAAGACGGCGATTCCGGCGAATGGATGGATTGGCTGGTCGACGACGGCGCCAGCCAGGAAAGCCGCCTCGCCGATTCCGAGCAGGCCGAGAACCGGCACAAGGCCTTGGGCGAGGCGCTGACCGTGCTCAACGACCGCGAGCGCCGCATCTTCGAGGCGCGCCGCCTCGCGGACGACCCGATCACGCTCGAGGAACTCGCCGACGAGTTCGGCGTCTCACGCGAGCGGGTGCGGCAGATCGAGGTCCGCGCCTTCGAGAAGGTGCAGAAGGCGGTGAAGAGCCGCATCGCCTCGATGGAGAATCCGGAAGCCGCCATGGCGGCGCAGTGATCCTTCTTTCTCCGGTCCGCCGGGGCGAGCGGCGGCGGCCGCCAAAATCGCCGCTGTAGAGCGCGCTCCTTCACGCCTACTTCAGTCCGAAATAGGCGCGGCGCAGCGCAGCGTTCTCTTGCATGGCGGCGACGGTGCCGGAAAAGCCGATGCGGCCATTGTCGAGGGTATAGACGCGGTCGGCGAGCACCAGGAATTTCACGTTCTGCTCCGCGATCAACAGCGCCAGCTGCTTCGCGCGGAACTGCGCCAGCACGGCGATCACTTCCTTGACATAGAGCGGTGACAAGCCGGCCGACGGCTCGTCCATGACCAGAAGCCGCGGGTTGCCCACCAGCGCCTTGGCAATGCCGAGCATCTTGCGCTGGCCGCCGGACAAGCTGCCGGCCGGCAGCCGCCGGCGCTCGGACAGCGCCGGGAATATGGCGTAGAGTTCGTCGATCCGCCCGCGCGCGCGGTTCGCCGGCAAGAATTGCGCGCCGATCAGGACATTCTCCTCAACGGTCAGACCCGGAAAACCTGAGGTTTCCGACATGAACACGATGCCGCGCTGCACCCGCTGATCAGTGCGCAGCCGGGTGATGTTCTCGCCAGCGAAATCGATGCGTCCGGCCCAAACCTCGACCAGGCTCATAATCGCTTTGAGCAGCGTCGTCTTGCCGGCGCCGTTGGCACCGAGCAGCACCACCGATTCATGCTCGTGCACGACGAGATCGACGCCCCACAGCACCTGCAAACGTCGATAGCCGGCGGCGATGCCGGCGACATCGAGCAGCGGTCGCGGCGCGTCATGCGGCATTCTCGTCTCCGAGGAAGACTTCGACGACCTGCCTGTTCCGCGACGCCTCCGCCAGCCGGCCTTCGAAAATCTCCTTACCGGCGTTCATGACGATGATGCGATCAGTGATCTGATCGATGAATCCCATCAGGTGCTCGACAACGAGAAGCGCAATTCCCGAGCTTGCCAGCTCCCTGAGCTTGGCGGCGACGCGCTCCAGTTCCGCCGGATTCAGTCCGGCGGCAAGCTCATCGATCAACAAAAGCCGCGGACCGGTCGCGAGCGCCCGCGCGAGATCGAGCATTTTCTGCTGCGCGGTGTTGAGCTCGCCCGCGGCATGACCGGCGAAGCCGGCAAGATCGAGCGCGGACAGGAGCGCCTCGACACTGGGCGCGTCGCGGCTGTCTCCGTAGGTCTTCGCGATTTCGACATTCTCGCGCACGGTCAGCGTGAGGAACGGCTTCGGCACCTGGAAGGTACGGTTGATGCCCGCGTGCACGAGCCGGTGCGACGGCCAGCCGCCGATCGAGCGTCCGGCGAAATGAACCGTGCCGCCGTCCGGCGGGTAAAGCCCGGAGATGACATTGATGCACGTAGTCTTGCCGGAGCCGTTCGGCCCGACCAGGCCGAGAATTTCGCCGGCAGCGACCTTGAAGCTAAGAACATCGAGCGCGCGGAAGCCGCCGAAGCGCTTCACCAAACGATCGACAGCGAGAAGCGGCGCGTCAGGGGACATCGATGCCCCATCGCTGCAATAACGACACCAGCCCGTTGGGCAGGAACATCACCAGCCCCATGATCAGCGCGCCGTAGAGCAATTGAAAATATTGCGGCGTCGAGATGCCGACCGCGTTGTAGATGCCGTAGAGGATAACGACGCCGAGGATCGGCCCGATCACCGTGGCATTGCCGCCGAACAGCGCGAACACGATGGCAAAGATCGTGAACTCGACGCTGAAAACCGTCTCCGGATAGAACACCGACACGTACCAGGCGAAAACCCCGCCGGCGAGGCCGGCGATCAGGGCGCTCAAGAGCCAGGCGATGACGCGCTCGCGCACGACATTGATGCCGGCCATGCCGGCGCTGATCGGATCCTCGCGAATGGCCTTGAGCGCCATGCCGAAGTGCGAATTGCGCAGATAGATCACGAGCGCGAGCGTCGCCGCGAGGACCGCGAGCGCCGTGGCGTAGCTCAGCGCCGGATCGAAGACCCCGCTGAGACTGATGCCGTAGGGCCCCTTGGTGATCTCTTCCAGATTCGGGTTCGACACCACCTGCAGCACGGCGAGCGCGGCGGCAAGATTGGCGATCGAGAAATAGGCTCCCGACAGGCGGAACAGCGGCGTGAGCAGCAGCGCCAGCACGATGGCGGCGGCGGCGCCGACGGGAAGCGCGATGAGCGGCGGCGCGTGCAGGTGGATCACCATCAGCGAGAAGCCGTAGGCCCCGGCGCCGAAAAAGCCGACATAGCCGAACGGCAGATAACCAGTGAACCCGTAGATCACGTTGATGCCCTGGGCGAGGGTCATGAAGATGATGAAGTTGAACAGCATCAGGTGATTGCTGTAGAGGCCGGGCAGGATCGCGAACGCGGCAACGACCGGCAGCAGAATCAGCAGCAGATGCCACGCAATCCTAGGCACGGCGCACCTGTCGTCCGAGCAGGCCGCTGGGCCGCACCAAAAGGATCGCGATGAGCAGGACGTAGGGCAGAAGATTGGCCCACGAGCTGTAGTAGCTCTGCATCAGCATGTAGGAGACGCCGTAGATTACTCCTCCCAGCACCGTGCCGAGCGGGTTGCCCAGCGAGCCGATGATGATGACGGCAAATGCCGTCACGGTCACCTCCCCGCCCATCGCCGGGGTGATGCTGCCGAGCATGAAGGGTGCGAAGACGCCGGCGATAGCCGCAAGCCCGATGCCGATGCCGAAGGCGAGCGCCGATATGCGATGGACGTTGATCCCGGTCGCGACCGCCTCCTCGCGGTTGTCCATCACTGCGCGGGTGAGGTAGCCGAGCCGGGTCCGGTACAGATAAAGATAGACGAGCAGCACGGCGCAGCCGCTGGCGATGCCGCTCGCCACCCACGCCGCCGGGAAAGTCTGGCCCAAGATCTCAACCGGACCGTTCTCCATCTCGTGCCCGATGAACACCCGCTCCGCGGCGGCGACCGCGCGTCCAAGCTGGTCACCGGGAATCGAGCGTTCGCTGGTGCCGAAGGCGATCGTCGTGACCGCTTCGATCACTTGCGAGAGCCCGAAGAAGAGAATGAACGACAGCATTTCCGGGTCCTTGGCCTTCAGGAGCCGCGGAACCAGGAGGTAATAGAGCGGCAACCCGACCGCCACGAACACGGCGAAGACGATCGGAAGGACGGGTATGGGATTGACGGCGAACAGCGCGAACAGCCAGAACGCCAGGAAGGCTCCCAGCATCAAAAAGTCGCCATGCGCCAGGTTGACGATGCGCATGACGCCGAACACGAGATTGAGCCCGAGCCCGATCAGGGAGAAATAGAGGCCGAACAGGACGCCGGCGAGCACACTGTAGAGCAGCATTCAGCGCGCTCCGCCGCCGGTCCCGCTTACCCCCGCCGGGCCATGATCACGGGCGCGGATAGATCGGCTTGCCGGTCGCGACCGCGTGCGGCCATACCGTCACGATTTTCAGGTGATCGTGCTCGTCGACGACGAGCTGCCCCAGCGGAGTAATTTCGCCGATCTGGGCGCCGGTCGGATCGAGCTCGAACGTGCCGTCCAGGGTCTTGAGGTTGCCCGAAAGGCTGAACATCGCCCGGCGCAGTTCGAGCTGCTCGAGGCTCGTCGCCGTCGCCAGCGTCTTTTCCAGCACCAGCCCGGTGGTGTAGCCCGCCACTGAATTGAAGCCGAACTCGACCTGGGCGTTGGCGTACTTCTTGTGCCATTCGGCGCTGTATTCCTTCAGCGACATGCCGAAATTGGTCTCGTAGGCGATCTGCGAGGATGGAACGTAGGTGAACACGTAGTTCAGGGCCTTGCTGCCGAGGTTCTTCTCCAGCAGCTCGGTTTCGATACCCGGGTAGACGCAGAACAGGAGCTTGAACTTGACGCCGCTGTCCTGGACGTTGCGCAGGAAGGCGATGTCGTTCGGCGCGTAGCCCAGGTGGAGGACGGCGTCGGGATTCGCGGCGCGGATGTTGTTGAGCAACACGGTATAATTCGACGTCTCGGTCGGAACCCCCTGGTCGAAAACGATTTCCACGCCGGAATTCGACTCCTTGATGAACGTACGCACCGCGCTCGCCTGCGTGCCGGTAAAATCGTTGGTGGCGTAGAGCACGGCGACGCGCTTGATCCCGAGCGGCGGTCCGTCCTGGGTGAGAAAATCGGCAAGCGGCTTCGGCCAGATGCTGGAGACCGGATCGGCGATCAGCGCGATGTAGGGATTGTCGGCCGTGAAAAAGTTTGCGCCGGTGCCGGTCTGGTCGATCAAAAACATCTTGTGGTCGCGCGCGATCGGCACGGCGACCGAGGTCAGCACCGACCCCGAATCCGAGATCAGGATATCGACCTTGTCTTGGGTGATGAGCTGATTGTAGAGCGTCGCCGCGGTCGCGGTGCTGCTCTGATCGTCATAGGCGACCAGCTTGAGCGGAATTTTCTTGTCGAATGCCTTCACGTAGACGCCGCCCTCGGCGTTTTTCTGCTCCATCCACAGCTTGAGCCCGTAATGGACGGGCATCGAAATGCTGGCAAAGCGGCCGGAGGAAGCATAGAGCGTCCCGAGCTTGATCTCCGCCGGCGCGTCCGCCGCGAGCGCGGCCGCGGTGGTCAGGAACGTCATCAGCGCCGCAGAAAACCAACGCCGGACCATGCGCGCTCTCCCCAATCGTTCGTGTTCTTCGTCGCGCCGCGAAACTAGGGCATCGAATTTTTCCCGGCAACCGGCTCCAGCGCCGCGGCGTCGGCGATCGGCCCGCCGTCGACCGTGGCGCCGCTGTCGAGGAGCGCGCCAATCTCCGCAGCCGGCACGCCCGCTTCCTTGAGCACGGCGACGCTGTGCTCGCCGATGCGCGGCGCATGCCGCGTGATTTTCAGAGCAGCGCCGTTCCATCGGCTGGGGATGCCGTTGTAGCGGATCTGCCCCTCGGTCGGATGCGTTCTGGTCTGGAAGAACTCGACCGCAGCGAGATGCGGATCATCGATCAAGGCGTCGAGGTCGTTCATCGGCGCGCAGGGAATATCGCAACGCTCGAAGAGCGAGAGCGCCTCTGCCGTCGTCAGCGTGCGCAAGACGTCCGCGATGATGCCTTGCACTTCGCTGTAGTGGTGCCGCCGCGAAGCAAAATGCATCAAATGCGGATGGGCGGCGTACAGATCGAGACGGCCGAGGCCCTCGAAGAACGCTTTCCACTGCTTGTCGGTGTAGACCAGCGCGCACACATAGCCGTCACCCGTGGCGTAAGGCCGGCGGCTCCCGCTCGCCAGCCGGGGATTGCCGGCGTCGCCGGTCGGCGGCTCGAACGAGCGGCCGCCGAGGTGATCGCCGAGCACGAACTGCGCCATGGTCTCGAACATCGGCAACTCGACGCATTGACCCTCGCCGGTGCGGTCGCGGCGCAGAACGGCCGCAAGGATGGCGTGCGCGGCATTGATCCCGACGATGCGATCGACCACCGTCATCGGCACATAGCGCGGCTCGCATTCGGCCGCCCGCGCGACGAGTGCCGGGAGCGCGCAGAAGCCCTGAATGAGATCGTCATAGGCGGGCTTGCCGGCGTAGGGCCCGCTCTCGCCGTACCCCATCACGCCGACATAGACGAGCCGCGGATTGACCTTGCGCACATCCTCGTAGCTGAGCGCGAGGCGGCGCATCGCCGCCGGACGGATATTGTGGACGAGGACGTCGGCGGTCGCGCACAGTTGCAGCAGCGCCTTGCGCGCCGCCGGCTGCTTGAGGTCAAGAGCGAGGCTGCGCTTGTTGCGATTGAGCTGCAGGTAGAGCGGCCCCATGTCGGCGCTTCGCGCCGCGCCGATGCCCCTGCGCATCAGATCGCCTTCCGGCGGCTCGATCTTGATCACGTCGGCGCCGTAGTCGGCGAGAATCTGCGCTGCGTGCGGGCCGGCGATCATCGAGGAGAGGTCGAGAACGCGCAGCCCCTGCAGCGGGGCTTGGCTATTTTGCGCAGGCTCAGTCGACGATATGGGCATCATCTGCTCGCTGGTACTGGTGTTTCCGCCGCATCCTCGATGATGCTTCCGCAATCCCGTCGATGAGGGCGGATGTTGCGAAACGCACTCCGTCCAATCCATCAAACGCCGGTGATGTTTGCAACCTCGGCAAGGGATGTTTCGGCACGGCGTTCGAAGATCACGGCGCCCTGCTGCCGGGCAACGTCGCGGGCCGTCGCGAATGCCTGCCTCGCCTCTTCCTTTCGGTCGCGGCCGAGCGCGAGCAGGCATTCGCCGCGCAGGCGGTAGATTTCCGGCAGATAAAAGCCCACGCCGGGTTCATCGACCGTGGCGATGGCGCGGTCAAGGTGCGCGAGGCCGTCCGCGGGCCGGCCCGCGGCGAGCAGCACCTCTGCCGCCAGACCGAGATAATATTGCGGCACCGGGCCGGCGGCTGTGGCCTTGTCGATTTCGCCATCGATGAGCCGCGCGGCCTCGGCCACATCGGCGCCCACCGCCGTTGCCCAACCCTTCAGCACCAAGCTGCTGGCACGCCACGGCAAGAGCGCAAATTTCTCCGCCAGCTCCGCGGCCCGATGCGCGGCCGTAAGGGCCGCCTCACGCTCGCCGCCGAGTTGGTGACACATGCTCGCATTGTGAAGCGCGTGGCCGAGAGTATTGGGATGACTAAGCGTCTCGGCGAGCGCAACCCCTTGCCCCGCGCTCGCCCTCGCCCCCAACGCGTCGCCGGACAGCCGCAGCGCGCCGGCGCGGACCACGTGCGCGCAAACACCTGGGTCATGACCGCCGAAGGCCTGACCGAGGTGACGATGGCGCGCGAGGTCATAGGTCTCGACTCCGACTTGGGTGTTATCCAAAGTCTCGGCGACATCACCGCGGAAAAAAGCCGTCGACCAGCGGCAATGGTAAGCCTCCAACAGCAGGTCACCATCGCCGGAGCGTTGCGCGAGGGTCACCAGCTCCCGCGCTCGGTCGCGCGCCAAAGCAGTTTTGCGCCTGATATTGGCATTGAGCCACAAACCCCACTTCGCCTTGTACAAGGCGCTAGCGTCGCCCTGCCTGTCGCCGATCTCAGCCGCACGGCTGAAGGCGTCCTCTGCCTCCGCACTCTGCAGGCCGCGCGTCACCATGAGCGCTGGGCCGAGCTTCAGCAAAAAATCGAGCTTGCGGCGCGTCTGATCGGCGGGGTCCGGCAGTGCGTCGGCCAATTTGAGGCCGGCCGAGAAATGCGCGACCGCTTCCTGATAGGCCGAGCGGCTCACGGCACGGTCACCGGCGCGCATGCGGTAGTCGCAGGCCGGAGCAGCCGATCCGGCCTCAGCGAAATGATAGCGAGGAGCTCCGGCTCGTTCGCCACCGTTCCGGGGAAGCTCTGTTCAAGCGCACGCGCAATGCGCTCATGCCACTCGCGACGGCGGCCCAAGAGCAGACTTTCATAGGCGGCGTCCCGCACCAGCGCGTGCTTGAAGCTGAAGCCTCGTTCCAGGCCGCGTCCCTCGGGAAGGACGATGCCCGCCGCGACCAGCTTGTCCAGCGCCGCATCGAGCGCGGCACCGTCCCTGGCGGCGATGGCCGCAAGCACAGAGAAGGCGAATTGCCGGCCGATGACCGCGGCGATCTGCGCCACTTCGCGCGCCTCGTCGAGGCGGTCGAGCCGGGCCATCAGTGAATCCTTGAGCGTCGCCGGCACCGCCGCGCTGTCCTCGCCCGCCGATTCCACCACGCTCTTGGTCAATTCCTCGACGAAGAGTGGGACGCCATCGGTCTTGGCCACGATCGCCGCCACGGTTTCCGCCTGCAAGCCGTGTGCGGCGGGCACGTGGGCGACCAGCCGCGCGCATTCGGCGCGGCTCAGGCGATTCAGCGTCAAGACGGTTGCCTGGGGACGCGTGAGCCAAGGCGCCGCGAAGTCCGGCCGCGCCGTCACCAGGACGAGCAGCCGCGCCTCGCTGATGCTGTCGGCGAGGCGCGTCATCAGTTCGAGCGTGGTGGGGTCGATCCAGTGCGCGTCCTCCAGCACCAGGAGGACCGGATCACTCTCGCCCAGATGGACGATCTCGTCGACAAGGAGCGCGATGGTCGCCGCCTTCCGTTGCGCCGGCGTCAGCGACAATTGCGCCGGCGGCGCCTCGGCCGGGATCGACAGGAGGTCAGCCAGCAACGGGACCGCGGTTTCGTCCGTCGCGGCGCGCCGCGCGAATATTGTCCGGAGCTTGTCGATGCGGGCACCCGCCGAGTCGGCGGGCGCAAATCCGGCAGCCCGAGCGAGATGCTGGATGATCGGATAGAGCATGCTGTCCCGGTGATAGGGCGAGCACTGCAGGTGAATCCGGGTGTGAGGCTCATGGGCGACATCTTCCTGCAACGCCTCGATCGCGCGCGATTTGCCGATACCAGCCTCGCCGACCACGGTGACGATCTGACCCTCGCCCAAGCGGGCGAGACGCCAGCGCTCGAGCATCAGCCCCATTTCCTGCGCCCGGCCGACGAGCGGCAGCGTACCGGTGCGGATCGCGGCGAACCGGCTCTCGACCGCCGCTTCGCCGAGCACGCGCCAAGCGGGCACGGGGTGCGCAAATCCTTTGAGTTCGTGCGTGCCGGTGGATTCAAGGTGGAACAATCCGCCGAGCAGACTCTGCGTCGCCTCGCTGATGAGAATCATGTCGGGCTCGGCGAGCGCCTGAAGCCGCGCGGCGAGATTGGGCGTGTCGCCGACGATGGTGCGTTCCTGCGCCGTGCCGAAGTCGACGATCTCGCCGACGACCAGGCCGGTCGCGATCCCGATCCGGGCCCGCGCTCGTGAACCGTCCGGCAGCTCGATGCCGCCGACTTCAGCGAGGATGTTGATCGCGGCGCGAACGGCGCGTTCCGCGGCATCCTCGAAGGCGCGCGGAAAGCCGAAATAGGCCAGGACGCCGTCGCCCATGAACTTGGCGACGAAACCGCCGAAGCGGCCGATCGCGCCGGCGGCGGCATCCTGATAACGGCGGATCACGCCGCCAAGGAGTTCGGGATCGATCGCGTTCGACAGCGCCGTCGAACCGACCATGTCGCAGAACAGCACCGTGACCTGGCGACGCTCGGCCTCTCCCGCGGCCTGCACGGGCGATTCCTGCTGCGGACTTGCCGCTTCGGCCGCGCGCCCGGCGACGGCCTTCAAGAGCCGCCGGCGATTGCCCAAGGAAAGGCCGAGCTGTTCGAGATCGCGCTCGCTAAGCTCCGGCAGGATATCGATGCCGATGTCGTTCGCTTCGAACGCGTCCGCGTATTGCTCGAGATTGTGCCTGCGCAACCACTCGCGAAGTTCGCTCATGCCGTGAAATTCCTCGGCCGCGCCGGCGCACCCGCTGCGCGAAACACATCAGCGGGGGCCCATCGCCTGGCGCGCAGCGAACCTCGCCTCGCGTGTCTCCGCGTCATTCCCGCAACGTGCCGCGCAGCGGCCAATGACAGGCGAAGATCGCCGCGCCGGCGATCGCGGCAATGGCGGCGACGACCAGGAAGAACACCAGCTTGTCGGTCTGGCTCCAGAAGCTGCCGATAAAGCCGGCAAGGAAATTGCCGACAAAACTCGTCGCCAGCCAAACGCCCATCATCATCGACAGGATGCGGCCGGGAGCGACCTTGGTGACGAGCGATAGCCCGACCGGCGAGAGATAAAGTTCGCCGATAGTGATGACGACAAAATACCCGAACAGCCAGAGCCAGCTCGCCTTGCCACCGTCGGCGTGGAAGGCCGCCAGCGCCATGACGAGGTTTGCCGCGGTGACGCCGCAGCAGCCGAGCGCTATCTTGGTCAAGGTCGATGGCTCGGTTCCCCGCGCCGCCTGCCGCTTCCACAACGCGACCACGAACGGCGTAAACGCGAAGATCATGAAGGGATTGAAGGCCTGGAACCAGGTCGTCGGTATTTCGGCAGTCCAAGCGAGAAAATTGACCGTCCGGTCGGTGTTGGCATCGGCCCATAATGCGATCGTGTTGCCCTGCTGCTCGTACGTCGCCCAGAACAGCGTATTGGGCAGGAACAGCACAAGCAACGCGACGACGGCGCGCCATTCGTCGCGGTCGAGCGGCTTTCGCTCGACGCGCCCTGCCTTCGCCTTCTGCAGCTCGTCGGGCGGCAGGAGCGGCATGGCGTAGAGATAGATGGCGAGCCCGATCAGCATGCCGACGCCGGCCGCGGCAAAACCGTAGTGCCAGCCGAGCATTTCGCCAAGCGTGCCGCAGACCAGCGGCGCCAGGAACGCGCCGACATTGATGCCGACATAGAAGATGGAGAAGGCGCGGTCGCGCCGCGGATCGCCGGGCGCGTAGAGCCCGCCGACCTGGGTGGAGATGTTCGGCTTGAAGGCGCCGTTGCCGAGGATCAGCGCGCCGAGTGCAAACAGGAACAGCTGCTCGACCGCCATCAAGAAATGGCCGATCGCCATGAGGATTGCGCCGAGTATTACGGTGCGGCGCTGTCCCAGGACGCGATCGGCGAGGAGACCGCCGAAAATCGGCGTCAGATAGACGAGCGCCGTGTAGAGCCCGTAGATCTGCGAAGATAAAGGCTGCAGGTCGAGCGGACCGAATGCCGCTTCGAGCGCGCTCCTGACGCCCGCGAGGCCGAGCACGTTCCCGGCCTGCTCGGGCAGGAGCAGATGCTTCGTCATGTAGAGAACGAGCAGCGCGCGCATCCCATAGTAGGAGAAGCGCTCCCACATCTCGGTGGTGAACAGGAAGGCAAGGCCCCGCGGATGGCCGAACAGGACCGCCTCGGCGGCGCCCGGTCGTTGAAGGGAGAGCTGCGCAGCGTGTTCAGCCAAGACGGCCGCCTCCGCCATTCTCAGTGCCGGCAAACGTAGCATACCGAGCCCGTCAAATGACCGCTTGGGCGCGGCGATTGTGCACGGGACCGCAGTCGAAGCATGTCGGCGGCAACGCGCTCAAGCGGGCCGCCGATTCGCGGGCGCCGGCTAGGTGCTCATGGAAGGGATCGTGTTCGCCGGCGGGCAAGCCGCTCACCGGCAGCTTTCAGGATGACGCGATGCCCCGCGCGGACGACTTTCCCGCGCTCGTTTCGCCCCCGCGCAACGAAAGCGGCGGCGGAATAGTCCTGTCCTATAAAACGGAACGCAGCCGCCGGTCCGTGTTGCTTATTCCGCCGGCGTCGCCAAAGCCCCTTCAGGGATCGCCTCGTGCGGAGCTGAGCGGTCCAGTGCGCTCGCCGGCGCACGGCTCAACACCCAGAAGAACGCAGCCACGATCACGTAGGCGACCGCGACCGTCGGTGTCACCGCAAAGCCGACGGATTCGCCATGCATGAAGCCGAAGAAGGTGAGCACGGCCCCGGCGAAGGCGAAAGCGGAGGCCTCAATGAATTTCTTGTCGATCACGAAGGCGGCGATGGCCCCGAGAATGAGTCCGGTGAGGATCGAGCCGCCGCCGAGAACCGAGAGTCCCTGGTAAAGCACGCCGACCCCGGCGAGCTTGGCCATGCCGATCGCCGCAGCCGTGGTGCCGGCGGCGGCCAGTGCGCCGTCCATCAACGTCTTGCACCAGCCGGCAAGATGCGGCGCCAGCGACAGCACGATCGCGGGCGCGTGGGTGTTCGGCGTGCTTTGGAATGCCTGCGCGCCGATCAGCATGCCGATATATAAAAGGATCGGAGAGATCGCCACCACCGGTATGATCGCGAGCATCAGCGAGATGACGCCGAACCACGACAGGATGATCACCATGATGCCGGTCGCGGCCGAGTAGCCGATGCGGCCGCCCATCGCTTTCCAGCCGGGATGGCCGATGTAGACGGCGTTGATGAAAGGGTTCCCCATCAGGCAGCCGATCAGGCTGACGACGCCGTCGGCGGTGAGCACGCGCGTCGTCGGATAGGAATCGCCGGCGGCTTCCGCGCTCTCCACATTGTCCATCGCCTCGACGAGGTCGTAGATGCCGAACGGGATCGCGGTGACCAGGATCACGCCGAGATATTGAAAGCCGGAAAAGATGTGATCGACCGCGGGAAGCGGTACCGAGAACCCGAAGTTCGTGAAAGCATCGCCGATGCCCTTCACGCTCAACCCGCCGTAGTCCAGACCGAAAAGATTGGACCCCCAGCCGATGATCATTCCGACCGCAATCGCCACCAAGCCGGCCGGGATGCCCTTCGGGTATCTGAAGCCGCCGAACCAACTCACCATGATGACGGCGAAGCAGGTCAGACCTATCACCGGCGTCATGTACATTTCCAACGCCGGACGCATGGAGATGAAAGTGATCGATACGCCGGCCAGCGTGCCGAGCAGTGCGGCGCGCGGCGTGATCCGGCGAATAAAGGGAGCGATGAAGCCGCCGGCCATCAGGATGAACCTCTGAAAGAAGACCCACGTCAGTCCGGCTTCCCAGCCCTTGATCGGATCGTTGGTCTTCAGCGCGATCGGCAGCATGATCACGAAGGTGACAATGAACATGTGGGGCACGCTGATACCCGAAGGCAGCGCGCACACGTCGCTGCGCCCCGTGGTCCGCGCCAGCCGGTAGGCGAGGAAGGCGTAGTCCATCGTCGACAGGCACAGCATCAGGCCGAGCGCTGGCAAGATGCGGCCGAAAACGATGGAATCGGGCATCGTCACCACGAACCGCAACAGGCCGGTAAGAACCAGCATGTTGACCAGGATGTTGGTGCCGAAGCCGAAGAAGGCATTCCAGTCGCCGCTCGTCCACACGGGCGGGCTGTGCGCCGCGGTCGCTGTCCTGGTCGTCATCGCGAGCTCCTTTTCGTGGCGGACTCGGTAGGGCGCGACGCGGTGCCCACAGGCTGGTCACCCGCCGCCTCTTCGACAAGCACAAATCCGTGCCTTGGAGATTCCATGCCCGCGCCGATCACGCGGCAATCGTGACGATTGCCAACACGAACCTCGCAAGGTGCATGCCAGACGGCACTTGCTGCGCGCCTCGAGGACGCTCAAAATGGTGAAGACGATGAATTAGCAATAGAATCTGATTAGATCAGCGCCGTAGCGTATCTTAGCAACTGGATTTCTTCGACGACGTCGACTGCCCTGCAGCGATCAAACAATGGTCACTTGCAGTAGTGTCCGGTTAAAACTCGAATAGATTCAGTTGCTTGTGGAATGCGGGGTTGGTTTCGATTGGCTCGACGCCCGCAACCGCTTGTTTCAGCGGCAGTTTCTCGAAGAGCGTCAGCGACAAGATCTGTAGCAGCGTATGCAGGGACACGTTCAGACGAAGTTT
>Ga0207416_1003357_pt1 | contig 15480 bp, 16 predicted proteins | sample PaiPotPPM11metaG_FD_184107 | JGI IMG/M metagenome (GOLD analysis project Ga0207416, IMG submission 184107) | Iron sulfur acid spring bacterial and archeal communities from Banff, Canada, to study Microbial Dark Matter (Phase II) - Paint Pots PPM... ...
GTATTCAAAACCAATAAAGCCAAGTCTCGTAGAACAAATAAATTGTATGAATAATGCTAGTTGCCTGTGTTTGGCCTCCTGTTTTTATGATCACAAATATACAATGCTCTCTATTTACATTTAATAATATGAAAATTCTGAATGCAAGTCCAGGATTTGGCAGAGAATTGACTGAGGATGAAGTGAGGAGCTTTTTGGGCAATAACAAACTCAATATCCATCTTGGTACAATTGACAGCAAGGGAGATCCAAATATACATCCGACATGGTATTTTTTTGATGCCACCAACAATAAGTTTTACATTGAGACTTCCAAGAATTCAAAGAAAAAAGAAAATTTGAACAGAAAAAATATCATCTATTATTGTGTGGATGACCCCAATCCACCATACAAAGGAGTTAGAGGCAAAGGAAAAGTCAAAATCCATGAAAACATCGATCACAATATACCAATCGCCGAAAAGATAATTGTCAAATATCTTGGAAGCCTCGCTCATCCTATGGCAACTTCTCTTATGAGTAACGTCAAAGATGGAGATTCAGTTATCTTAGAAATTACGCCAAATTACTATTCAACTTGGGATTACACAAGTAATGATAAGAAAAACAACAGCAAAACTAGCTAGCTAACGAATATCATAATATCCATCATGTACTACTGTAATCTCATAAACAATTTTCACAGCTAGGAAGATAGCAGAATAAAGATTTCTCGCTATAACTTACTGAAAAATGCATAAAGCTCACTGCTTCGCAATACAGTGCTAAGAATAAGACTTGCAACATATCCCATAAATAAAATTCTATAATTAAACCATATGTAGACAGTTCAAATCTCGAATCACATTAAGCTCGATACGAAATATTCACTATGGTGGGATAATTGTGACTACTTGAGTATGAAGTTCAATGATGGTGATGTAGTAATGTTTGTACTGGCTAAGAAGGTACGATCATTCACATTACTGTTATTAGTATGGAAGAGTTAATTGAGCTTTAGTCTTTACCCCATTGCCCAAGTCTATTACCAAATTTCTATATTTTATTGTCTAGATGTATTGTTGAGTTAGCGCCGTCTGTTGTTCTCTACAATTACCAATAGTGCATGAACAAGACGATACGAGCATAGCAATCAATAATAACCCTATAGAAAATGTCATAGTTCTTGTCTTATACAATTCAAAATACTCGCCTAACGCTTGAATGTTAGATTTCAGACCAAACTCTACAAGATATTGTTTACGTATACCCACCACGTGTTTGAGGTCACAATATATATTATTAATCTTGGGTCTTCATGTGGCTATTTGTGAATATTAAATGAAGTGAAGGCCATGAAGACCATGAATGCTCTAAAAGGGATAGGATATGGACTTTGTTTAGACTTTTTGATTCTAAAGCGTGATGTTAAGGTAAATCAATAAATTTGTATCCTCTAGTTCGTATATCAAAAATAATAATTCCACCTTCTTTAAATGCACCAGATATGCTTGCAACTTTTTTATGAGCTGCACCAGGATTAAGAACTAGTGTCTTGCCATTGTTTTCATGTTTTCCATCTGAATGTGGTGGTTCTCTTATGTGAGTATGTCCGCAAATAAGGATATCATATTTTCCACTATTGATAAGCTGCTCCTTAACTTCTTTAGCTGTTCCATGGTATATCCCAAACTTTAATCCGTTCATCTCTATTTCACCTAATTCTCCTTTCAAGTCTCCATTTATGGCAAGGAAGTTTTTTAATAGATGTACCTTCTCTCCATCATTGTTTCCAAGCACTCCAATTAATCTTGCATTCAATTTTTCAAATTCCTTAACCACCCCAGGAAAAACGTAGTCACCCGCATGAATCACATAATTCACCCCTTCGGCGTTGAATATTTCTATTGCTTTTTGAACATTTTCAATATCGTCATGGGTATCAGATATTATACCAACCAACAAAGTTAATATATCAATAATTGCCGTATTATATAAAGAATTATGGTAACGAATTTGGTTGGTTCAATTCGTCATCAAGTATCTCACATGACAAGTGTTGATTCATTTCTTGGCAGTATATCACGAAATAGCAAACACTCAGAAAGCTCCTACCTCAATGCAATTACACATTTTCAGAACTTTTTGAGCGACAAATATCCGAAACATACGGTCGAAACAATCTTCGAGCCATTGAGGAAAACAGAGTTTAGTATTTATGAAATATTAGACAGTTTTGTTTCCTTCTTAATGAACAGAAAGCTTTCCGTTCGTAGTATTAGGTTATATTTAACAGGAATTAGATCATATTTTGCATATTATGATATAGATATTATCCCTTCAAAATTCAAAAGAAGAGTCAAGATGCCAAAAGTTTATCGAGAAGATGAAGAACCGCTAGATGCTTCGGACGTTAGAAAATTGTTATTATCATGTAACAATAGAAGATTGAAGGGGTACTTACTAGTTTTGGCGAGTGGAGGATTACGCGCAGTAGAGGCTCTCGCTATCAGACTTAAAGATGTTAACTTCTCGGTTAGCCCGACAAGGATTCATATTCGTAAAGAGTATGTAAAAACAAAAATTTCACGAGATATTTACATATCGGATGAGGCAACATTGTATCTAAAGCAATGGATAGAATGGAAGTATCGGGATAAAGGTGAGAACCGCACTAAAACTCCTAAACCTGACGATTTAGTATTTAGTACTTACACTGTGAAAAATGAAGCCAATCCAAATTACCTGTATATCAAGGTGATGGTAGAATATGAAAAATTGCTTACAGTCGCAAAAATGGATGAAAGAAAAGAAGGCATGCAAAGGCGAAAAATTACTTTGCATTCTCTTAGAAGATTTGTTAAGACGGTTATAAGTAATCAGATAAATCAAGATTATTCTGAGTGGTTTTTAGGCCATTCCAAGTCTCCATACTACACCGTAAAAGAACCCGAAAGGAGAGAAATCTACGCTACCAAATGTATGAAATATCTGACATTTCTAGACTATACAACTTTGGAAGCTACAGGAACGAATATTCAAGCAAAATTACAAGAAAAGGATAGTGAGATTCAAGCAATGAAAATAAAATATGAACAAGACATGAAAGCTATGCGTGAAGAAATGGAAACGAGGTTTCAGCAATTGTTTGCCAAGATTGATCTTGGAAAGCTAAGTTAAACCCTACAATTATTAACAGCAAGAGTTTCTTTCTGTGAATTTGAATCATGAATACACTAGAGAAATGGATTTGGAAACGCAGAATAGAGCACTGAATGAAAAATTTGAACTAAAGATGCAAGCTATGCGTGAAGAAATGGAAACAAGATTTCAGCAATTGTGTGAGAAGATTGATTTAGGAAAGTTGATTTAACGTCCGCATGGCCCGATCATCCCATAATCATTAATAGCCATATTACCTGTTCTAACTGGCATATACTGCTAGGGAAGAAGCAACTCATAGTCTTGCTTGCACGTACGATTCATCTCCCACGTTCACTATAGTAATATAGTGAGTACATACCAATTGGCTGAATTAGCATGAACTGCGCAGGCAAGCTATTGATGACGGATTTCTGCTTAAGTGTTCATGGTGTTCACATTTGAGTGATGAATATGTAGAAAAGAAATTTCTACAATTGATAGGTACACTCAGTTAACTTAATGTCGAATATCCACTACGATACTCCTCATATGAATCTAAGAAAACTTGCACTCCTTTCAGAACCAAAGTGTTATATTGATATTGTTTTTTTGTTCGTTCCACCTCTGAAGTATTCCGATTTGAAACAAAATCTTGTTGCAGCGAATCTTTGACTTGTCCCGAATATACCTTAAATGCATCCATAACAGGATTTAACATTGAAATATATGAACTCCACATGCTCCTCACTTCCTTAAAGAGAACAGAAGGCATCGGATATCGCAAGAATACCTTTTCGATATCATCCAGGTGTCGCTCAAATGCACTAGGGATTGCTCGTATTTTCCAAATGCCATCAACCTTCTGTCCATAAACTATTTCCTTTTCATCTTCGATGGTACATAATATCTGTGCAGCTCTATCATATATTGACTTCAAAATGATATTATGTGTTATCTCTCTTTCTTGATTATTCAAATCGAACGAATCTAGAAGCTGTGCGTATCTGGACAGCAGGATATCCATAAAATTGCGTTCACAAATATATCTAAAATCAACGATACTTGTACGGCAATAATCATAAAACTGTATTTCATTATCCGGCCAACCTAACCGTAATAGAACTTCTTTGAAATGTTTTCCCATGACTTGATCTGGATTTTGAGCTTTATTATCATCAGGGGCCATCACGTATTCTGCACGTTTGAAAGCAGCCTTATCTTTCATCCCTTTACGTAAGTCGGAGACTGATCTATCATATACTTCCAAATCAATGATTAATCGTGTTACGTCCTTACCCAACGCTGTGAGCAATTTTATTTTCTTTTGCACACTGTTCTTTTCCTTTCTCTCAGCTATGAATCCCCCTTCTTGCAGAGTTGTGATTTCCTTAGTGAATCTTCGTTTAGATAATCCGATTCGTCTGAATATATCATTAATACTCATTTCGTTAGTAAAAAGTGCACGTAAAATGCTTTTCCAGTTATCAACTGACTCAAAACTCATGATATCAATTTTTTAATCACCGGTTCCTTATATAGACATTTTATGCAGATCTTTCATAAATGAAAGATACATACGCAATACAGCCTTATCACGTAGGTTCTAAGGACACGAAATCTTTAGCTCTGGTAATCCCAGCAGAAGTAGTACGACAATACGATATAAGCCCCTCTACAATATTCGCCCTAAGGTTAGACGAAAGAACAAAAAAGATAACGCTGCAGAACATTCATGAAATTCTTCAAGAAGAACAAATGACGTCTGCTGGCAAGAGTTTCGCCGCTCCGAGCCAGCAGACATCATTGTCGGAGGTTCCCTAGGAGATCGATCACCTTGATGAACCACGACTTCAATAACGTCAAGGCAGAATTTAAGCGCTGCGCCGGTCGAGATTGCGAAAAGATAGCAACCCGCTGGCTCAGGATTAAGTTTCTAAATAGGCGAGGTACCTTTTGCGACAACTGTGCAATTGATCTGCTATCTAGTGACTTAGCTAACGAGGAGAGGGCGCTCTGAAAAAGGACTGTGATGCAATGGAGTGCAATCTCCTAGATGCTCATGCGACGAGCTTACATCGCTATAGCAGGTGCAATGATGAAGATCGATGGAGGGAATCCTCATAACCTCCCCAGATGTAGAGAGAGTGGTAACAGATCTTAAGAGTACAATAGATAAGTTGCACTCTGATTTTGGCACGGTCAGGGACCAGATCTTGGAGTTAGCAAGAGTACTCGACGAATCAAAACAATGTGAGAGGGGCTACATTAGTAGAAAAATAAAGGATCTCCTCAAGGATGAGATTAAGGACGGGAAGATAACACCGAAGTGGATCCATGACTGCCTTCCTTTAGAATATAAACGCACATACAACAAAAGGGAACTCGCTTCCCTTTCGGGAAGCATCGAAAGTTCTAATGGTTGCTCATCATCCCCTTCACAGGAACTAGAAGCTACTACCGACCAGGAAGGTGGCAATCATTCTTTCGATGATACTGAAAGCTCAGCACCTTCCGAAGGACAGCCATTTCTAGAGAGGCAAGAGCTAGAGAACATAAAGTCAGATGAGATGTTTAAACATGATGATTCATCTCAACTACCAAAAAATCATACTGATTACAAAGATATAATCAAGTATCTAGAAAGTGATCTTGCTATCAAGACAAACCTCATTGCTGACCTGCAGGCTGAGATAGAACGTCTACGAGATCAGCTGAGGGTGACAGTGAAGAAGAGCAATAACAGCGATGCGATCGAATCAGAAGATTCTAAACTAGAAGTTAGAGAGGTTGTGAATTTTGAGTTTTTGGTCCCTTTTGAGAAGATCCGCAACAGTTTGGACGCTCTTTATGCAAGGAGAAACGATATCACGATCGTGGCATTTCATGCAAAAATAAATAGCCGATCCCGAAAGCTTGTCGCGTTAACCCTGAGCAATTCGACACCAAGGGAAAAACTCGCGTTATGAACTCGACCAAAATGAAAGCCCTGATGACAGTATTGATGACAGTGACAACTACCATGAGCCCACCTAGCAATGACCGACTTAGATGATGCAATGGAAGTACATATGGCTCAAATCAACTTCGAACAAAATCGGCCAGTTACGTACCGAGATTTCCTTGACTTTGAGGTAGAGGGGAAAGAGTATCGAATGACACATGGGACATTTCGGAATAAGATTTCAAAATTGATAAAGAGTGGAGTAGCTGTGCTTGCATTTAATTCTGGACTTGCATTTTATACCTTGTATGGGGTGCAGTTCGGGAAGAAGACGATGACAAGTACCCATGTGGGGGGTCTCGCTAAGTTTTCCTCCGATCCAATAGTCAGGCTTATCGAAAGCCTTCCGATGCAAAGTAACGCGCTACATGACATCCGCTTACGATTTTTAGCAGAAAGACTTTGGCCCACTGTATCTGCAGATTCTCGATACATGATCGATCCTTACAGCAACGACATCCGCCTGAAACCATATAGGATAGGCAATCTTAACGTAGTGACCACCATACACAAAACTGACACCGTCAGTGTGGTCGTCGGATGTTCTTATAATCCAATTGCAGTCGACATACCCGGAATTATTACTCTTTCCAACACACTTACTAGAGTGGAAGAGCGGCTTTCCAGGTTGGTAGAAGACTGTTGTAGAATTAATGCTGCAGAAGGACGAGTAAGAGAAGGTATCTTGCCGTCTATTCCTGAACATCGTAGTTGGACTGTAACGATGTGGCATTTTGGTGCCGATTCTTCTAAAGAATACACAGGTGACAAGTTCTCCGTAACGTGGGAAGTTGGCGAGCATGCGTTGATTCGAGCTTATAGCAAGGATATCGTCAGAGGGGGAGAGGCAACCAGAACCAGCAAGACCAGAAGAAGAGTCAGGCTTGAACGCCAAGAATATCCGAACAAAACCTTCGTTGATGCAGTTGAGGAGAAACTCAAATGCAAATAGACTTCGTTCTTCACCTCTTACCAGCAGGAAACAAGAAACGAGTAATGGTTGAGCATTAAATGATAGACAAAGAAATAAGTCATGAGAAATGGATTGCGAAGGAAACAGAGAGAATTTTTCCTGAATTAAAGAAAATATGGATAAATGAAAAAGCAAATACTGACATAGATAAAATAAAAGCGGCTGTCCGTGAAAGAGGCCCGAAAGACCGTATAGCAGGAGATATATTGGCTGCTGCAGTCTTGGGAAGGCTGCAGCAAATGGAATACTCACGGATGAACAAAAAGAGTTCAGTGATGACAATGCTAGATGCCATAGCATTACAGATAAATGATGAGTATCATACAATGGAAGAGTTCGAAACTTCGATCAATAGCAATATAAAATTAGCCGAGTTAGCAGGAAGAGCATTAAATCAACGGCAGCGTCGACGAGTAGGACGACTGACCGATCAGAACACAACAACAAAATCTCTGCCGGATATCAAGAAATGGTCAGAACAAAAAATGACTCAACTCGCTAGATCTGGTGATCTGGAATCAGCAGAGGTTATATCTTCTCTCGGTTCACTGAAAATCTTTGACGAGGACCTAGGTATCAGAATTCAATTTTTGCAAGGAAAATGTTTCAATTGTAATAACAAGAGAATGCTATTCCTTGATGAAAATAATTTTTGTTGTGTGTCATGTGCAATGAGTAAAGCGGAATTACCATATATGAAAGTCGGTAAAAGTGAGGTTATTTGAATAAAACGAATACTTCGAATCTTCTTCATATAACCTGTTTGTATAGGGGAGACATTACAGATGCATACTACCCGTATCACCTACATGAGTTATATGATATAGTAATCTTAAAAAGTTACGATTTCTATACAACCGGTGATTTGCAACTCTTTGCGAAATGCAACAAAGTAAATAGTTGTCTAAACGCCTACTCTGAATATGATGCATATCTACGCGAAAATGGCTTAAGTAGGGGGGAATTCAGATGAGTGTTAGAGGGGTGGGAGAGAGATGCAACCAGGATATTCTTATCGATTTGGGCATGTATGATTTGCTTCTAATTGAGAAGATGCTGCGCATCGTACGTCGATCAGTTGAGAAAAAGGATAAAAATCAAGCATCTCTTTTGAACGAGTTAAGATATACTGGCAAATACAAAAAGTTGATCGAGAGGATGGACGCGATAGCATATGCACTAGATGAGAGCATACAAGACAGCATAATATTTACACACTATTTTTATGAAGATGGAATAACACCGCTAGAGAGAGAAAAGGCCTTGGAAGGCCTGCCTGACCACCTAAGGAAAGAAGTGATAGAAAACAAAGGAGATTGGATGGATTGAGTATAGTGAGTAAGCCTTACACTAGGAGGAGGACTTTTCTCCTACCAATCAAATTAGCAATCCAACATTGCGCTCAGTATTTTTTCATTTTTTTTGATATATGGACATTCGAATCAAGAACGAAACGAGATATGAGAGTCTAAGAAGAAGAACAAATAAAAGAGCACTTAAAAGGTCATTTGGGTTCGGTTTCTGATTTGTTGGTGACTATGATTTTCATTTAGTCGGAGCATTATTGTAACTTTTCAAGTTATAGTATCAATTGATCTTGGCCATCAAAGGAACACTTTTTATTTCATCAAAGAAGACGAAGAACGGAACAGAATGTTATTCTGAACAAACCAGTCAAGGACAGGATGTTCAGATCAGGAACGCTTTCAAGATAAATAAAAAAAAGACGAGATGTATGCCCACAACTCACACACCCGATGGGTACTTCAATATAATAATTGCATCTATAATCGCATCAATATAATAGATAAACAATTTGTCACCGGAGATGTTCCGAGCAAATTGACATTATACTTTTGTCAAAGAAGGATTATTAAAGTTGTTTCAATTTGACTGGAACGGCAATACAATAGGATTCTTTAATACATTACGAGAAATAAAGGCTGAGCCCGCTTAGGTCTATACACCGAACCTATCCATAGCAATATCCTCATTGGATTAGAATCTAGTAAAGTTCATTGTCCTGAGTCCGTAACTTTGAGTATAGAAGACATAATTAACAGCACAGAAAGTTTATCATTGAACGGCGTGGTTTTTATTAATACAATAATATTGTTTAGACGAAATTTAGGTTATGCCGTATGGGTGCTCATAAATAGGACAGAGTATAATAGATTAACAGAACTTTCCGATAGGGCTTCTTATTATGGTAAATTAATTTCACAGTACGGATTTAATGCCAGGACAGGTGATTGGAATTCAAAACTATTTCCTGATACTCAAACGAAACACATATAGCTTGGTCGTACGATATATCAGACTCATATGAGTAATATACCCAATTTCAGTTTATTGAATCTGATACGTTGCAAATATAGAGAGGAACAAGATAGAGATCAAAGATATTTTATAATGCTCGCTAGTCCAGTGAAAGGCGTCTTATTCACTACCCAGAACAGTCCACAATTCATCTCTGGCCAAATTAGAGTGAGGGGTAGGAGCAATGGTAGTTACCCATATAACTATCTGGAAATGATAGATACGATATTCGGAGAGGAAGAAAATACTATCGAAGTATGCAGCGGCAACATAAGAAATCAAGTTGGCGCTAATAGATGCTTTGGTGTGGACATCAATCCACTAACTAAGCCTGACTTAGTTGCAGACGGACAAACATTGAACGGAATCTTGAATAACAGATTTAACCGGTGGAGATGTGATCCACCATACAATATTAATACCGCTAAGAAGATGTATCGAACTAATCTACCTGCACCTATAAAATTACTTCAAGCAGGTGCGAGGGTTTGTAAAGTCGGATCTTTAATGTTCTTGCTTCTTGGACCGCAGAATTATCAACCCACACCAAAAGGAGTTAAGAGAATTGGTTGGATTGCAATCACAGTTGTTCCGAATAATGAGGTCAGGGCTTTGAATATTTATTACAAATATGGAGACGAGTTGGAATCGAATCGAAGTACATTGGTTTCGTAATTGTACTGATTCACACAAACTCCGTCAAAGTAGCAGGCCATCCCAGCTCGATATGAGACAGATGCTGATCAGGTGCGAATTATCTTAATGACCTCTCTGATTAAGACTATCAGGTTTTGATATGTGTTCTCTAAATATGTTCTTGCTCTAGTACCATTTGGCATGAACGGAAAGTAAACACGTATAATGTTACTACTTGTACGAGCACCTTGATAAAAGCATTCAAATCCAATTAAATCTGATTCATGTGTAATTTCATTTCGAACAGCTGCTGCATAAAGAGTCCATCGTTTATTTGCCTCGATAAGATTGATCATGCAATCTCCTTTTACCTTAAGATCTTTTGGACAGTTATTCTTCAAGCTTTGTATGAGTTTCCCTCCTGAGTTCTTAAAAGTAGGAGCATAAGGCAGCAGATATGCCCTTCTAATTAATTGATTTAAGACATCTAGACAGCTTTTTATCTGGAATAGAAAAGCTTCAACTTCATATATTATTTTTGGATTTTCTATTACAACATTGCAACTTTCTCCACCACCTATCGATGTCATGTAATGTTTAATCCAATCATCTTCTTCTTTTTTGAAGTTGTCGATATGATATAGTATAGCGCTCAATTTGTGAATAAGTCGTCGTTGCTGCTCTTGTAAATGTGTTATCCCATCAAGTTGTTTAAGCAAATCTATAACTTCATTATATACATATTTAGAATCAACGGCATATACTGTCATTGCAAGTGATACGCCTGGCATCTCTTCGTACTTTCCGTTCCTGAAAACAACAGTCGTTGAACTTCTTGGAGTAGTGGGATTCACTGGAATATCAAAATATTCCCTAGGCCATTGCAACTTCATGCAACATTCATTGAACTTTTTGCCACTCCCACAATGACACAGATCATCACTACGCACTTGTATTTCAAATCAAAACGGCAGAACAGCAATAAAAATATTGTTCATAGTAATAACCAACTAAGTACGGATCTTAAGTAACGAATGATCAAGTTTCACACCACGTGGGAAAACCTAGGAGAAATTAATGAGCCAAATCAAATATATTGCAGCTTTGAGGCGAAGCAGAGGCCGTGCACAAGAGATTGACTTGTAGACCTCTTCATCTTCGATTACTTATTCTTTATTTTAGATAGGTTGACGTTCCCGTGGTGGAATAGTAATGTCAAGAGGATATCCGCAAGCATATTCTTAGCATACTGGAATCTAATACAAACAATTTTTAGGTTAAAAGCCTTATCTATCATATTATGTCACATGAATATGAACTTCGCGATATAGAGCTCATAGATAAGATGCTCAGGTGTGAAATATTCAAAGGGACTACTGTAGAAGACTGAAGAAGGATGCTACGACGTACACGCTCTGCAATTTACAAAAAAATTTAGCCGTAATTGTGTTGAAACATTGACTAGACCTGCTACTGATTCGACTAACATTTCCTTGAATACATGGGAAGGCTTTAAGTCAGTCGTATTAAACTTTCTCAAAGAGAAAGTTAATGAAGATGAGCTCGACGAAATAATCATGATCGTCCTTAGTATCATAGATGTTAAGAAAAGTGTGGAGTGACGTAATATAGCTGCATATGTGAGATAAAAATGGTAGGTAGCTTAAACTGGGTACTTCATTAATCCTGATTATTCTATCTGGTTGTTCTTCTCTTAATAATGATCGCCCCAGCCATTCTTTATCCCTTCTATTACTTGTTGATACTCGTAATGCCAATTAGGGAGAGGGAGAAAACCTACCATAATCAGATAAGTAAACTTCACATCTCCATAATGACTTTGGATTGGGGAATAATAAGCAATATTTTCGAAAAATTCAAAAATGAATATGTAATGAAATGCACCTGATGTGGAGCAGAACATGTACAACATATCCGACTGCAGGGACAACATAACAGCAACAAAATGGAACGCTTTCAAGGCGAAGTCAGAGATGAGAGGATCGAAGAAGGTAGATACTCGCATACTAACAAGATATCAGATCTATCACAACTACCTTAGACCGCAGCTGATCTCGTTGGAATAAAGATTGAGCGAAGGAACAAATGAATCACGTTAATACGGAGCGCATAGATAGATAAAGTTACGAGACCGATGTAAATCCTCCGACCAGATACTACTTTTCAAGAAACCCTTGAGATTTTCTAGCGTCGATACGTAGCTTCAGATCAAAAAGGACATCACGACCTATGATTCCCATTAACTTTGGCTTTTGTTCCTTATTACCTTCAGTCTCTGTTTTCTTATCTTCCAAAATTAACCCGATAATATCAATAGCGTTTTGAGCATACGGTATACTATCGATCTGAATGCGTCCTATGTACCTGTTTCGTGACTTGTTTTCCCCGTGAATACAGGAAATGCTCACAGCACCGTTTGGCGTAAGTCTCAACTCCCGACATTTCCTATCATCAAGATGGACGCAGCTTGCACCTGTATCCACAAGCAGTTCGACTTCTTCCATCCGTGAGCCGGCAATTTTTGCCGATGCGAAGCATTGATTGTGCTCGTCGAATCTTAACTGCAGCATCCCTGTCATAGTTCTACTGTTGGACTATATGAATAAGTAGGACGATTCTTATACTTATCATGGGCTTTTCTTTCAGCATCCTTTAATGTCTCACCAACAAAAATCTCCCCACCACAAACTACAATATCCTTATCTGGAAACTCTATTCTTATTCGTTCAAAATTATCTTTGAATACTTGTTCTTGCTGAAACACATCTTGTACATAGCCACTTGTAACCAACCCATCCTTCAACAGTTCTTTCATACTTTCTTCAAAAGCCGAGAGTTCATCTTGCTCTTCAAAATTAGTATATACCTCGGGCGTCCTACTTATGTTAACTAAGTCATTTACTATCCAGTCTGATGGTAGGTGATCAGAAATGTTCGATATTTCATGTATAGCAGCACCACTTGTCCATACGTTTGTAAGCGGAGTGGGAAGTAAGTGTTGTCTAATCTGCATTATTCCTTTCCCTTCCCCTTTATTGCATTATATTCCTCACGCGTTAATAATTTTACCAGATTGCTAGACTGGATACTGTATGCATTATTCCCAAAGGGGTCTTTTACTGGTTTGCCGTCAGGCCCAACAAGTTTTAAAACTTTTGTAATTGCTATTTTCACTCCTATTATCGCGTCATCCTCCGGTATTGATACATAAGTCCATCCTTCTTGTAATTCCTCATGTGGTACAAATTCCTGTTTGGTCCCTAATGGGAGGCCGCTTATCATGTAAACCGTAGGTAGTTAGTACTACTTAGAGCTTGCTTGTAATTCTTGATATATCCCTCCGTTCAGCGAAAGGTTTTATCCATGTGTCTATGTCCCGACCGTTTACGCTGACTGGACCTTGATGTCCCTATAGGTTGACATCTGACTGCCTAAAGCAACGCACATACGTTGTTGTTCTCTTTCTTTATGCGCGCACACATAATCAAAATTTAGTCTACAGGTAAATCAAAATTTAGTCTAGAGGTAAGATAGTGTTTTTCTAACCAGAGGTTATTGATCCAATTCGTACAGAGCAAAGCTTTTGCAGTTGCCGGCGATTCCACAAACTCATTTACCTAGAAATTATTGTTAAACAAACAATCTATCCTCCTTAAAGTTGTGGTCGTTCGTGCCTACACCAATATTATTCCAAATGCATAAAGGTCACTTTAACGAGAATACAAATGAATAAAGTGACCGTAAGCACACATAAATTCGAAATTCAGCAACGCAGAAGACAAGTAGCATCCTTGGTAGCAAGAGCAAAGACAGAAAGTGAGATAGCCCAGCAATTGAATGTTAACCAGTCAACTATTAGTAGAGATGTCAAAATACTAAGACAGTTGTCTCAACAATTTATCTACGATTTGGCAAAATCCGACCTAGCATACTATTACAAGCAGTGTATAGACGGAATTGCAGAAGCTAACAAGGAATGCTGGAGGATATATCAAGATGATGCAGTACCACTAAAGGAAAAACTTGCAGCATTAAAGATAATTATTCAAGCAAATGAATCGAAGTTCAAATTGCTGACAGAAGGCCCTTCTATCCTTGCAATGAAGTCATTAGAAGAAAGGTTAAACACACTTGAATCATCCTCCCCATTATCGACAAAATAGTCCTTGAATCGTCATCGCCTAAATAGTTCAATTGATAAACTGTCTAAAAGACTCGACATACTGAACCCTAGTGCGAGTATTATAGCAAGCAACAATACGAACACTAATGATAGCAATAATAGTAGTAATCTGAAGCTTACTCATCGGAAAGGAAAAAAGATAATTCCACTCGATAAATGGTTGAAAATCACCAAAGCAAATACTTTGTCCCCAATAGAAGACTACAATGTTAAAGAAGGATTACAATATTATCCTAACGATTTTACTGAGAACTTATTTTGCTCAGGTGTGGAGGATTCCATAGAGAATGAAGCCAACGAATGGTATCGTGGATATATTGAGTTAATGGAATATACAAAAAACCCACGTTATGGAAGAACGAAATGTTCTGACTGTCTTTTAAGTGCCTCTTGGGAAAAAGTGGGTCTCTATATAGGAATTCACAGTGTAGTCATAAAGGGATTAGCAGCGCTAATGAGAGGAGCTTCGAATGGACAAGACGAAGATAATCATGAATCTCCGATTACATACCCGTGCAACGTCCTAAATAGATATGAGTGTCCATTTGACAACCAAAAAAATATAAAAGAAGAGGATAAAAAATCCAAACTTGATGACATAGATTGTCTTTTCGCCCTGGAACGTATGGCATGTCGGGTTGAACAGGCTTTTGGCCATGCCATGGCAATATCTCAAAGCAATGAAGCTATGTATGAAGTAGACTTTAAAGATAATAAAATCAAGGAATTTCAGACCACCTATTATGATGGTCCTTGTGAATGCGCAGGAGAATATCGATTAGAAGTAGGTCTTGCTAAAGTAGAGAAATTGGCCATGTTTCCAATAAGAAACGAGGAGGAGGTGTATAATGCGTTAATCAACAGAGAGATGCTAGATAGAGTGTTGGAACAGGGCTTAGATGAAGAGTTCAGAAAATTTAAAGACATTCTGGTTGAATTCTTTATGACTATAAAAAATAGTGTCAGGATTGAAGACTTGAATGTTCGTCCTCCAGTTTTTAAGTCCAATTGTCTAAAAGGCAAGTGTTCTATTTGTAGTGAATTTGCTAACGTTCGTTGTACGAATTGCACTAATGTGTGGTTATGTACTGATCATTTAGAACAGCACAAAATACATCATCATACTTTTTGTTGAGATCCTATCACAAGAGCCCTTTGTAAGAATGTGACTCAACTAGCTTATGATTGTGTTGCTAAGGTATTTGTCAAGCCCAGATGTGTGGC
>Ga0207416_1003358_pt1 | contig 15477 bp, 9 predicted proteins | sample PaiPotPPM11metaG_FD_184107 | JGI IMG/M metagenome (GOLD analysis project Ga0207416, IMG submission 184107) | Iron sulfur acid spring bacterial and archeal communities from Banff, Canada, to study Microbial Dark Matter (Phase II) - Paint Pots PPM... ...
TGCGCTATTGGCGGGCTTGGTCCGCACAGCCCCCACCTCTTGCGCTTCAGCAGTTACTTGATGCGCTGGCTTTGGGAGTACCGCTCTTCCTTTACAACTCTTCCTCACCCGCGTCAACAAAGTACCGTTATAACAGTTTATGGAAATATTGAACCCATACACATGTGAGTGATTCACACATGTGATGTCTCAGTATTTCTGAAAATTGTGCCACCAGTGCTGTCTTGACATGAGAATGTCTTCACGTTAGAAGAAAGAGAGCCTACCAATGAAGAACCTTTCTACTAAACCTTTTATTAGTAGAGCCATTACCTTTCTCCTTCTGGGGTTGATTGCTACTCAACCCTTTGTAGTAATTGGGCCAGCGTTCGCGGCATCGAAAATGTCACCGAAGACGATGATATCGAAATTGCCACTAGGACCATCAATTCAATGGTGGGTGTTTTGCTGGTACTTCTATGTTGATGAAAAGGATAAAACCTCGCAAGCGTCAGACATGCAAGCTTGTCAAATGCAGAACACGTACTTCGCTAGGGTCGTTACCGTTGACAAGGGCATGAAATGGCCAGTCATGAGACTGGATCAGCTCAAATTACTAGGTCTATCAAGCGCACAACAAATTCAAAGTAAGTTGGATAGCGTTTTCAAAAATAAAAATGTGCTTAGCGACCCGGCTGTGGTACCCGACTTGTTCGACTATGTGCAGTCAGATGCAATAAATGACATCACCAAGTTTGATCCGAAGATGCAAATGGCTGGTTCTTTCCCAACTACAATGCCGGATGCCTTTACAGTGTTTTGTCAACAAGAACAGACCAATGGCGTGATTACTGATACTACCGCTTGCCAAAGCCTAGCCACACCATTTATGGATGACAACGTGCTTTCCATGTTCGACAGTGGCACTGGTGATGTTACTAACGCATGGTTAGCTGGAAACTCACTGCAGGTTCTAGCTCGCAAGGCAAGCCCAGTTGTAATGGAAAAGGATTGGATGGACGCGTTAAACAGCGCAATTAGCCAGGACAGCAATTTAATGGCATTGATGGGTAATAAGAACTTTATGGATGACCTTTGGATGTGGGCACCTATGCCACTACTTGGCGCCAACATGGGGGGATAATAAAAGCACAAGAAATCTGAAGGCATACATTGCCTTCAGATTTCACCGCTCCTACGTGTGAATTAGCCACGTTCACTTTGCTAGTAAGTAGCGCTAATGGCAGCCGCAGCCTCCACCCCCACATCCACAACCACCCATTGACGAAAACTCGCTGCTGAAAGAGCTATCCTCGCCGCCGCCACGCACTGCAGAAAACACAGACAGTAGGCGACGCACCTTTTCACCATGACATTTCACGCAGACGACATCATCAGCAAGCTTATGGCCGACCAGCAGTTCAAATTTCGTCTGGCAGTCTGAACAATAGTACTCATATAAAGGCATACAAATTACCTCCACTTAGGGAAAACATTTGCTCTTAACTGATATTGTAGTGGCTAGCCCAGGCCTCGTCAAGTCGGCTATAATTGGATAACATGGTTACATTCGCAGGAGGAAAACGATGGCCCTTACTATAGGTATTATTGGTCTGCCACAAAGTGGTAAGACGACGTTATTTAACGCCCTGACAAAGGCTGGTGCACCTATCAGCGGGTATGCAACGAGCACAGTCCAGGCAAACATGGCAATTGTCCAGGTGCCTGATGCCCGTCTGCAGCCACTGGCTGAGATCTTCAATCCCCGCAAAGTGACGTCGACAACAGTTGAGTTCGTTGACGTCGCAGGCATGGGACAATCGGAGCAGTCTGGCAAAGAGAGGCAGGGACTGAGTGCTGAATTTTTAGGTCATATTCGTAACGCGGATGCACTGGCTATCGTGCTGCGTACCTTTGTCAATGACAATGTACCACACATCCACCAGGATATCGATCCGTACGGTGATCTGGATAGCCTCAATGCGGAACTATTACTCACTGATCTGACCTCGGTCGAACGTCGTCTTGAGCGCACCAGTCGTGCAGCTAAATCGGGCGAGAAGAAATACCAGCAGGAATTGGAGACACTGCGCCATTTACAGGCCGAGCTTAACGAACTAAAGCTAGTGAGTCAGCTCGAACTTTCCTCGCAGGATCATTCGCTGCTCAACGAACTCTTTCTCCTGACTGCCAAGCCGCGCATGTATGTTTTGAATGTTAGTGAAGATGTGCTTGGAGCTGCTAACGACTTGTTGACGAAGATTGCCTTGGGTGAAGATGCGCAGGTGGAAAGCTTGCAAGGCGAGCTGAGAAGCATTGGTCGTGTTGCCGTGCGAGCAAAGAACGAAGGAGCCCAGGTAGTTGCTGTTTCCGCACGACTGGAAGCTGAACTGTCTGAACTACCTGAAGAGGATGCCCACGAGTATTTGGAGTCACTTGGCCTGCCACAGCTGGGTACAGATCGCGTAATCCAGGTTGGGTATCGCCTGCTCAATCTGATCACGTTCCTTACTGCTGGTGAAGACGAGGTACGCGCCTGGACAGTCACCCGAGGCGCAAAGGCGCCCGAGGCTGCAGGCAAGATTCACTCGGACATTGAGCGCGGCTTTATTCGCGCCGAAGTGGTCACCTTTGACGACTTCATGGCCTGTGGATCATTTGCCGCCGCTACCAAAAAAGGTCTGCTACGCCTGGAAGGGAAAGACTATGTGATCAAGGATGGCGACATTGCGCATTTCCGCTTCAACGTTGCTAAATAAGCCTTCTCCGGCAGTTCGCAGGCCATAGGGTGGGAGGTGGATGTGGCAGCCTGAGTGCTGCCACATCCACCTCCCACCGATAACCCAGGCGAGCCTCCGTAGGTGGCGAGTCGACCTGAGGAGTTACATTATGGAATAGGTTCACCTATTTCAAGGCATAATGACTCCTCAACTCTCCGCAATCGCTTGCGCCTTGTGGAGACATTCACGCAAACGTTGAGCCAAGACGGGGAGGTACTTGGTTCTACTGCTGATGTGGTTGCCAGGATTGATATAAGTCTCCACCTCTCCTTCCTTGGCTTTAACCACCTTCTGCCACCCGTCGGATCGCCAGGGTTCTTCACTAGTCCAGAAGAACGTAATCTTGCCAGAGTAAAGGTCGGGTGTGTAATTTGAGACTAGCCAGCCATAGATGTTTAACCAGTCCTGACGGAGAGTCTCAACCCTTGGGAGCAAGGCCTTAAGCCTGAAGCTCGAGGACGCCAGACTTGCTTTGCTTTCCTTGCCTCTAGGTTCACTCTGCTCGACACTTCCCAGGAGTTCGGCGTTTATCGAGGACCTGTAGTGCGCAAAGCGCAGGTACCTATACACATGTTGGAGAGAGAGAAACCATTCAAATTGCTTCTCCTGACCAATCCGCAGCAGGTTGCAAATGCGACTGATGACACTGCGAACCAATCCATGACGGGTAGGAAAATCTGGGTCCATCAGAAGCACTAGACCGACCGCCTGGCCTTGCGCCTGCAGCTGCCGGGCCATTTCATAGGCCAGCAGGCCTCCATTGCAATACCCACTCAAAAAGTATGGGCCCTCTGCTTGAATGCTGCGCATTGCTTCAATGTGTGCTGCTGCCATCTCTTCAAAGGTGGGCAGGAGTGCTAGTCCCTCAAACTTATAGGGTTCGAGTAGGTAAAACGGCTGCTCAGGGCCCAGGTGGCGTGCCAGCTCCCGGCTATAGAGTCCCCCACCCTTCCACTCTCCATGCAAATAGAAAAACGGCTGCCGAGACCCACCCTCCTGCACTACTACCAGCTGAGCTCGGCCGTCAATCTTTGTCTCCACTGGCAGTGCCGCCTTGCTCTCTCCCACCAGAGCCCTTGCCAAATGCTCTATGGTTACTCCCGCAAAGAGAGTCGAGAGCGGCAGCTTCTTGCTATACACCTGCACCATGCGATCAAACAGCCGCACTGCCAGCAACGAGTCTCCTCCTAGTTCGAAAAAGTCGTCCTTGATCCCGATGGGCCGTGTCTCCAGCATCTCCTCCCAGATCTGGACCAACTGCTGCTCCACTGGCAGCCTCGGCGCCACATAACTCTCTTCGACCACACCCCTGCCTGGCTCAGGTGCGGGCAGTGCCCGCCGATCTACTTTGCCATTGAATGTTAACGGTAGCCTCTCCAGCAGCACAAGCGCCGATGGCACCATGTAGGCTGGCACTTGCTTCATCAGATGGCTTTTCAGCTCTGCAGCTGTGGTGCTTTGCTCCTTCTGCAGCTCCACGTAGGCCGTCAGCCGCTTGTTCCCAGGCGTATCTTCCCGTGCCATCACTATCGCCAGCCGCACCGCTGGATGTTGGCTGAGCACTGCTTCGATCTCGCCCAGTTCAATGCGAAAGCCACGCAGCTTCACCTGATGGTCGAGCCGCCCAAGAAACTCGATAGAGCCATCGGGCAGGTAGCGAGCCGCATCCCCACTCTTATAGAGGCGAGCATCTACCTCGGAGCTGAAAGGGTGTGCGATGAACTTCTTGGCCGTCAACTCTGGTTGGTTGAGGTAGCCTCGTGCCACTCCCTCTCCTCCGATGTGCAGTTCACCAGCCACGCCTATGGGCAATGGGTGCAAGAACTGGTCGAGAATGTAGATCTGCGTGTTAGCTATCGGACGTCCAATAGGTACCCGATCTCTGCTGTCCTCTGGTTCACAGGCCCACGCTGTGGCATCAATGGTAGCCTCTGTTGGGCCGTAGAGGTTATACAAGTCCGAAGATATGCGGGAAAAAAAGGATCTCTGAAGGTCAATAGGCAGTTCCTCTCCACCGCAAAGAACACGTTTGAGGCTTTTACAATGCTCAAACTCCCGCTTCTCGAGTAGTACTCGAAGCAGGGAAGGCACAAGTTTCAGGACTGTAATACCAGAGTGAATAATTGTCTTGATGAGGTACTCGCTATCCTGATGTCCCCTTGGTTGAGCTATAATTAATTGTCCCCCAGCTAGTAATGGAGCGTAGAACTCCCAGACTGAAGCATCAAAGCTGAAAGGTGTCTTCTGAAGCACACGATCCTCTTGAGTGAGAGGGAAATACGTTTGCGACCAAGCCATATGATTACAAATAGCACGATGTGAGATCATAACCCCCTTGGGTTTGCCTGTGGAACCAGAGGTGTAAATGACATATGCCAAGTGGTGAGGTTGTGCTCTACTGGCAGAGTTGGCCCTGTTCGCTTGGGCGATGAGAGGCCAGTCGGTATCTAAACAAATCATCTGAGCCCGTACTTTCGGGAGATGTTCTTGCAGGTAAGTGTGAGTGAGCAAGATAGGGGCCTGAGCGTCCTCGAGCATGAAGGCGAGCCGTTCTTGAGGATAGTCAGGGTCTAGAGGCACATAGGCTCCTCCTGCTTTGAGGATGCCGAGCAAAGCGACCACTAGGTCTAGCGAGCGTTCCATGCAGATACCCACTAGCACATCAGGACCAACACCCAATGTGTGCAGATGATCGGCTAGTTGGTTGGCACGCTGGTTGAGCTCCTGGTAGGTGAGTTGCTCCTGCTCAAAGATGACTGCCACCGCTTCAGGGGTCCGCTCCACCTGGACCTCGAAGAGCTGATGCAGGCACTGCTCCAGCGGATACTCCATCTGGGTAGCGTTCCACTCCACCAGTAGCTGCCGACTCTCCTGCTCTGTCAGGAGAGACAGGGTAAACAATGACTGGTTGGGATTGGCCACAATCCCAGCCAGCAAGGTCTGCCAGTGGCCTGCCAGCCGGACTATCGTCGTTTTGTCAAACAGGTCGCTGCTGTATACAAAGTGTGTCAGCAGCCCTTCTGCCCGCTCCTCGATGTTGAGGCTCAGGTCGCAGCGGAAGGTCTCCGTCCCGAACTCCATCCGGGTCACCACCCATCCTGGCGGCAGAGTAACCATTGGCGGCGCTAGGGTTAACATCACCTGAAAAAACGGATTGTGCCCCAACGCACGCGTAGGACGCAACTCCTTGACCAAGTACTCGAAGGGCAGCTCCTGGCGTGCCCGGGCCTGCAGGATTGCCTCGCGCACCCGCCTCAGCAACTCATGAAAGGGCAGATCGCCCGACAGATGGTTACGCAGCACCAGCATATTCTCAAATAAGCCAATCCCCATCTCGCTCTCCACTAGTGTGCGACCCGCAGTGACGGTCCCAATCAGCAGATCCTCCTGCCCGCTATAGCGGTACAGCAAGGTCTGCAAGGCCGCCATCAGGATCATGTCCAGACTCCCTCCCTCCTGCCAGCTCAGCTCCTTCAATGCCTCGCTCAGTTCCCCGGGCAGTGCCAGGTTATACATTGAGCCTCGCAAGGCCGGTACTGGCAAACGTGGGTGGTCGCTGGGCAAGTCCAGGCCCGTAGGGCTGCTAGCCAGCTGCTGCTTCCAGTAGCTCAGTTGCTGGGTGGCTGTATCTCCTTTCAGCCATGCTTGCTGCCCCAGTGCAAAATCTGCGTATGACATAGGCGGCTTGGGCAAAGGCGAGAGCTGACCGCTCAAGAAGGCCTCATATAGGCTGGTAAGTTCACGCAAGCACACTCCCATGGACCATCTATCACAGATGATGTGGTGGACGCTCAGCAGCAGCACGTGCTCCTCGGCTCCTAGCTGCAGGAGGCTGGCCCGCACAAGTGGTCCCTGAGTAAGATCAAAGGGCTGCTGCGCCTCCTCTGTTGCCAAGCGCAACACCTCGGCCTTCTGCAGCACCTTGGACAGAGCCCGCAGATCGATCACGGGCAGCGGAATGCTCAGGCTGGGCGCGATCACCTGCAGCGGCTGGCCCTCTATCACTTGAAAGGTGGTGCGCAGGGCATCATGGCGCTGAATCAGCGCGTTGAGGCTCTGTGCAAGCGTCTGCGTGTTCAATGCTTGCCTCAAATGAACAGTGGTAGAAAGCGTATTGAGAGCACTATTGGGCTTTAACTGGTCAAGTATCCAGAGTCGTTCCTGGGCCAAAGACACGGGGAAAACTTTTACGTTCCCTCGTGCGGTTGTATCATGGAAAACTGTAATAGGCATTGCATCTTCCTTTCCTTACTCCCTTTCCCAGTCATCCTCACCTCTCATCCGAGTCGAAATAATTAGATTCTCAAATATTTTTGTAATGCATGACTCCAATGAGCTTGACAACTGTTCTATAGAGCCAATCATATCAAATTGCCTTTCTACCACACTCTCTTGAGAATAACCTAGAGAAGAGGTCTTTGTCCAGGACAACTAATAGACAACTTATAAGACAACTCGGCAACAAGATAGTCTCCCAGTAGTGCGTTGCATTGATAATGCCACTTTCTCGCGAAGCAATCTGCTTTCTAACGGGTATGGCTTCTACCATCGACACTGTAGCAGAAGATCACTGGCAGACAAGACTGTAGACTAGTACATCCGTACAGATGTTCGCATCAACATGCTTCCCTTTTTCCCAGCGCAGCCTGCTGGTCATAGACTGGTACATCCATACAGATGTTCGCATCAACACTTGCCAATTGATGAGAATCGAGCCATACTGTAGAGGGAACCACAAACCTTTTGTGTCTATCCATACCATCAATTTTCAATGCAATTTACCCTATCATTTTTAAATGGTGCAGAAACGGAGAATATTTCATGGGGACAGATTTTGCTCACTTGCATGTTCATACTGAATATTCATTGCTGGATGGCTTTAGCCGTATTAAAAAAATGGTACAGCAGACAAAAGAGTCGGGAATGAAGCATCTGGCCATTACCGATCACGGGGCGATGTATGGTGCAATCGAGTTCTACAAGGCCTGCAAAGCGGGAGGGATTAACCCAATCATCGGCATTGAAGCATATTTGACCAAGGATATGAAGGATCACTCGAAGCGCTTCAGCGATGACTATGATCACCTCTTGCTCCTGGCGAAAAATAATGTTGGCTACCACAATCTGCTCAAGTTGACGACGATTGCTAATACTGAGGGCTACCACCTGCGACCTCGTGTTGACAAGGGAGTGCTGGAAAAGCATGCCGAAGGCCTAATTGTGACTTCTGGCTGCCTTTCTGCCGAAATCCCTAAGATGCTGCTGGCAGAAAAGCAAGAAGAGGCCTATAAGACCTCGCGCTGGTACCAGGATGTGTTTGGTGAGGAGAATTTCTACCTCGAAATTCAAGAGCACCATGGTACCTGGGAGGACGGTCGGCCTTCGGAGCAGGGCAAGCTGAATCCGATGCTCTACCAGATGCACAAAGATCTGCATATCCCCATGGTAGCGACCAACGATCTGCACTATATCAGAGCCGAGGATGCGCACTCACATGATGTACTTCTGTGTGTACAGACAGGAAAACAGCTTGATACCCCCAAAAGAATGCGCTTCGATAGCCAGCACTATTATTTGAAGAGCCCTCAAGAAATGACGCATCTCTTCCCCGAATTGCCCGATGCACTGATTAATAGTGTACGTATCGCCGAGCAATGTTCGGTTGATCCGCTGGCCCGTACAGCCAAATTACCCAATTATACCATTCCTTCTGAGTTCAGAACGCAGGACGAGTATCTCTACTATCTATGTGAACAGGGCGTTAAAGAACGCTTTGGCGAGATGAATGATCGGATCGAAAACCAGCTCAAATATGAATTTGATCTCATTGTCCAGAAGGGTTTTGCCCCTTATTTCTTGATTGAGTGGGATTTTGTCAATTACGCACGTGTCCACGGCATCCGTTGTTCTGCAAGAGGTTCGGCAGCTGGTAGTGTGCTAGCCTATGTGCTGGGCATTACTAATGTCGATCCCATACGCTACCAGTTGCTCTTTGAACGTTTCCTCAACCCGGAACGTGCGGACATGCCTGATATTGATATGGACTTCCCCGATGATCGCCGTGAAGAAGTTATCGATTATGTCTCGCAGAAGTATGGTCCCGAGTGTGTAGCACAAATGGCCACTTTTATGACGATGGCCGCCAAAAACTCCGTCAAGGATGTGGCCCGTGTGATGGGCTTGCAGGAACTCGGTGACCGCATCACGCGTCTCATTCCCTCTGGACCGAAGGTTACGCTGCAAAATTCGCTGGATGGTGTGAGAGAGCTGAATGATTTGTATAAAGAGAGCACGCAGGCACGCGAGTTGATTGATCAGGCGCTAGCGTTGGAAGGAGCTGTGCGCGGAACTGGTGTTCATGCGGCTGGTGTGCTGATTGCCAACGAACGGTTAGATAACTTTGTGCCATTGCAGTTGCGTGATCCCAAGGATTCTAAGAAGGGACGTGTGACACAATATGAGCAGGCACATCTCGAAGAGCTGGGTCTGATCAAATTTGACTTTCTAGGTCTCTCCAACCTGACCATTCTGGATAATACTATCAAATTCATTAAAGCCGCACGTGGTGAAGATGTTGTGCTAGAGAAGGTCCCGCTTGATCCTGTACCAGGAGATGATACACAGAACGCGAAACGCCAAAAAGCTTTTGACCTGCTGGCTGATGGGGAGACCACTGGTATCTTTCAATTGGAAGGTGCCAAGATGCGTGAGTATGTCAAGCAGCTTAAGCCAACCTGCGTCGAGGATGTGACTGCCATGGTGGCGTTGTATCGCCCTGGCCCGATGGATAGTATTCCTGATTTCATCGACGCCAAGCATGGCAAAAAGAAAGTCACCTACTTGGACCCACGCCTGGAACAGTGGCTCGCCGAGTCCTATGGTGTGATCGTCTATCAGGACCAGGTGCTACTCATCGCGGTAAATCTGGCTGGCTTCTCCTGGGGTAAGGTCAATAAGTTCCGTAAAGCTCTCAGTAAGAAGTTGATGGATGAGGTGGAAAGCTATAAAGGCGACTTTATCAAAGGCTGTGTTGCTAATGGCGTCAAGCAGGAGATTGCCGAGCAGCTCTTTACCTTGATCATGCCGTTTGGTGGCTATGGTTTTAACAAAGCCCATGCTGCCAGCTACGCTGTAGTAGCCTTCTATTGTGCCTATCTCAAGGCCAATTACTCTGCTGAATTCATGGCAGCGACGATGACAGCCGAAGCCGCCGATGCCAAAAAGATTGCCAGTGCGATTGCCGAGTGTAAGCGTATAAACGTCGAGGTGCTCGGTCCCGATGTAAATAAGAGTGACCAGGGTTTTGCTGTAGAGAGTGGAGGAGTACGCTTCGGGCTTCTGGCCATTAAGGGAGTTGGTGAAGGCCCGATCGGCGAAATCTTACGTGCTCGCCAGGAGGATGGACCTTTCAAGTCGCTTGCAGACTTTTGTACACGCGTTGATCCCAGAGTTGTAGGCAAGGGGGTCATCGAGACGCTGATCAAAGCGGGTGCAATGGATTCGCTCGCTGGCCCCAACAAACGTCACCAGTTGCTAGCTTCCGTCGAGCGTGCCATGCAGTTTGGCAAAAATGAGCGCGATGCCAAAGCACGTGGCATGCAAAGCCTCTTCGACGATCTCGAAGAAATCATCAACGTCTTAGAGTTCAAGCTTAACGACAATGTTGTTGAGATTGGACGTCAGCAGTTGCTAGAGTGGGAAAGGGATCTCATCGGTGTCTACATTACCAACCATCCTCTGGCCTATCTGAATGACCTACTCAAAGAGAAGGCAACCCATACAACGGCCCAGATTTTGGGAGACATGGATAAAGAGAAAGTCGTTATTGGTGGTATGATCAAGGAAGCACGTCGCATCACGACCAAGAAGGGCGATACCATGTGTGTGCTGCAGCTAGAGGATATGTTTGGTACAATTGGTGTAACCGTCTTCCCTAGAACATACCAGGAATACATAGAAGATTTGGAAGATGGTACGGTGGTGATTATAAAAGGTGAGCTGCAGCTTCGCCGTGACGAGCTTGGTATTCTCTGTAACAGTATCGAACGGCTCAAGAGAGTGGAGGAGGAGATGAATCGCAAACGCTATCAGGTCTGGCTTAGGCTCGCGCGTAGCGGTGATGATGAAATCTCGGTCTCAGATGATGTGCTCAAAGTGCAGGAAATCTATCGTCACCTCACCGAACGGCCAGGCCGCGATTACTATGAGATTGTGATCTTTAATGATGAATGGGAGGTGAAGTTGACTCCTAGTAATAATACCATGTATTATACTTCTGAACTGCGTGCTAAGCTCGAGTCCGTTCTGGGCACTGGTATGGTCGAAGTGCAGGAGTTTGATGCTGTAGCAATTTAATCCCTCTTTATCTTTGTTGGCCAGTGTCATTCCTCTCGACACTGGCTTGTTTTTTGCCTCCGTTGAATTACAGCGCAGCACTAACAACTTGGAGACGAGAAAGCACTGGCCGAGTGACCAGTGCTCTGAGTCACATAAATCCTGAAAGCACGGCAAAAGTTATGTGTTTGATTTACGTGGTGGCAAAATACGCACTTTATTCATCTTGGTACAGTAAACACTACTTTAGCAATTAATTGTAGTACCTCATCCCATGAAGCACTTGCCACTTCTTTATATTCAGGAATATCTTTTTGTCGATCTACATAAAGATAGCCCAAGCCACCCGAAGGATCGGTATGAATCGCAATTTTAACTGGTCGTGTACCCCACTCGATTTGTATACCACCGTCAGGACGAGGTGCTACAATTTGCGGCCGTGATTGCTCGAGAGCTAACCTACCCAATTTCTCATCGACTATTCGAAGGAATTTGGAGGCCATATCAATAGCCAGAGGAGATGGAGGATCAGCACCATACGAATCCCAGTCCGATCCGAGTTTTGCGATATCATCAAGAATGTTCTCGATACCTCCACCTAGTACCGAGAACTTACCATCGGAGCTGGCTTGTGCTGCGTCTGCAGGTATAACATAGATAAGTTCCATACTGATCACACATTTACCGGTCTGAATTTGAGCATGACCTCTGCACACTTACCCTAATATCGGCTGTTTTCTTCCGGTTTTATAGTGCTTTCCTTTTGCTTCTCTCGTACTTGAAATTTGTTGTGCAATAAATGTACTCGTATTTTGATATTTTTGCAAGGGTGACAAATTGCAGATTTATCAATACTGTGAGGACATTTTCTATTGCATACTGCAAGATAGAGAAATCATCGGTACCACGTTTTGCTTTGTATATCTCATGACCATGTTGTTTCAGCTTATTTACAATGTAAGAAGATATATTTTCATCAATCAAAATTTTCATGATGTAGCCCAAGTCTGAATATGCATTTCATGAAGTTGATTGTAGGCGTAAGTAAGTGCCGCAAAGATTTGTTCTCGCGTGAGATCTGGATACTGTTGCAAAATATCTTCTATTGTCCATTCAAACGAAAACAGTCCAACAATGAATTCGACGCTGATACGTGTGCCATCAATACGCGGCTTACCTCCAAGCACGCCAGGGGTACAAACAATTTGTGTACTCATGATGTTTCTACCTTTCTTTTAATCTTGGTAAGTGTAGCGCACAGGCTATCTTCCTAAAAATTACTTTCTAATTCTATCATCTGGTTTCTCTTTCGTCAATGTAAGCTATGGTTTTATAGCTTTTCGCCTAGAAGAGCGTAACACAGGATTGTGCACTTTCCTGGATGTATGCTCAGACAAATTTGCCTTTTTCAATAGCATTGTTGTGGTGCTATACATGATGCACATATGCATATATGCATATATCAGCTCTTAGCACCATACAGCTGATAGTGATATAATGACTGCCAAGTGCTGATATCCATTCTGCATATTGTCCCTGTCTAGATCAGTACCTCTTGCCTTTGCCTAACACCCTGCTTAGGTAATTTGTCCCTGCTTCCTCCTACAAAAGTTTACAAACCTCTGCTACACTGGGCTCAAGAGAAAATGTAAATTCCAGTGATAAGGATGCTGGAAATAGTGTATAAGAGGTTTTCATAGTGGCAAAAACGCATATGCATAGTGATGGGGTGGAACAGTTGGCGGATGCACCATGTACAGATAGTGATACAAGCTCTGTCTCCCTCACTGATCAGGAGGCTTTATCAAAAGAGAGCGAGCAATCTTCCTCTGGTGAACTCTATACTGTGCTGCAAGCCGCTATTGAAACTGGTTTGATTATTATCGGCCTTATGTTTATTGCCCTGCTCTTACCTCGCCAAGCAGGTGCTGATGGCTGGCCGCGTTACCAGAGTCTCGTAAACCTTTTCTCGACCCGCAGTCTATTTCAGCCAAAATCGAGGTATTCCTTAATTGGACCTATCTTTTCTGCTCCCCTTTTGCTTATTGGCGAGAAACTACACTATCCCCAGGAGTGGACTTACCTCTATAATCTTATATTATTTTCTCTTTGCTTACTCATTAGCTATTTTCTGCTCAGAAATCATGTAGATCGCGCTCTATTACGAAAATTCTTTTTAGTACTTATTTATGGTTCTATGTTTGCAGCACATCTGACTTTCTATTATGGAGAGGTTTTCACTGCTCTGTGTGTTGGCTTCGGCGTCTTTGTAACGTTTAGGCGCTTTACTTCGATTGGAGGCTGGTTAGCGGTTGCATTGGGTGTAGCAAATACTCCAGCAACGCTAGCTGGGCTTGGATTACTGGCGCTCAAAAGAGCGTTTGACAGCAAGCGCCTGCGGTATGTACTGGTGTCCGTTCTCGCAGCTGGCTGCATTCTGATGGAATACTGGCTTCGTCGTGGCAGCATTTTTAACAATGGATATATAGGTGATCATGGTGTGAAGACGATTCTACCTTTTTCTGGTCTGCCGGGTTTTAGTTATCCCTTCTTCTTTGGTCTGTTCTCAATCCTTTTCTCTTTTGGCAAAGGTCTCCTCTTTTACATACCAGGATTGCTGCTTCCTATTCGAAAAACGTTATCGAAGTGGCCGCAGCATCAAAAGATCAATCTCTACCAAGTCTACACACTGTGGATCTGTTTCGTCATTGGATTGATCCTGGTCTATTCTCGCTGGTGGGCATGGTATGGTGGGACATATTTTTGGGGTCCACGCTTCTTCCTCTTTGCCTGTATCCCCGCTTCATTTGCTCTGGCGGTGCGCCTCATGCGCTATAAAGAGGCTTCACTTGGTGTGAACCTGTTGACCCTGGTAGTATTTTGTCTTTCAGCTTGGGTCAGCGTTGATGGAGCTGTCTTTCAACGGTATGTCACAATTCCCAGAGCCTGTTCACAATATCACTTTGCCATGCAGATGCTCTGTTGGTACACACCGGAGTATAGTGCTCTCTGGCAACCGTTTGTTTTCCATCTTCGGATTTATATGGGACAAGCGATTTTCGGGCTATTCTCTCTTCTCGTTGCTGCTTATCTAGCTGTCCCTCTCTTCATCCATCTGCTCAAGCAAATACGGAATTTCGCTAAACAATTCAGTAGCAAGCATATGAACTTGAGACTGTGGCATATCTAGCGGTACTCCATTAACTACACATCAACTCTCAGCACCATATGGCTGACAGTGATATAATGATCCCCGAGTACCGATATCCCTTCTGCACATCCTTCTAGCCGCAAGCAGACAGGCCAATAGCCCATCGCGCAAATATAATCGGGGCACAACTGCCCATTTTTTTGATCACCTGGGAAAGGTTAGAGTATGAGTAATCAGCAAATAGCTCCCTATGGGTCCTGGAAGTCGCCCATTACCACTGACTTAATTGTTTCCGATAGCATCAGACTCGGTGCGATTGTGCTGGATGGCGACGACATTTACTGGAGCGAAGGTCGCCCATCTGAAGGTGGACGCAATGTGATTGTGCGTCGGAGTGCCAACGGTTCTATTATAGATATGACTCCCCCTCCGCTTAATGCACGCACACGTGTTCACGAGTATGGCGGTGGTGCTTTTACGGTTAGCGACGGCACGATCTATTTCACTAACTTTGCCGATCAGCGCCTCTATCGCCAAACTCTCGGCTCTGAGCCTGAACCGATGACAACTGCACTCGAGAAGCGCTACGCGGATATGATAGTTGATCGGCAGCGCAAGCGTCTGATCTGTGTATGCGAAGATCATACCAAGACGGAGAGCGAAGCAGTCAATACGCTGGTCAGCATTGCGCTGGATAGCGATGGTCACCATGGCCTTCAGACTTTGACTGGAGGCAATGACTTCTACTCTACACCGTGCCTCAGTCCCGATGGTTCGCGTCTGGCATGGTTGACCTGGAACCACCCCAATATGCCATGGGATGGCTGCGAATTGTGGATCGCCGAGCTGGACACCGATGGCTCCATTAAGCGGTCCGAATGCATTGCTGGTGGGCTAGAAGAGTCTATCTTCCAACCCCAGTGGTCGCCTGATGGCGTGCTCTACTTTATCTCCGACCGTAGCGGGTGGTGGAATCTCTATCGCTGGCACAATAAGCAGGTCGAGTCTCTTTGTGAAAAGGCAGCAGAATTTGGTCTACCACAGTGGGTTTTCGGCCAGTCCACTTATGCGTTTGTCTCACCACAACGCCTCATTTGCTGGTATGCCGACAAAGAAGGTGCACATCTAGCAAATCTGGACACCACAACGCGTGAACTAACACCACTTGAAGTCCCTTATACTTCAATGACTGGAATACGAGCTACAGGGGCATACATCGTGTTTTTAGGAGGC
>Ga0207416_1003359_pt1 | contig 15474 bp, 4 predicted proteins | sample PaiPotPPM11metaG_FD_184107 | JGI IMG/M metagenome (GOLD analysis project Ga0207416, IMG submission 184107) | Iron sulfur acid spring bacterial and archeal communities from Banff, Canada, to study Microbial Dark Matter (Phase II) - Paint Pots PPM... ...
GTCTTCAATGATGTCGCCGACCACGACGCCGCCTGGTATGGCAACAACGCGCAGTGGTGGGATAGGACCAACGCGACCCTGCCCAACTTCAATCGCTGGCTCGCCTTCATGGCGCGGTTGCATACGGCCACCGGCAAGCCGCTGGTTGTCTGGCAGGTGCCGGCCGGCAACCAGTTCTTCCTGACCATGAACAACACGGACGGCCACTACCAGGACAATCGCGCAGAGTATTTCATGGGCCACACAGGGGACCTCGCCGCCGCCGGGATAGCGGCGGTGCTCTTCGGGAAGGCAAACCCGGGGCAGACGAACATCACCGACGACCGGGGCGACGGTATCACCAACAACAATGGCCGGCCGACCAGCGGCTACCAGTGCGCCGGGTGCAACACCCACGTCTCGGCATATTCCGACGACGATGGCGGTTACATACGCCTGGCGGTGGGCGCCTACTATGCAGCGCAGCCTGCGCCCGCCTCCGGCCCCGGAGGGGCCTATCACCTGCTCGATCCCGTCCGCATCATGGACACGCGCTCCGGACTCGGAGGACACCTGGGAGCGTTGAGCGCCGGCCAATCCGTCTCGCTCCAGGTGGCGGGTGCGGGTGCGCCGAGCGGCGCGTACGCCGCGGTGCTCAATGTAACCGTGACCGGAACCAGCGCGCCATCGTATCTGACCGTCTACCCCGCGGGGGCCCCGCGGCCGCTCGCATCAAACCTCAACTGGACCCAGGGGGCGACGGTCGCCAACCTGGTCGAGGTACGGCTCGGAACCGGCGGCGCCCTGACGTTATTCAATGCCGCCGGCCAGGCGCAGGTCATCGCTGACCTGGCCGGTTGGGTGTCGACGCCCAGCGCAACTCCCGGTGCCGCCGGCCTCTACAACGCGCTCGTCCCTTCCCGCCTGCTCGATACCCGCGACGGTACGGGAGCCCCTCGCGGAGCGATCGCCGGGGGAGGGGCAGTGAGCCTCCAGGTCACGGGCCGTGGGGGCGTCCCGGCCACCGGAGTTGGGGCAGTGGTGCTCAACGTGACCGCGGCGGATGTCAGCCTGCCGACCTACGTGACCGTCTGGCCTGAAGGCTCAGTACGGCCGGTCGTCTCCAACCTCAATCCGGGGTCCGGCCAGACCGTCGCCAACCGGGTGATCGTAAAGCTGGGGACGGGAGGCCGGGTCGACCTCTTCAACGCGGCAGGCAGCGCCAACCTGGTGGCAGACGTCAACGGCTGGTTCAGCGATGGCACGGTCGCAGCCGGCGGCAGCACCTTCACCGGTATGACGCCATACCGGATCGTCGACACCCGTGACGGGACGGGCAACCTGGGCAGCTCGCTCTGGCCCGGCCAGGCCGTCGCCGTCCAGGTCTCCGGACGCGGCGGGGTGCCGGCGATGAGCGCGAGTACGCCGCCCCGCGCGGTGGTGATCAACGTGACCGCTACAGGCGGAACCGCTGCCGGTTACCTCACGCTCTGGCCGGATGGGGCCGCGCGGCCGCTGGCCTCGGATTTGAACTGGGCTCCCGCTGCCACCGTGCCCAACCTGGCGATCGTGGGACTGGGCAGCAGCGGGAAGCTGGATATATTCAGCCCGGCCGGGTACACGGACGTGGTTATCGACGTCGTCGGCTACCAGAGTTAATTCCGGCGCAGCGGGACTACCGGAAGGTGGGTGCGCCGACGTTTGCGGCGATCCGCGGCTACCTGATATCGTCACGACCCCGTGCCAAGCTTCAGAGTCGGTCTTATTTTGCTGCTGACGGTCGCGAATGGTCTGACAGTGGCGGCGTCCCTACCAGTGGCGGCGGCGACGCCCGCAGCCGTTCAGCAGGATCCCGTCGTCGGACCGAACGCACAGGACGAGGCGCGCCATGCGCACGATGTGCTCTCCCTTGCCCCGTCTCGGACCGTGCCTCAGCCGCGCCAGCTTCGCAGCTCCACGCCGACCAACCGCGCCGGGATCGAGGGCGCAGTGACCAATCCGGCCGGCGGCGTGGACAGGGAAGTGCTCGGGTTCGCTCCCTACTGGGAAATCAGCAGCAACGCGAACTGGAACTATTCGCTGCTGACGACCGTGGCCTACTTCGGGCTCGATTTCATGGGTGACGGCAGCTTCAACAACACCACCGGTGGCTGGACCGGCTGGAACAGCCAGAATCTTGTGGACACGATCAACCGCGCCCATGCCGCGGGCGACCGGGTGGTGGTTGTCGTCAAGAGCTTTGACGACGCGACCATCAACCAGATCGTGTCCTCTCCCACGGCGACACAAGCGGCAATCACCAACACCATCAATGCGATCGCGTCGAAAAACCTTGATGGTGTCAACATCGACTTCGAGGGATCCATCAATGCCAGCTATCCCAACCTGCAGAGTGGCTTCAGCGCTTTCGTCCGTGCCCTCTCGACCCAGGTGCATCAACGCTGGTCTCAGGCCAATGTGACGGTCGACACCTATTCGGGATCGGCGAGCTGGGACGGCGGCTTCTTCAAGATCGGGGACCTCGCGCCCAGTGTCGATGCGATCTTCGTGATGGCCTACGACATGGTGTTCTCCAACTCTCCGAGCCATGCGGGCCCGAACGCGCCGCTCAATGGCTGGACCTACAACGACACCGGGACCGTTGCCCAGTACCTGACGAAAGCACCTGCCTCGAAGATCCTGCTTGGCGTGCCCTACTACGGTTACAAGTGGGATACCGCAGACCAGTCAGCCTATGCAGCGACCAGCGGCACCGTGCAGTCGGATACCTACGCCGGAGCGCTGAGCGACCTCAGCTGTGGTGCTCAGCAGCTGGGCACCGCCTGGGATAGCATCGCGGCCTCGCCCTGGGCTTCCTGGTACAGCCCGGCGACCAACGATCCCTGCGGCGGCAACCACGGAAGTTGGAGGGAGCTGTACTACGAAAACGCCTTCTCCCTCGGCGACAAGTACGACCTGGTCAACAACAGCAACCTGCTGGGCACCGGCATGTGGGCGCTCGGCTACGACGGCACTTCCTCCGACCTCTGGAACGAGCTCAAGGTCAAGTTCGGTAACCCGTGGCCGGGGCAATTCCACGTGGTGCCGCCAACGCGGATCTATGACTCGCGGATCTCCGGTGGCCCACTCGGACCGGGCCAGACTCGGACGATAGCGATAGCAGGACAGCCAGGCGTGCCCGTCCCGGCGAACGGTGCGGCTGGGGTCGTGCTCAACGTCACGGTGACCGGGCCGACCGCGGCCGGCTACCTGACGGTATTTCCAGCCGGGACGCCGCGGCCGCCCATCTCCAATGTGAGCGTTCGCGCGAATATCACGGTGGCAACCCTCACAGAGTCCACGCTAGGCCGCGACGGTGCGGTCGGCATCTACAACGCGTCCGGTTCGACCGATGTCGTCGTCGACCTCGCCGGCTGGATCTCGATCCAGGGGAATGACGCCGATACGACCGGGCTCTACCGGCCGCTGGTGCCGGCGCGATTGTTGGACACACGTTCCGGCTTGCAGCCGGCCAGGGTCGGGCCAGGCCAGACGATCGACGTGCCGGTGCTGTCGCAGGGCGTCCCGGGCGCCGGCGTCTCGGCGGTCGCATTGAACCTGACCGCGACCAACGCCAGCACGGCGACCTATCTCACCGTCTTTCCGACCGGAGGCACGCCACCCACAACTTCCAACCTCAACCTGGCAGCCGGCCAGACCGTCCCGAATCGCGTAATCGCCGCCGTTGGTACCGGGGGTAAGGTCAGCGTCTATAACCGCGGCGGATCGGTCGACCTCGTGGTTGATGTCGGCGGTTGGTTTACCGATGCTTCCGACCCCGCTGCCACCGGTGGCCGATTCACCGGCATCCCAGCGGCCCGGATCGTCGACACGCGACTCGGTGGTCCCGGCATCCCGCAGGCCCCGTTGCGGGCGGGCGCGCCCCTAGGGGTTCAGGCGGCAGGCGTGGGAGGCGTGCCGGCCATGTCCGCCGCAGTCCCGCCTCGGGCAGTTTTGGTTAATGTCACCGCCACCGATACGACGGCCTCCAGCTTCCTGGTTGTCTATCCGAGCAACGCCTCAATGCCGGCAAGCTCGGACCTCAACTGGGCTCCTGGGACGACCGTGAGCAACCTGGTGCTGGCGAAACTCGGTTCCGACGGCCGCCTGGTGCTGTTCAACGGCATCGGCGCGGCGGATGTCGTGGTCGACGTGCTCGGCTGGTACAACTGAGCAAGCAAGCCTAGCGATACCAAATGCCCGCCGCCCGTGTTCTCTCAACGTGCACAGCTGTGAGCTGGCCAGGGAGGATTAGGGATGCGAAGGCTCAGTCGACATCTGGCGATCGCGGTGGCGTTCGGCGTGCTTCCATTGTTGGTGGCGGTCCCGGCTGCCGCGGCTGCGGGTGGGAGCCAGGTTTCGACGATTCGGCAGGCCCTGGCGCCGAAAGGCCAGGCGGAGCCTCCGAACCCCAGGATGAGAATTGCCGGTCGCGGGGCGGCCAGCGGTGCCGCTCGGCCCTCCGTTCCCCAGCTCACGTTGTCGGCGCCCGCATGTAACTCGAGCTGGACCGCCGTCACGAGCCCGAATTCGGGAACGGGCCTCAACGAATTGAACGGGATCGCGGCCGCCGCCGCCAACGACGGCTGGGCGGTCGGTGACTATCGGGATAGCGCCGGCGTTGACCGAGCCCTTGCCGAACACTGGAATGGAACTGCCTGGAACATTGTCGCAACGCCCAACGTGGGGGCGGGCGACAACGTTTTCGCGTCGATCGCCTCAGTCGGATCGAACGATGTGTGGGCCGTCGGCTTCTCGAGGGCAGACAACAACAGCCCACGCCAGAGCCTAACCGAGCACTGGAACGGTAGCTCGTGGACCGTGGTCGCCAGTCCACAGCTGGCCAACACAACGAACTCACTCTTCGGCGTGGGCGCCGATGCCTCGAACGACGTCTGGGCAGTGGGCCGGTCTCTTACTTACCCTGAAACTAACCTGGGCCCCCGGGGACAGACGCTCGTCATGCACTGGAACGGCAGCGCCTGGTCCGTCGTCGCCACGCCGGCGACCATGGGCTCGACCGGCGCCTTCGACACCAGCGAATTGAGTGCCGTGAAGGTCCTGGCAGGAAACGACGCCTGGGCCGTGGGGGACGTGGCAGATTTCACCGGCAGCTCCATGACCCTGGGTCCGCTGGCGCTGATCGAGCACTGGAATGGGACCGGGTGGGCACAGGTCGCCGCCGCACCCGATAACCCCAGCGGTGACTTCCTGAGCGACATCGGTGGAAAGGCCAACGATCTCTGGACGGTCGGCGGCCAGACGTCGTCGAGCACGACGGACAATGTCCTCACCGAGCACTGGAACGGCACCAGCTGGACAGCTGTCTCGGCTGTCACCCCTGACCTGAGCGCAAACCTGATTGGGGTCGGTTACCTTGCGAGCAATAACGTCTACGCCGTCGGCGCCTCTGCCTACCAGGGCCCGTCCACTTCGTCTGAGCTCGACCACACACTCATCGAGCAATGGAATGGCACCAGTTGGGCCCAGGTAACGAGCGCGAACGCGAGCGCCGATAACGATCTGTTCGCCATCGCATCGATCTCCGCGCACGACGTGTGGGCAGCGGGCTTCATGAACGTGAACGGCGTCGGCAAAACACTTACCGAAAACCTGTGCGCTCCGCCGGTGGTTAACAGCATCAGCCCCGCGAGCGGGCCGGATCCCGGCGGCACCTCGGTGGTGATCACCGGCAGTAACCTCTCCGGTGCCGTCGAGGTGGACTTCGGGGGAACGGCAGCCTCGAGCTTCCATGTCGACTCGGATACGCAGATCACCGCCACCAGTCCTGCTCATGCTCCGGGAACGGTCGACGTGACGGTGCGTGTCCAGGGAACGAGCGCAACCTCGAGTGCCGACCAGTTCACCTTCCTGGCCGTGGCGCCGGCCGCGCCCACCAACGTGGTGGCGATCGCCGGTGAAGCCTCGGCAACGGTTTACTGGGCTCCTCCAGCCTCGGATGGCGGAGCAGCGTTGACGTCATACACGGTCACGCCCTACCTCGGTGCCGTGGCTCAGACCCCGACGGTGGTGAGCGGATCGCCGCCACCGACGACAGCCAGGGTCTTCGGACTGACCGATGGACTGGGCTACACCTTCAACGTCGCCGCAACCAACAGCGCCGGGACCGGACCCGGGACTGCCTCGAACCCGGTAACTCCCGGGCGTGGGCAATACCACGCGCTGACGCCGGCGCGGATCCTGGACACACGCAGCGGGTTGGGTGCTCCGCAGGCCCGGTTGGGCGCGGCCGCCAGGCTGGACGTGCAGATCGCCGGCCAGGGCGGAGTGCCTGCCAACGGCGCGGCCGCGGTTGTCCTCAACGTCACGGCGACGAACACGACTGCAGGTAGCTACCTGACGGTGTGGCCGGCAGGTGTGCCTCGGCCGCTCGCCTCCAACCTCAACTGGACCGCGGGCAAGACGGTGCCCAACCTGGTCGAGGTCGCGCTTGGCGTCGACGGGAAGGTCTCGGTCTTCAACGCCGCCGGAAACAGTGACGTCGTCTTCGACGTGGCCGGCTACGTTGCCACACCAACGGCGACCCCCGGACCTGACGGTCTCCTGACACCCGTGGTGCCCAACCGCGTGCTGGACACCCGGAACGGCACCGGCGGTGTGCCGGCAGCGCCGGTGGGGGCGGGGCAGACAATCATGGTGCGGGTGGCCGGAACGCCGAACATTCCGAGCACCGGCGTCGCGGCGGTGGTGCTCAACGTGACCGTCACCGGTCCGACGGCGCCGGGGTACCTGACGGTATGGCCGAGCGGGATCGCGCGGCCGGTGGTCTCCAACCTCAACTTCGTCGCCGGGCAGACGGTGCCGAACCGGGTGATCGTGCGGGTCGGAAGCAATGGCTCAACCGCCGGCTGGGTGAGCTTCTTCAACCCCGGCGGCTCGGTGCACGTGATTGCCGACGTGAGCGGCTGGTTCAGCGACGGCAGCAACGCTGCCGCAACCGGCAGCCGGTTCGTGGGGCTTACGCCGGCCCGCATCCTCGACACGCGTGACGGAACCGGCGGTGTCTCCAGCCCGATCGGGGCCGGGCAGACGCTGGCTTTGATGGTGGCCGGCCAGGGCGGAGTGCCCGCGATGAATGCGGCGATCGCGCCCACCGCGGTGGTGCTCAATGTGACCGTGACCGGGACGACCGCGGCCAGCTTCCTGACGGTGTGGCCCTCGGATGCGACCAGGCCAACCGCCTCTGACCTCAACTGGACCGCGGGGCTGACCGTGCCCAACCTGGTGGTGGTCAAGCTCGGCAGTGACGGCAAGATCAAGCTCTACAACCCGGGCGGGTCGACCAACGTCGTGATCGACGTCGTCGGCTGGGACGGATAAAGGTCCCGGGAACGTAAACAAGGATGATGCGGGGACATCTTGATTTGTCCCCGCATCATCCGGTAGGGTCTGAGACGGGAGCATCCAGTTGTCTTGGGGAGGCCGCGAGGATAGGGGACGAGCCGTTGTGCGGCTGCTTGCCGTCGCGGCATTGCTTGCCGTTTTCCTGGCTCCAGCCGGCGCCCTTCCGGTAACGGCCAGCGACTCAGCTCCGGCGACCCGAACCGCGCAGAGCGCAGCCGTGGCCGCCCCACCCACCAACCTGGGCACAACGACCTTCGGCCGGATCGTAGTCGACGCGGCAACCTCACATATCTTTGTCTCGAGCCCGGGAAGCAGCGAGATCCTTGTCCTCGACTTCAACGGGGCGATTGTCAAGACGATCACCGGCCTGGCCGGGGCGTGGGGAATGGCCCTCAGCGGAAGCACCCTGTATGTGGTGTTGAACACCGCGGGTGCGATCGAGAAGGTGGACACCGGTTCCCTGAATGACACCGGGACCCTGGTCTCGGGCCTGGTCAGACCCACAGACCTCGTACTGGCCGGAAGCAAGCTCTGGACGACGACTGGAAACTGTGCGAACTGGACCGTGGAGCTGGTGAGCGTCGATCCGGCGGCCACAACACCGGCTGTGACTCCTTATCCAACCGCCTTTACCCAGTCAAACGCCCTCTCCTACTGCGCCGCCTTCGCCAGCAATCCCCACGGCAATCCAAACTTGCTGCTGGCCTGGGATCTCGGCCTGGAGCCTGCGACCATCACAAGTTTCGACGTCTCTAGCGGGAGCCCGGTTCAGATGCAGAGCGTATGGGAGAGCCCCCTGGGGAATCTCCAGGACATCGCCGTCAATCCGGACGGCACGCATTTCATTACCGCATCAGGAGCGCCGTACGAGTTCGATGAGTGGAAGGTCTCGGACCTGGCGCAGGACGGCATCGTCTACCCGGCCAACACTTATCCAACCGCGGTCGCGACCACGGCTGGAAATGGAGGCGTGATGGGCGGCGGCCTGAACGGGCTATATGACCCTGACTTCTACGCCTACCTGATCGGCCATCCGGCCGCGCCGCTTGCCAAGGTCGATTTTGGGGGAACCAACAACACCGTGCCTCCCAGAGGCGTGGCGTTCAGGCCCGACGGGGCTGCTGCCTTCGTCATCTCCGGGGGTGGACCCGGTTCGTCGGGACCGGTCGTGCTGAACATCGTGCCGCTCGCAGCGAGCGGTGTTCCGTCACCTCCGACCAATGTCGTCGCGACCGCCGGCGTTGATTCCGCGACGGTCAGCTGGAATGCGCCCGCCGACGCGGGGAATAGCCCGGTAAGGGGCTATACCGTGACCAGCAATCCCGGCGGAATCACCACGACCACGAGCCAGACCTCGACTGTCATAAACGGACTGACGCCGGGGGCTTCCTACACCTTCGTGGTGACAGCCACCAACAGCACCGGTACCGGCGTTCCATCGGCGAGCTCGAACGCCGTGGTTCCCTGGGCCTGCAGTCCGCCGACGAGCGTCAGCGCCACGCCCGGGGACTCCGACGCATTGGTCTCGTGGCAGCCGCCGGCAAACTCGGGCGGCCAGACCATTACCGGTTACCGCATCACGCCTTACGTGGGCAGCACGCCTCAGAGCCCAACCTCCGTGAGTGGAAATCCGGCGGCAACCAGCGCGATCGTCACCAACCTCTCGGATGGAACCACGTATACCTTCGTGGTCGCATGCACGGTCAATGGAGCGAGCGGACAGGATTCGGCGCCGTCCAACGCCGTCACGCCGGTCCAGGGTGGCAACTACCATCCGCTGACGCCAAAGCGAATCCTCGACACGCGCTACGCCCTTGGCGGACCGACACTACCCCTCCACAACGGTGAAACACGCACTGTTGCGATCCTCGGCCAGGGAGGAGTGCCTTGGAGCGGCGTCTCGGCAGTGGTCCTGAACGTCACCGTCACCGGGACAACGTCATCTGGTTACCTGACGGTGTTCCCATCGGGGGCGACACGTCCTACCGCCTCGAACCTGAACTTCGTGGCCAATGAGTCCGTACCAAACCTGGTTGAAGTTGCACTCGGAAATGCCGGGGAGGTCGACGCCTTCACTCAATTCGTGAGCCCGTCAGGGCGTGCGGACGTGATCTTCGATGTGGCAGGTTGGGTCAGCGAAGCTGCTAACGCCAACACCAAGGATGGGCTATACAACCCGATCACGCCTGGGCGCATCATGGATACACGATCTGGGTTCGGTGTGCGGCAAGGGCCGGTCGGACCAGGTCAATTGGTGAACTTGAACGTCCTTGGCCCGGCCGGGGTGCCCGCCTCGGGAGTCTCGGCTGTCGTGCTCAACGTAACGGTGACGAGCCCGACCAGCGCGGGCTATCTCACGGTATTCCCCGCGGACGCCGTGCGTCCAACGGCGTCGAACCTGAACTTTGCCGCGGGTCAGACGGTGCCCAACCGGGTCGTCGTGCGCGTGCCGGCGAACGGCCTGATCAGTTTCTACAACGCCGGCGGCTACGCGCACGTGATCGCCGACGTTGGTGGATGGTTTACCGATTCGACGAGCGCCGCTGGCGGCACGCGGTTGACCGGAATCAATCCGACCCGGATCCTCGACACCCGCGATCCAGGCTTCGGTCCAATGGACGGCGGCGCTGTCTATACCTATCAGTTGCTGGATCAGAATAACCAGCCGATAACGGGGGTCTCCGCATTGGTGCTGAACGTCACTGCTACCAACCCGACGACCGCCAGCTTCCTGACACTGTGGCCGGAAGGGCCGCCTTTGCCTCCGGTATCGGACCTGAACTTTACGCGGGGCGAGACAGTTCCGAACCTGGTGGTGGTAAAGCTCGGGAACAACGCGACCATCGACCTCTACAACGCCCTTGGGCGGACGGACGTCGTTATGGACCTGGTCGGCTACTTCGGAACAAGCGTGCCGGCACCGAGTGGCACGACAATGGCTCCCTTCCGCATCCACGCGCGGCCGCTGGGGCAACGGCCCCTGCGCTGACGCCGGGCTGACCTCTTCGGCTGGTACGGTTAAGGCCTGAGGACTTTCGGGGGGCGGGGCGCCCTGGCGCTGCTTGGAACGCTCCTACTTTTAGTGGCCGGCATGGCGCCCGTGGGCGCATCACCCGCCGCTCCCGTACGCGGGCTTCCCCGGCTCAGCCCGATCGGCCCGGAGGCGTGCCGGAACTTACCGGTCAGCTCATCCCTGGTGACGCCCGCAAGTTGCTTTGTCACCGGTCCGACCTCCGTGCTGGTAGTCGGCACCGCGCCGTCGTCGGCGTCTGACGGGGCTGCAGTGGTCGTGGATGGACAGCAGGTTCGCCGGTCGATGTCGTCCGGTTCCGGTGCACTGCATATCACCGGTGTCGCGAATGGTCATGCGTGCCTCTCGACGCAATCCGGTGGACGTCTCGACCTCGACCTCGCGACCACGCGGATCGCTCCGGCAACGGGCTGTTCGTTCGCCGCACCGGCACACGCTTCGGGGCCGGCACCGACCGCCGCCGAGGAGGTGATCGCGCAGCCGCAGTCCGTCGGAGGTCCACCGGCGCCCGCATCCTCTTATTACGTCTACGCCGCTGACGCCGCCGCCTGCACCGCGATGGCGACGACGTCCTGCCGGCTCTACGTCGACGGCGCCGATGAAACTTCGCCCGCCGGCGGTGCGCTCATGGTCCTGGATTTCGGCGCGCCGTGCTTCGACCCGGTCACCCTTGTCTACGGCAGCCAGTTGTTCAACAGCAGCAGCTGCACCACGGATGACCAGCTGTTGGTGCTGGCCCAGGCTTTCCTGCGAGGCTACGAAAGCACGCACGGTGCCGGCACGCCGCCGGCCATCCTCGCTCTGGGTACGAGCAACAGCACGACGGGCGCCGATCCGAATCCGCTCAACGCCTGGCAGATGCAACTCTCGGGCCAGGCCTGGTTCACCAACCTGGTGCAGCCATTCGCCGCTACATCGGCGAGTCCCGCGCCCGTGGTCACCTGGGCCGGCAGCGACATCGAGGACAGCAGCGACCTCATCAACTGGTACGGGCCGACCGAGAGCACGGCCTGGGTCGACGCGTATGGATCCGCGGCTGCGGCCTCACTGGCGCAACCCAAACGCTGCGCAGGCAATGATCCCTACCGGATGGCGGACTATGGAGACGATGTGGTGAATGCCGGTGGCTGGACTGATGCCGCGATCTACCACGTGGCGTGGGGGGCGCAGGCTTCCTGTGCGGTGCCAGAGATCTATGTGAGCGGCAACGGTGCGGAATGGCAGCGGACCAGCCAGTGGGGAGCCACTAACGCAGGCGGTGGCATCACCTTCACGGGGCCGATGAGCCTGGGAGGTGAGGGTACCTCTCTATCCACGCAGGCAAGCTGGAACACCCTCGCCAGCGCCACAGGCCGGGCGTCGCCCTATGTCACCGATATCGGCTCGCTCAACTCGAGCACGCCCAGCGCACCCACCGGCGTGATCGCGCTCGCCGGCGACCAGGCTGCGACCGTCTGGTGGACCGCGCCGCCTTCCGATGGAGGGAGCCCGGTACAGGATTACACGGTTGCGGCTTTCCAGGGAAACACACCCGGGCCCTCCACAACGGTGCGGGGCTTGCCGCCACCGACGAGCGCCACGGTGGCGGGCCTGACGAACGGCCTCACCTACACCTTCGCCGTCAGTGCGACGAACGCGGCAGGGACCGGCACCGGTACATTCGCCGCCGAGCCTGTTGTACCAGGACCCGGGCGCTACCATCCCGTTACCCCGACCCGGATCCTCGACACGCGCAACGGGACCGGCGGCTTCAATGGGCCGCTCGGCCCGGGAGGCACGATCACCGAACAGATGACGGGAACGGCTCCAATTCCTTCTGTGGGCGTCGCCGCCGTCGTGTTGAATGTCACGGTCACCGGCACGACCGCAGCTAGCTACCTGACGGTGTGGCCGGCCCAGATTCCCCGACCCACGGCTTCGAACCTCAACTGGACGCCGGGAATGACGGTACCGAACCTGGTCGAGGTGCCGGTCGGACCGGGCGGTGGGGTCAGCTTCTTCAATGCCGGCGGCAACGCACACGTCATCGCTGATGTGGAAGGTTACGTCGGCCTGGCCAACGAGTCGCCGGCTGCTGATGGTTTCTACGCGCCGGTTCCCCCTGGCAGGGTGCTCGACACCCGTAACGGCATCGGCCACAGCGGCGCGCTCGGTCCGGGACAGTCCATCTCCTTGCGAGTGGGTCAGGCGGGACAGGAGGCCGTGGCGCTCAATGTGACCGTCGCTGGGGCTACCGCCTCCAGCTATCTCACGGTGTGGCCGCACGGGGCGAGCCCGCCGCTGGTATCAAACCTGAACTTCCTGGCGGGTCAAACGATCGCAAACCGGGTGATGGTGAAAACAGATCCCAACGGGGTGGTGGACATTTTCAATGCGGGCGGATCCGTTCAGGTGATCGCTGACCTCAACGGTGCCTTCACAGATGCAACGCCCGCAGGTTCGGGGGCAAAGTTCCAGGGCATCCAGCCGATCAGGATCCTCGACACCCGCGATGGAACCGGTGAGTTCAATACTCCGATGGGCCAGGGCGTCAGCCGAGCCATCAGCGTCGCCGGTAGCAACGGGATTCCAGGCGCGGCAACTGCCGTGGTGGGCAACCTTACTGCGACCAATACCACCGCGCCGAGCTACATGACGGCCTGGCCTGACGGCCAGAACAAGCCCAATGCCTCAGATCTCAACTGGGTGGCTCACGAGACCGTACCCAACTTGGTGGTGGTCATGCTGGGGAGCAACGGTAAGCTCGACCTCTTCAACGCCGGTGGCTCGACCGACGTTGTCCTCGATGTCGTCGGGTACTACCGATAGAAGGTTTCGGCTTTGACCGAGCCCAATCGTTGCCCACGATGTGGGCAGCGCTATACACTTAGCTCCTAACGCCGCTATAGCAATGTAGCGCTAGCGTGGCCTATTTGGGGTTCGAGTGGATAGGGAAGTTAGGCGGCCGACGGCAATGTGGCGATGGCGTCAGGCTTCGATCTCCTGCCTCGCCCTGATCTCAGGCCCAGTGGCCCTTTTGATAGCTCTGCCGCGGCCGCTACCTGCCAGCGCGGCCAGTGGTGACATCTCCACCGTCGTAGGTGGCATCGGCACGGGTCCGGCGACCTCTGTACCTCAAAATCCCGTCGGGCTCTCCTTGGACGGGAGCGCCCTGCTGGTGGGCGATGGCACCATTGGCGCGGTGCGCTCGATTGACGACACCACCCGAAACGAGGCAGCGCTGGTGGGCAGCGGCTGCGTTGGCCACTCAGGGGACGGCGAGCCCGGCAACCAGGCGACCATCGCCCCGGGAACCCTGGCCGTCGGCCCCGACGGAAGCATTTACATCGCTGAGCCATCTTGGAACGATGTTCGACGAGTGACGCCCTCGGGCACTATCAGTACCTTCGCTGGCAAGCCCAATACCGTCGGCGGCTACAGCGGCGATGGCGGTGCCGCGACCCAGGCCGACTTGCACGAGCCCGATGGCGTCGCGGTCGACTCGGCCGGCCGGGTCTACATCTCGGATCACCAGAACTACGTGGTCCGCATGGTGAACACAGACGGGAAGATCGCTACCGTTGCTGGAACGGGCGTGAGCTACGGCTCGTCTTCGGACGGGGTCCCAGCCACCCAGGCCGCCTTGCCCTATCCCGAGGGCCTGGCGGTCGATGCCGCCGGCAACCTGTATATCGCCGACCGCACCGGGGTGAGAGAAGTCAGTGGAGGGGTCATCAGCACGGTCGCCAATACGGGCGGGTTTCCAACCGGAGTGAGCTGGGCGAACGGCTTCGTGTATTTCACCGACTCGTACACCCAGAAGGCCTACCAGGTGGCGGGCAGCATCACGTCAGAAATCGCGGGTAATGGAACGGCTGGTTTTGGGGGGGACGGCGGCCCCGCGCTGGCGGCCGAGTTGAATCACCCCACGGGTATAGCGGTGGACCCCGCTGGGGACGTCTTCATCGCCGACAGCGCCAATGATCGGCTGCGGGTTGTCACCGGCGGCACCATCACGACCTATGCGGGGACTGGCTCGATGCAGACGCCTGACGGTGGCCAGGCGGCCGGTGCCCAAATCACGCAGGCACAGAAGGTGACGGTGGACGGGCAGGGCGGTTACTTTTTCTCCGAAGAGTTCAAGCATGTCGTGCGGCACGTTGACGCGACCGGACGAATTACGACGGTGGCTGGAAATGGTACCCAAGGCTTTGGCGGAGACGGTGGCCCCGCGACCAGCGCCGAGCTGAACAACCCTGTGGGTCTGGCCGTCGATGCTGGCGGCGACCTCTACATTGCGGACCAGACGAATGGACGCATTCGCCGCGTCCACAACGGAATTATCAACACCTTTGCCGGTGGAGGCCCTGGCGGTAGCAGCAACGGCGACGGCGGCCCCGCCGTTGGGGCGTCCTTCGGCGGTCCGCAGTATCTCGCCTTCGACAGTCAGGGCAACCTGTACATCTCCGACACTGGCGGATCCCGAATCCGGAGGATCGACGCGGGCGGGACGATCTCAACCTACGCCGGTGGCGGTCCGATCGATCCAGGTGATGGTCAATTGGCAACAGGCGCTTGGGTGTCCCGGCCTGCGGGGATCGCCTTCGACAGTGGCGACAACCTCTATGTAGCGGAGCTTGGATACAACAGCGTGGTTCGGCGGGTGGACCGCGGCACGCAGATCATCACAACGGTTGCCGGAAAAAACAAGGTTCCGGGGTACGGGGGGGACGGGGGCCCGGCCACCTCCGCCTTCCTGAGTTACCCGCAGGACGTGCAGGTCGACGCGAATGGCGACCTCCTTATCGCGGACACGGGCAACAACCGGATTCGTGCCGTCGTTAACGGGACGATAACAACCGCCTTCGGCACAGGGGCGGATGGCTGTGCCGGCGACAACGGCCCGGCGTCGAATGCCGAAATCGGTTACCCACAGGGAGACACGCTTGATAGCGCAGGCAACCTCTGGATCAGCCAGCTTAGTCGCATCCGTATGGTCAGCAACGCGGTCGCATCGCTCGGTGGCCCGAGCCCGACGCCGACGCCAGCACCAACACCAACTCCAACGCCGACGCCGACAC
>Ga0207416_1003363_pt1 | contig 15443 bp, 11 predicted proteins | sample PaiPotPPM11metaG_FD_184107 | JGI IMG/M metagenome (GOLD analysis project Ga0207416, IMG submission 184107) | Iron sulfur acid spring bacterial and archeal communities from Banff, Canada, to study Microbial Dark Matter (Phase II) - Paint Pots PPM... ...
GGCGGATCCCGTAGCCGTTGCGCACGATCAGCCCGACGGCCCGGGCGATCGTGGCGTTCGCGCGGAACCCCGGGCCGAACACCCCGCCCTGGTAGTTGATCCCCAGCCGGCCCCGGACCGGGCCGTTGACCACGATGAGCGGGGACGGGCCGCTGGTCGACTGCCAGGCCCCGCGGGCCGACCGCTCCAGGTTCACGGCCTCCCAGGCGGCCAGGACCACCGGGAAGTACTCCGGCTGGCAGCCCGCCATGACCGCGTTCGCCGCGGCCTGCGCCACCGTGATGCTCCGGCCGAGATGCGGTGCGGAGCCGATGATCTCGTCCGGCGCGCGCTCGGTCATTTCCAGGAACGATTCGACCGCGGGCCGGGTCGCCGGCACGACCGGCAGCCCGTCGGTCCATCCGCGCTCGTAGCAGTACTCGATGACGGCCCGGGCCTGCTCGACCGGGCCGCCCGGCGGCCCGGCCGGGCCCGCGGGCGGGCTCGTCACGAGGCCGCGGCCACGGCGCCGCGGGTCAGCATCCGGGCGATGCCGGGAACCGCGGCGGCGGCCCGGTCCCGCACCCCGTCCGGCGTCAGGTTGGCCATCGGGTGCGGCACGGTGAGATACCGGTAGCCCGGCGCGCCGCGCAGGCCCGCCATCGCGTCGGCGCTGGCCGTGAACGCGTCGGTGCAGACCACGACGGCCGGGATGCCGCCCTGCTCCAGGATGATCCCGTCCGCCACCGCGGATGCGCTGCACGATCCGCAGTCGCCGACCCCGACGACGACGACATCGCACCCGCGGCGCAGGTCGTCCAGGATCGGCTCGGGCGCGGTGCTGGTGATGTCCGGCTTCTTCCTGGCCACGACGGCCGCGACGCCCTGCTGCTCGGCCAGCAGCCGGCCGACCTCGTCCAGGAACTCCTCGGCGTTGCGCTTGATGTTGGCCAGCAGTCCCAGCCTCAGGCCGGACAGCGTCCGCGGCCGCTCGGCCAGCGCTGTCGGGCCGGCCGGTGAATCGGTGGCCACGCCGAGCGTGGGGTCAATGATGCTGTCGTACACGGCGGTCTCCTCCGGCACGGTCTCCTCGGCCACTGCACGCGACGTTACGACCGCAGCCCGCCCGGCAGCCAGCCGGCTTCCGCGACGCGGAACCTGAACCCGCCGGGAACGCCGGCGGGCGGCGGTACCGGGCGCGGCGCCGCGGCGCCGGCAGAGCACCGGGGCGGGAAGCCGCTGAACGCTAGCCTGGTGGCGTGGACAAACCGGCCCGCAGCCCCCGCCGGAGGATCTTCCGGGCGCTCGCCGGCCCCGGCTACGGCGTGGCGGTCCGGCTCCTGTGGCAGACCAGCCGCCCGCTCGCGGTCGCGGTCGCGGCCTACGCCCTCGCCGCGTCGGTCCTGCCCAACCTCATGCTGATCGCGGCCGGCCGCGTGGTCGGCGACGTGCCCGCCGCGGCGCGGGCCGGGATGGCCTCGGCGGCCGGGCACCGCCTGCTGGTGGCCCTGGGCGTGGCCGGGGCCGCCTACGCGGCGGCGCTGCTGCTCGGCCCGGTCCAGTCGGCGCTCAGCTCGACGGTGAAGTGGCGGCTGGTCTACCGCACCCAGGGCCGCCTGATGACCGCGGTGTCCGGCCCGGCGGGCATCGGGCATCTCGAGGACCCGAAGGTGCTCGACGACCTGTCGCTGGCCCAGGGCCAGATGGTCAACCCCTGGCCCGCCGACGCCCCGATGACGCTGGCGCTGGTGGTGAGCAACCGGGCCGGCGGGCTGTTCGCCTGCGCCGTGCTGGCCACCTGGCGGTGGTGGCTGGGCCTGGGGGTGCTGGCCGTCTGGGTGGCCATCCGGCGCCCCCAGCTCACCCTGATCCGCCAGCAAGGAGCGCTGTACGCGGGGAAGTCCGAGGAGATGCGGCGGGCCTGGTACCTGCAGCGGCTCGCCGCCCAGGCCGCGGTGGCCAAGGAATCCCGGGTCTTCGGCCTGGGCGGATGGCTGGTCGAGCGGTACCGGGCGCAATGGCTGCAGGCCATGGCCGGGCCCTGGGCCCTGCTGCGGCGCCTCGACCGGAAGGTGCTGCTGCTGTCGGTCCCGGTGCTGGCCGTCTACGCCGCCGCGTGCGGGTACCTCGGCCAGGCCGCGTACCACGGCCAGGTCGGCCTGGGCACCCTGGCCGTCATGCTGCCGATGCTGGCCGCGACCTACACGGTCGGCGATATCTCGTGGGACGACGTGGGCCTGGCCTGGATGGTGCAGGGGCTGCCCGGGATCGGCCGCCTGGAAGCCGAGCTCGCGCCGCCGGACGGGGACCTGTCCGGCGCGTTGCCCGCGGCCGGCCGGCCCGCCCGCGAGATCCGCTTCGAGCAGGTGCGGTTCCGCTACCCGGGCGCGGACCACGACGTCTTCGACCGGCTGGACCTGGTCATCCCCGCGGGCCGGTCCACGGCCCTGGTCGGGATCAACGGCGCGGGCAAGACCACGCTGGTGAAGCTGCTCGCCCGGCTGCACGATCCCGCCGCGGGAAGCATCCGGGTGGACGGGGTAGACCTGGCCCGGCTGGACCCGGCGGGCTGGCAGCGCCAGGTGGCCGTGGTCTTCCAGGACTTCGCGCACTACCCGCTCAGCGCGGCCGAGAACGTCGGCCTCGGGGCGCCCGAGCACCTGGACGATTCCGCCGGGCTGGACGCCACGGCCCGGCGGGCCGGCGTGCTCGACACGATCACGGCCCTCCCGGCCGCCTGGGACACCGTGCTGTCCCGTGCCTATGACGGGGGCGTGGACCTGTCCGGCGGCCAGTGGCAGCGGATCGCGCTGGCCCGCGCGCTGTTCGCGGTGCGCCACGGGGCCACGATCCTGGTCCTCGACGAGCCGACCGCCTGGCTCGACGCGCGCGGGGAAGCCGACTTCTTCGACCGGTTCCTGGAGATCACCGAGGGCACCACCACGCTGATCATCTCGCACCGGTTCTCCACGGTGCGCCGGGCCGACCACATCTGCGTGCTCGACGGCGGGCGGGTGCTGGAGCAGGGTGACCATGAGTCGCTGCTCGCCGCCGGCCAGCGCTACGCCGAGCTGTTCCTGCTCCAGGCCGCCCGGTTCGGGGAGGACGCGCCGTGAGCGGGCCGGGCCGGGCCGGTGCCCGGCGGCGGATCTGGCGATCGATCGTGCGCTGGGGCTGGCGCGCCGCCCCGGGCTGGGTCGCGTACACCGCGGCCGTGCTCGTCGCGGGCGCGATCTGCTCGGTGCTGTACCCGGTGGGCTTCGCGCTGGTCGTCGACGCGGCGCTGCGGCACCGGGCGGGGGAGATGGTCCTCGGCGTGACCGGGATCGTCGTGCTGTTCACGCTGACCTGGGCGCTGGCCATGTTCGCGGGCGTCGCCGGGGCCATACTGTCCGACCGGGTGGCGTTGTACCTGTCGACGCGCGTGGCCGAGCAGATCAACGCGGTCAGCGGCATCGACCACCTCGAGCGGCCCGAGTACCTGACCGAGCTCGACCTGATCCAGCAGAACCTGCGGCTGCTGGCCAACGGGCCGCGCCAGATCCTGCTGGTGCTCCAGATCCTGGTGCGCACGGCCGGCATCGTGGTGATCCTCGCGGTGATCTTCCCGCCTCTGGCTGCGCTGCCGCTGTGCGCGGTCGCCCCCGTCGCGGGCGAGCGGCTGTCGGTCTGGCTGCGGCAGCGCACCGACGAGCGCCTGGCGGCCGACCGCCGGCTCGCCGACGAGCTGTTCTCGCTGGCCACCTCGGCCGGCCCGGCCAAGGAACTGCGGGTGTTCGGCGCCGCGGGCCCGCTGCGCCGCCGGCACGCCGCGCTGGCCCGGCGGGTGACCTCGGGCACGGCGCGGGCCGCGGTGCTCGGCGGCCTGCTCGGCGCCGCGGGCTGGCTCATCTTCGCGGCCGGGTTCGTCACCGGGATCGCGGTCGTCGCGGTGCGCGCCGCGCACGGCAGCGCCACCGTCGGCCAGGTCGTGCTGGCCGTGACGCTGATCCAGCGGGCCCAGCTTCAGGTCGGCCAGGCCGCGGCCGCCATCGGCCAGCTGCTCACCACCGGCCGGACCGCGCGCAGGCTGCTCTGGCTGGAGGACTACGCGGCCGCCGACCGCGCGCGGCCGGGGCCGCCCGAGACCACGCGAGGCCCCGAGGCGCCGGCCGGGCCGGCCGTCGGCCTGGCCGGGCCGGCGGCCCCGGCCGCGCTCAGCCGCGGGATCACCCTGCGCCAAGTCAGCTTCGGCTACCCGCCGGACGGGCCGACCGTGCTCGACCGGGTCGACCTGGAGCTGCCGGCCGGGTCAGCCGTCGCCCTCGTCGGCGAGAACGGCGCGGGCAAGACCACGCTGGTGAAGCTGCTCACCGGCATGTACCAGCCCAGCGGCGGCCAGGTGCTGATCGACCAGGCGCCGCTGGCCGGCCTGGACCTGGCCGCCTGGCGCGAGCGGACCGCCGCCGCCTTCCAGGACTTCGTCCGGTTCGAGCTGCGGGCCGGGCAGACCGTCGGCCTCGGCGACCTGCCGCGGCTGGACGACGAGCCCGCGCTGGACCGGGCGCTGGACCGCGCCGACGCCGGGGCGGTCACCGCCGACCTGCCCGACGGCCTGCAGACCCGCCTGGGCCGGTCGTTCACCGGCGGGCAGGAACTGTCGGGCGGCCAGTGGCAGCGGCTGGCGCTGGCCCGCGGGATGATGCGCGACGAGCCGCTGCTCCTCGTCCTGGACGAGCCCACGGCCAGCCTCGACGCGATCACCGAGGCGGCCCTGTTCGAGCGGTACCTGGCCGCGCGCGCGGCGGCCCGCCGGACCGGCGCGATCACGCTGCTGGTGTCGCACCGGTTCTCCACCGTGCGGATGGCCGACCTGATCGTCGTCCTCGACCAGGGCAAGATCGCGGCCAGCGGCGACCACGCGTCGCTGATCCGGGCCGGCGGCCTGTACGCCGAGCTGTACGAGATGCAGGCCCGTTCCTACCGATGACCTGGTCACGGGGGGTCCGGCTCGCACGCGGGGGCGCGATCCGCTAGCATGACCGGTGTCATGACGCGCCTGCTGCTCCTTCGCGGCCGCGGCGAGGCCCGGTAGTCAACCGGTCGGCCCCTCGTCGCGGGTCGTAGCGCTGCGCCGGCCGATTCCCTCCGGTCAACGGTTCAGGAGCAGCCTTCTCATGACCATCGCCAATGCCCAGCGCCCGTCCGGCATGCCGTGCCATCGTTACCGCCCGTTCCCGCCCGTCGACCTGCCGGACCGGCAGTGGCCGTCCCGGTCGATCACGACCGCGCCCCGCTGGCTGTCGACCGACCTGCGGGACGGAAACCAGGCCCTGATCGACCCGATGAACGCCGCCCGCAAGCGGGCCATGTTCGACCTGCTGGTCCGCATGGGTTACAAGGAGATCGAGGTCGGGTTCCCCGCGGCCAGCCAGACCGACTTCGACTTCATCCGCAGCCTGATCGAGACCCGCGCGGTACCCGACGACGTGCGCATCTCGGTCCTGACCCAGGCCCGCGAGGAGCTGATCGAGCGCACCGTCCAGTCCCTGGCCGGCGCGCGCCAGGCCACCGTGCACCTGTACAACGCCGCGGCGCCGATCTTCCGCCGGGTGGTGTTCGGCTGGGACGGCGACGGGCGCGCGGACTGCCGGGCCGTCGCGGTCGCGGGCACCCGCGCGGTGATAAAGTTCGCCGAGACCTACCTGCCCGGCACCGACTTCGGCTACGAGTACTCGCCGGAGATCTTCATGGACACCGAGCTCGACTTCGCCCTGGAGATCTGCGAGGCCGTGATGGACGTCTGGCAGCCCGAGGCGGGCCGGGAGATCGTTCTGAACCTGCCGTGCACGGTCGAGCGGTCCACGCCAAACGTCTACGCCGACCAGATCGAGTGGATGAGCAGGCACCTGACCCGGCGCGAGCACATCGCGCTGTCGGTGCACACCCACAACGACCGCGGCACCGCGACCGCGGACGCCGAACTGGCGGTGCTGGCCGGGGCGCAGCGCATCGAGGGCTGCCTGTTCGGCAACGGCGAGCGGTCCGGCAACGTGGACCTGGTCACGCTCGGGCTGAACCTGTACAGCCAGGGCATCGACCCGATGATCGACTTCAGCGACATCGACGAGATCCGGCGCACCGCCGAGTACTGCACCCGCATCGACGTCCACGAGCGTCACCCGTACGCGGGCGACCTGGTCTACACCTCGTTCTCCGGCTCGCACCAGGACGCGATCAAAAAGGGCTTTGACGACCTGGAACGGCAGGCGGCGGAGGCGGGCCGGCCGGTCGGCGAACTGCCGTGGGAGATGCCGTACCTGCCGATCGACCCCAAGGACGTCGGCCGGTCCTACGAGGCGGTCATCCGGGTCAACTCGCAGTCGGGCAAGGGCGGCGTGGCCTACATCATGAAGGCCGACCACCATCTCGACCTGCCGCGCCGGCTGCAGATCGAGTTCAGCCACGTCATCCAGCGGCACACCGACGACGAGGGCGGCGAGGTGGACGCGGCGCTGATGTGGAACATCTTCGCCGAGGAGTACCTGGAGCCCGGCTGGTTCGACCTGGTCAGGTTCGGGTCGGCCAGCGCGGCGGGCGTGGAGCGGATCACCGCCACCGTGCGGGCGTTCGGGCAGGAGCACGTCCTGGACGGCACCGGGAACGGCCCGATCGCCGCGTTCTGCGACGCGGTATCCGGCACCGACCTGGGCCAGGGCGCCGGGGCCGTGCGCGTCCTGGACTACTCCGAGCACGCGCTCACCGCCGGGCGCGACGCGGAGGCCGCCGCCTACCTGGAGATCGAGGTGGGGGACCGGGTGCTGTGGGGCGTCGGCATCAGCGAGTCGATCGTGGACGCGTCGCTGCGCGGCGTGATCAGCGCGCTCAACCGCGTGGCCCGCGACCGCGGCCAGATGCCCGCCGGCTAGCGCGGGGCGCGGCGGTAGAACGGCACGGCCGAGGCGGAGATCCACTCGTCGACCAGGTCCGCCGCGCCCTCACCGGGGAACGTGACGTCCACCGGGAACCCGAGATCCTGCGGTTCGACCAGCACGGCCCGCTCGATCACCGCGATCACCCGGTCCCGGGCCCCGCGGTCGGCCGGGTCGTCGAGCGTGACCGAGATGACCAGGCCCTCGCCCGCGAACTCGACCGACAGCCAGGCGGCCGCCGCGTCCCGGACGGCGGGCAGCCCGGCCAGGCCCGAGCCGATGCCGTGCAGCAGCCCGCCGGGCTGCACCGGCAGCGGTCCCACGCTGATCCCGGGGCGCTGATCCGCGTCGCCCGCCGCGGCCAGGTACCGGACAGCCTCGGGGTAGACGGGTACGCTCTCGCCCGCGCCGGGGTTCAGCGCGATGCCCACGCCGGCGGGCAGCAGCCGGGCCAGCGCCGCCGCCGGGACCACGATGTGCGGCTTGACCGGGGACGGGGTGTAGATCACCGCGCCGGGCGTGCGCGGCCGGGGGACCGACGCGCGCAGCCGGGCGGCCGAGGTGAACGCGGGCACGAACGAGGTGCCCTGGTAGGTCAGCGTGGGCAGGTCCACCGCGGAGCCGTCGGTCACCGGCCGCCCGTCGTCGGGCAGGGGCAGCCACAGCCGGGCCCGGCCCAGCTCGTCCAGCAGGTCGCCGAGGCCGGCGCCGTCACCGATCGTCGCCGCGAGCGCACGTTCCACCGCTCCCTGAGCGGACCCGCCCGCCGGGGTGGCACTGTTGTCACCGGCGACGATCGTCATCTTGGTCCGCCCCCCGAAGTCCATCTCACGGATAGTAGGCGTTTGGAGGCGTTGCGTAGTGGCAAACGGCCCAGCTGACGGCGGGCGCTGGATAGAGGTCAGCCCTGAGCGCCTGGAAGGCTGGCTGGCGTCCTTCGCCGAGCGTCACGGCGAGCTGGCCACCGAGCCCGGCCCGGCCGTGTTCACGTTCCGCGCCGCCGACGGCGCGGCGGCCGAATGCCACGTGCCGTTCCCGCCGCTGGCCCTGGCCGACGGCGCGGCTGCCGCCGAGCGGATCCGCGAGCACGCGCTGGCCGACCGCACGGTCGGGGTGTTTCTCGTCCGGCTCGGGGGCTACGCGGCCGGGGTCTTCACCGGCCCGGCCGCGCAACTGGCCGCGTCGAAGGTCGGCTCGCGCCTGGTGCACGGGCGCAGCGCGGCCGGCGGCCAGTCGCAGCAGCGGTTCGCGCGCCGCCGTGAGAAGCAGTCCAGCGAGGCGCTCGGCGCGGCGGCGGACACGGCGGCCGCGGTGTTCGCCCCGTTCGCGGAGCGGCTCGACGCCGTGGTGCTCGGCGGAGACCGCCGCACGATCGCGGGCCTGCGCGACGACCCGCGCCTGCGCCCGTACTTCAAGCTGGCCGTGGAGCGGTTCCTCACCGTCCCGGACCCCCGCCTGGCCGTCCTGCGCACCACCCCGCGCCTGTTCCGCGCGATCCGCATCCGCCTCACCGAGCCCTCCGCCTAGCCACCCCGGCCCCTGGCCCCCGGCGGCCCTTGGCGGTCGACCGCCGCAAAAGGCTTTGCCGGGGGCGGCGCGGGCTCGGGTAGGCTGGCGGCATGCAACCGCTCCTGTCCTGACCGGCTGCCCCGGTACCCGGGGTGATCCAGGCCTTCTGCTGCCCGTTTTGACCGGTTATGGAGCGTTCGTACCGTGATTACCGCCAACGATGTTGAGCTGCGCGCCGGCGCGCGCCTGCTGCTGGAGGCCGGGTCCTTCCAGGTCGCGCCGGGCGACAAGATAGGCCTGGTCGGCCGCAACGGCGCGGGCAAGACCACGCTGGCCCGGGTGCTCGCGGGGGAGTCGCCGCCCGCGGCCGGGGCCGTCCGCAGCAGCGGGTCGGTCGGATACCTGCCGCAGGACACGATGGTCGGCGATCTCGAGGGCCTGGCCATGGACCGGGTGCTGTCCGCCCGCGGCCTCGATGACCTGCTGGGAAGCCTGCGCGAGGCCGAGCTGGGCATGGCCGACACCGACCCGGCCCGGCGCGACGCGGCGGTGCGCCGGTACGGCCAGCTCGAGGAGCGGCTGACCGTGCTCGGCGGGTACGCCGCCGAGGCCGAGGCGGCGTCGCTCGCGTCCAGCCTGGGCCTGCCCCAGCACGTGCTCAAGCAGCAGCTCCGGACCCTGTCCGGCGGCCAGCGCCGGCGCATCGAGCTGGCCCGGATCCTGTTCGGCGGGGCGCAGACGCTGCTGCTCGACGAGCCGACCAACCACCTCGACGCCGACTCCGTGGCCTGGCTGCGTGATCACCTGCGAGCCTTCCGCGGCGGCCTGGTCGTGATCAGCCACGACACCGCGCTGCTGGACGCCGTGGTGAACAAGGTCTTCCACCTGGACGCCGACCGCTGCGCCCTCGACGTCTACAACCTGGGCTGGCAGAGCTACCTGGGCCAGCGGGACACCGACGCCCGGCGCCGGCGGCGCGAGCGCGTCAACGCCGAGCGGCAGGCCGTCGCGCTGCAGTCGCAGGCCGACAAGATGCGCGCCAAGGCGACCAAGGCGAGGGCGGCGCACAATATGCAGCGCCGGGCCGAGCGCCTGCTGGCCGGGGTCAGCGCCGACCGCGCGGCCGAGCGGGTGGCCCGGATCAGGTTCCCGGTGCCGGCACACTGCGGGCGCACCCCGCTGACCGCGCGGGGGCTGGCCAAGTCCTACGGCTCGGCCGAGGTGTTCACCGGGGTTGACGTGGCCGTGGACCGCGGCGCGCGAGTGGTCGTCCTGGGCCTCAACGGCGCGGGCAAGACCACGCTGCTGCGGCTGCTGGCCGGGCTGGAACAGCCGGACTCCGGCGAGGTCGTTCCCGGGCACGGGCTGCGGCTCGGCTACTACGCCCAGGAGCACGAGACGCTGGAAACCGCGCGGACCGTGCTGGAGAACATGCGCTCGGCCGCGCCCGACCTCCCCGAGGCGCAGCAGCGCCGGATCCTCGGCTCGTTCCTGTTCTCCGGGGATGACGTGGCCAAGCCGGCCGGGGTGCTCTCCGGCGGGGAGAAGACCAGGCTCGCGCTCGCGCTGCTGGTGGTCTCGGGTGCGAACGTCCTCCTGCTGGACGAGCCGACGAACAACCTGGACCCGGGCAGCCGGGCGGAGATCCTGTCCGCCCTGCACCGTTTCGAGGGAGCGATCGTGCTCGTCACGCACGACGAGGGCGCCGTCGAAGCGCTCAGCCCGGAGCGGGTCGTGCTGCTCCCCGACGGCGTGGAGGACGCGTGGAGTGAGGACCTGGCCGACCTGGTGGCCCTGGCCTGACGCGGTCGCGCTCGCGCGGGGTGGCGCCAAAAAGAAGAGATCTTTTGCGGGCGTGTGGGTAGCCGATCACGACTTCATGCGTGATCATGGCGAGAGACGGTAACGCAGCGGTCACTTCAGCTAACCGGGAGGTACGCGTGACCGAGACGCTCAAGAAAGGCACCCGCGTGACAGGTGCCGACCGCACGAAGCTGGCGGCTGACCTCAAGAAGAGATACAACGCCGGGGAAAGCATCCGCTCCTTGGCCGGCTCGACCGGCCGCTCCTACGGTTTCGTTCACCGCATTCTCACCGAGACGGGGGTGTCGCTGCGGGGCCGCGGCGGCGCGACCCGCGGTAAGGCCAAGCGCTGAGCCGCGGTATCTCGCCATCCATTCCTGAGACAGCGGCGGCCGGTCCCCCTCCCGGCCCGCCGCGAGGTTCCCCGCGCCCGGCGTCGGCCATTGCCCCCGGAAGCACGGCGTGACCACGACCGCCGAGCTTGAGGCCAGCGGGCTGCGCTTCGACCTCACCGACGCGATGGCGACGGTCACGCTCAGCAGGCCAGAGCGCCGCAACGCCATGACCCCCGCGGTGTGGCGCGGTCTCGCCGCGATCGGCGCCGACCTGCCGCCCGCGGTCCGCGTGGTCGTGATCCGGGGCGCCGGACCTTCGTTCTGCTCCGGTATTGACCTGCGCATGTTCTCGGCCGACGGGGTCCCCGGCGAGCAGCCCGTGTCGCCCGCCGCGGATGATCTCGAGGCGCGGATCGCCGCCTGGCAGCAGGGATTTCTCTGGCTCCGCGACCCGCGCATCGTGTCGATCGCCGCCGTGCAGGGCCACGCGATCGGCGCGGGGTTTCAGCTCGCGCTCGCCTGCGACCTGCGCATCCTCACCGACGACGCGAAGCTGTGCATGAAGGAGCCGGCCCTCGGGCTGGTGCCCGACCTGACCGGGACCAAGCCGCTGGTCGACCTGGTCGGGCTGTCGCGGGCCATCGAGATCTGCCTCACCGCCCGCGTCGTATCGGCGCAGGAAGCCCGGGAGCTGCGGCTGGCCGAGCTGGTCGTGCCCGCCGCCGACCTGGACGGCGCGCTGGCCGACCTGACCGCCGCGCTGCTGGCCACCGACCCGGCAGCGGCCCGGGCCACCAAGCAACTCCTGGCCCAGGCGGCGGCGAACACGCTGGAGCAGCAGGCGGCGGCCGAGCGGCAGGCCCAGGCCGCGCGGCTGCGGGCGCTGCGCCCCGCCCCGTGACGAACGGCGCGGGTTCGCCCTGAGCTAACCCGGGAAGAACGGCGGGCACCGGAGGGTTGCCCGGTCCATGTACGCGAGTCAATGGCAGGCGATGCGCGGGTTCTCGCGCGACCCGTCGGTGACCAAGCAGCGACTCAAGCGCGGGACCGTCCGCCGGATCGCGGGTTACGCCCGGCCCTACCGCTGGGATCTGGCTATCTTCTTGCTGGCCGCCGCGCTGGACGCGGTGGTCACCGTGTCGTACCCGGTGCTGCTCGGCGTGATCATCGACAAAGGCATCCTGCCCAAGCGCACCGGCGTGGTGCTCGGGCTCGCCGGGCTGGTGGTCGGGCTGGCCGTGTTCGACGCGTTGCTGAGCGTGGTTCAGCGCTACTTCACCGCGCGCGTCGGCGAGGGCCTGATCTACGACCTGCGCACCGAGGTGTTCGGCCACGTGCAGCGGCAGCCGATCGCGTTCTTCACCCGGGCGCAGACCGGGTCGCTGGTCAGCCGGCTGAACAGCGACGTGATCGGCGCGCAGCAGGCGCTCACCTCCACGCTGTCCTCGGTGGTATCCAGCGTGCTCCAGCTGGCCCTGGTGCTGGCGGCGATGTTCTACTACTCCTGGCTGGTCACGGTCATCGCGCTGCTGCTGCTCCCGGTGTTCCTGATCCCGGCCCGGCTGGTCGGGCGCCGCCTGCAGCGGCTCACCCGGGAGTCGATGCAGCTCGACGCCGCGATGGGCTCGACGATGACGGAACGCTTCAACGTCGCCGGGGCGATGCTGGTCAAGCTGTTCGGCAAGCCGGCGGAGGAGAGCGAGGTGTTCGCCGGCCGCGCGGCCCGGGTCCGGGACATCGGCGTGGTGCAGGCCATGTACGGCAGCGCACTGTTCATCGCGCTGACCCTGCTCGCGTCGATGGCCACCGCCGTGGTCTACGGGGTGGGCGGCAAGCTGGTCATCGACGGGGCGTTCCAGGTCGGCGCCCTGGTCGCGCTGGCCGGGCTGCTCAGCCGGCTGTACGGGCCGATCACGTCGCTGTCGAACGTCCAGGTCAACGTCATGACCGCGCTGGTCAGCTTTGACCGGGTGTTCGAGGTCCTCGACCTCAGGCCGCTGATCGAGGACGAGCCCGGCGCGGTCCCGCTCGTCGTCGCCTCGGACAACGGGTCCGGGCCCGCCGCCGATATCGCGTTCGAGCATGTGTCGTTCCGGTACCCGGCCGCGTCGGAGGTCTCGCTGGCCTCGCTGGAGTCGATCGCGCTGCCGTCACCCGAGCGCACCGACGCCAGCCAGGGCGTCCTGCACGACGTCAGCTTCACCGCACCGGCGCAAAAGCTCACCGCGCTGGTCGGGCCCTCAGGCGCGGGCAAGACCACGATCACCCACCTGGTCTCCCGGCTGTATGACCCCGACGAGGGCACGGTGCGGATCGGCGGCACCGACATCCGCCAGGTGACGCAGGAGTCGCTGCACGACGCGGTCGGCGTCGTCACCCAGGACGCGCACCTGTTCCACGACACGATCCGGGCCAACCTCGCCTACGCCCGCCCCGGCGCTACCGAGGCGGAGCTGACCGACGCCTGCCAGGCGGCGCAGATCTGGGACCTGATCTCGGTGCTGCCGGACGGGCTCGACACCATCGTCGGGGACCGTGGCTACCGGCTGTCCGGCGGGGAGAAGCAGCGGGTCGCGCTGGCCCGGCTGCTGCTCAAGGCGCCCGCGGTCGTGGTGCTGGACGAGGCCACCGCGCACCTCGACTCTGAATCGGAGGCGGCCGTCCAGGCGGCGCTCAAGACCGCGCTGACCGGGCGCACCTCGCTGGTCATCGCCCACCGGCTGTCGACCATCCGCGAAGCGGACCAGATCCTGGTCATCGACGAGGGCCGGGTCCGCGAGCACGGCACCCACGACGACCTGCTCGCCGCCGGCGGCCTGTACGCCGACCTCTACCGCACCCAGTTCGCCCACCAGGAGCCCGCCGCCGCGGCCTGACTCTTTCAGGGGCTCATGCGGCCGCCCGGCCAGACGGCGGGCGGTCAGGAAGCGGATCCGGGCTTGCGGGCGACGAAGATCCATTCGAAGCCGGGCCGGTCGGGGGCGTCGTGCACATCGACCAGGGTGTACCCCGCGGAACTCAGCGAATCCTCGATCTCCGCCCGCGCCCAGAAGCGCCGGGTCGAGTCCGAGGTCACCGTCGCCCCGTCGGCCGTGAAGACATAAGTCCGGCGGTAGCTCACCAGGTCGCCCTGCACCCCGGTCAGCTCCCACCAGGTCTCGACGCTGCCGCCGCCGGGGACGTCCAGCCGCTGATAGGTGGTGTCGCGGTTCCACTGCTGCCACGGCCTCTGCCGCGTATCCCTGATCTCGAAGACCAGATGACCGCCGGGGCGGAGCGCATCGTGGATGCCGCGCAGCGTTGCCGACCACTCCTGGTCGGTCAGGATCACGTGGGCGACGTTGGCGGTCATCGTCGCCAGATCAGCGTGGAGTTCCGGCAGGCTCGTCGCGTCGCCATGCAACCAGCGAACCCGCTGCGCGCCGGGCTTGGCCCGAGCTACGTCCAGCGATGCCGCCGCCGGGTCCACCCCGACAACCTCCATGCCGCGATCGGCCGCCAGGCAGGCGAAGGTGCCTGTGCCGCAGCCGACATCCAGCACGCTGCGGGCGCCCAGCTCGGCCGCGATCGCCAGGTAGTGATCGAGATCGTTGCGCTCCGGTTCCACGAGGTCGTAGATCTCGGCCAGTCGCGGCAGGGCAAAAAGGTCGTCCGGCACAAAGGTATTGACGCACACCGCAGGCGCGGCGGGGCTTGCGGGGCCGGGTGGCTGTTGCTGGGCCGGCGGTGGCCCGAATACGCTGAAGGGGAAAGGCGGCGGAACGCCGGGAGCAGGCGGCGTTGCTGCGGGTCTGGTTCGCCGGCCGGCGAGGTTGCCGCGCGGGTCCGCTGCGGGGCGCTGAGGCGAACCAACGCCAGCCAGGGAGGTTGCCGAAGTGCACCCCGGCCCCCCTCCGCTGCACATGATGCGCGGCTTCGCCACCGACCCGACGATCACCCAGCAGAAGCTGAGGCGCGGCACGGTACGCCGGATCGCGACGTACGCGCGGCCCTACCGCTGGGACCTGACGATCTTCCTGGCCGCGGCCGCGCTGGACGCGGTGATCACGGTGACCAACCCGGTGCTGCTCGGGGTGGTCATCGACAAGGGCGTCCTGCCGAGGCGGGTCGACGTGGTGCTGACGGTGGCCGGCGTCGTGGCCGGCCTGGCCCTGCTCGACGCGCTGTTAAACCTGGCCCAGCGCTTCTACACCGCACGCGTCGGGCAGGGGCTGATCTACGACCTGCGCACGCAGGTGTTCGGGCACGTGCAGCGGCAGCCGCTGGCGTTCTTCACCCGGGCGCAGACCGGGTCGCTGGTCAGCCGGCTGAACAGCGACGTGATCGGTGCCCAGCAGGCGCTCACCTCGACCCTGGTCTCCACGGTGTCCAGCACGCTGCAGCTCATCCTGGTGCTGGTCACGATGCTCTATTTCTCCTGGCTGGTCACGGTCATCGCGCTGGTGCTGATCCCCATGTTCGTCATCCCGGCCCGGCTGGTCGGGCGCCGCCTGCAGCGGCTCACCCGGGAGTCGATGCAGCTCGACGCCGCGCTGGGGTCGACGATGACCGAGCGTTTCAACGTCGCGGGCGCGATGCTGGTCAAGCTGTTCGGCCGGCCGGGGGAGGAGTCCGGCCTCTACTCCGGGCGCGCGGCCAAGGTCCGGGACATCGGCGTCGTGCAGGCCATGTACGGCAGCTCGCTGTTCGTCGCGCTGACCCTGCTGGCCGCGATGTCGACCGCGGTGGTCTACGGGGTCGGCGGCACCCTCGTGGTCCGGGGCGAGTTCCAGGTCGGCACGCTCGTCTCGCTCGCCCTGCTGCTGACCCGGCTGTACGGGCCGATCACGTCGCTGTCGAACGTCCAGGTCAACGTCATGACCGCGCTGGTCAGCTTTGACCGGGTGTTCGAGGTCCTCGACCTCAG
>Ga0207416_1003365_pt1 | contig 15435 bp, 15 predicted proteins | sample PaiPotPPM11metaG_FD_184107 | JGI IMG/M metagenome (GOLD analysis project Ga0207416, IMG submission 184107) | Iron sulfur acid spring bacterial and archeal communities from Banff, Canada, to study Microbial Dark Matter (Phase II) - Paint Pots PPM... ...
CCCCTCGATGGCCACACGGTGCACTGCGCCACCCTTGGTTGCCCCATCCTGGCAACCGGCACCCTCCACCAACCGCTCTGGCAGCTCCGCGCCTCCCACTTGAATCGTCAATGAATAATTCGGGCTAGCACGTGTTCACCGAGTCTGAATGGGGTCGCAGAGCCAATGTGGCGGTTTCGTCATCGACGACGACGTAGCTCGGTTCGTCCCGGCCGCGCCGCCACCAACCACCGACACATCCGGCTCAGAGCTACTGTTGTTATGACCATCTGAAGAATGAACCATGACCTGCTCCATTCCGGACAGCCGGCACCACCGCGAAAGCCTCCATCAAGCTTCGCCCAGGTCTCCCTTGTCCATGGCTCACTTCTATCACCTCTGCCCCTTGAATCGAAAGACCCTGGAGTTGCTGAGGGCGAGACGCAGCGCGACAATAGGCCCAATCCACCGACAAGTAGACTGAAACGGTCGGGGTGGGAGGGCCGGTGAGTGATGAGCGGTCTGCTCCTGCGGGTGGCGCTGGACGGGGCCGGCGTCGCACTGAGTCCGCTACCCGTTGCTGCGGCCATCGCACTCCTCGGCACGCGCGCGCCGCTGGCCAGCTCCTTCGGGTTTGTCCTGGGGTGGCTCAGTCACCTGACGGTGCTCAGCACCATCGTCCTCCTGGTCCTCAACGGGCCCCAGGTGGGAAGCAGCAAGCCTTTCGACCGGGCCGTGTCCGTCATTCTGCTCGGGCTGGGCGTTTTACTGCTGGCTCTGGCCCTACGATCCTGGCTGAAGCGCGCCGCCTGGGAGGACGAGCTCGCCCCCTGGATGCAGCGGCTCGCGCGGATCACGCCCCGTCTGGCCTTCATCGCCGGCTTCCTGGGCGTGTCACTCAATCCCAAGAACCTCGCCCTGGCTCTCTCCGGGATGCATTCCATCAACGCAGCCCAGCTCGGGGCACAGGAGAGCATCGTAGCCCTCATCGCATTCATCCTCATTGGGACGGTGAGCGTGGCGGCGCCGGTCGCTGTGTATGTCACCCTGCCGGCGCGATCGGAGGGGATACTGGAGGGCTGTCAGGCGTGGCTCTCGGATCACGCTCGCGCGAGCGTCCTCTGGGTCCTGGTGGCCGTCGGTACGGTCCTGACCGTCAGCGCGGCCCTAGCGTCGCGGAGCTGAGATCATCCGTCTCTTGGCCGGCCGCCCTGGAGAGCCGCGTGCACCCGCTCGACATCCTTCCTGGCCCCCAGCTCCTCAAAGACGACCAGCGCCTCCCTTAGCGTCTGATCGGCCGGCACGCGGTCACCTCGTTGCCGCTGGAGCAGACCATACGCTTGCAACAGCTGCGCCTCGCCGTAGGGGAAGGGCATGGCGCGAGCGCGCCTGAGCCCGTCTTGATAGGCGGCATCGGCAGAATCGTACCTCTCCTGCCGTGCGTGGATCATCCCCTGGACCCGGAGGGCCGAGATGCCATGGAACCAGGTCTCCGTCCGCGCCGCCTGCGCCACGGCACGCTGCGCCAGCACCTCCGCCCGTGCCACCTCTCCCACCTCCAGATAGGCCCACGCAAGCGTCGAGAGCAGCAATACCGCGTAGCTCCACGCCAGGTCGGCGTCGGCCAGCGGCTCGAGACGGGTCACCGCCGCGTGGGGGTTGCCCTCGCGCAGATCGAGCTCGGCCAGAAGGGCGAGCGCCTGCCGCTCGCTGGGCACCGCATGCACGGCGTGGGAGAGCTGAACGAAGGTCTCGAGCGAGCGTCGGGCGTCCTCCCACTCGCCCTCCCAGATAAGGGGCGGGGCGCAAAAGGCAACCATGCGCACCGCCGGGGCGGATGGCCCGGCAGCAGTAAAGAGCTCGTCCGCCTGGCGAAGGTACGAGCGCCCGTGCTCCCAGTCCCCCTGCGCGTGTATGGCAACGCCGAGGATCACCATGTGACAGGCGATGATGACCGGGTCGTTGAGGGACTGTGCCACGGAGAGCATCTGCTCGCTCAGCGCCCGGCTGCGCTGCAACCAGCCCCTGGCGAGATAGGCGGAGTTCAGCGCAATGGCCGTCTCGGCCATCCGCTCCGGCTCCCCGGCTGCCAGCCCCTTCGGGAGCGCCTCCTCCAGGATCGGCACCCCCTCGGAGAGCCGGCCAAGGAAGATCAGGGCGACCCCTTGCGTGGCCTCCCCGATGGCTGCCATCCGCGCATTCCCGGTGGCGCGACCCACCCGCGACATCGCTCGACCGGCGGTGAGCAGCTGCTTGTAGGCGCCCTTGGCGAAGAGCAAGCGGAAGAGCCCCTGCCGCAGCGCCAGGGCTGCCCCCGAACCAGCGCGGGGCGAGGCGCTGTCCTCAACCAGCGCCGCCACCTGATCGATCGTGTCATGACCACTGCCGCGCCGGAAGTTCACGTCCGCGATTCGGCCGGTGACCCGGAGTGCACCCTCCTCGTCGCCTTCCGCCCGATACACCGCACCCGCGCGCGCAAGCACGTCGAGCGCCTCGTCATAGTGGGCTGCCATAAAGAGCGCAGAGCCGAGCCGCTCCCGGATGGGGGCTGCCTCCAAAGGACGATCGAGACGGTCGAGTCGTGCAATCGCGTCCCGGAAAAAATCCGAGGCTGTGGCATGGGCGAAGCGCTGCTGCGCATCATCGCCCGCCCGCTCCAGGTAGTGGAGCGCCTTGGCGCTGTCGTCGCTCCGAGTGAAGTGGTAGGCCAGGGTCTCCACCGTCGTGTGCTCCGTCTCTTCGAGCGCTTCGCCGACGCGCCGATGCACGAGCTGCCGCCGGCCGGCCGAGAGATCGGCCTCGACCGTCTCACGGATCACGTCGTGCGTAAAGCGATAGCCGCTCTCTCCGTCCTCTTCCAGGAGCCGGACGGCGGCCGCCTCTTCCAGACCGGTCAGCACCTCCTCCTCAGGGAAGGCGGCGACCCGCGTCAGCAAGGAGCGCGGCACGACGCGACCGATCACGGCTGCCATGCCCAGCAGCTCCTGAACCGGTCCCGACAGGGCCACCACCCGCTGGCGGATCACCTGGGTCACCGACCACGGGAGCTGGAGAGATCGTGATGCCGGGCCATCACGCAGGCGCAGCTCCTCGACGTAGCTGGCCAGGAAGAAGGGAACGCCGCCGGCACGCCGCACGATCGCGGGAAAGAGGGCACGGCGCGTCTCGTCGCCATCCGGGACCAGGTCTGTCAGGAGCTGCTGGGCCTCCTCATCGGACAGCGGACCGAGGGAGACGACCCGGACCAGAGAGGAACGGGCCAGATCCGCCACAAAGCCGCCCAGCGGACCATCGGCCGCCGCTTCGCTATCGCGGTAGGCGCCGATGAGCCGGATGGGGGGAGACTCGGAGGGAGTGATGAGCGTCGCGAGCAGATCCAGGGCGTCTGCACCTGCCCACTGCAGGTCGTCGAGGACGAGCAGCGTGCCCGCCGTGTCGGCCACGCCGCGAAGGTAGCTCGCCACGGCCGCAAAGAGGAGGCGCCGCTGCTGCTCGCGATGGAACCCCGTCTCTGTCGGTGCATCGAGATCGATGCCTGAATCGGGTTGGCCGCGGGTAGCCATGGTCAGCTCCGGCAGGAGCAGCCGGAGCCAGCGAGAGTCGGTGAGAGCCGTCGTCCGTTCCCGCTCGGGCAGCTCCAGGAGGGACCGGGCCAGCGCGTCGGTCAGCGGCGTGTAGGGATCCTGCGCCCGCGATTGGCATCCGCTCTGCACAACCCGCCATCCGCTCTGAGCACCCTGCGCCGCTGCCTCATCCAGAAGCCGTGTCTTGCCGATCCCGGGCTCCCCCGCGAGGAGGAGGACCGGCGGCTCGCGTCCGGCCAGATGGCGGCCGACCTGGATCAGCTCAAGGCCGCGGCCAACCAGCGGAGCAAGCCCCGGTTCCATTTCTAGGGTGCCATGGTAGGAGCGTGCCGCCTGGAGCTCGTCGCGTTGCGTGGTCCCCAAGCCCAGGACCCCGGCCAGCCGCTCGATGGCGACCAGCGGGGGCTGCCGTTGATCACGTTCCAGCTTGCCGATGTAGTTGGCACTGTACCCGCTCCGGTCCGCCAGCTCTTCCTGGGTGAGCCGAGCCAACCGGCGGTACCGGCGAAGGAGCTGCCCAGAGGTGGGCGCCGCCCCTGTCATGCGTTTCCGGTTCGCCACGGCTGAGGTGTCAGAGGAATCGGTTCGTCCTTCCGTCGTACTGCTCATGCGCGGAGCATCTCCCGGCCGAGCGCCCCCGCGGCGTCCCTATCTTACCCCGGAATCTCTCGTCAATCAGGGGGTACTGTATCACTTTAAAGCGAGAGATGTCAATACAAGTATGGCCCGATTCTACCGGCCGACTTCTGATTTTGTCCAGGTCGTTTGTCCAGGTTTGTCCCTGGCGGAGCAGCGGGGAAGGGCGTAGCGTGGCCGGCAGAGGAACCAGCAGGCCGAAGGTCACGATCGGCATTCGGCAGGAAAGGACGCGACCATGGCCCTCTTCGTAGCCCAGCACCGACACTCCCCGGAGTCCTGTCCCGCCTCCTCCCACGCGGGCGCTCTCCTCCTGGCTCATGTCTCGGCGGCCACCGCCGCCCGGTATGGGGTCGCCATCCAGGCAGAGGCCGTGATTGACGGGGAGCATGGCCTCCTCCTGATCGTGGAAGCAGCCGAGCGGGAGCAGGTGGAGGCGTTCATGAGCTTCTTCGCCCGCCTGGGCCAGGTCCAGGTGCGCTCTGCCTCCTCCTCTGACGAGGCGGTGGCGCGCGGAGGCTGCTCCGCCACGGTCCATATCCCAGGAGCTGACTAAATGCATCAACGGACGAGCCGGCATCACGAGCCAGGCGAGCACGATACCCATGAACGGAAAGGTAGTAGACGCATGAAGCAGTACTCAGTGACAGGTCACATGAACCGAGACCGAGTGGATGAAAGGAGAGTGAAGACGTGCGACGATTATTTCTAGCAATCTGCCTGATGGGCCTGGGACTGGCTCCGGGACTGATGATGGGCGGAACCGCCCAGGCCGCGGGGGTGACCTTTACGGTCAACGGGCTTACCGGCAGTGACCCCGGTCCCGGGACCTGCCAGAGCACCCCCTTCAAGACCATCGGGGCAGCAGTGGCCTGTGTGAACAATGACGCCACCACACCGACCAACCCGGACACCATCCAGGTGGCGGCAGGGACCTATGACGAACATGGACTGGTGGTCCAGGCGGACGTGTCGATCCAGAGCAAGTCCGGCAACACGACCATCGACGGCCAGTCTCTCGGGACCGTGCTCACCATCAACTCCCCCTACATCGTCGCCCTCAGTGGGCTGACTATCACCGGGGGGCTCGCCTGTAGCGGGCTCCTCTGTAGCGGCAACGGCGGGGGAATCGACAACAACGGAACCCTCAACATCACGAGCAGCACGATCAGCGGCAATAACGGCTGCACCGCGAGCGGGATTCCCACTGCTCGCATATACTGCACCGCCAATGGCGGAGGGATCTACAACAACAACGGAGCCCTCACTGTCACGAGAACCACGATCAGCGGCAATCAAGGCTGTAGTTATGCCACGAGTGCTTACAACGAAGCCTGCAACGGCTACGGTGCCGGGATCTATAACAACAACGGAGCCCTCACCCTCAGCGGGAGCACGATCAGCGGCAATTCCGCCTGTAGTTTCACGCAGACTACTTACGGCAACTTCTGCTACGGCTACGGTTCTGGAATTTACAACAGCAGTGGCGCCCTCACCATCAACAAGTCCACCATCTCCGGCAACGCCTGCAACGCAAGCTTCTGCTTCGGGCGGGGCGGCGGAATGGACAGCAGCGGAGGCACCGTCCTACTCACCAATAGCACATTCAAGGGCAACGTCGCCGCGGCAAACGGCGTCGGTGGTGGCGGAGGAATCGACATCGAAGGCGGCACCCTGAGCATCGGCAACACTAACGTGAACGGCAACACTGGCTGCGACTGCCAGGCTGGTTTCGACGGCGGGATTCTCAACACCGGCGGCATAACCATGACCAACAGCTCGGTCAGCGGCAACGCGAATGGGGCGATCGAAAGCAACGGAAGCTTCAGCATCTCCAACAGCACTATCATCAGTAATGCCGGTGGGGGCATCGAAAACGGTGGCACCCTCGACATCAAGAGCTCCACGATCAGCGGCAACGACGGTTCCTCCTTTGGAGGGATCTATAACTACGGCGCCCTCAGCATCAGCGGCTCCGCGATCAACGCCAATCGGGGCTGCCATGGTGACTACTGCGGTAGCGAAGGTGGGGGAATAGGGAACTCTGGCACAGCCAACGTCAACGGCAGCACGATCAACGGCAACACAGGCTGTTCCGGGACCGGCTGTTTCGAACAGGGCGGTGGGATCGCGAACTACCAGGGCGGCACCTTCATTATTTCAGGCAGCACCATCGCCGGCAATACCGGTTGTACCGGGATTTCCTGCATGGCTCAGGGCGGAGGGATCTACAACAATGACACTCTCACCATGACCAACACCACCGTGGGAGGGAAATCCACCTTAACCGGGAATGTCGCCCGCAGCGGCAGTGGGTGTTCTGGTCAGGGCGGCGGCATCTTCCTCGACTACGGAAGCTCGACCGTGAAGCTGACTGGCGACGCGATTCGCTTCAATTCGGCGTACATGGGCGGGGGGAACACTGGTGACGGCGGCGGGATCTACAACAACTTCGGCCGCGTCCCCACCCTTCAGAACGACATCATCACGAACAACACACCGGACAACTGCGCGCCGTCTGGCAGTGTCGCAGGCTGCACGGGCTAGCACGGCGGCGTAACGAGATGGAGTTCGAGCCGCTGGCATCATTGGGTGCCGGCGGCTCTTTCTGTCTAGAAGCTCCTGCCGCCATGAGCCCTGATCGTCCCGAGCCCGATCCTGGTCGGTCCCGTACCAGGTACCACGCAGCTCATAGGCCTGCTGCTACCCATCCAAACTATCCTGTGCCCGGGGACGATGGTCCAGGTTCGGGTTCTCGCCGGGTTGAAGGGATTTTTGCTCCCTGACGGCGTGCCGTGTGATACGCCGCTTGGGTCTTTGCAAACTAACGTCCGACGTTTGGCACATGGTCAAGATCGCACTCCGGATCCGGGATATCAAGATTGATGGTCGGTGGTATGAAGCCATCAACCAGAGCCTGCACACTGAGCACCGCCTCCAGCCCTCCCGCCGCGCCCACCAGCCGGACGCGCTGGTCGAAACCGACGTCACGACGCTGCGCGAGCTGGACTGCCGGGGCCGTTCCCTGGACGACGCCCTGAGCACCGGGGACCTGGTGCTCGAAGGCGATCACCAGATTGCCGCCCGCTTCCTCACCTGCTTCCGGCGCCCCGCCTAACAACCCACTCCGTCATCGTCAAGACCATCAGGTGCATGACTACCAGCGCGGTCATGCGAACACGGTCAACTGTACTGGCCCTCCCTTCTCATTGGTCCCTCCTTCGGCTCTCCCGCCGCTCTGCCTGACCACGTGTCTCTGCCACAGTCTGCTCCTGATCCACCTCCATCTCCTCCAGGACGAGAATGGTGACCGGACGTGCCAGGAACTCAAGCGCTCTGTCCAGCCAGAGCAGGCCCAGGGAGCGGACCATCGCATCGTGGTCGGCACGGTCGTCCCACTCCGACTGGAAGACATAGCGCTCGGGCTGCATCACGTCGCGAAACCATCGCGCCGCACGGAAACCCGGCTGCAGCTCTTGCTGCCGCTGCGTCTGTCGCCAGATCTGCTGCCATTGGTCTTCGTGTTCCGAAGCGATCTCAACGATTGCCAGTATCACAGCCATGTCGTGTCTCCTTAACTCCTTGCATGATCGACAGATTCATGCCACGGACTACGTCGCGGTACTCGGTAGAACGGGGACGGAACGGGCAGTTGTACAGGCGTATCTCGTCGTCGGCACCACCGTAGGGTTCGACCTTCAGACTACCAAACAGCCACCCATCGCCGCCGTAGCAGCTGGATAGGCACAGCGACTCGATCTGGCCGGTGAGAACCGAAGATGCAGCCGGTCTACCTCGATTCTGCCCTGTGTTACTGTGCAGCTCGGGGAGGGTTCGCAACCGCAACCCCGGAGGCCTGGAGCCGTTCAAACACGAGGCGGACCGCCATGGATCCTTCGCCGATCGCCGTGGCAACGCGCTTGATGGACCCGCTGCGCACATCCCCGACACAGAAGATCCCCGCCCGGCTGGTTTCGAGGAACAGAGGCGCCGGTCCGCTGGGGTCGCGCTGCCAAAGCGGGATGTCTGGGCCGGTGAGGAGGAATCCGTCGGCATCTGCAGCGAGTTGACCGTCGAGCCACTGCGTGCAGGGTTTGGCGCCAATGAAGACGAACAGCCCGCAAACCGAAAGGCTCGACCTGTGGTGAGTCACGCTCTCGACCAGCTCCACGCCCTCGAGCTTGCCCTGCCCCAGGAGTGCCCTGACCTGAGTGTGGGGCCGTACGTCGATGCGGGGACTTCGTTCGATCTGATCGACCAGGTACCGCGACATGGACGTCTCCAGCGACGCGCCTCGGATGATGAGGTGAACCTCACGGCAGGTGCGGCTCAGGAACAACGCAGCCTGGCCCGCGGAGTTCCCGCCGCCGACGATCGCAACCGGACCAGCTCGCTGAGGGCGAGCTCCTGGGCCATGACCACCCGCACCTGGGCGACCGGAACGCGCAGCACCCGTCCCGGCGGTTGTCGCTACGGCGGATAGATAGACCCGCTGGCCGGTCAGGAGGCTGATCTCACCTATGAATTGACGCGGCCCGTACGTGGCAATGACGCTTTCCGCCGGCCGGCCACGGTTCTCGATGATCTCGATCTCACCGCCGAGCACCACGATCAGGTCGTAGGTCTCATCTCCCTCGACGATCCTGGACTCTGGTCGGGTATCCCGTCGAGGAGGGCAAGCCGGACGAGGCCGTGAGCCACGGGCCGATCCCGGTCGTCACTGATGGTGACGGCCCACAGGTGCAGCTGCCGGCCGCGATTGATCGCCGTGGCACGTCCTCGCAGCTCGCCGTCGCGCACCTGACGGAGAAAGCTTGTATGGTTCTCGATACCCGATGCCAGCTTGCCGGCCGGGATGGCAGAGAGCTGAGCCCCGAGGGTGGCCAGCGTTTCGATGAGCGCGCAGTACACACCGCCATGCACCGCGCCCCACGGATGCAGATGCCGCTCGGGATCGACCGTCAGGCTGGCCGTCACTTCGTCGGACGCGAGCCGGTCGATGCGCAGGCCGAGGAGCTCGGTGAAGGGGGACGGCAGCTCGCGCAGCTGCGCCACCCAATCAGGCGAAGTCACTGGAGCGCTCCAGCCCGGCGGTGGCCGTGATCGCATCCCTCCTTGATGCCGGTCGGATCGATGGATCTCGTGGTTGGGAGTCGCTCATTCATAAGAACAGCGTACCTCAGTCGCGCGGCGAGGATGCAGATCACGACTCAGCCATCTGCAGACAGGCCACCCCCCGCATATCGAGCCAGTAGCGCCCACCGCCATGCACGATCTTGATCAGCACGCTCTCGCAGTGCACCCAGCGCATCACCATGCCCGGGGCATCCGCGTAAGCCAGCTCCAATCCGGCCGGTTCCAAGCCCGGCTCGTCCTCGTCGCGCAGGGTCAAGCCGCGCACCCACTTGGCGTTCTTCCAGAAGGAGAGATGGGGAACGAGCAATCGTGCCGGGCCACCGTGTTGCGGTTCCAGTGGCTGTGGCCAGTCACCCGCTCACAAGGCCTGACTCAGGCAGACAGCCGGCCATCCAACGCCGCCGCCGCAGCCCGCCGAGCCGAGCGACGGGCCGTGATGAAGAGTGGCCGGCGAGAGGATACGCGATCGGACGACCAGAACCCGGGCGGGGCCATCGTCAACACGGCGAGCCCGACCAGCACCGCGTCGTAGTTGACGCGCCAGCCCACAAAGTCACGCCATGCCTGATCCCGATCGGCCTTGAGAGGCAGGCCAAGCGCCGCCAGCTCGTCGCACACGCTGTCGTATTCCTGACGCGAGACGCTGATGGGATCGGTCGGCGCAGGGTCGCCATTGAAGGGGATACCAAACGGGTCAGAGATGCGCCGTAAGCACAGATACCCGGCGCGGATACAGAGCTCGGCCCGTGGGTCACGGGGCCGATCGAGCGTGGATGCAACCAGGCTCGCCGTATCGAGTACCGCCCCCGCGGCCGTCACCCAGGAGCGCTTCGGCTGCGGAGAGCGGTAGAGGACCAGGGGCACGAGCGCGGTGTGGCTCTCCTCGATCATCTCGAACCAGGCCTGCCATAGCGTCCATACCTCGCCGATCTGGTCCATCCCCTGGATCAAGTGATAGCGTTTAAGCATCTTCACGGGGGACGGCGGGGTGCCGGCCCGGGTTTCCAGACCGGTCACGGCCTGTTCTCGCTGGGAGAAGGCGCTGTAGATGGCCGGCAGGTAGGAGACCAGGATCGCGGCCAGTAAGAGACTGATGACCGTTTCGGAAAAGGCGAGGATCGTCCCGCCAGGGATACCGCTGACGTCGGAGCCCAGGTTCAGCAGCGACAACCGGCTCGTGGTGATGGCCATGCCCCAGGACGAGGCGCCGAGCGCCCAGTAGATCGCTGCATACCCAAGCAAGACGCACGGCAGCCAGATGACGGGAAGCGTGATAAGCGTGACGGGCGCATAGTAGGCCAGGGCCCGTTCACGCCTGAGGTGGGAGGCGCGACGCAGGGGCAGTTCAAAGACGTAGCGCATCAGCACGAACGCGCTCCGCGTCAGGCCATCAGGTGCAGCCCCGCGCGGCACGACGAAGGTGCGAATAGCTGAGGAGATCGCGGCAAAGATGAGCCCGCACCCGATGATGAAGACAACAACGTGGATAGCCATGCTCCTGTACCTCCGAGCTCAGGTTCGCCGTCTCTGAGGGACCTGTGTCTGCTGGGCCCGTCTCATCGGTGGTCGTCTACAACCGGCCCACGGTGCCCTCTGCGCCGGCGGATCGCTCATCGCATTAATGGGTGGTGCCGCGGTCATTGAACGATTCCCACCACTGGCGGTAGCCCTGCTCCTGCCGCTCCTGAATGATACGCTGGGCGGCCTCGCGATTCCAGGAGTCGAAGTAGACACAGGTGTGCGCCATGCCGTCCCGATGTTCGGCAAAGACCTGGCAGGTGCTGTTGGACCAGAACGGACAGTCCTTGCAGGTTTTGTTCTGCCAGGGAAAGCCGCTCTGCCGGCCCGGTGTCCCTTCCATCTTATGGTAGCCCACATCGTAGGCCTGCTTCAGCCTGAGCATCCAGTCGTCCATATCGGTGGCTCCGATCTCATCCGTTCCAGACGTTCTCCGGTCCATCCAGTCGGCAAGTCCGTGCTCCTCAAGGACACAATCGCGGTGTTGTGCGGACGCGATGACATCGACCCCCGCCAGGTGATCTACCTCCCGACCGACGCCATGCGTGCGGGCGATCTCAACCGCGTCGCGAAACTCGGCCGGGAGCTGACGCGCTCCGTGGGCGAAGCACCCCGAGTCTGGCTTCTTGATGAGGTGACGGGGATCGCCGGCTGGACGGAAACACTCAAGTGCCTGCGAGACAACACCGAGTTTGGAGGCGAAACCGTCGTCTGCACCGGCTCCTCTTGGGACGAAAACGCCCAGATCGAACGCGGCAACGAGGTGGACTTCGCCCCCATCCCTGCGGGTGGTCCATCCAGCCCGATGATGACCACACCCATCGAGGCGAAATGGGTGACGACGGGGTGGCGATCCGAAGCGAGGACCGTCGAGGGGAAGTTCACGAGAGGCCTCGTGGCAACCCGAACCATCACTGATCTTCAGCATCCATCGTGGGCAGTGCCGGCTCCGCCGGTGGCGCTCCTGCTCACCTGGCGTCTCTCGCAATTTGAGCGCGTTGATGGCAGATCGAGAGGATAGTTGGCGGCGGTGATGGACGAGCCCTAATCGCCTGGCCAGGCGTCGATGCGACCATTCGTGGGCTCGCGGGCGTGGCGGCGTGCTGGTGGGTGCGCATCACGCCATCGAGCGTCAGGTTGTTGGTCACAACGATCTTGCTCATCGAGGTATCAGTCCTCTGGACAGCATCGATGAGGCCCGGGTACAGGCCGTCGTTCGGGTCCCTAACCGCGGCCTGCCAGAAGCCGATGTCGCCGGCCGGGATGTAGAGGTCGCGCGTATGGGGCCGGAACTGGTCCCGCTCCGGCGGGGGCCGCGCGCTGACCTCCGTAGCAGCGTGCCAGGCCTGGAGCACTGCGATACCGTTCCCGGCGTTGCGCACCGACATCGCCAGGTAGATGTTCCCGTCGGCCACCTCGACGGATGCCCTGCCGCCATCGACATGAGCTCAGTGCTCATCGACCCACCTGATCTTCTGGGCTATACCGCGTGCCTCTGGCAGGCCTGCCAGGTTTGGAGCAGCTCGCGCTCACGGTCCGGCGTCATGCCCGCCTTCCACTCACGCTCGGACGGCCGGGTCGCATCCCAGTCCAGCGTGTCGTGCACCGTCTGGGCCAGCGGCCGGAATGTGAGCCCCGCGACGACTGCCTTCCTGATGTCGACCGCCAGGAGGCCGCGATACTCTTCGCCCGGCATCCACACCGGTAGCTCGATCCAAGGCTTCACCTCCTGGTCTCGGAGAAACTGCTCGTCGATCCAGACGAAGCGGGCGTCGCTCCCGCTCACCACCTTGCACTCCTGCAGGAAGGCGCTCATCGTCAGGCGCCCGGCAGGGCCGGTGGCGTTATACGTGCCCGTTGCGCCCGCCTCTACCATGCGCAAGATCCACTCAGCCAGATCTCGCACATCAATGATCTGGATAGCTCGTTCGGGTTCACCGGGGGCCAGCACGTCACTGCCTCGCGCGACGCGGTGCGGCCAGTAGGTGAACCGATCGGTGGGATCATAGGGTCCCACAATCAACCCCGGGCGTGGGATGAGTGTCCGGCCGGGCATGACCTCCTGGACGACCTGCTCACACATCGCTTTGAGTGGTCCGTATGTCTCGCCCGTCACCACTTCGATTGTCCCGTCCTGCAGCGTGCCGACCGGCGCAGCCTCATCCATGCCGCTGTGACTGAAATCCGCGTACACGGAGACGGTGGAGATGAAGCAGTAATGCTCCACGGCGCTGGCCAGTAGCTTGGCCGACAAGCCCACAACACGCGGCAGGTATCCCGTCGTGTCGATGACGCTGTCCCAGCGCCGTCCTTGCAGCGCGGCAAGGTCGCCGTCACGGTTGCCACGGAGCTTCTCGACTTCGGGAAAGAGGGTCGGGTTCGTCTGGCCCCTGTTGAACAGCGTCACCCCGTGACCGCCCGCCAGAGCCGCGTCGACAAGGGAGCGGCCGACGAACTGCGTGCCGCCCAAGACGAGAACCTTCATCACAACCCCTTCCACTCGAAAACGCATCTCCGTCCCAGGCGGCCCTGCGAAATTGCGACACCAAGAATCAAGACGATACCTCCTACAGGTTCATTCCACGTCAGTGCGTCGCCCAGGATTAGCACACCCGCAACCGTCGAGAACAACGGCCAGACACAATGCCAAGGCGGCGAGCGCGTCCACGACCGAGCCGTGGATCCGGAAACCGACGGCGAACCCGACCCCGGTCGCCACGATCAGACCTCAGGTGAGCATGGCAGTGTCCACGAGCGCGCGCCCGGCCATGATCGACGATCACGACGTGGCTCGCCAGGTTGTCCGCTTCGTCGAGGTGCTGGGTGGTGAGCAGGACGTCGGTCCCTTGCGCGACGAGCGCGCGGATGGCGTCCCAGAGCTCGATCCGGCCGCGGGGGTCCAGTCCCGTCGTCGGTTCGTCGAGTAACAGAAGCCGCATACAGGAGCGAGCAGAGCGGAGTGTGGGCGGTATCCGGCTTCCTCGTGCTACGAGCGGGATACCGCTCGAGAGGTCATTACTCAACACCTTCAGCCGCCCCAACGTGCGATTGGCTGTTGCTTCCAGACGTCCGTCGCGGAGCTGGTGGGCCATACTCCGGATCCTCCGGCTGGGAGAGCTCGAGCGCTTCCCTGTAGCACCGCATGGCCTCCTCAAATGCATAGTTTTGGAGCGCCTGGTCCGCGGCCTATCGCGAGTACGATGCCCCCCTTTACTCGATCAGGGCTACGCGCAAAGTGGAACGCCAGCTCTGCCAGGCGCTGCGACCCGTTGTCAGCCGATGAGCTTTCCAGCCAACGCCCAATGGCCTCGTGCCGAAGCTGACGCTCTGTGGAACCGACCTGCACATACAAACACTCGCGGATCGTGTCGTGGCTGAACTGGAACGTGCCGGGCAGCACTTCTCGGACCAGGCGGGCTTGCTGCGCGATGAGCAGCCGTCTCTCCACGGCAACCGTCTCCTCGCCTATCACCGCCGCGAGGAGGATTACCTCGAAACTGCGCCCAATGATGGATGCGCCGGTCAGCGTGTTCACCACCTCTGGCCCCACTCGTGACAGTCGCCTCCGGACGGAAGAATGAATGCCGGAAGGGAATCCCGTAGTATCTCGATCCGTCAGGAACCACTCGCCCTCACGCTGGACGAGCGTGCCCGTTTCCCCCCAGCTGCGCAAGAGCTCCTCTGCCACAAACGGGTTCCCCTCGCTCTGCGCCGACAATCGCCTCACCACCTCGGGCGGCACGGTGCCGCCAAGCTGAGTGCCGGCGAGAAGCCGGAGATCCGGCTCCGAGAGCGCTGCCAGAGGAGCCTCCACAAGCAGGCGCTGCCGCGATAGCTCTATGACGGCACGCTCGAACGCCGAATTCTCTGCCGCCTCCCCCGCGCGGTATGCTCCGACAAAGAGTATGGGAGCGCTTCGACTTCGACGTGCCACGTGCACGAGCAACTGGAGCGTAGCGCTATCGGCCCACTGGAGATCGTCCATCAACAGCACGAGTGGCGCATCCGCTGCAATTGCCAGCAGGAACTCGCTGACCGCTTCATACAGGCGCAACCTGGCCTGTTCCGGCGGAAGGCGCAGGCCCTTTGGTGGGTGAACAAGCTTCAGCTCGACTTCCGGAAGTATGCTGGTCAGAAACCGGGCGCCTGCCCCTGCCTGAATCCGCAGGAGGTCCCGGGGCGCCGCTCGGACGTAGCTGCCCAGCGCCTCCAGGAAGACGAGGTACGGCGGCATGCCTTCTGCGTCAACGGCCCCACCGTGCAGGACGGTGGCGCGTCGGTTGGCGAGGCGATCGGCTATGCGGTCCAATTGAACACTCAGTGGGCAGGATCGTCAAGGCCGGATGATCGATCAGTCAGCAGCCTTCTCTCTTCACGGACCCGCGGATGGCCTTCGCGCAATCGTCGAGCCGAAGACAGCCACAGGCCAGAGCTCGATCGAGCACTATTCGCATCCAGATACATGGAAAGCAGATTGCTCGGGTGCAGATGCCTCAGGCTCGATGAATGCGCCCGATCATGAGCGGTTGCGCCGGTCAGTCGAGGTTCATCAGCTCGTTCAACGAGTGGCGGAGCACCTGCA
>Ga0207416_1003366_pt1 | contig 15431 bp, 15 predicted proteins | sample PaiPotPPM11metaG_FD_184107 | JGI IMG/M metagenome (GOLD analysis project Ga0207416, IMG submission 184107) | Iron sulfur acid spring bacterial and archeal communities from Banff, Canada, to study Microbial Dark Matter (Phase II) - Paint Pots PPM... ...
GGTGGTGGTGGCGGTGGAGTTAGCGGTGGTGGATAATTGCTATTGTTCTCTACCGTTGCCGCATCTGTAGCAATAGCATCCTGTACGTTCCCACATTCCCCACAGAAGCTGGAGTTGTCCGAGAGTTCAGCTCCGCAAGAGCTACATTTCTGCATTGTCTATAATCCTTTGACTAACCAGACATTTCTCGTAGGCCAGGGCCAATTGCTCCAATTCGGGTCGACAAATAAAAACTTGGATACGTAGTTGTGTAACCATCCAGTATACTCATCATATCATATCACAGGAATTCGATTGTATGCAACAAGCGCCCAGAGAAGCTGTGTGGTTTAGGACTGTAGCAGCGATTTGTCATGTCTGCGGGGTAATATATTAGCTGAGTTGAGAATAGTGGTTAGTCCGTGACGGTGAATGTTACAACCTGGGCAAGTTTTTCATCACTACAATCCGACTGCTGACACCAGTAGAGTTCAGCCGCTCCTTGTGTGGCGACATAGTATTGTATCTTGAAAAATCCTCCTGGGGCTGGCCGATTGATGGTAAGGAGTGTATTACTTGGCAGGGAAAGAAGGGTTGAATTGGCATAATATTTCACTGCAACGTAGCCAGTGTTTTGGCTGAAATCGAATGCAGTGTTATTAAGCTTGAATGTGACATAAATATTCGTAGATGTTTGGAATGTGCTGGTTAAGCTTATTGGCGCTGCAGTAGTCTGATCGATACTGGATGCTGTTTGAGCATCAGTGACGATGGATGCGGCTGTCGAAGCGATGGTGGTGCCAGACGGTGAATTCGTGCTTAAAGCTGGAGTAGGTATACTCTCCACATTGGGAGTTGGAGTGGTCGAATTTTGCGTGCCTGTCATTGTATCGGAAGTTGTCGGCTTAGATGGCAATTTGGGTACAATAGTGTATAACCCGACGACGATGACCATCAGGACAGCAGCTGTCATACCAATAATCAGTCCCGTTCGTCTCTTACGTGGGGGAGTTGTTGGTAGTACTGGAAAGGGCTGTGCCTGATGATAGTTTGGCACTGGTGCATATTGTTGATATGGGTTTGGCACTGGTGGCGTGGCGTTATAGCTATAGGGAGGCTGTTGTCCCGGCATAATGTAGGCGAGGGGTGGACTATACTCAGCATAGGGATCTGGAACTGGTGTATTGGAAGATGGTGGTGAAGGAGCTGCATATAAAGTTGACAATATTGGTGATGGTTGATGTGGAGATACGACCGCTGTTGGATCGATCAGTGCAGCTTGCGGGGTGGCAGTTCCACAATTAGGACAAAATTGCATTTCTGAAGATAAGTGAGTGCCACAATTCTGACATTGCACGTTCTTCTTTTCCTCCTGCCCTGACGCATTAAATAGTTGTATTGTGCTCTTGGTAGAGGGGGTGGTTTAAAAACTGTCGGGGCGAAATTGTCGTCCTATCGAGTTCAAATCACGGATGACCGTCATGGTAAATTGCACATTGGTGAGAATCGAAACAAACCCAATATCAAGAAACCTTCTTCTGCAGTAGGAAGTGATCGTCGGAGAGATTGACATACAGCAAAAGATTGCTGGTCTGACGGCTCCATACCTTGATGTCCAGAGGAGCAGCAGGATCATGAGCAATCACAAGTAACGTCTGTCCAGGAGCCATATCTTTCATCGCATCGGTGATATCTTCTAGAAGATGACTGCATCCTTTCTCGCCAAGATCGAGAACACAGTCTGGGTGTGTAGTGATGTCCATCAACCCAAAACCCTTTCATCAAAAAAGCCTTGCAGTTTCCTAATCGTGATGTTATGCAAGTGTTGAGCTGCGTCTCGCGGTGTGTGGTGACGGCGGGCGCGATAAATCGGGCCCCTACCCATTGGCGATAAATCGCGTTGATCAGCCCGATTGGTATCTGAGTAGTTATCTTAATACTATAGTATCATATTGATCTCATTATATGGGTGTTAAATCTGACCATGAATGCTAGCTATAATATGGGCAATTCATTACACCTCTTTTGTGATTGTCTCAACGCTGTGATCAGATAGAAGATCATTCCCACCCACCCTAGCAAGCCCACTGATTAGCAGAACACCTCCGCTGGCGAGATATTTTTGACGTTCATCTAAAATGCTAGTAGGAGGTATATTATGAAAAAGTCAATCTCAGCATATATGTGTCTAGTGGCTCTGGCAATGCTTTTCACGGCTTGTGGAAGTACTCCAGCGGCGCAAACTTCGTCTTCTTCCGTTCTGCGCAACATAGCAGGGCAGAATGCGGCGGCACCAACAGCGTCAGCAACTGGACAGGGCTGTGAACAAGCACAAACTGTGACCCCCACGCCTACGCCGAGCACTCAGGCACAGGCACAGGGCAACACGGACAAAACTCTGGCAACGGGCCAAGTGGATGCTTTGCCCCAAGGCAATCTCTTTGCCAACATTCTCTCGGCTTCTCAATCGCCAGGTACGTCAGTGACGCATAAACACGTTGCGAGTTTCGTTTATGAGGTCAATGGTACCCAGACAATACAGGAGCAGGGAGGTCCTAAACAAATGCTCAATCCTAGTGATGCGGTATTCATTAAGGATAATGTGACGCATACACATACCAATTCTGGCAAGACCACCAACGAGTGGTATCTTATCGCCCTGCGCCCGGTGACAACGCCGACGCCATCACCAACGCTGCCCAACCAGAAGACGGTCTACGAGACACCTACGCTCCCGACATCTGTATTCTCCAAAGGGGCTTACTGTGAAAACCTTCTTAGGACCGAGCAACAGGCTAATGGTAGGACCACGTCTCAGCGTCCTAGTGGCCTTGAGGTTCTTAATGTGCTTGATGGTTCGGTGAAAGTAGACGTTGCTGGGCAGGACCCAAAAACATTGACGGCTGGACAGGGTACCTATATCCTGCCCAATACTCCTGTGCAGGTCTCTAATACAGGTTCTGACGTAGCGCGTTTCCTGTCCTTCAATGTCTGGCCTAAAGGGCACCCATTCCGTGAGGATCTAGCAGGACTGCCAGCTGAGGTGGGCACACCAGTCCCCACATCCGTAGCTACTGGAACGGCGACACCAATGGGAACAGCTACTCCGGCGGCGACAGAGACGCCAATGGGAACAGCTACTCCGGCGGCAACGCTAACGAGATAGCTATGATAGTGAATGTGATCTTTATGCGGCTCTGATACAGTTGCTCGCTCAGGAGCCATTTTAGAAAACCTCAAAACCTCGGCCAGGAAAGGCTCTGCATGGATGTGGGGGATGAACTGGCCGAGGTTCTGGCTCAGAGGACATGGCTGTATTCTTACATTTTATTTTATTGAGTGTGATACGTCTAAGTAGATAGAAGTAGAAAATTCGCTACGTGGGATCTAGCGACGGAAAGGTGGGGGATGATATGCTCGACATGATTACATACATCCTGACATTCGTAATCATTGCCTTTGTCCTTATTAGTGCTGTCATTGTACATCTGCTTCTTGGTTTTCACAGGCGTGCTGTACTCAATCGTAAGGGGAAAAAGTCTGGTGACAAACATCACCAGAGCCTGCATGAGATGATATTCCAGAAACGTAGGACGATAAGGCCTGATGAAGGAACTCCCCCGACGCTGCATGAGACAATATTCCGATAACAGATGATCTATAATCTGGGATCTAGCGACAAACAAGGAAAGGTGAGGTAGGATCAGCTTGTCTAGTTCTTCAATCCCCAAGGGCGTGAGCGTCGGCGTGCCTTTTCTGCTTCCTGAGAGTTGCCAAGTGCAGCGTAGACCTGGGCCTTGAGTTCCCAAGCGCGTGCATAGTTCCTCTCTAGCTCAGTAGCTTCGTTAAGGGAATCCAGGGCGGCTTTGTTATGGCCCAGGCGCATAAGCACTTCGGCTTTATTGCACCAGGCTACGGCACTACGTGGGTTTACCAATAGCGCGTGCGTGTATGCCTCAAGAGCTCCGTTGAAGTCGTACAGGCAGGAGCGTGCGTTGCCCAGGCCATTCCAGGCATGGAAGTTATTTGCGTCAATGGCTAATGCCTGTTCATAGGATGTGTGTGCCTCTTTTGGCAAACTCAAATCCATCTGGGCATCTGCCTTGCCATTCCAGGCTGCAACGTATTGTGGATTGATGGCCAATGCACGTCCAAAATGCACGAGCGCCTGCTGGTAGCGCTGGAGGCGATTGAGCGCCAGCCCGGCACTGACCCACGCAACCGCGCTACTGGGCTCAATCTCTGTAGCACGTTGATAGGCTTCTAGCGCCTTGCGATAGTTGCCCTGCTTATACAGTGCAGTCCCTTTGCCATTCCAGGCATGGAAATTGAGGCTGTCCAGGCGCAATGCCTCTTCATAGGCCTGCAAAGCCTGCGAATATTGCAGTTGTTTGAGATACTGATCACCATCGCGGCACTTCTCGCGAATGGCTCCAGTGCTAATGTTGGTACGCTGGACAGAGAGTGCCTGATCCTTGCTGGTAGAACTTGGCATAGTCGGCGCATGCGCCACTTTGGTCATATGAGCCCGTGAAGTAAGAGGTTCCTCTGGATCTACCTGCAGTGCAGGCACATGCAGCTTTGCCGTCGGACGACAGGCTAAATCGAAGGCACGCATAAATTCCTGCATATCGGTATAGCGAGCATCCGAGCGTGGAGCCAAGGCACACAACAGTACTTTATTCAGGCTAGGCGGCAGTTCCTGGTTAAGTGTTGAAGCGAGAGGAATACCACTACCAGCTGGGTCAAGTGGATGATAGCCGGTCAACATTTCGTAAAGTACGATGGCACAACCATACTGATCACCACGTGGATCAACAATGCCGTTAGCCTGTTCAGGTGCCATGTAGCCAACTGTGCCACGAACCGTCACCGTTTTGCCAATAGAGGCTCCTGGTTCTAATGCACGAGCGATACCAAAGTCGGTGAGTACTAAGCGATGGTCTTCCTGATGCAGCAGAATATTCTCTGGCTTGATATCGCGGTGAATCACTGGACGTGGACGCGTATGAGCATAATAGAGAGCATGAGAGAGCTGGTGGAAATTATGAATAGTCTCCTGCAGTGGAAGAGGGCCGTTTGCTTGCATCAGTCGGGTGCGCAATGATCCAGCCATATAGAGCGGCATGACAAGGAAGACGCTGGGGCCATCCTTACCATAATCAAGAACCGGGGCAATGTTTGGATGGTCCAATGTCGCGGCGATCCGTGCTTCGCGCAGGAAATGTTCGCGTTCAATCGGCGTCGTCTTACTGGGTAAGAGTACCTTGATAGCAATGCGGCGAGATAGATTCTGGTCAATACCACGAAAAACCGCTGCATAGCCTCCCTTGCTCAACAAGGCGTCTACCATATATCGACCAGCCAGCTCAATATTCAATAGAGGTAGCGCACACGCTCTACAGAATAAATCGCTGTCCCGGTTGTCATATCCGCAGTCAACCCGGTCGGCGCAGCGTCGCATTCCCTACTGCCTTTCTGCAATGAACAGCTATTGCTGGCCCTGTTTTCCTTGTTGTTCTAATGAACGTGCCCACTCCCGACATGTAACAGCCTCTTCCTTACGTCCCAATTCTTCGAGAACAACAGCTTTGTTATACCAGGCATCGGGCTCTTCGGGGGCAAATGATGCAGCTTGATCTAAGGCAGCCAGGGCTTCATCCAAGCGTCCCAAGGCATAGAGCGCGAGTCCTTTATTGTTCCAAGCAGCAATGTGATGGGCATCTGATGCCAATGCGTAATCGAGCGCCACAATTGCCTCTTGATGACGTTTCATCTCGTGGAGCAGACTTCCTTTATTATACCAGGCAGAGATCAGCCCATCATCGTATTCGAGGGCATGGTTGTAGGACTCCAGAGCATCCTCGTACATGCGTAATGCTGCTAAGACATTGCCTCGATTATACCATGCACTCGCTAGTGTTGAGTCCAGGATAAGCGCTTGATCATAATCTGCCAATGCTTCGGCGTAGCGCTGCATATCTCGCAGGTCATTGCCTTTGTCGAACCAAGTACTGGCATTTTTGGGATCAAGCTGTACTGCACGCTCGTGCAGCGAATGGGCTTGCCCAGGATTTTTCAGTCGTCGCAAAATATTGCCCTTGGTATCCCATATGCTAGCCTGCATATCATCCAGTTCAAAAGCACGATCAATAGCGATGAGTGCCTCATCATAGCGTTGCAGACTGTACAGAGTATCGCTCATCATTTGCCAGACGCTGGCCTGTTTGGGATTTAGCATGAGTGCTTTGTCAAAGGCAACCAGTGCTTCTTCGAGACGATCCTGCGCTGCCAGCGCCATACCTTTGCTGCTCCAGGCATAAGCATAGTTAGGATTATAGATCAGGGCCTGATCATAGCAATACATCTCTTCTTCATAGCGTTGCAGTTCATGCAACACTCCTGCACGAGCAGTCCACAATTCCGAGTCATTAGGGCACAGAGAAATCGCCTGATCGTAGGACAGCAATGCTTCTTCGGCGTGCTCCAGCAGCAACAAAGTTGCACCTTTACCACTCCAGGCCTCGACGGAGACGACGTCTTTAGCAGCGGCGATCTCGTATGCGGCCAGGGCTTCCTCGTAGCGTCCTTGCTCATAAGCGAGGTTGCCTTCCGCTAACCAATCTCGTTGAACAGGAAGAGGTGTATAAGCCTGTAACTGCGTGATTTCAGGGTTGGTCGAGACAACTCTTCTGACCTGAGTTGTGACCTCCGTATTGTTTTCGTCCTGCACTGCCGGAGATGATGATGCAAAAAGATGGCCGCTAATACGTGTTACCATACGAACATTCTTCACATGCTGCTCAGTGCCAGTGAACTCCTTTTTGGCCAGAAACGCTACTGGTCCATCCTGCCCATAGTCGATGACACAAATACTTCCCGTTTCCCTGATCCTTTCTGAAACCGAAGCAGCCAGTTCGGCGTCCTGTAAAAAATCCTCTCGGTCTTGTGCGTTTGCTTCTCTAGGAATCAACGCACGCACGATGATGGGTAGACCGCCATGGCGGTCGATAGCTTGCAAGGTGACTATATTGGGTTCTTTTCCTGTAAGGGCTCGTATCTCATAACGACCCTGTAGGAATGAGCCTTTTGTCGGAATACCGCAATGGGCACAAAAGCGTGCCCGATCTCGATTTTCGAATCCACAACCATCAAGGTCTAGACACTTTCCCATGACCGTTCGTGCTCCCTGTCCTACACTTCTGTTATGCAGAAGAACTGTTCTTGCTCTACTGTAGCGAAAATCCTGGGGCTTTGTCAAGAGATTTAGTGCTTGTCACATCTCAAGAGATATGCTATACTCCACGGCGGAGAGATGTCAGAGTGGTCGAATGTGCCGCTCTCGAAAAGCGGTAGGGTGAATAGCCCTCGTGGGTTCGAATCCCACTCTCTCCGCCCTCCCTGGAGGAGTCTCATAGTGGTCTAGTGAGCACGACTGGAAATCGTGTGAGGTGAATAGCCTCCGTGGGTTCGAATCCCACCTCCTCCGCCCCTTTTTCATTTTCAATTATTGCTCTTGTTCATCTGCCGCCAGCGACGCTGAGCCATACCCTTAAGATCTTCCTCGAAGCCGCGCAGTGCCAACCATTCATGTGTTGCACCCGTTAAGACGATATCAGCCTGCCTCAACTGGGCAATTGTGGCCGAGCCACTCAATTGCATGGCTACTTTCAACTGGGCTACAATGCTCTCAAGTAGTTCACAGACCTTTTCATAGCTCTCGCTGGCAGCTTTAAGGAAAGGGAAACCAATGCCAACCAGGGTCGCACCAAGCGCAAGAGCACGAGCAACGTCTAGGCCATTGCGTACACCACCTGTAGCAATGATCGGCAGCTGTGCTACCAGCGATTCTACGACTGCGACTGGCGTTGCAATACCCCAGTCGCGGTAGAGGAGTCCAATGTTCATCGTTTGCTCATGGCCATGTGACTGCGAGCGTGCGGCCTCCAAGGCAGGCATGCTGCTGCCACCAGCTCCTCCTACATCAATGGCGGCAACCCCACAGGAGCGTAGCAGGAGAGCTTGCTCGCGGCAGATACCAGCCCCGGTCTCCTTAGCAAGTACCGGAATGGTAATATGTTGGGTGAGCGTCTTTAGGGCCGCTGCCTCACCAACTGCGCAGCGGTCTCCTTCAGATTGAGCAGCTTCTTGCAGACTGTTCATATGTACTGCCAGAGCATTAGCTCTGATCATATCGATGGCTGACTGAACCTGTGCGAGTGTAAAGGGAGCATGACGGGTTTGGGGGATCAATTGGGGGGCTCCGATGTTGGCTATCAGGAATGCGCTGGGGGCATGATCACGCGTGACAGAATAGCTAGCTGCAACGGCTGGATTGATAATTGCGGCACGCTGACTACCGACGCCTAATGCCAAGCCGTAGTGTTCTGCTGCTTGTGCCAGGTTACGGTTTATAGTGGTTACGTCGGGGTGACCGCCTGTTAAGGAAGATATAAACATGGGGTAGCGTAATGTATGACCAAGGAAGGTAACTGAGGTGTCAAGCTCATCCAGATCTACCTCTGGAAGAGCCTGATGTACAAAATGGATATCATTCCAGTTAGCACGTTGGGGAACGCTTATATCTTGCTCCAGAGCTATATTGACGTGTTCTAATTTGCGCTGTTTAACTTTATCTTCCATTTATTATGCGACATACTGTATGAAATTTTCTCTTGAACCTTTTTGCGTTTCTTCTGCAACAATTTGTAGTAGTTTGTCTGTAACATCCTCATCTGCGTATGATTCGCCGCATTGATCACAAACGAGGGCTGGAACGCCTTTAAAAACGATGATGGGAAGCACATGAGTCATCCCGAATTTTTCGAACTGACGTTCGATATGCATCAAGCGGCTTGAAAAGCGGGATTGCAAAGGGCAGCCAGCCCTTTGCCTGGGGTGTGGGGCTGTGCCCCACTTCTCTCTCCCCGCGCGTCGCCGCAGGCGACGCGCGAAAAAGGGGATTTTGCGGGGACACCCCGCCCCCCGGCAGGGACGCTGCGCTCCCTGCACCCTCGCTTTTTCGAATTTTTAAAACAAAAATTCGGGATGACTCATGATATCAATTTTTCCATTAGGAGGATGATTTTTATCCCAATGCTATATGTAACTGTGCATTGCCCTGCGTGGAGCGCACAGTTATCTCAACATCTTCACCAAGTGCCGTGAGAAAGCGCATAAGACGATCAATGGTAAACTCCCCAAATTGACCAGTCACTACCAATGAAAGATCCTCAGCGGATATACCAAGGAGGGAAGCAGCTTCTTTTAGGCTTAGGTTGCGATTTTCAATAATTGTTGCTAGACGGTATGCAAGTTGTGATTTTGCTAACTCTTCTTCAGGGTATGGAAACCCCAAATCAGCAAAAATGTTCCCACAGCTTGGAATTATTCCTTTACGTATTCCCATCATAATCGGTTACCACTTCCAAGACGCTGGAACTAACCCCTTTGAATGGTTTAGCATTTGGGCTTTTACCGCCACTTTGTGCTACCCGAAGTGCGTGTCCTATCTGACGCATAACATGCTCAGGGAATTCCTTCAAATCTTCACGACTGCTACCAATAAAGTAAAGAGGCCGATCTTCTTTGTCTGCACTCAATCTATCTAAAAGCCTCCATGTCTAAACTCAATAACAAGTATACCACAATTTGCCGAGGGTATGCAATTCCCTAGCACAAATTCACAAATGCACAAATTTGCCATTTTACATTTTTACCTTTTTTTTACTCTCTCTCCTGTATTAACTATATACAAAGTGTGTTATAATACAAACTGAATGCTATTCTTGCAAGAAATGGGGTTGAGACTATGGCAATTGATCCGCTAAGGGATGCTTACGAACGAGCAGGCAAGCTTTCTCTCAAAAATCAAGACATGCTCGTAAAACAAATTCTAAAAACAATTGAAGAGATGGAAGCAGACGAAAAGTGGGATGCACTGTTCGAAGATCCAAGATCTCCAAAACTTCTAGAAAAGCTTGTAAATGAAGCGCATGAAGAGTACTTAGCAGGCAAAACGAAGGAAGGTGGCTTTGGAAGGGATTGAAAAGCCGTTGTACTGACACGTTCTGGAAACTCTTTGACCGACTCCATCCTGATGCACAAAAACAAGCTGATACTGCCTATGCACATTTCAAGAACAATCCATATCATCCAAGCTTGAATTTTAAATGCGTCAATCGCCAAAATCAGATATATTCTGTACGTATTGGTGCGCATTATCGTGCTTTAGAAGAGAAGAGCGGTGATACCATTCTATGGTTCTGGATAGGGAGCCATGAGAAATATAATCGTCTCGTATCAGAACTATAAAAAAAGTCAGTGGAGTCGCACCACCGACTTTTTATCAAGCATGCACTCTGTAATATCTTCGGGTTAGGTTGATGTTACTCTTTCATTATTTATCCACTAGCAATAGATATGCTACAATCCTACACGCTTAAACGCTGTATCTATATACTTCGTGTAATACTCTGTGCTGGTTAGCTCCTGTAGCTCGTCCCGTGTGAGATACTCGGCGACCTCAGGATCATTGCTGAGTGCCTCAAGCAAGGCTGGCCCTTGGATGGGTCCCTGGCTTGCCATGGCCCAGACCTGCTTTGCGTTTCGCTGGACGATTTTGTAGGCCTCCTGGCGTCCAACTCCCTTGTCGATGAGTGCAAGCAGGATACGCTGCGAGAAGACCAGACCACCAGTCATATTCAGGTTGGCTAGCATACGTTCGGTGTCTACTTGCAGTCCCGAGATAACCTGTGTAAAGATGTGCAGCATATAGTGTAAGAGAGTACAACCGTCGGGAATGATAATGCGCTCTGCCGAAGAATGGCTGATATCGCGCTCGTGCCAGAGGGCAACATTCTCCATTGCTGTGATAGCAAAACCACGAAGGACACGTGCCAATCCGCAGATGCGTTCGCATAGTTCGGGATTTCTCTTGTGTGGCATGGCGGACGAACCCTGCTGACCTGAGCCAAAGGGTTCAAAGGCTTCGCTCAGCTCAGTACGCTGTAAGTGACGAATCTCCTGGGCCATCTTCTCCAGTGAACTGCCAATGAGGGCCAGTGTTGTCAAAAAGTGGGCATGGCGGTCACGTTGTACGATCTGGTTGGAGATGGGGGCAATACCCAGTCCCAATTGTGTACAGACGAACTCCTCGATCTGGGGGGGAATGGTTGCATGTGTGCCTACGGCACCGGAGATTTTGCCGACGGTAGCTTGCTCCAGAGCGGCAGCCAGACGCTGTCTATGACGACGCAGTTCATCTACCCAGAGTGCAAGTTTGAGACCAAAAGTAATTGGCTCAGCGTGAATGCCATGGGTGCGGCCAGTCATCAATGTGTACTTGTGCTGGATTGCCACCTGCCCCACTGCATCTGCCAGCTTAGCCAATGACCCAGCCAATAATTGTCCTGACTCTTTGATTTGCACTGCCAAACCTGTATCTAGAACATCGGAAGAGGTCAGCCCGAGGTGGATAAATCGTCCCTCGGGACCGAGTTGTTCCTGAATAGAGCGGAGAAACGAAATAACATCATGATGTGTTTCTTGCTCTATTTCTTGCATACGTTGGGCATTGTAGCGAGCTTGGCGGATCTTTTCCATTGCATCCTGGGAAATAACACCCTCGCGTGCCCAGCCCTCACAGACTAGTAGTTCGACTTGGAGCCATTTGTCCGCCTTGTGCGTGGCGGACCAGATAGCGGCCATCTCTGGTAATGAGTATCGTTCAATCATATCTATGAAATATCCTTTAATGTGCTAAAAGTTGTTGATTACCAGCCTGATTGATTCAACATTTTCTGAAACAACCTTGCTGTGCTGGCTGGCTTAGATCACAGTTAATGTAGTGTATCACATACACTAACTAGAGTAGTCGTCCTAAGCTATCAATTTTTATAGATGAGGCTATAGAATCTGTTCTTCAATGTCTTCAACAATATTTTTTTGAGATCTTGTTCGGTAGGCGGGTAAGGAAGTTTTCCGGCTGCTTCTGCCAAGTCTGCAACACTGCGATATAGGGGAACGGTAAGGAGCACATCTCCCTTGTCGGTTATTTGAAAGGTTACCTTGTCATTGGTGCCAACGCCTAATAGTCGCCGGACTTCTGCCGGAATGGTCACCTGTCCCTTGCCGGTGATGGTAGATGGTATTTGTCTATTGGGAAGGTGTTGCATATATAGTAAGGATAAACTAGCATATCACTTACTTTCTGTCAATAACATTGTCTATATGCAGATGCGACAGAACTGAGAGACTATATCAAACCCTCTCAACTGCCTCTAATAGTGAATTATAAGCAATTGCTAGCGTCCCTGCTGCCATTGATTCCAACTAATGAAGCCATCCTCTCTATAAAGGTCTTTACCTCTATCGCTTCAAACGCTTACACCCGTACTGCTTGGGGTAAAAGGTAGTCGTTATACCAGCGAATAATATTTGCAATGAAATCCTTATTCGTAACGCTTATACCTGCTCTCATAGCGGGGTCGCTTGCCATCATTCCAAACCCGATGATCATCCCTTCGTTGCCTACTATCAGGATTTGCACAAATAAAGGATTATTCAAATACCTCATATCTAATCGATCTAAAGCGTGGTATCTCACGGTTCGCTCATTTTCCAGATGGAAATCAAGAATCGTCGGTCAATTGACTATAGATAGCAGGCGTAAAGCCTAATAAAGATAAAATTTATTGTTGAAGTGATTTGAGCAGCTCATATGGCTATCCATAGTAGTTAGGATGGGGGGTTGTAGGGAGGGAGAATCCTTGCAAAAGGATCTTTTGACAAAGAGTAGCACAAGTGTCCCGAACGGTGCAAGTGGGACACACAAGAGACTCGAAAGCTTGCGACAAGGCCTGACGGGGAAAGCCAGTTCACAATGAAAAGACACAACAGCCTCATCGTCGCCTGTAGTGGTGTCCAATGGTGGTACGACCAACTGTTTTCAGAGTGCATCGCAGCAGCCTGTAAAGCTCTCACAATTGAGGCCATGCAGCGAGAAATTGCGATGCAGACTGACTTCCTGAAATAGCTTCAATCCTTGCGGCTCATAGCAATAGTGCCAAACAGGAAGTTTTACCATACTGGTGAGACTTCCACCACAAAAACAAAGACCTTTGTAGGTTATATTGTGTAATCGACAGAGGGAGGTTTCCCGGCACACCGCTTTGGTGAACTGTAAGAAACCTCCCTACCCTTATCCCTCACAACAACCTGATCCAGTTTGTACCACTAAGTATACATGCTCCGTAAACCGTTTAATTTTACGCTGTCGAGGCTAAAATGTAAGTCTCTACAGAAGTAGAGGAAGATCAAACTGGTCTGCGCGGCTTTGCAGTCCATTCAGCAATTTTTCAAAACCTCGTTCCTCAAAAAGGTTCAATGCATGATAACGTTTTAACCGTTCGGGAAGATCACACGCTTCTATCTTGACAGGGATAATGTAGATATCACCTTCTAGTTGCATGTCAGCTTCATCCAACGCAAACTTGATTTCTTTTTGAACATATCCACGTTTGTTCGTTGAACTCTGTGAGAGGCAAACGACAACAATGTGTGTCTTGCGGATCGCTTTACGTATCTCTAGTTCCCAATCTTGCCCTGGTAGCAAACTTTCCTCATCCAGCCAGGCTTCGACGCCTTTTGCAATCAAACGATGATAAATATCTCTTACTTGCGGTTTATCTCCTGACGAGTGACAAAGGAACACACGCAATCTCTGATAAGGTGGTACTTCTATCTCTTTGGCACTTAATACTCTTGGTATATCAACATCCTTTATTACCCAGTGGGTTCTGTTGTACTCCCAGCCGTGCATGTCAAGCTCACGGATCATTGCCTCAAAAGCAGATTGGGTGAGAAATTTGTCTAAATGAATAATTTTATACTCTATCTTAATTTTCGTTTGTCTTTTTTCTATTTTACGAATGTAACCAAACTTCGGATCTTTATGGCACTGAGTTTCATAAGCAAATATACAAGGAAATTGCATAACCTCTTTTATCTGTGCTGGTGAAAGTGCCCCATACTGCTTTGCGATTTCTTTATCTGTATACTCTCTAACGTTGATGCAACGATCTATCTCAAGGAAAAAAGGATCGCCATTCCATTCCTTAGAGGTATTTGCTACAAACAGGTTGTACATAAATTTCCAACACCTTCCGAGTTTAAGCTTCTATTGACTGAGCATATCAATTTCAATATTTTATTCTCGCTATCCCTATTTGTAAATAACTCATCCCCGTACTATGTAAAGTTAGGCTCATGCAGCTTGAGATAAGATTCCATAGTTTGTATCTCAACATCGCGTCGATCTATTTCTGTTTGCATTTGCTTTTCTCTTGCCTCAGTATCTGTGATTTCTTTTTCGAGGTCAGTTTTTCTTGTACGCAATGTAGACAGTTTTTTCTCCCAGTCAGACAGCTTTAACTGAAAATCGGCTTTTTCATCTTCAAGCTTCTGTTTTCGATGTTTCATTTGTTCCACAAGCGGCTGTACATCGTGAGTGCTTGTTGAAATTTTTGACGAATGCGCAGCATTTGGCAAAGTTGTAACAGACTCCTCTTGCTGCAATTTTGCTTCTTTGAGATTGCGGATAGCCTTTTCCACCGATCTATAATCAGATTTTATTTTTCCGGTGCGTATCTCTAAAAGTATTTGTTCTACATCTGGCATAAGGAGTGATGGAGCTGCAAGACGACGAATAACAGCCTCAGATAAACCTCGAATACGTCCTGGGTTCTCCTCAAACCGCCTAACAATATTCATCCAGTCGAGCGCACGTCTATAGTCAATGTCAAATGTCTTTCTTGCATACCTTTCAAAGTCCTGATGCGAAAGTTGGTCAAATTGTTCACGCAGAAGTTTCCCATTTGCAAGTATCTCTTCTGTGCTAAGCTTCACTACCCATGTTCCTGAATGTCTTCTCATTACCTTATCTCCATTCATATGATATATTGAATAGCATTGTAAATGCTTTTCCATATACCGTCAATTTCTGGTAGTGGTAAACTCAGGAATGGTGCCATGGTTTACATGAAGGCCATAGCCTTTTCTTTGTTGTAACGATGGAGAAACAGACGTAGACAAATTTCGTGCATCGCATTAGACTTAGAGGAAGAGAGAGTTTCTCTTACAAAAAGGCCTAAATGCTGCTGCAATGTATTATTCCAGCGCTCTACATGAGCTGTTTCACCTGTTTCCTTTTCAACTGGATAATGTTGATCTTCAGGTATGATATTTTTGTAGACACTATAAAAATCCCTGAAACATTTTCCACTGCGGTATACTAATGGAATTTTATTCCATAATTTTTCACCTGTTTCCTTAGATCTATCACCGATCGCATAGGCAACCACTTGTCGTGTTTTTCTACACAGAGCAATCCAAATCCAGAATTTATTCACCTTCTTTAAGACAAAAGACCATAACTCATCTAACTCTAATAC
>Ga0207416_1003367_pt1 | contig 15429 bp, 14 predicted proteins | sample PaiPotPPM11metaG_FD_184107 | JGI IMG/M metagenome (GOLD analysis project Ga0207416, IMG submission 184107) | Iron sulfur acid spring bacterial and archeal communities from Banff, Canada, to study Microbial Dark Matter (Phase II) - Paint Pots PPM... ...
ATATCCCGCCCCCAGACCATCCGTGGCGACGATCGGCCGCTGAAGACAGACGACCCCGGCAGCTCAAAGGCCAAGGGGTGACATTTTCATAAACCCGTTAGGGTGACAAGGTCACTGACCTACGACAGACGCGGAGCTAATTATTGACACTCAGAGGTGTGTATGCTAACGTAATCTCAAACTGAATAGTACTTCTTATCAAGAGTGGTCGAGGGACGGGCCCGATGACACCCGGCAGCCTACCAGGTTCCCGCCTGGCGTGGTGCTAACTCCCGCGGAAGTTCCAATTCCGGTAGATAAGAGGGAGCGATCCCCCTTTGCGGAGTTGGAGGGGGATTTTTGTTGTGCGCGCGATCCGGACCCGGATACCATGGTCTGCGTTGTTGAGTGTGAGAGGGAGGGGAGAGATGGCCGTAGAGGGGCTGGCGTGTAGGGAGTGCGGGCGGCGCTATGCGGCGGATGCGATCTTCGTCTGTGAGCACTGCTTCGGCCCGCTGGAGGTCCGATATGCGGACAATGGGATCAGCGGTCAGGTGCTTCGCGACGAAATTGCGCGCGGTCCCGCTTCGATCTGGCGTTACCAGACGCTGCTGCCTGTCTCCCGTGTCCCCGAGTGGGATCTGGCTCCCGGGTTCACCCCGCTGGTCCGGGCCGAGCGGCTCGGCAAGGTGCTCGGCCTTCGCCACCTGTATCTGAAGGACGATACGCGAAACCCCACCTGGTCCTTCAAGGACCGCGTCGTCGCGGTGGCGATCGCGGCCGCCAGACAGTTCGGATTTACCGTCCTCTCCTGCGCGAGCACCGGCAATCTGGCGAACGCGGTGGCGGCCCATGCGGCGAAGGCCGGGCTCCGCGCGGTCGTGTTTATCCCCAAAGGCCTCGAGCGGGCCAAGGTCGTGACGACCACGGTGTATCGTCCGACGGTGGTCGAGGTGGAGGGGACCTACGACGACGTGAACCGGCTGTGCCTGGAGATCGGCGAGGAGCACCGCTGGGGGATCGCCAACGTGAACCTCCGGCCGTACTACTCCGAGGGCGCAAAGACGCTCGGCTTCGAGGTGGCCGAGCAGCTCGGGTGGCGGGCGCCGGACCGGGTCGTCGTGCCCGTTGGGTCGGGCAACATGTTCGTGAAGATCCACAAGGCCTTCGAGGAGTTCGCGCGCCTCGGCGTGATCCCCCCGCATGCCGTCCGGATGACGGCGGCGCAGGCCGACGGGTGCGGCCCCGTCGCCACGGCGTACCGCAACAACACGGAGACCGTGATCCCGGTCCGGCCGGGCGGGATCGCAAAGTCGCTCGCGATCGGAAACCCCGCCGACGGCGGGTACGTCCTCGATCTCGCCCGCCGCACCGGAGGCCTCGTGGAGTCCGTGACGGACACAGAGGTCGTGGAGGCGATCCGCCTGCTGGCCGAGACCGAGGGGCTGTTCACCGAACCGGCCGGCGGCGTCACGGTCGGCGTGCTCCGCAAGTTGGCGGCGGCCGGGGCGATCGGGCCGGACGAGGTGACCGTGGCGTACATCACCGGTATCGGGCTCAAAGCCCTCGAGGCCGTCGAGCAGGTGGTCGAGTCCACGATTACGATCAAGCCCACGCTCGCGTCGTTCGAGGAGCGAGTGCTGGCCCTGGCCGGGGACTAGTAGACGATCCGGAGGTAGGTAGATGGCTGCACGCGTCCGCATTCCCACTCCGCTCCGCCGGCTCACGAACGGCGAGCGTCTGATCGAGGTGCACGGCGCCGACCTGGCACAGGCGATCGATGAACTGGACCAGCGCTTTCCCGGCATCCGGGACAGAATCTTGGATGATCAGGGCGCGGTGCTCCGGTTCGTCAACATCTTCGTGAACGAGCAGGACATCCGGTTTCTCGCCGGCCTCGCGACCCCGCTGGCCGAGGGCGCCGAGGTGTCGATCGTGCCAGCGATGGCCGGCGGCGCCGCGTGTGACGCCCCAAGGAAAGTCCGCCTGATATCGTGAAATCAGGGGCCAATCCGCACAGGGGGTGGAGGCATGCGGTTCGGCCGGTCCAGCAAGGTGGCGGTGCTGGAAAAAGTTCCGCTGTTCAGGGATCTCTCGCGGAAGCAGCTCGAGCAGATCGCCCGTCTCGCGGACGAGCTCGACGTCCCGGCGGGGAAACGGCTTGCGACCGCGGGCGCGAGCGGCCATGAGTTGTTCGTCGTCGTCGAAGGGCGGGCCACGGTGAGCGTCACACGGGGCCGTACCGTGCGCCTCGGGCCGGGGGATTTCTTCGGCGAGATGAGCCTGCTGGATGGGAAACCCCGCTCCGCGACCGTGGACGCGGACTCACCGATGCGACTGCTGGTGGTCGGCGGACGTGAATTCTGGCAGTTGCTGACCGCGGCGCCCCCGCTCGCGCTCGCGATCATGAAGACCCTCTCGGGGCGCGTCCGTGACGCCGAGGCGGCGATCTCAGCGTAGGCCTAGGGACGCACGGCATCCGCACCGAATCCCTTCACGTGGAACTGGTGATCGTGTTGTGAGCCCCAAAACCCGTCAACGCCGCGTGGCAAAGCCGCGGGCGCCCCGTGACGCTGCCCGCCGGATCGAGGTCCTGCGCGATCAGATCCGCCGCCACGCCGGCCGGTATTATGTTCTCGACGCTCCGGAGATCTCCGACGAGGCGTTTGACGCCCTCGTGCAGGAGCTCCGTGACCTCGAGGCCGTCCACCCGGAGCTCGTCACCGAAGACTCCCCCACGCAGCGTGTCGGGGCACCCCCGTCCGAGGCGTTTCGCCCGGTCGTCCATCCGCAGCGGATGTTCAGCCTCGCGAACGCGTTCAGCGAGGAGGGCCTGCGGGCGTGGTGGAAGCGGGTGGAGACCGGCCTCACCGGGCAGCTCGTCGAGTTCGTCTGCGAGCTGAAATTTGACGGCGCGGCGGTCTCCCTGATCTACGCAGACGGCGCGTTCACCCGCGGTGCGACCCGCGGGGACGGCGTCCGGGGGGAGGACATTACCCCGAACCTCCGCACCGTCCAGTCGCTGCCGCCGCTCCTCGGCCCGGCGTCCGGCGTGCCGGCGTTCGTCGAGGTCCGCGGAGAGGTGTACCTTCCGGCGCATGCGCTCGCGGCGATCAATGCGGAGCGGGTGAGTGCCGGCGAGGCGCCGTTCGCCAACACGCGCAACGCCGCGGCGGGATCGCTCCGCCAGCTGGATCCGGCCATCACGGCGCGGCGGCCGCTCGATCTGTTCGTCTACCAGCTCGGGGAGGTGCGCGGCCGGCGGTTTCGAACGCACACGGATGCGCTCGCGTGGGCACGCGACGCAGGGCTGCCGACGAACCCCCACCTGCAGCGTGTCAAGACGCTGGATGACGTCCTGGCCTACGTCCGCGAGTGGAGCGGGCGCCGGACGGGACTGCCGTACGGGACCGACGGAGTCGTGGTGAAGGTCAACTCGCTCGACCAGCAGGCCGAGCTGGGCGCCACGAGCCAGGCGCCGCGGTGGGCGATCGCCTACAAGTTTCCCGCCGAGGAGGCGGAGACGCGGGTGCAGGACATCACCGTCCAGGTGGGCCGCACGGGCGCGCTGACCCCGGTCGCCGTGCTGGAACCGGTGCGGGTATCCGGCGTGGTCGTGCGGCGGGCGACGCTCCATAACGAGGACGAGATGCGGCGCAAGGACGTGCGCATCGGCGACCGTGTCGTCGTCCGCCGCGCCGGGGAGGTCATCCCCGAGATCGTGCGCGTGCTCGCGGAGGGGCGCACCGGGGACGAGCGTGCGTTCCAGATGCCGGCGCGCTGCCCGGTGTGCGGGTCGCCGGTCGTCCGGCTGCCCGGGGAGGCCGTCGCTCGCTGCACGGGCGGCGCGACGTGCCCGGCCCAGGTGCTCGAGCTGCTGATCCACTTCGGATCCCGGGACGCGCTCGACATCGAGGGCGTGGGGCCCAAGCTGCTCGAGCAGCTGCTCGACCGGGGGTTGATCGCGGACCCCGCCGACCTGTTCCGGCTCACCAAGGCGCAGCTCCTGCAACTCGAGCGGATGGCCGACAAGTCGGCGGACAATGTCATCGCGGCGATTGACCGCAGCCGGCGGCCGAGTCTCGCCCGCCTGATTTACGCCCTCGGCATCCGCCACGTCGGCCTGCACGTCGCGGAAGTCCTCGCCGCCCATTTCCAGGATCTCGATCGTCTGAGCGCCGCCTCGTTCGAGGAGGTGCGCGACGTGCCGGAAATCGGACCGGCGATCAGCGAGAGCGTCGTCGAGTTCTTCAAGCGGCCCGCCACCCGCACGCTCCTCCGAAAGCTCCGCGACGCGGGCGTTCGTCCCGAGGCCGCTCGCCGCGCAGGCGGACGCCTCGCTGGAAAAACGTTTGTCTTCACCGGCACGCTCGAGCGGTTTGCCCGGCGCGAGGCCGCGGAACGGGTTCGGGCGCTCGGCGGGATCGTCGCCGAGCGCGTCGGCGCCCACACCGATTATCTGGTCGCGGGCGCTGATGCCGGCAGCAAGGTGACCCGGGCGCGCAAGCTGAAGGTGACGGTGCTGGACGAGCAGCAGTTTCTCGCGTTGATCGAGGGTCGGTGAGGGCCCGGCGATCGACCCCGCACCGGGCCGCCCGCAGGGGGCGCCGGAGGGCCCGGTGGGCCCTCGCGCTCGTGCTGCTGGTAGCCGCGGCGGTCATCGGCGCGCGGCTCATCCAGAGGCAGCCGGCGATGGTCGACGTGTTCTTCGTCCGGTACGATGCCGGCGGGCATGCGGGCACGCTCGTGCCGGTCCGGCGCCGGGTGCCGCCGGGTGGAGCCGACGGCCGTCTCCGGACCGCGCTGCGCGCGCTGCTGGCCGGGCCCTCTCCGGAGGAACGGCAGCGCGGCCTCGTGACGGAAATTCCGCCGGGCACGGACCTCCACGACGTGCGGGTCCACGGCAAGGGCGTGGTCGTTGATCTGACGCCGGCGTTCGGCGGGGGCGGGGGCAGCACGAGCATGGTGGCCCGGGTGTGGCAGGTCGTGTACACCGCGTCCCAGGTGCGCGGGATTCCCGAGGTGCAGATCCTGCTCGACGGCCGGCGCGTCCGGACCTTGGGAGGCGAAGGCGTCGTGATCGGCACGCCGCTGCGCCGGCCGCCGTCGGTTCCGACATTTTAATGGAAGGGACCCTTTCAGGGTTGGGAGAATAGCCGGGCGATGCCGCGGGAAGTGTTCGCCGAAGAGATTGAGCGGTTCCTCGGAACGCTCGCTGGCGTCGCTTCCGCGCGGGTCTTCACGACGCCGGCCGGGGGTGTCGCCCAGGTCTATGTGACCGCAGAGAACACGGCCGATACCCGTGTGGTCCGCCGCGGGGTGGCGACCGCGCTGGTCTCTACCTACGGGCTGCCCGTGGAGCCGTGGCAGATCCAAGTGACGCAGTTCCGCGGCGGACTCCGGCCGTCAGAGATCCCTCGCTTCCGGGTCTTGCGTGTCGAGGAGAATCTGTCGGTCACTGAGATGGAGGCGTCCGTCCAGGTGACCTGGACGCGCGGAAGTGAGGAGCGATCGGCAACCGGGCGCGCGCGGGGACCTGCCGGTCCGGCCTGCCGCCTTCGGACGCTCGCGACGGCGACGGTCGACGCCGTTCGGGACGCCCTCGAGCCGGCACACCGGCGTGTCAGCGTACAGCAGGCGGCGTTCGCGACGTTTCTTGACCGGCCCATCGCGCTCGTCGGCATCGCGGTCCCGACTCCGGGAGGCCCCGTGAGCTGCATCGGCGCGGCAGGGCAGGAGGAGATGCCCGAGGTGGTGGTCGCCGCCGCGCTCGATGCGGTCACCAAATGGCTGCTGCAGTCGCCATTCTCGGGCGCCGCGCCGCAGGCGGCGGACCGGCGGGAGCACCTCGAGGCGATGCGCCACTTCATCCGCGCCGGCGAGGAGGCCGGGGTGGTGTCGGATCTCCTCACGGAAGTTGCCGTCGCCGGCGCGCACGCCGTGCCGGACGCGCCGGCTCATGCTGCCGGCCACGCGCCCGAGACAGACGCCGCTCCCGACGCGAAACCCCTGCGGGGCGATCCCGCCGAACGCTACGGCGCCCATGATCCGGACGTGTTGACCGATCTGAGTGAGCTTCGGCCCGAAAAGATCCGGCCCGAAAAGAGAGGAGGCACCGCAATGTCCGTACACCAGGAGCCTTCCCGTGCGGGGCTGGTCCCGCCGCGCGCGGGTCGTCCGTCGATGGAGGAGACATTTTATCAGTCTCTCGTCGATGGGCAGACCCCGGTTCACCTTCGCTGCCGGGACGGCTACGAGGTGCCGCGCGCCACCGTCAAAGATGTCGGGACGTACACGCTGCTGGTGGAGACCGCCGGGGGCGCCGAGCTCGTCTTTAAGCACGCCATCATCTCGATCAGGCCGTTGGCGACGCAGACGCCCGAGGCCTGAGGGGGACCGTGCCCGACCGTCCGGATCCCCTTGCGGAGGATCTCCGGGCCCGGCGCGCCCGGATCGAGGCCGGGGGCGGCGCCGATCGGGTCGCCCGGCAGCACGCGGCGGGCAAGCTGACCGCCCGGGAGCGCCTCGCGGAGCTGCTCGATCCTGGCACGTTTGTCGAGCTCGACCGGTTTGTCAGTCACCGGGTGACCGCGTTCGGCATGGACAAGATGGAGGCGCCGGCCGATGGGGTGGTGACCGGCTATGGCGCGATCAACGGGCGCCTGGCCCACGTGTTTTCCCAAGACTTCACGGTCCTCGGCGGATCCCTCGGCGAGGGGCACGCCCAGAAGATCTGCAAGATCATGGATCTCGCCCTCCGGAATGGGGCGCCCCTGATCGGCTTGAACGACTCCGGCGGCGCGCGGATCCAGGAAGGTGTCGAAAGCCTGGGCGGCTACGCGGAGATCTTCTTGCGGAACACGCTGGCGAGCGGTGTCGTGCCGCAGATCTCGGCGATCATGGGGCCCTGCGCCGGCGGGGCGGTGTATTCTCCGGCGATCACGGATTTCACGCTGATGGTCCGCGGCACCAGCTACATGTTCGTCACCGGGCCCCAGGTCGTCCGGGCGGTGACGCACGAGGAGGTGACGTTCGAAGCGCTCGGCGGTGCGGAGGCCCACGCGAGCCGCAGCGGGGTGGCCCATTTTATTGCCGAGAGCGATGCCGATGGCCTCCACCTGATCCGCCGCCTCCTCACGTACCTGCCGCAGAACAATCTGGAGGCGCCGCCCCGGGTCGCGTGCACGGACGATCCCCGCCGGATGGACACGGCGCTGGATACGCTGGTGCCGGCGGATCCTCACCGGCCGTACGACATGCACGAGGTGATCGGGCACATCGTCGACGACGGCGGGTTTCTCGAGGTCCACCGCCACTTTGCTCCCAACCTGCTCGTCGGGTTCGCCCGGCTCGGCGGCCGCCCGGCCGGCATCGTCGCGCAGCAGCCGGCGGTCCTCGCGGGCGCGCTCGATATCGACAGCGCGGTCAAGGGCGCGCGGTTCGTGCGGTTCTGCGACGCGTTCAACATTCCGCTCGTCACCTTTGTGGACGTCCCGGGGTTCCTCCCCGGGACGGCGCAGGAGCACGGCGGCATCATCAAGCACGGGGCGAAGCTCCTGTACGCGTACTGCGAGGCCACAGTCCCCAAGCTGGCGGTCATCACCCGCAAGGCCTATGGCGGGGCATACGACGTCATGTCGAGCAAGCACATCCGGGGCGACCTCAACCTGGCCTGGCCCACCGCTGAGATCGCGGTGATGGGGCCGGAGGGGGCGATCGACATCATCTTCCGCCGTGAGTTGGAGGAGGCGCGGGATCGGGACGCCACCCGGGCCCGCCTCGTCGCGGAGTACCGGGCGCAATTTGCCAACCCGTACATCGCGGCCAGCCGGGGCTTCGTGGACGACGTGATCGAGCCGCACGAGACGCGCCCGCGGCTGATCTCGGCGCTCGAGATGCTGCAGGGGAAGCGCGATCGAAACCCGCCGAAGAAGCACGGCAACATTCCGCTCTAATGCCGCTCCGTAAGGTCCTGATCGCCAATCGCGGCGAGATCGCGCTGCGCATCGTCCGAGCCTGCCGGCTCCGAGGACTCGGCACCGTGGCGGTCTATAGCGATGTGGACCGGACTGCGCTCCACGTGCGGGCCGCCGGCGAGGCGTACCGGATCGGGGAGGCGCCGGCGGCGGCCTCGTACCTGAATGTCGAGGCGATCCTCGAGGCGGCGCGGGCATCGGGCGCCGACGCGATTCACCCCGGCTATGGATTCCTCGCCGAGAACCCGGCGCTCGCCGGCGCGTGTGCCCGGGCGGGACTCGTCTTCATCGGCCCTCCGGCCGAGGTGCTGGCGCGCTGTGGCGATAAGGCGGCCGCTCGCCGGGCCGCCCGGGAGGCGGGGGTTCCGGTGCTCCCGGGCACGGATCCCGTGGAGGATGCCGCCGCGGACGCGGCGGCGGCGCGCGTGGGATTCCCCGTGCTGATCAAGGCGGCCGCGGGCGGAGGGGGCAAGGGGATCCACCTCGTCGAGCGGCCCGAGGATCTGGCGGGCGCGCTGCGCCTCGCCCGGGGCGAGGCGCAGGCGGCGTTCGGCGACCCCCGCGTCTACGTGGAAAAGTGGCTGGAGGAGCCCCGCCACGTCGAGGTCCAGGTCGCCGCCGATGCGCACGGTGAGATCATTCACGTCGGCGACCGCGAGTGTTCGGTCCAGCGGCGCCACCAGAAGCTGATCGAGGAGGCCCCGTCGCCTGCGCTGTCCGACCCGCTTCGGGCGGCGCTGCACCGCGCCGCGGTCGCGGCGGCGCACGCCGTCGACTACCGGAACGCCGGCACCGTGGAGTTTCTCGTGTCGGGCGACGCGTTCTATTTCCTGGAGATCAACGCCCGTCTCCAAGTCGAGCACCCCGTGACGGAGTGCGTCACCGGTGTGGACCTGGTGGGGCTGCAGCTTGGAATCGCCGGAGGCGAGCGGCTTCCGCTGCGGCAGGAGGATGTCGCATTTCGCGGCCACGCGATCGAGTGCCGGATCTCGGCGGAGGACCCGGAGGCCGATTTCCTCCCGTGGGCCGGCCGGGTCGAGGACGTGCTGCTTCCCGGCGGTCCGGGCGTCCGGGTCGACGGCGCGCTCGCGCCGGGGCTCGAGGTGACACGATTCTACGATCCCCTCCTGGCGAAGGTGATCGCGTGGGGGGATACCCGCGGCCTCGCGATCGCCCGCATGGCGGGCGCCCTCAGTGAGCTGGTCGTGACGGGCATCCCGACGACGCTCCCGTTCCACCGATGGGCGCTCGCCCACCCGGCGTTCCGGGACGGACGCTACAGCACTCGATTCGTCGAGACGGAGTGGCCGCGGCGTCCCCGTGCGCGGGACGCGTTGGCCGCCCTCGCGGCCGCAGCGCTCGCGCACCTGGACGCGCGCCGTGCTCCCCTGCTTCCCCCGCAGCGCCCGGGCGCGTGGGCGCGTGCCGCGCGGCGGGAGGGAAGGTCGTGACACGCTATCACGTGCGCGTGGGGGACGTGCCGGCCCACGGGACGGAGGAGTTCGACGTGGGGATCGAAGAGGCCGCCGGCGGGCTCCTCGTATCGGTCGGCGGCGCCACACATCGCGTCGATCTGGCCGAGGTCATGCCGGGGTGCTACTCGCTCATTGTGGACGGCCGCTCCCACGACCTCGAGGTCGTGGCGGCGGCCGGAGTCGGGGGCCGCCGGTGGGCGCTCGTTCTTGACGGGGAGACCTGCGCGGCGGAGGTTGGGGGGCGATCCCAGCCGACCGGCGTGCCGGGTGGCGCGGCGGCCGGCATCGGTGAGGTGCGCGCCCCGATGCCGGGGCTCCTGGTCGCAGTCCGCGTCGCGGAAGGCGCGGAGGTCGCACTCGGCCAGCCGCTCATTATAATGGAAGCGATGAAGATGCAGATGGAGATCCGCGCGCCCCGCGCCGGCACCGTGCGGCAGGTGCATGCGGCGCCCGGGCAGGAGATCGCCGGGGGGCAGCTCCTCACGACGATCGAGTAGGCTCTGGCGAGGCGGCACTGGCCTGCGGGAGGAGCGAAGCAGATGGCGAGTGAGAAATCGGGCAAGGCCAGGCCGGCAAAGCTCAGCAAGGCCAGGCCGGCAAAGCCCGGCAAGGTCCGGCCGGCGAAGCCCGGCAAGGTCCGGCCGGCGAAGCCGCGCAGGGCGCGCGTCCGTGAGGCCCGCGACACGCGCGGGGACGGAATGCAGCAGGCGCGGGCGCGGTGGGAAGCCGAAACCCTCGGCCCGCTGCTGGCCCGCGCTCCCGAGCGGTCCGCGACGTTCGAGACGACGTCCGGGATCCCGATTGCGGGCCTCTACACGTCTGGCGACGTGCGCGGGCTCGAGTACGAGCGCGATCTCGGCTATCCGGGCGCGTACCCGTTCACGCGCGGGATCTACCCGGCGATGTACCGGAGCCGCCTCTGGACGATGCGGCAGTATGCCGGCTATGCGGGCGCCGAAGAATCGAACCGCCGGTTCCGCTACCTGCTGGATCAGGGCCAGACCGGCCTCTCGGTCGCCTTCGACCTGCCGACCCAAATGGGGTTGGACTCCGACCACCCGATGGCCGAGGGGGAGGTCGGGAAGGTCGGGGTGGCGATCGATTCCCTGGCCGACATGGAAGTGCTGTTCGATCGCATTCCGCTCGACCGCGTCAGCACGTCGATGACGATCAACGCCACGGCCGCGATTCTCCTGTGTATGTACGCGGTCGTCGCCGAGCGCCAGGGCGTGCCGGCGGACCGGCTCGACGGGACCACGCAGAACGACATCCTCAAAGAGTACATCGCCCGCGGCACCTACATTTACCCGCCGGGGCCGTCGATGCGGCTCGTCACCGATACGTTTGCATTTTGCGCCGAGCGCCTTCCCCGGTGGAATCCGATCAGCGTCAGCGGATATCATATTCGCGAAGCGGGCGCGACCGCGGTGCAGGAGGTCGCGTTCACCCTCGGCAATGCGATCGCGTACCTCGACGCCGCCCGGGGGGCGGGACTTCCCATGGACCGCATCGCCCCCCAGCTCGCGTTCTTCTTCGATGCGCAGATGTACTTTTTCGAGGAGATCGCCAAGTACCGGGCGGCCCGCCGCCTCTGGGCCCGGATCATGCGCGAGCGGTTCGGCGCCCGCGATCCGCAGTCGTGCATGCTGCGCTTTCACACGCAGACGGCGGGAGTCGCCCTCACCGCGCAGCAGCCCGACAACAACGTCGTGCGTGTGACGCTGCAGGCCCTCGCCGCCGTGCTGGGCGGCACGCAGTCGCTGCATACCAACGCGCGCGACGAGGCGCTGGCCCTGCCGACGGATACGGCCGCGCTCCTCGCCCTCCGGACGCAGCAGATCATCGCCTACGAGACCGGCGTCGCGGACACGGTCGACCCGCTGGCGGGTTCGTTCTACGTGGAGACCCTGACGTCCGAGATCGAGCGGCGGGCAGACGCGTATCTCGAACAGATTCAGGGGATCGGCGGCATGCTCCGGGCGATCGAGCAGGGGTACGTGCAGCGGGAGATCAGCGAGGCCGCGTATCGGGAACAGCAGGACGTCGAGCGGGGGCGCCGGGTGATCGTGGGCGTCAACCGCTTCCAGGCGGCGGAGGAACATCTCCCGTCGCTCCTCCGGGTGGATCCCACGGTGGTTGACCGGCAGACGGCGCGCCTTCACCGCGTGCGCGCTGAGCGGGATGGGAGCCGTGTCTCGGCCGCGCTCGCGGCGCTGGGAGACGGGGCGGCCGGCCGTGAGAACCTGCTGCCGCTCATCGCGGAGGCCGTCCGGGCGTATGCCACGATTGGAGAGATCTGCGACACCCTCCGCGCGAGCTTCGGCGTCTACCGGCCGCCCGTGGAGGTGTGACCCCGGTGGGCCTCGCCGAGGCCGTCCTCCAAGGCTCCTCACTGGCCGTCGCGCGGCTGATCTCGCTCGTCGAGGATCGATCCGATGAAGCGGTGCCGATTCTCCGGGCCTTGCACCCGCATACGGGACGAGGATACGTCGTCGGCGTGACCGGGCCTCCCGGAGCGGGCAAGAGTACGTTGATCGATGCGCTCGTGCGCGTGGTGCGCCGGGACGGGAGGCGGATCGGGATCGTGGCGATCGACCCCACGAGCCCGTTCACCGGAGGCGCGATCCTCGGCGACCGGATCCGGATGCAGGACCACAGCACCGATCCCGGTGTGTTCGTGCGCAGCATGGCCACGCGCGGCCATCTCGGCGGACTCGCTCCGGCGACTTCCGGGGTGGTCGAGGTGCTTGACGCCTATGGCTGCGAGCTGATTCTGGTGGAAACGGTGGGGACCGGGCAGGCCGAGGTGGACGTGATCGGGACCGCGGACACGGTCATGGTCGTCACCGTGCCACACCTGGGGGACGGCGTGCAAACGCTCAAAGCCGGCGTCATGGAAATCGGCGACCTCTTCGTCGTGAACAAAGCCGACCGTGGGGACGCGGACCGGACCGCGACCGAGATCAAGATGATGCTGGGTCTGGCTCCCGATCGCGGGGGATGGCGGCCACCCGTTCTCCTCACGGCCGCGACAGACGGGACCGGGATCCCCGAGGTCATCCGGGCGATCGAGGATCACCACGCGTATCAGGACGCCCGCGGGCTGCTCTCGGAGCGCCGCCTGGCACGGCGCCGCCGGGAGATCCTCCGGATCGTTGAGGAGCGCCTGCGCACGCGGGTGCTTGGCCCGGCGGGCGACCGCCACCTGGACGCCCTGGCCCAGCGCGTGACCCGCGGCGAGCTGGATTCGTATGCGGCCGCTGACGCCCTCCTCGCCGAGGCCGGGATTCGGTGAGCCGCCGGCCACCGGGCGTCTGGCTCCGCCACCTCGCACTGGTCGTGCGGAGCCTGGACGCGGCTGAGCCACTCTACGCCCGAACCCTCGGCCTTCCCTCAGCCGGTCGCGCGGAGCTTTCCGGCGAGGGCGTGCGGGCGTCATTCGTCCCGGTCGGAGGGTCGCAGATCGAGCTGCTCGAGCCGCTCGGCCCCCAGGGCGCGATCGGGCGATTCCTGGCGATCCGGGGGGAGGCAATCCACCACCTGGCGCTGGAGGTGACGGATCTCGAGGCGGCTCTGGCACGCGCCCGGCGAGCCGGGCTCCGGCTGGTCGACGTCGCGCCGAGGCCGGGCGCCCATGGGACCCGCATCGCGTTTGTTCACCCCCGCTCCACCTGCGGGGTCCTCGTGGAGTTTGTGGAACCCGGCCCCGTGAAGTAATCAGCCCCAAACTTCCTCATTTCCCCCCTAGCATTGAATTTCGTCTATATGATATAATGCCGCCTGTAGAAAGAAGTCTATAGCTACAGCAAACCTCTCCCTTCATCGTAGCAGCGACCGCACCCCTTGCCGGGCGAGACCGGACTCATCCAATCTCCTGACAATCCGTCGAGCCGATCGGCGGGGCCGCACACCTGGGCCTCCGGCAAGGGTTATGCACGTAACACGGTAGGGGGGGAGCGAATGCCGCCAACGTTATCATCGCTACCCGTCCGCGATCCGCGGGCGGTCCTGGTCCGTCATGCCGCGCTGGCCTGTCTCCTGTTGATTCTCCTGGTTCCTCTCATCGCTGTTGCCGGTACGTGGGGGCTTCCGATCGGAAGGACCGTTCACGTCTCGGCAGACGGGCACACCTACACCTACCGCTCCTTCCAGCGCACCGTAGGGGGGGTGCTCGCCTCCAGGCAGGTCGCCCTCGGCCAGGATGACCGTGTGACCCCGGCACCCGAGATCCGCCTGTGGCCGGGCGTTCAGATCACCGTCATCCGCGCGGTCCCGATGGTTGTGACCGTGAGCAACGTCTCCCGACCCGTCCGGGTCGCCGCCACGACGGTGGGGGGTGCGCTCGAGGCGCTTCGCGTGGCGGTTGGGCCGCTTGACCGGGTATACCCCGATCCGCTGGGCGGGGTTGCGCCCGGCATGCGGATCACGGTCGAGCGGCGCGAGTACCGCACATGGCTCGAACGCAGCGAGATCCCCTTTTCCTCGCAGGTCGTCACCGACCCCGGCCTGTTCAAGGGCAACCGGCTCGTCCGGTCATCCGGTCAGGCCGGATTCAAGCAGCGGGCGCTGCGGGTCCTGTACGCCGACGGGCGCCCGGCCGCCGTCACGCCCTTCGGATGGAGCGTGGTGCAGCAGCCGTCGCCGCGGGTGATCGCGGTCGGCACCCGGGCGATGATCGCCTCACGGGGAGCGTTTGCCGGCCGGGAGTACATGCTCCTGGAGGCGACCGCGTACTATCCCGGCCCCAACAACTACGGCGGCGGGGTTGGGCCGCGGACGGCCATCGGGATGCTGGCGCAGCGCGGCGTCGTCGCCGTGGATCCCTCCGTGATCCGGCTTGGCTCGCACCTGTACATCGAAGGCTACGGGTACGCGGTGGCGGGGGATACCGGGGGCGCGATCAAGGGGCTGCGGATCGACCTTTGCTACAATACCTACGATGAGGCGATCCACTGGGGCCGCCAGCCGGTCAAGGTGTACATTCTGGACAGAACGCAGTAAGCGCCTCGGCCGGCCGGGCGTCTCCACCGAGCGGCGCGTCTCGTGATCCCGGGAGGGTCAGGCGGCGCGCCGCTGGCGTCTCCAGAGGGGACCCGGGCTATCCTCCGACGGTTCGACATTCGCCCCGCGAAACGGTGGGGGCAGCACTTCCTCGTCAGCCCGCGTGCCCTCGACCGAATCCTCGACGCGGCCGGGCTCGACGCAGTCGATAGTGTGCTGGAGGTCGGCGCCGGCATCGGGACCCTCACCACGGCGCTCGCCCTACGCGCGGGCTGGGTGACCGCGCTCGAGGTGGACCGCCGCCTGCTCGCGGCGCTCGGCGCCGTGACGGAGTTTTTGGCAAACGTGAGGCTCGTGGCCGGAGACGCGCTCGCGGTGGAGTTTGCGGATCTGTTTCAGGGGCCTCCCGGCGCGCCGCGCAAGGCCGTCGCCAACCTCCCCTACAACATCGCCGCCCCCGTGCTGATCCGCTTGTTGGATCCCACGCTCCACCTCGTCCGGGCTGTCGTGACCGTGCAGCGGGAGGTGGGCGAGCGGATCGCCGCGGCCCCGGGCGCCGAAGCCTACGGACGCCTGTCTGTTGCCGTGCAGTACCGCGGCGTCCCGCGGATCGTCTCGCGCGTCCCGCCCGGGGCGTTCCTTCCCGCGCCCGAGGTGGAGTCGGCGATCGTCGTGATCGTTCCACACGCCCAGCCCCCCGTCGCCGTGCCGGATGAAGCCGAGTTCTTCCGGGTGGTCGCGGCGGGGTTCGGCCACCGGCGCAAGACCCTGGCCAACGCGCTCGCGCGCGGCCTCGGCCTCGACGTCCGGACTGTCGACGCCGCATGCGTCGCGGCCGGCGTGAGCCCCCGAGTTCGCGCCGAGACTCTGGGGCTCGAGGCATTCGCGGCGCTGGCGCGCGCGTTGCACGCCGCGCTCGGCGACGTGACCGGCTAGGGCGTGGAGCGCTTTGGGGCGGTCCCGGGATGCGGCGCGGGGCGGTGGGGCGGTGTCGGGAC
>Ga0207416_1003368_pt1 | contig 15424 bp, 13 predicted proteins | sample PaiPotPPM11metaG_FD_184107 | JGI IMG/M metagenome (GOLD analysis project Ga0207416, IMG submission 184107) | Iron sulfur acid spring bacterial and archeal communities from Banff, Canada, to study Microbial Dark Matter (Phase II) - Paint Pots PPM... ...
CCTGCTCCGTCATCGGCCCACACTCCTTCGCTCCAGCGACTCCAGCGACGCGGCTATCCTACCGCCTCGGACCAACTGGCCGGCGCGAAAACGTGTGGCGCACTTCCCATTGATCATTCGGTTGACAAAACCGGCTGCCACTCGCTACCGTTGCACTGGCTTCCTCCGCCGTCAGGGGCATGACTCGCGGGCGAGGCCGACGCGGCCGGATTAGCTTGTGTAGTGGGCGGAACTGATTCTCATGACGGTGAGTGACGACACCTTTCGCCGCGTGATGCGCCGCTGGGGAACAGGCGTCACCGTCGTCACCGTCCGCCATGGTAACGAGGTCCGCGCTATCCTCGTCACGTCATTTCTGTCCGTTTCGATCGACCCCCCGACGGTTCTCGTCAGCATTCGACGCGGCGGCGAAACCCACCGCCTGCTGGAGGCGGGCAAGGTTTTCGCCGTCAACTTGCTCAACGACGGGCAAGCCGACCTGGCGCACCGACTGGGCTATGCCGGTGACGAAACGCTTCGGTCTCTCAGGGGCGTCGCGCACCATTTCGGCACGACTGGTGCGCCCATCTTCGACGATAGCATGGCCTGGCTGGACTGCCGGGTGATCGACCAACACGAGACCAAGGACCATACCCTGTATATCGGACTCGTCGAGGCTGGTGACGAAATAGACAGCCATCCGTTGGTCCATTGGGAGCGCCGCTTCTGGCGACTGGACACCGTACACACGCTGACCACCAGCGACTAAGGAGATCCGCGGCCAATGCAATTCGACGAAGTAACCACGAGTGCTGACGCCGCGGTCAGCGGCGATTTGTGGCGTGGTGACGGCGGCTGGGCCTTTCTGGAGCGGTTGTGCGACGAATGCCATGGTCGCTTCGCCGGCAGCGCCGACGAGCGCCGGGCGGCGGATATCATCCTGGCTGCCTTCCGCGACATTGGCCTGCAGCAGATCCACGAAGAGGCGTTCGAGTACGACGGCTGGACGCGGGGGGCGCCGGCGACGCTGCGCCTGCTCCCGGAAGGAACGGCAGTTCGCACCTTCAGTCTGCCGGGGTCGCCGGCGGGGAAGGTCGAAGCAGAGCTCGTGGACTTCGGCTCGGCAACGGACGACGATATCAGCCGGGCCGGAAAGCAGCTCGACGGACGCATCGCCCTCACCAGCGCAGCGACGCCCCCCCGCGCCAAAGCCATGCATCGGAACGAGAAAGTGGCCCGCGCGGCCCGTCGCGGCGCCCTCGCCGTGCTGTGGATGCGGGACGAGGCGGGTCAGCTCGGCGAAACCGGCAGCCTCTTCTTTCGCGACGCACCTCAGATTCCCGGCATCTCCGTGACCCGCGAGGACGGGCTGCGGCTGGCGCGGTGGCTGCAGCAGGGGCGTCAAGTCCGCCTGGCGCTGGCGACGGATGACACGCCGCGCCGGATGACGAGCTGGAACCTGCTGGGCGAGCTCACCGGTACCGATCGCCCCGATGAAGTGGTCCTGATTGGCGCGCACTACGACGGGCACGACATCGCCGAGGCCGCGCTCGACAACGGCAGCGGATTAGCGGCCATCGTGGAAGCAGCGCGGATCCTGGCGCGTCACCGTCAGGCGCTGCGACGCACCGTGCGTTTCATCGCCTTCGGGGTCGAGGAGCTCGGTCTCTACGGAGCCCACGCCTACGCCGCCGCGCACAGCGCCGAGCTCGATGGTCTCCGCTTGCTGTTCAACCTGGACACGATCGCCCAACCGGGAGCAGTCAAAGGCGTCGATATCCAGCGCCGTCCGGAGTTGCGACCTGCTCTGGAGGAGATCGGGCGCGCGATGGGCGAGCCGTTCCCCATTGACGACCACCTATCGATGTACTCGGACCAGTTCCCATTTGTCCTGAAAGGCGCCCCGGCTGCCGTCATGACCAACCCGGATGCTCCGCACACGGTTGGACGCGGCGTCGGCCACACGACCGCGGACACCCTTGACAAGGTACACCGCCTATCGTTGAAGCTCGCGGCGCTCTTCACCGCCCGCCTGGCGCTCTACGTCGCCAACGCACCGGAGTGGCCCGCCAAACGCTGGACCGACGACCAGACACGCTCGGAGATGGAACAAGCCGGCGTTCGCCAGACGATGGAGACGGAGGGCACGTGGCCCTGGCCGGGCGCTCCGACAGCCCAATCAGGTGGGGCCACGGGCGGGTAACCTGGCCGTAGTCGCCGCCGGCCAACCGATCTGTTTGGCATGAGTAATGCGCATGTGGTAGCGTTGCCCATGGGTGGCACGGAGGAATACCACAATGGCGCCGGCCAACCAGTCAGTTCGCCTAGCCAACCTAACGGTGAGCGATCAGACGCCGTATGTTGAGCAGTATCGCGCCCAGGGCTACAATGTCGACGCTGCTCCTCGTGGCATCTTGGTCCCTGTCGGACTCGCCCCCGCCGAAGTGCGACGTCTCGCCGAGGAAGCGGTCGCGCCACTGGGCGAGGCCGGTTATGCCGGGGCCATCATTGGCGGGCGGCAAGATGCCGCATGCTATCTGCGCGATGCACTGGCAGCCGCCGGCCTGCGCGCCTTTGTCCCCGACACCGCCCGCATCCTGGATCGCGAAGGCTACTTCGTGGCGATGCCCGTGGGGTTGGTGGAGGTGCTCCGTGGTACAATGGCCTAGCTGTTTTCGTACAGCCGTTCTAACCGCCTCGGAGTGCAAGCCATGCCCGACTTCCAGGTCGTAGCGCCCTTCCAGCCTACCGGCGACCAGCCTGAAGCGATCGCCCGCCTGGTGGACGGTGTCCGGTCGGGCTTCATGCAACAGACCTTGCTGGGAGCGACGGGTACCGGCAAGACCTTTACGGTGGCCAAAGTCATCGAAGCCGTCCAGCGACCGGCGCTGGTTATGGCTCCGAATAAGACGCTGGCCGCGCAGCTCTGCTCCGAGTTCAGAGAGTTCTTTCCCCACAACGCGGTGGAGTACTTCGTCTCCTACTATGATTACTACCAGCCGGAAGCCTACATCCCGCGCAGTGATACGTACATCGAAAAGGACTCGTCTATCAACGACGAGATCGAGAAGCTGCGCCACTCCGCCACGCACTCGCTGTTCACCAGGCGGGATGTGCTCATCGTGGCCAGCGTCTCCTGCATTTACGGCCTGGGCTCTCCCGAAGACTACAATCAAGTGATCGTCTCGTTGAAGAAGGGGGAGTTCCGGCGGCGCGACAAAGTGCTGCGCCATCTCACCGACATTCAGTACGAGCGCAACGACATGACACTGACGCGCGGCAAGTTCCGCGTGCGGGGGGATGTCCTGGAAATCTTCCCATCTTACGAGGATATGGCCGTGCGGGTCGAGTTCTTTGGCGATGAAATCGAGCGCATTGTCGAGCTGGACCCGCTGACGGGGGAGATCCTGGCGGACCGCGTGTCCATCGACATCTATCCCGCCAGCCACTTCGTCACCACCAAGGACAAGCTGGAGCGAGCGGTTCACACCATCGAGGCGGAGCTGGACGACCGGCTGGCCGAGCTGGGGCGCGAAGGCAAGATTCTGGAAGCGGCGCGGCTCAAGCAACGGACCAACTTCGACCTGGAGATGATCCGCGAGTTCGGCTTCTGCTCCGGCATCGAGAACTACTCTCGTCACCTGGCCGGACGTGAGGCCGGCGACCGCCCTTGGTGCCTGCTGGATTACATCAGCGACGACTTCCTCCTGTTCATGGACGAGTCGCACGTCGGTCTGCCCCAAGTGCGCGGCATGTACGCGGGCGACCGAGCACGTAAATCGGTCCTCGTCGACTACGGCTTCCGCTTGCCGTCGGCGCTCGACAACCGGCCTCTGACATTTGCGGAGTTCGAGGACCACATTCGCCAAGCGATCTACGTCTCGGCTACCCCCGGTCCCTACGAGCTGGAGCACAGCCAGCAGGTCGCGGAGCAGATCATCCGACCAACGGGGTTGATCGATCCCAGCATCGCCGTCAAGCCGACGAACAAGCAGATCGACGACCTGCTGGAGCAGGTGCGCCAGCGAGTCACGGCAGGCGAGCGAGTGCTCGTCACGACGCTCACCAAGAAGATGGCCGAGGACCTGGCCGACTATATGCAGGAGATGGGCATCAAGGTCCACTACTTGCATTCGGAGATCGACGCGCTCGAGCGCATCGAGATCCTGCGCGACCTGCGGCTTGGCATCTACGACGTGGTCGTCGGCATCAACTTGCTGCGCGAGGGGCTTGATCTGCCCGAGGTCTCGCTGGTCTGTATCCTCGACGCCGACAAGGAGGGGTATCTGCGCTCCGAGGGATCGCTCATCCAGACCATCGGGCGCGCCGCTCGCCACGTCAACGGGCACGTCATCATGTACGCCGACCGTATCACCGGCTCGATGCAGCGCGCCATCGACGTAACCTACCATCGTCGCCAGAAGCAGATTGCCTACAACGAGATGTATGGCATCCAGCCGGCCAGCATCCACAAGGCGATCAAGGACATCACGGGTCAGTTGCGCAAGGTCGCCGAGACGACTGCCGGCTATGACACCGGCAAGGCGCGCGAGATCCCCAAGGATGAGCTAGCCCGGCTGATCAAGGACCTGGAATCGCAGATGAAGACGGCCTCCAAGAGCCTGGAGTTCGAGCGCGCCGCCTTGCTGCGCGACCAGATAGTGGAGCTGCGCCGCGAGCTCCAGGGCGACGGCCTCACGGTGGACCCGAGAACGCTCGTCGACGGCGTCCCGCAGCCGCTACACACCAACGGCGTCCTGGCCGTGACAGCCGGCGCGACCTCATCCCAAAGTTACAGCAAGCCATCCGCTCGTGGTCGGCGCGCGCGGCGTTAGCCTGGTGGACAGGTCACTCCTGAGACTGGAGGCCTCGGCCGAGGAATTCTTGTTACAGCGGCGCGGTGAGGAGCTGTGGCTGCGGCGCGAGCTCTACGTGAACGGTGAGCAGAGCGAGCTGACCGTTCGGAGTCTGGAGGAGGTGCTGAACCTCCTTCGCGACACCGCGCTTCCTTTCTGTGAAGTCACCTGGCTCGTTCCGAAGGAGGAGCGGCCGGCAGGCCATGAGCGGCTGGCGGAGCAAGTAGCAGTGCTCGTGGACGACTTCCGCGACCACGCCGCGACCGTCCGGTTCACAGTATAGCGGGGGGCCACAGGTCGCGAACCTGCCAATCCGAGCAACATATCCCCTGTCATCCTGAGCTTCTCATTGTCAACCTGGGCGGAGCGAAGGACCCCTGGCACACCAAGCCGGCCGCCTTGCAGACCCGCGCTGCGCCAACGACGAGGCCAGTGGTCCTTCGCTCCGCCCAGGTTGACAACGGGAGAGCCACCCGGCGACGGGACCTGCCCCGAACTTGGTGGACGCACCACTAGAGGTCACCGAAGCTACACTCGCACGAACAGCGGCGCCAGGGCATCCCAGATCTGAAGCGCTACTTCCTCAGGCGAGCCAATCCCACTTATGACATGCCAGCGCTCCGGATCCTGCCGCGCCAACTCCAGATATCCGTCCCGCACCCTCGCCAGAAAGTCCGCGCCCATCCGGTCGAAGAAGTTCTGCGCGCCGCGCCGGTCAAGACGCTCGGCGCTGACATCCGATGGCACATCGAGCAACACCGTCCGGTGGGGCTGCAGGCCATGCGTGGCGATGCGGATTACCGTCCGCAACTCCACGAGATCTCCCCCTCTCCCGTACCCCTGATAAGCCAGGGTGGCGTCGGCAAAGCGATCAACCAGGACGATCGCGCCACGTTGCAATGCAGGCCGAATGACCTCGGCGACAAGTTGAGCGCGGGCCGCGTTCAGTAGCAGCAGCTCGGCAGTTGGATCGTTCGTGGTATCGGCGCCGGGTAGGATGAGCTCGCGGAGCCGTTCGCCCAGCGATGTCCCGCCCGGCTCACGCGTGCAGATCACCTCCGAGCCGGCCGCCTCCAGACGCGCCGCCAGCAGTCGAAGCTGCGTGGACTTGCCGGCCGCCTCGGCGCCTTCGAAGGAGATAAACTGGCCCATCCTCACCCAGTTACTCAGGACTGTCCTGGAAGATGCGCACGCGGCGGTTGGGTTCGCGTCCCCAGCTCTTCGAAGCGAGATTATATCGCTCCGCCATGGCGTGCTGTTGGCGGCGAATAAAGGAGTTGGCGGGAGGAAGCTCCACCGGCTCTCGGTGCTCCAACACACGCTCGATCGCCTCCTCCGTCTCCCGCAGCGCGAAGGAATCGGGATCGACCGCCAAATGGAAGATGGCGACCAGCGCCTGTTGCATCTGCTGCTGGGTGTTTCCCCGCAACACGTGGACGGGAATCCCGCGCGCCTCCGCGTCACGCAGGGTCTCGGGAAACCGACGGAAGTAGCTGCGCAAGGTGAGGACCGCCTCCGCTTGGGCGAGGTCATGCACGAGGACGAGCGGCAACTGCAGCGACTTGGCTGCCTGCTCGAGCTTCGAGGTGCTCACGCCAAAGGGAAAGGCGCGGACGGGAGAGATGAGTGACGGTGCCGCAGTTGGCTCTGCCGTAGGGGCGTCGCTCGAGGTGGGAAGCGCCGAGGGAGCAACCGCCATTGCCCGGGATCTGGCGGGCAAGCGGCCTACTTGGCCATGGCGAAGCTGGCGCTCCGCCCGCTCAGCTCTAGGAGCGCTGCCGATGAGCCGCGTCTGCCGGATGGTACCGTCCGCCTCCCGCTCGCGGACTTCAACGGTAGTGGGCTGACCGCGCAAGATCGTGTCGACCGTTTCCGACACGTTCGGGTGGACGGTGACATGTTGCCAGTCGATGATCTCCACCACCACCTGGAAGGTCGGCGGCGCCTTGCGTTCCAGCACCGACTTCTGGGTGCCGCGCCGTCTCGCCTCGTCGTCGCCCAGCGTCACCGTCTGAATGCCGCCGATCAGATCGGAGAGTGTGGGGTTCATCATGAGGTTATCCAGCGTGTTTCCGTGCGCGGTGCCGATCAACTGGACACCGCGCTCGGCGATCGTGCGAGCCGCCGCCGCCTCCAGCTCGGTGCCGATCTCGTCGATGATGATGACCTCCGGCATGTGGTTCTCCACCGCTTCGATCATCACCGCGTGCTGGGCGCTAGGAGTCGACACCTGCATGCGCCGGGCACGGCCGATCCCAGGGTGCGGAATGTCGCCATCGCCTGCAATCTCGTTCGAGGTGTCCACAATGACGACGCGCTTGCGGAGATCGTCGGCCAGCACGCGAGCGACCTCGCGCAGCATGGTGGTCTTGCCCACGCCCGGCTTTCCCAGTAGCAACGTGCTCTGGCCAGACTCGACGAGGTCGCGGACGATCGTGATCGTGCCATAGACGGCCCGACCAACCCGGCAGGTGAGTCCGACCGGGCGGCCGGCGCGGTTGCGGATGACCGACACGCGGTGCAGCGTGCGCTCGATGCCCGCCCGGTTGTCGCCGCCGATTGCGCCGATGCGGGAGAGCACGTGTTCGATGTCCTCATGGGTCACCGGTGTGGTGCCGAGGGAAACCTCCCGACCAGCGAAACGAGCTTCCGGCTCCCGTCCAAGGTCCAGGACGAATTCAAGAAGCCCGCTTTGGTCCGGCAGTACATCGACTGCCTGACGCACACGGGGAGGGAGGACCGCCAGAAGATCGTCAAGATTGTCGGTTATGGCTTGTTGCGCGGACGAGAGTTCTGCCATATCGATCCATCCAATTCGATTCGCGTTCATCGAAGTATCACGGAGCCGTCCAAAGCGCAGCACGTCCTGCACGCCTGGTCAACGGGCGGACGGGCCAGAGGGCAGGCAGTGAATCCGGAAGACCGGCGATGCAATGCAGCAGCGAGGAGCCTACTGGGCGCTCAAGGGCAATGCACGACGGCGTGGTCGCGTATCGCCGCGCAAGCGGCACTGGGGAACGTGGCTGCCATTGTGAACCAGCCGCGAGCCGTTGACCGCGGGCAGTGGTACTGTACCCTCGCGGAGGCGAGCAAACACGGGCTGTTTGACCAGCGCCGTGGTCTGCTTGACCAAAAGGCGCCGCACCGCGACCGGCTCAAAGCCACACTGGCGCGCGACGGCCAGGACATCGCTGGAATAGTCACGCGCCGGTAGCCACACTGTCCGCACGCCATGCTCGCGGAGAGTCAGGAACTGGCGGTTGGTCGCCGCCACACCAGCGGCGACCGTATCCGGTCGCAACAGCAAGCGAAGCACTGCCACCTGACTCCCACCAAGCCGGAGGAAACCCGCCGCTGCTGCCACTTCGCTCCCCTCTTCCGCTATCACTCCGCGCGATCCCCGTCCAACGTAGGGACGCAAGAACTCACCCGGCGTCATCGGTTCTATCTGGCGAACGCCTTGTGGGGCCGAGGCCGTGTACAAACGCTGCAGCATGTACTCATCCGATCGCCGGCAAGGCCGCGTAAATGCGGCGTCGCCAGGAGCGGGCTCCCAGTTCGTCAGATCCGCGACCAGCAAGGTCTCATTCGCGTACGGACGGAATCCAGCCTCCTCGAATGCCACCCTTCGCGGATCGTCCTCCAGCACTCGTGCGACAACACGTGGGATGTCCTCTGCCCCTCCGGCGTGGGTTGCTCGGCCCAGCAACTCAGCCAACTGTCCCACACCGGTAGCCTGGGAGGTCGAGCGAACGACCTCCCAGCGCTTGGCCGGAGCGTCGGCAATGATGTGTACCGCCGCCTTAAGTTGATTGCCCAGAGCCGCTACAAAGAACCGGTGACGCCCGAGGCCGGTGGCCAACGCGAGCACGAGCGCCGGCGCTGACAACAAGCAGTCGCTCTCTAGGTCCGCGCTTGGACCGCCAACCATCGTCAGCGGTTGCGATCGGAAGGCGAGAAGGTCGCGAAGATGGGCCGGACGCAGCGCACCCGTCAACGCGCCACCTCTACCACTGCCCTTCGCAACCATGAACACCGTCCACTCTTGAGCGCCCCCAGTCCCTTCGAGAACAGGTGGCCGCTGGCCTCGCTTTAGGCCGACGTCACCCCAACCCTGCGGACGCCGACTTCGGCTCGGTTTCTGTTCTGTCGACCAGGCCGAGAAAGTATTGGTGAAGACGCAGATCACTCGTCAACTCGGCGTGAAACGAAACGGCGAGCAACGCGCCCTGCTGGGCAGCGACAACGGCGCCATCGGAAAGGCGACAGAGGCTGCAGACAGCCGGTCCGAGCGCGGTGAATTTTGGCGCTCGAATGAATATCCCGGGAAAGGGGCGATCGCCCAACGCGGGAATGCACAGCGGAGCCTCGAAGCTCTCGACCTGGCGACCAAAGGCATTCCGCTCCACCTGCAGGTCCATCAACCGAAGCAACGGCTGATCGTGGCCGGCGCCGCCGGCGAGAACGATAGCGCCGGCGCAACTCCCCAAGATGGGATTGCCTGCCCGACCAAAGTCGCGGATCGGCTCCAGCAGCTCCCATTCGACCATGAGCTTGCCAATAGTGGTACTTTCCCCCCCGGGAATCACCAGCCCGTTCAAGCCATCCAGATGCCCCGGCAATGTGACCCGTCGGGTCTCAACCTCGAGCCGCTTCAGCACGCGCTCGTGTTCGATGAAGGCGCCTTGGAGGGCTAGGACCCCAATCGTCGTCACGGAAAAGCTACCACCCCCGCGCCGCGAGCAGCTCCCGCTGAGGAATAGAGGATATCTCTAGCCCCGGCATAGGAGCGCCGATGCCGCGCGACACTTCAGCAACAATCTTGGGATCGGTGTAGTGCGTCGTCGCCTGCACGATCGCTTTGGCGCGACGAGCCGGATCGGTGGACTTAAAGACGCCGGAGCCGACAAAGACCCCTTCCGCTCCCAATTGCATCAAGAGGGCGGCATCCGCCGGTGTGGCGATCCCCCCCGCCGTGAACATCACCACGGGCAGCTTGCCATTGCGGTGAACGTCGAGCACCAGATCGTACGGCGCCCCCAGATTCTTGGCTTCCGCCATCAGTTCTTCTTCAGGCGCTGCCTGAATGCGCCGGATGCCATCCATGACGGCGCGCAAGTGCGTCACCGCTTCCGACACATTGCCCGTGCCCGCCTCGCCCTTCGTGCGAATCATCGCCGCGCCCTCGCCGATGCGTCGCAGCGCCTCGCCGAGGTCGCGGCAGCCGCAGACGAACGGCACCTTGAAGAGGTGCTTGTTGACGTGATACTGATTGTCCGCCGGAGTGAGCACCTCACTCTCATCGATGTAGTCGACCCCAATCGCTTCCAGCACCTGCGCCTCGACAAAGTGACCGATGCGCGCTTTGGCCATGACGGGGATAGTTACCGACTCCATGATCTCCTGGATCAACTGGGGATCGCTCATCCGCGCCACGCCCCCGGCGGACCGGATGTCGGCGGGCACGCGCTCGAGGGCCATGACGGCAACCGCTCCAGCCTCCTCGGCGATCTTGGCGTGCTCCGCCGTCACCACATCCATGATGACCCCGCCCTTGAGCATCTGGGCCAAGCCCCGCTTCAGTGTGCTCGTCCCTGTATCGGCCATCGGTTTCTCTCCCTGCAGCCCAAAACTGCGTTGCCCTGCATTCCTGCGCCCTGCCTGAGGCATAGGCATGTGTCCGTGACGCAACTGTGCCCATTTTACCGTATAGGGGGTCGGGGGCGCAGGGCGAGGGGGCGATGAGGCGAATCGGCGACGGGCACCCTGCAGGCCGGATGGGGACATGATCCAGTCTCGTCGCCGACTTCCCAATAGCCCATCGCCTCATCGCCCCCTCGCCCTGCGCCCCCGACCCCTACAATGTGGGGCAGGAACACGGAGGTGGCTGGTGACGGAAGCGGCGTTTCCTACGGGCACGTGCGTGATTGGTCATGCCAATCCCGATACCGACTCCATCTGCTCGGCGCTTGCTTACGCCCGCTTGTGCGAGCTCCGCGGCGAGCGAGGTGTGTTCGCCGCTCGGCAGGGTGAGCTGCGCCCCGACACGGCCTGGGTACTGGACCGGTTCGACGTCGACCCGCCGATCCTCGTCACCGATGTGCGGCCGCGGCTCAGCGACGTGATGTCGGCCCCGGTCGTCACGGCGCCCGCCAACGCCTCGCTCCTGGAAGTAGCCCAGTCCCTTCGTCAGCATCAACTGCGCTCCTTGCCCATCGTCGACGGCAGCGGTCGCCTGGTCGGGCTCGTGTCCCTAGAAGACTTCGCCCGATTCTTCCTGGAGGGCGCCCTGCCTGAAGAGGCCGAGGAACTGCCGCTTGACCTGGACGCGGTCGTTCGAGCCATTGATGGCTCTGTGCTGGTCGCGGCCCGAGACCGGCCGCTCAACGACAAAGTGCGCGTCGCGGCGTCATCGTTGCCCATCGTCCTCGAGCGTGTTCCGCCGGACGGTGTGGCCGTCGTCGGCGACCGGCACGATATCCAGGAGGCGCTCATCCGGCACGGCGTCGGAGCCCTCATCGTTACCGGTGGGCTGCCGGTCCGCGACCACGTCGTCGACCTTGCCCGTGAGTGTCAGGTCACCGTCATCTCCACGCCGCACCACACCTTTGCCGCGGTCCGGCTCATCAATATGAGCGTTCCGGCCAGCTTCTTCATGCGGCGGGATCCCGTCACGGCGCAGCCCGACTCCTTCGTAGCGGATGTGCGACCGACGCTTGCCGCGCAACGAGCCGTGCCGGTCGTGGATGCCAACAGCCGTCCCATCGGGATGTTCTCGCGCAGCGACCTGCTCCGGCCGCTGCGTCGAAGGGTCGTCCTGGTCGACCACAACGAGCTTGGGCAGGCCGTCGCGGGGTTGAACGAGGCGGAGGTCGTGGCGATCATCGACCACCATCGCATCGCCACGGTGCAGACGGCGAATCCGATCCTGCTGCGTTGCGAGCCGGTAGGGGCCACGGCAACGATTGTCGCCCAGTTGTACCAGGAAGCCGCTGTCCGCATCCCGAGTGACGTGGCGGGCCTGCTCCTTGCCGCGATCCTGACCGATACCGTGTTGTTTCGTTCGCCGACTTGTACCGCCCGCGATCGGCAAGCCGCGGGCATGCTGGCCGCCCTTGCCGGCGTGGACGAGACCGAGCTCGGCCGCGAGATTTTCGTTCGGGCGTCTGACATCCGCAACGTGTCGCCACGTGAGCTGCTGCGACGAGACTTCAAGGAGTTCCCCGTTCGCGGCCACCTCTACGGCGTGAGCGCCATCGAAACCGGCAACGCCGGTGACCTGCTGCCCTTGCGGCCGGCCCTGTTTGCCGAGCTGGCGCGGCTGCAGCGCGCCCGCCCCTACGACGTAGTGCTCTGCATGATCGTAGACGTAGTGGGGGAACGGACTGAGCTGCTCATCAGCGGCCACGCGGAGGTCGTCGGCCGCGTCTTTGGCCAGCCGCTGATCGGCGGCGCCGCACTCGTCCTGCCCTACGTGACATCTCGCAAGAAGCAGATCGTCCCGCTGCTGGAACCGATCGACGCCGCGATTCACGACCGACCGTGACTCGGTTTTACGATGGGCGACACGGTAACAAGGAATAGGGCTTGCCTCGAACTCTTGGACCGAGGTGGAGGCTTGCTGTGTGACGATGTGCCGCCCCCCGGCGTAGTGGTGCGTCCGATAAGTCCGGACGATCTCCCAGTTGTCACCCTGAACTTCCCGTTGTCATCCTGAGCGCAGCGAAGGACCCCCGGCGCGACCATCCGCGCTGCGCGGGCCGAAAGGCGGCTGGTTTGGCTTGCCAGGGGTCCTTCGCTGCGCTCAGGATGACAACGGGGAGGGGCATCATGCACTGGAGCTTCCGCGAACTTGCCGGATGAACGACCCAGTCTCCCTTGACATTTCGATCGCGCATAACTAACCTATTCAGGATGTCGTAACAACCCGAGAGCGATCGACGGCGGCGACGTCATACCCAGCACTGGGCTGGGCTCCGGCAATTCGTAGGGTAAGGATATTCCCAATGCTAATCTCGTCAACCCGCAAGCGCATGAGTCGTCGGGGGCTGCTGACTCGAGCGACGCAACTGACCGGCGTCGCTGCCGTAGCGCTGTTGGCCGCCTGCGGCGGCGGCGCAACCGTTGCCACCACCGGCAGCGCCGCCGCCACACCCGCCTCCGGCACGGGCACAGCCTCGGTAGCATCACGGACCAGCGCGAGCTCGCCGGGGACGCAGGCGGCGAGCAGCAGCGCGCAGCCGGCGACCAGCGCCGCGTCCGCCACCGCTGCTTCCGTCAGCGCCAACAGCGCGGCCGCCCCGGCGGCCAAGGCGGAGGTTATCCAATACCTGAACTGGGATACGGACCGCAAGGACGCCTACGAAGCGGTCTGGAAGGAATTTAGCGCGGCGCATCCGGGCACCACGGTCGAATGGTTCCAGGTGAGCGGCTCCTACACGGACAAGCTCACCGCGATGGTGGCCGCGGGTGATCCACCGACGGTGTTCGCCCTGGATCGTTCCATCCTGGATCCCTACATCCCCGCGGTAGCCGACTTGACCGCGCTGGTGGCGAGGGACGGGGCCGCGGCCGCCTGGTCTGACTTGCTGCCGTCTCTCCAGGACCAATACACCGTGAACGGCAAGATCATCGAGTATCCCAACGGGCCGGTGGACATCGGCGTCTTGGTCAACCATGACGCGCTCGCGGCCGTTGGGCAGGACCCGCCGACGACCAAGTGGACCTGGAACGACCTGCTTTCGACTTCCCGCCGGCTCCTCAAGAAAGACGGAGCGACGGTGTCGCAATGGGGCTTTGGCTGGCTCAACGGCTTCTATCAGCCGTGGGTCTGGGCCAGCGGCGGCGAGTGCTTCGATAAGTCGCTGTATATGAGCAAGTGCCTGCTGGATCAGACGCCGGCCGTATCGGGCTTGCAGTGGTTCGGCGACCTTGGTGTGAAGGAGAAGGTGACCCCGACGCCATCCGGCTACAAGGGCATCGACATCCAGAAATCCTTCTATCAGGGCGCCGTGCGCTTCCCGCTGGTCGCGGCCGGAAGCTGGGAGATCCGCTTTATCCCCACCAACTTGCCCTTCAAATGGAGTGTCGTGCCGCTGGCGGTTGGCCCCGCCGGCAACAACGGGAGCATCACCTGGTCGGGCGGCACCTGCATCGCCAAAAATAGTCAGCTCCTCGACGCGGCGTGGCAGTTGATCCTGTTCATGTGGGGACCGAAGCGGGAGCTGGAGACGGCCACGGCGACCGGCATGAACCTGCGCGGCAACCTGCCTCAGTTCCAGGGAACGATCAAGGCTCCCGCCGTAGCGGATGGGATCAACAAACGGGTATCGTCCGGCACGTTGCCTCAAGGCTATCAGGAGACGTTCTTCAACCCGCTCCTGACGTCACAGCAGCAGCCTATTCTGCCCGGCTACGCGTCCAAGTCCGGCAGCGTGCTGAACGCCGCCCTCAACGACGTCTTCGAGGGCAAGAAGGGGGCACAAGACGCCATGACTGCCGCCGTGCCAACGATCAACCAAATTCTGGCGCAGAAGCCGGCGAGCGGTCAGTAATAAACGGCCTGATCGCGCCTGGCATGGTAGTTGCTCACCCGTGCAGAACGATGGTGTATGCTTCCCGAGTGGAGGTCCTGTAACGCGCCCGGGGTCACGCCCGCAGTACGGCGACGCCGGCGCCCATAGTAGAGGAACACGACCATGTGCTACGACCGCGACGCCCGTCCGCCCATTGCCCCACTGTCCGGGGCCGCGATAGACGGCGAGGATATCACCCTCACCTCCGCCGACGGAACGCGCTTCTCCGCCTACGGTACGCGGGCCGCTGAGCCGGAGGGGACGGGGATCGTCATCTTGCCGGACGTTCGAGGCCTGCATGCCTTCTACACCAAGCTGGCGCAGCGGTTCGCCGAGCACGGCACGCACGCCGTGGCTATCGACTACTTCGGGCGCACCGCGGGCACAGGACATCGCGACGACAGCTTCGACTTCATGCCTCATGTCCAACAGACCCGCGCCGCCAACATTCGTGACGACGTTGCCGCGGCCATCGCCCACCTGCGTGAGCCGGAAGGCGGTTCCGCTCTGTCGATCTTCACGGTTGGCTTCTGCTTCGGCGGCTCCCTGTCCTGGCTACAAGCCGCTGCCGACCACGGGCTGAAGGGCGCGATCGGCTTCTATGGCCGGCCATTGGGGCCGACCCGTGATGGCTCGACGCCGGCGATCGAGCATGTTCGCGACATGACCTGCCCTATCCTCGGCCTATTCGGTGGCGCAGACCAGGGGATTCCACCGGAGGCGGCGCAGCAGTTCGACCGGGCGCTCACGGAGGCGAACGTGGAGCACGAGCTGCACACCTACGCCGGGGCGCCGCACAGCTTCTTTGACCGCCGCGCAGCCGACTTCGCTGAGGCGTCGAGCGACGCCTGGCGGCGCGTTCTCGACTTCATCGCCCGCAACAGCGTGATGCACGCCCAGCACGGGCACCAGTAGCCGGCAGGGGAGCAGAGGAGAACCCGGGTCGAGACGGCGGGATTGCCAGACGGAGTCGGCGTTTCCACGTGCTCGGCCGCTCTCCCGCCCCCGATCTCC
>Ga0207416_1003370_pt1 | contig 15410 bp, 17 predicted proteins | sample PaiPotPPM11metaG_FD_184107 | JGI IMG/M metagenome (GOLD analysis project Ga0207416, IMG submission 184107) | Iron sulfur acid spring bacterial and archeal communities from Banff, Canada, to study Microbial Dark Matter (Phase II) - Paint Pots PPM... ...
CGTCGGCGAGGGTCTTTCCTCGGTATTGTCTCCCCCCGGAGAGTTCCACCGATATGGCGGGATTTAGCGATGCCAGCAAGTTCTTGCGCTTTTTTAGCATCGGGCCAGTAATTGAGATACTGACGCCTAAATATGCGTAGGCAGCCGTTTTCTGTAGGTAGATCGGATCGGATTCCGTTGGGAGTCCGCCATCCGGGAAGAACACTTCGAGCGGGCTGTTATTAGTTGGCAGCTCACCGAGTGATTTCCGCTGGTTCCACAAGTGGGCCCGACCTTCGCCCCTGGTGCGCTTTATGATATCGCGCAATGGGGTATTCCGGTTGGTCAACTTGACGATCTCTGCTTCTAAATCTTGCGATTCCGTGGCTCCGATTCCTCGGAGTGTCGGACTATATCTTCATCCGAATCGTGTCTACAATAGAGCGTGGGGACTGTGTATTGTCCCAAAAGCGAAAAACCTTATAGCCGAAGTCCGTGAGCGTTGCCGTCGTGATGATGTCCCGGCGCTGTACCTCTGTCCGATGGTGCCAGTAGGTCCCGTCGATGTAGACGCAGACTCGTTTGTCTGGCAGGTAGATGTCCACGAAGGTGATCACGTCGCCGATGCGGATCGGGTGCTGCTGAAGGATGTCTATGCCGCGTGCGGCGAATATGTCGGCGACCTCTTGCTCGAACTTCGAGACCTTCGGGAACTTGACATACATCTTGGCAATCCGGCTGGTCTCCTTCCGCCAGGCTTCTGGCTTGGCCAGGAGCGCTTTGGAGATGGATCGGCCGACCCTCGCCAACCGAGCGTCGGTGTGCTTGGTCAGCCCTTTATTCCAGACGGGGTAGGCTTTTGGCCTGCCAGCCTGGGCTCGCCGGATCCTCTCGATCTCCTCGGGCGTATGCTTGCGTCGGAATGTATCGGCGTGTCCCAGGAGCGCCTTGCTGAGATTCGCGCGGAGATTGGGATTGGCTTGCGCCTTCTCCACCCCTCGCCGAACCCTCGGGTCGTCCATGGTGAGACCCTTATTCCATGCAGGTTTCCCCTTCATGGCCTTACTAAGGTTTTCCCTGTGCTCTACTGTAAAGGTGCGTTTCGGAGCTTCGCGTGTAGTCTCTACGGTCTCTCTATTTAGTTGTTTCATAGGTACTTAGTAGATTATACTAAGTCTTGCCTTGCAAGTAAACAGGTTGCCTCGGTATTGTCCTTTCTGGAGTTCACCGATATAGCGAAGTTTCCATAGATGGTATTACTACCATCAGCTCGCCAAGGTATTCAACGAGCTAAAAGAGAGTTCGGTACTGGACCAGCATATCCTGAGACGTTGACTGATTTCGCAAACAGATTGAGTATTTGTTCTGGGTCTAAGTTCATTGTATTACACCTCCTTTGCTTCCTCATCCTGGCTGCCCTGTGTCGGTTACGGTGTCTGGCAGGGCTTCCTCCTCTGTAACCAAGAGGCCGACCTAGTTGGTCGCTTTTTCGTACTTGCGGGGGAGTTTTCCCCGGCTCGTGTACGCGTAGAGCGCCTCAAAGTCGATGTCCGCATCCTTTTTCATCTTCTCGACGAGGTCGGGATCGACCGTGAAGGACATCGGGTCGTTGTCGAACTTTTTCTCCACGACGCGGGCATAGCCTTTGCGTTGCAACGGCTGGTTCTGGGCGATGCTCTTGAGGAGCTCGTCCCGCTCCGCCATGCTCTTGCGCAGCTCGGTGAGCGCGCCGGCGATGTCGCCGAGCGCCTTGGCGGTGCTGGTCGTGTCCGCGCTACTGGCGGTTGATCCGGTGGTATTCCCACTGGTGCTGGAGGCTGAGGACGCGACGGGTGCCGCTGATGCTTTGCGTTTGGCCATGAGCTGGCTCATGGTTTCGAGCGCTCGCTGCATGCTGGTCACGGCCGCTTCCATCGAGCTGTCGTCCGAATCGGACGAATCAGAACTGGATGCTGCCGAGGACGCTGGGGCGGCTTTGGCCGCACTCTTCATGCTCGAGATCGTGCTCTTGATTTCTGAGAGGAGCGATTCGATCTCCGAGGCCACGCTGGACGCCGCGCTTTCCGCGCTGTCGCCGGTGCTGGAACTGGTTGCAGCTCCCGCCCCCGCTTTCGCTTTGGCGACGGCTTGGTCCGCTGCCGCGTCTCCTGTTGCTGGTGCAGCAGGTTCGGCTGGCGCGGTTGGCGCTGCTGGAGCGGTTGGCTCCGCTGGCGCTGCCGGTTGGCCATCTTGCGGGTCGTCGGATTTCTGGAGATGGAACTCCTTGTCCGGGTCGCGGCCGAATTCTTTCAGGAAGCGTTTCAAGTCCGCGTTGGGCTTGCTGGTGACTAATCCTGTTGGTTGGTTCATTGCTGTATTCACCTCCTCTCCATCGGTTTTCTCGGTTGCTTTCGGTTCGACGTGCTCGGAGCGGGGGTCGTAGACGTAATCCTTGCCGGTGTGCTCGGAGAGCTTCCGGGCGAGTTTCAGCCCCATCTCCTCCCAGGCCGCGGCGGAATAGCCGCCGGCTTCCCGCTGCCCGTGCTGGTTGAAGTAGCGCAGAGCCGGCATCAGGTGCCGCTCGTCCGCCGGGTACTTGTAGTGGTCGGGGTCCAAAAAGTCGGACGTTGGCACGTCGGCATACTCCTTGGGCTTGGTGTCATGGCTATTGGCGACGTCTTTGCGGATCGCGGTTTGGCCGTCCTGCTGGTTTCCTGTGTCGCTGGCGTGCTGGCTCTCCATCTGGGCGTTCAGGCTCTTGGCCACGGCGTAGCAGAAGGTGTCCAGGTTGGCCGGATGGTCGGTGACCGAGACCTCGGTGGGCTCGATGTCCCGGTACGTGGGGATGAACTTGCCGGCGTGGTCCACCAGCTCCTTGATGAGGCCGCCCGGCTTGATCTTGCCGGCGACGGAGAGGCCCAGCTTGATCCCGCTCTTGAGCGCCTGGAAGGTGTCCCTGGCTTTGGAAGACCAGTCGTAGAGGCGCGCCTTGATCCAGAGCGCCGGATTGCCGTTGTCGTCCTGCACGACGTCCGCCTTGACAATCTCGCCCAGCTTGTCAAGATAGCCTTTCTGGTGTTCCTCGCGCAGGGGCTTGCCGATCAGCCCGACGGCCATCTTGGCGATGGCTTCGGGGGACATGCGCTCCCCGGTCTGGTCGATGGAGACGGTGGAGGCGAGGCCCTCGATGAACATCTGGCCGTTGTCGTCGCGGTAGGACTTGATCACCTCGAAAGCGGGGGCGTCGAAAAGCAGGTCTTGTTGATTCTCCATACGTCGGGTACAGGCAACACGCGGTTGCTGGGCGCAGTATAGAGCGGGCTTGTCAACAGGTACGGCTCCATAATGATGATTCCGTCTGATACAGATGATCCTAGTTGATTTCGATATAGGAACTTGCTATGATCGAGTGGCTAGGGTGGCAGAACAGGTATTGCCCTCCGAAGTTACACCGCTAGCAGGTGCAAACAGAAGGCGAACAGAGGACTGCAAGGCGCACATCCTTGCCCCTAGCACTTAAAGACACTATGAACAGCTTTATTCGATCCCTTTATCAGTTTGCCCGTGTCATGAACACCATCTCCGCTGTTGCATCGGGCAACCCCAGACGCATCGGCCGGCGGGGAAAAAATATCCTGCTCGGTCGGCTGCTGGGGAGGACGCTGTGGAGGGTGTGGCGATGACCAACGAACACATATTGCTAACATCACTGAACAGAGCATTTGACAACGGCCTTGATTGGTTAGGCTGGAGCAACCCGTCGAGTATTCATCAGGTCAATAGCAATCTGTTTATCTTTTACATGCCGAATGAAGGTAGCGCCACCGAGATCACGATGTCCTATCAGGAAGTGATCTTCAACCACGACTTTGCTAAGGCGTTCTGGGGAGAGGAATTACGTGAAATAGATTGTTATGATCTTCCTAACTTTGAAACAGAGGATTCACAAGGCGCTCATTCATATTCGCTACCCGCTTGGCAGTATCACTTACAACAGTTAGCACTCGCAGAAGAACCGCTGAAATACTTGGAACGATTCCTGATGGGAGAGGAGGTGGCGGGTGCTTCCTAGCGCCTATGGAACGCGAGCGAAGACCCCAGCTACCGGACCGACTCGCCGCCCTGCGGGCGCTGCGCCGGTATGAGACGGCCTACCAGGCGACCGTGAACGACCACTACTCTCCCGATAGCCTGGCCGTCTGGCTCCAGGCGCGGCTGAAGTTGGAGAAGGCCATGCTCAGGCCGGGCAAGTTCGAGCTGGGGCACACTGTCTCTACCCGCGGGGCCATCGAGGCGCTGCGCGAGGCCAGCCACTTCCCCGTCGAGTTCCTGATCCGGCACAAGCACGGCGACTGGGGGGAGCTGGACCCGGAGGACCGGGCGGAGAATGAGCGCTCCCTGAGCCTGGGCCACCGGCTGCTGTCGGCGTATGACACGCGCAAAGAGGAGCGGATTTGGGTAATCACGGAGGCGACAAGAGAGAGCACAACCCTGCTTTTGCCCTCCGACTATTGATTTATGAGACAAACATATGAGCGAGAGAAAACCACATAACAACTTATCCGGGTACATCTGCGAGCTGAGGAACAGACGATCAGGTCTCGACCATGTAGTTATCTACCTGGCAAAAGAGCAAGGATTGGACACAACCGCCGGGAAATACGCGGTCGTCTGTGAAGCGCACAAGACGATCTACCAGACAACATCTCTCCCATTAGCTAGGTCTGCTATGAAATCCGTGGATTTTTGCGAAGATTGTGTGTCGTACAACAATCGGGTGACAAAATGAAACCGATACGTATCCAGCGCAAACGAACCAAGGGCTGGCGGATGTCGCCGAACACGATCTACGTAGGCCGTCCGACGATCTGGGGCAATCCCTTTGTCGTGGGACGAGACGGAGACGCCGACAGGTGCGTCGAACTATTCAAAGCGGTCTTGCGAATGCCATTCCTGCGGCTGCCCGATGGGACAGACGTTAGGTGGAACGACCTTATCAAGGAGAGACTGAGGGGGAAGCATCTGGCCTGCTGGTGCGCCCTGGATCGCCCGTGCCACGCGGACATCCTGTTGCAGATCGCAAACGACCCCTGAGCTTCCCCAGTAGATTCCCATTGCCTCTCCCAGACACCACGACATAACCCGCCTCCCTATTCTGGTATCCTGCTCCCGGTCTTGCTGGGAAGGATCGTGTCCGGTGTCGTCCTCGGAGCCGTTGCTGGCCTGGCACGAGCAGGTCGAGCGGACGCTGTGGCTGTGGCGGACCGGCCGGCATCTGGCCCGTCGCTACCTGCGCTCGCCGCAAGGGTACGTCTACATCCGCGCCGTCGCCGAGTCCCTCATCCGTCTCCAGCGCTACACCACGATGGAAGCGCTGGTCACGGCCTACGGCCGGACGGTAAGGAACTCGAGACGCTTACCTTTCCAGGAGGGGATCAGCCAAGGCATGATTGAGGACGTCAGCTACTGGCTGCGGCTGCAACAGCTCGTCGGGCGGGAGCGACAGACTCGCCGAGCCGGCTAGGAGAGCAGGTCGGTATAGTCTCCCACTAAGATACAACGGCAATTACTATGGGCTGGGACAAGGCCTTCCGCCTCGGCCAGGTCGTAGGGGTTTCCCCGGGCAACGTCAACGCACTTGTCGCAGGCGTTTGGCGCGATGTCCACGTTGACCTTCCTGATCCCTACCGCCTGGTACTGCTGGCGCATGCCTTCATTGATACTCCACATCGTATTACCTGTATATTCCCCTCCATTTATAGTATAATAGCCATACGGGGTGGATAAGTTATATACATACCCGTCGAACTCGTGCATTACGACACTAACAACATTATCAAGCTCTATGTCTCCGGCCTCAGCATCCGGGATATTGCCAAGAGGCTTCATCACGACACCAAGGCTATCGGGAGAATCCTGAGGCGCGCCAGGGTCAACAGGACGCTCAGACAGGCGAGGAGAAACTTCCTCGGCAAGGGATTCAGGAGCGGTCATTTCCGGCACGACATCGATGCCGATCTGATTGTCAGCCGTTACCGCAGGGGAGAGTCCAGCAAGGCGCTTGCCCGTGCTTTCGGGGTCAGCAGGAAGCTCATCATCCAACGCTTGCGTGACGCCAATGTCACCGTCAGGAATAGTGCATCTGCACGGTTGCTTATCGATCGAGAGCAGGCGAGTACAGTTGGTGCAAGTAGGCGTACGAAGTGCGTTGGTAGATTCGAAGATATTGTCGAAGGCTGGCTCAAACAACGGGGAGAAAGTCCCTATCCGCAGTTCCCCGTTGGGACGAAGAACATCGACCTCGCCCTCCATCCCGTCGCCGTGGAAGTCTGGTTTAGTACCTCGCCTCCGTTCAATGACACCTATTGCCGCGACAGAATCAAATATCTCGCTGAGCGTGGCTGGTGGTGTTTGTACGTCTTTATCGCCCGCCGACACGGCACGTTGATCCCCGGCATTGCAGACCAGATCATCTCCTTCCGAGATTTCGCCCGTAAGCAGCCACCCTCGGGTTGTGAGCATCGGGTGATTCGGGGTTGCGGAGAACTTGCGGCCGCTGCGAGTAGTCACCTCGACCAGGTCACCCGTATACCGCCGTCGGTAAATTGCCTCTACCACCGCCCCATCAACAAGCGTTTCTCCAGGTAGACATTCTGTCCTTGCAATCCGCTCCGCCCGCCAGCCGGGGAAGTCCGGGTTGTTCGGGTCCACGCCTAAGGTCTGCTGGATGTCGTCGGCGATCTCGCCGTAGGTCTTACCGCCGTCAATGCCCCGGACGATGGTGTCGTCCACGGCCTGCTTCATTGAGGTGTTTATTGAGTCGGACAGGTAGTTGATCCGCTTCTCAAACGCCGGCGCGTACAGCTCCGGATTGCGCACGGTGATGTTGGGGTAGTCGGTCTTGATGCTGATCCGCGCCTGGAGGCTGCCGTAGTCGAAGGCCGGCCGGTAATCACCAACCGATGCAGAGAGATCGTCCTTGGACGGCTGCTTGTTCGCCGGCAAGACGGAAACCGGGAACTTCACCCCATTCTGGTAGACGGCGTCGCCGTTGGTCAGGTAGGGCTGCTCGGGGTCGAACTCATTGGACTTGGCGATGGTCGACGACTTGGCTCCTGCCACCGCCTTCTGATACCAGCGGTAGATTTTTTGCTGGAACCCTTGGGCAAGAGTCTTTTCGAGCTCGGTGACCGTGTCGTTGCGTTCCCAATCGCTGGGCGTCGGAGGGCGCGGAAGTGCTTTCTCCACCCCGAAGTCCATGGCCTGCTCCTTGATGCACCGGTTGAACGCTTGCAGCAATGACGGGTGGATGAGCCCCAAGAGCTTGGGCAGGAACTGGTTGGTCTTCTCCCAGGACACCTGATCCTCAAAGAACTGGTAGTCCACGCCGAACCCGTTGCCGGAGTCGGTGATGAGATAGTGCCCCGGCTTGCGATCGCCCAGGTAGAAGCGGCGCTCGGCGAGCCACACCCGAGCCAGGTCGGACACGGCGTTGGCACAGCTCTCGGGTGACGCCTTCATCTGCTCCTGGAGCTGCTCATTGCCGAGGTCCATCCCCGTGAGCAGGCCGGTGACGATGTAGTAGGGGGACTTGCGGGTGTCGCCCCAGCGCTCCCGCCAGGTCACCGAGTCAAACGGCGCTTGCACGTTGATCCAGCGGGTGAAGTCGGGGTACAGTGTCGTGGGCAGGAGTTTCACAGTGTCGTCATAGGAGAGTATCCGGACCTCCGGGGTATTCACCTGCAGGAGACGGAGCAGATCGGCGACCTTCGCCTCCGGCGGCTCCTGCCCCTTCTTCTCGTCCAGGAAGGCCGGCTTGATGGTGAAGCCCTTGGTCTTGCCGTAGTCGGCCACGAACAGCGGCTGGGTCACGCCGCGATCGTCCATCCAGCACACCGCCGTCTGGTTCTCGGCGAGCGACACGATCAGCCCTTCGTCCGGGCTGAAGGATTTGCGGACGCTCTTTTCCTGGTCTTTGTCTTCGTCCCTATCCTCGTCCCCATCCTCACCCGCATCCTCGTCCGTCTTGTCCTCTTGGGTGTCCTTGCCGGGAGGAAAAGCAGCCTGTGGCGGTGTGGGCGGATTCTTCTTCTGCTCCAGATCGATCTGGCTATTCTCTTCCACGTGCTGGAGGGGCATGACCTGGTTGCCGGCCACGAACACCGGCTCGTCCCCGCCCTCCACCGGATCGAGTCCCAGGCGTTGGCGGATCTCATTGACCGGCTGCACGGCCGTCTGCACGTAGATTTTGTCCACCTGCGCCTGCACCAGCGGGTCCACGGACACGGTGTCCACCCAGTCGAACATGAGGTTCTGGTTCACCGTGGCGAAGCCCTTGTCGCCGAGGATCTCGGCGTTGATGTAGTCGCGCAAGACGCCCTTGAGCGAGTTGATCGCCTTGTTCTTGCTGAGCTGCTGCTGGACCTGACCCTCCACCTTGTACTGGTCTAAGGAGAAGCCGATGTCCTGGGGGGACATGCGGTAGAGCGCCACCTTCCAGCGCATCTGCCACTCCACGTAGTCCTTGAAGCCCATCTCGGTGGGGGCTTTCAGGAGCTGCTTGATGTCGAAGCCCTCGCCCGCGCCGCCGGTGACGATGGGCTTGTGGAAGCCGTCCGGTCCGGTCATCTCCGCCGCCAGGAAGGCCTGGAACTTGTCCACCTGGCTCTTGTCCACGTCCTTGCCCAGGTTGATGATCACCGGGGGGATGCTGTTCTGGCGGAAGAAGCCCAGGTTGTAGGCCTCGGCGTACAGGAAGGCCGTGCCGACGGCCAGGCCCGCCTCGACCGGCGAGAGCCCGAACCCGTACAGGTCCACGGTGCCCATGGGGTTCCACATGATGTAGACCATGTCGTCGTTGCTCCACTCGGCCACCGGCTTGGTGGAGATCACGCCATTCTTGTCGGCCAGGAACTGCTGGTAGGCCGGATCGCCGGCGACGCCGTGCTCGTCATAGAGCGGTTTTATCGTGCTGCCGTCTCGTTGCCACAGCTCGATGATCTGCCCTTGGCGGTTGCGGACTTTCTCGATTGCGCCGCCGTCTACGACCAGGATGTCCTCGACGGTCTTGTCGATGAAAGTACGCCAGTTCTCCTTGTTGACGTTGGGCTTGCGCAGCAGGTCGGTGAGGTACTGCTGGAAGCCCTCGTCGAATGGTTTGTGGGTGTCTACGGGGATGATGTTCCACGGAATGGTCGTGATCTGGTCGCGCAGTGTGGTGATGCAAGTTCGGTCTACCCAGTTGGCGCGGCTCATCCGGCGCAGGGTCTGCATGGTGATCTGGGAGGGGCGGCGCAACCCGTACTGCGTCTGCATGGCGGCGTAGGCGAGCGCCATCGGGTTCTGGGCCAGCCCGATCGGCTCGGCGGACTTCGCCTTCTCGAAGGCTTGCGGTGCTGCTTTGCGCTGGTAGCCGAGACGGCCGGCGATCTGGTCGAGGAGGGATGGCATAGATTGTGGAGTCAGTATGCCGAAGATATGTCAACCAAGAACAACGGGATGCTTGCACTTACGAGCCGACTATGCTCTACTGGCGCACATGGGTGAATAAATGAGAGGAGACTTCCGAGATGCACCGACGTTCCTGGTTGGTAGCACTTCTGGTAGTGGTCCTGGCTTCGACGATGGCGGTGCCGACTCTGTATGCCGCTACGCCCCCGACCCTAATCTCCAGTTGCAATCCCACCGTCACGATCACCAGCTCCGGGGATTATCTCGTTACCAATGATCTAACAGCCGCACCGCACACTGACTGCATCGACATTGAAGCAGCGAATGTGGTGCTCGATATAGGCGGCCACACAATCAAAAGAGCAGTATTAGAAGCGTTTGGTGGTGGTATACAAATATTTCCCGCGTTCGGCGACCTTCCCCCTGGGATTCCTGGGGTACAGGTAATCAACGGAACTATAATCGGCTTCTATAACGGAATGAACACTCTTGAATCTCCGGGAGTCGTACTTCAAAATCTCACAATCCAGGGCAGTGCCGCGGCCGCAATGAACGTGCAACAATCAGACGGTGCCATAGTTGAAGGAAACAACACATCCCATAACGGTAGCGGCATTGAAGTATTATTTAGCAACAACACTAGCATTGTGAAGAACACCATAGAAGACAATTCTGCCTATGGACTCGTCCTGGATTCGCCTTCGTCATATGCTAATATTGTGTATAACACGATCGTCGATAATGGGTATATTGGCATGCTGATAGGTACTGGGACAGAGAATTTGCTCTCGCCTCCACCATCAGCAGCGATTTGCAGTCCTACTTCCTTTGGCATGGCGACGCACAACACTATTACAAGGAATAAGATTTCAAATGATAGGGTGGGGATTTACCTTCCTTGTGGCGGCGCAGCAAACAACACAATAATCAACAACACCGTTAGCAGGGATAGTATAATCGATCTCTATGATGGTACTCTCGGCTGTGATGCTAATCTTTGGATCAGGAACACCGGCACACGCAACCAGAGCTGTATCCACTGACAGGCTGCGCTTACCGTTCGTCTACGATCGGTTCACCCGCAGCCGGCGCGGATCGTGTAGCCGCCCAGCGTCTCCTCCCGGCTGCCGGACAGGTACGCGTAGACCGGCAGGGGCAGCTGCAAGGCGTAGGAGATAGCTTCCCAATCGATCGGGAAGCCCCGGAAGAGCTGGGAGACCTCGGGGTCGAACGGGCTCTTGCCCGCGATGAACGCCCGCTGCATCGTGCGGTTGGTCAGGCTCTGGCGCTTGGCGACGAGCTGGAGATTGCCCACGTCCTGAGCCGACGTCGTCAGGTAGTACGGCTTCTCGACCGAACGCAGCAGGTCGGCGATCAGGTAGTCGGAGAGCACCGTCTGCAGGGCGTCCTTGCCCCGTTGGGCGAAGTCGTGGTGGGGTGAGGCCAGGAAGTGGAGCTGCTCGGAGACGAACAGCGAGTCGAAGCTCTTGGACAGGGAGGTGGGCAGGCAGTCCACCACCGGCAGTTGCCCCCGGTAGAGCGATCCCGCCATCGTGTCGTATCCGAACTCCACCTCGATGCGGCCCTCGTTCACCCACGTCTCCACGCTGGAATAGCGGGAGAGCGGCGTCTTGAGATCGGCGGAATCGGGAGGACACGGGACAGGAACGTCACCCCTTCCCGGTTGCGCGGAGAAAGAAGCCGTGCCGAATCGGTGCAGCGGCTCGCCCGTGTAGCGGGAGACCAGGCCGGTCAACTCGTCGGTGCGACCCGCCAGGTCGGACAGCGTCTCCGCCGGGAGCGGCTGCCTCAGCTGCTCGGCGGCGAGGACGACGGGCAAACCCGTGGCGAGGCCGACCGCGCCTCCCAGGAAGGCCCGTCTGGTGACAAGGTTACGCGGTCGTGGGTCGTACTCCTTCATGCATTGGGCTGGCATTCCTCCGCACGAGCTGCGGCTGCTGCCAGATGGTGCCGATGATCCTGGCTTTGGTCTTCCAGTCGATGCGCTCGTCTTTGGTGTCAAACGGCGAGAACCCATTGCCCAGCGTGTTGCGCCAGTAGGTCACGACCTTGGTCTTCCCCTGTGCCTGCACGATGTCCCACTCGTAGATCGGCTGCTTGGCAATATCGAAGTAGCCGGTGGGGCGCATCACCCGCAGGTGCTTGCGGTTGGTCCCTTCGAGGCTATGGACGTAGGTAAAGCTTGCGGTCTTGCGGTCGAAGATGCGAAATGGCAAGACGGCTTTCGGTTCCTCCGGCTTGATGGAGAAACGGCTTCTGATCTGCTGGATGGCCGATCTCACCTGGTGCTCGCTGAGGCCGGTGATGTGGCAGATGCTCTTCTGGGTATAGCCGTCCGAGCGCAAGATCACGATGGTGCGCTCGATCCCCGGGGACAGCTTCTTGAACAGCTCCTCGTCGATCACCTCGTTGGGATCGTCCGGCGGCAAGGCTCCGGGCAACAGATCGCCCAGCGTCAACCCGTCGGCATCGTCGCCGATGGGCTGGTCGAGCCGGACGGTCTCGGTGAGCCGGATCAATGCCTCGTAATCTGGTTGTCGATGGACGCGCATAGGCTTTAGACGGAGATCAGCTTGTTCTCGATCAGGGAGATCAGCATCTTGGCGCGGGCGTCGGCCTCGGTGGGAGCCCTGGCAGCGAGCTCCGCCAGCACCTTCAGATACGGGTGCGCATCGGGGTCGCGCCACAGATAATCAACTTGCCACTCGGAGGAATGCTTCTGGATATCGAGCCAGTAGCGCCTCGCGTCGTCGTCACGTGGGAAGCAATCATCCTTGTAATCGATCACCATCGGCAGCAGCTCACCCAGCTCGGCAACGCTAAAAGCAGAATACTTGTCGAGGTTTGCATTCGGGTGGGTCTGGACCAGCTCCCAAATCTTCCCCCACCTGCCCCAGTACCAGATGCTCTCCTGCTTGATACCAAGCTCCGCGAGCTTCTTCGACAGTTCCAGTGATGTGACCTGAGCTTGAAGTGTCATATTCTTACATTATGTTTACGCTGCCCTGATTGCCCTCTTACCCCCGTTCCCTATACTTGCTGTATGACAAGTAACTCGATATAGATACGGAGATGGTCCCGCCAGGGCAGGGTCGGGTTCATCCTCAGCAACAAGAGAGCTGATCGTTGCCAGACAGGAGATTTATCTCCGGGCGGTCTGAGCAGGGTTAGCTCTTTTCGGTCGGGAACAGGTCGCTGTCTTCGTACACATTCCCGATCACGCGCAGCTTCGGATCGTCGGCGTAGAGCGCCAGCGAGCGCTGGATCGTCCCATCCCGGCTTTGCAGCACGAACTGGCCAGCCTCGTAGGCCACCCGCCAGAACTCGTCGCTGTCCAGGCGCACGATGCTGCCCTCGAAGATCATGTTGTTCCAACCGTCCACCAGCCCCGTGTATTCCAGCAACTCGTAGCCCTTGATCGGGAAGGCGTCGTACTCGTCGCTCTCCTGGCGGATGGGCGCCTCGATCAAGGTCAGGTCGCCGTCCTGGAAGCCCAGCCCGCCCACGATGAACAGGAAGCGCTGCTCCTTGTCCCAGCCCATGTAGGTAATCTCGCGCATCAGTGGCTATCCCCTTTCTCCCCGGCTGCATCCACAAGGACTGTGCCAGCTCCCTCGCGCGAAATGTCGGTGATCGTTGCATCAGTTGGACACCCCCTTCTTCGCATCCCCAACAATCACCACGCCGGCATTGCCGAGCGCCTTGCGCCGCCGGTCCGTCTCCACCAACACCCGCAGGTCGTGGTTCCACTTCTGCCAGAAGAACACCAGGTTCCTCTCGTCCATCGGGTTGAGGTAGCCGCGCTTGGCGGTGCGAAGCAGGGGCGTGTAGTTCTCCTCGTACTCCAAGACCAATCCGTAGGCGAAGCCGGCCACGTCCCCGTTCATCTCCCTGACCAGCTCCGGCGTGCCCCAGCCTTTCCTAATCCAGTGCATCTGGAAGTACGGCGGGTGCTCCCGCCAGACCCTGAGCTTGAAGTAGGCGATCTTGGACAGGTACTCTGCTTGCTTGAGGACGTCATCGTGGGAGAGGAGTTTTTCTTTCTTGACCTGTTGCTGTCTGGCGGTCTTGCCGGCTTGGTTGACCTGGGTGTCGATGAGGAACTGGCGCAGCTTGGGCTTGATCTTCTTGACGAGATCGGCGTCGCGTTGCTGGGCGTCTGATTTGCCGGGCAGGATGTTGGCCATAGAGCTGTTGTAATTCCCTCGAATTCGAGGGAATTAAAATGGTCAGGGGGCAGGGAGTTGCCGAGATGGATTCTTTGAACACGCTGCCCAATCCAGACGATCTGGTCTCCCTTTCGGGTTGCACGGTGTCTCCACTCAGCGCTACCTCGTTACGGTAGATGTACTCGTATCGTCACCCCGCGTTTCTTGGCTCGATGCCAAGCGTGCTCCTGTTGCGCCACCCCTGATCTGTCCCTATTCTAATACTGCTAGGCTCGCTTGGCAAGGGGGAAATTCACCCGTGGTACGGATGATGCGATTGGCGTGGTGAGGAGTGGGGCGATGGCCTACGAGTACGCCTGGAGCCAGTTCCTGACGGCCGTGTTCACGCTCGCGGAGAGCCAGGATAAGCTGCCGGCCAGGGTGTACACCGCGTTCGCGCGGGGGCTGATCCACATCCGGGAGGAGGACTTGCCCGAGGAGCTGCGGGAACACTTCCACGCGGTGCAGCAGCAGGTCAATCGGGCGGAAGGCAGGGACGGACGGGGCATCCTGGCGGAGCCGGGGCAGTTCATGACGGCCGCCGAGGCGCGCAAGATCATCCACGAGGTCGTCCGGCTGCACACCGAGCTGACGCGGCTGAGGGAGAAAGCATAGGGAGCGAGCGATGGCCGCGTTACCGGCGGTGACGGCCTATACCGACGGCGCCTGCCCCGGCAATCCGGGTCCCGGCGGGTTCGGCGTGGTCCTGATCTCCTCGGGCCCGCCGCGGGAGCGCTCCGGCGGATTCCGCCGGACCACCAACAATCGGATGGAGCTGTTCGCGGCGATCGCCGCGCTCGAAGCACTCCAGGAACGCTCCGTAGTGACGCTGCACAGCGACGCCAAATACCTGATCGACGCCATGGAAAAGGGCTGGGCGAAGCGGTGGGAGGCCAACGACTGGAAGCGATCCGGCGGGGGGCGAGTGTTGAATCCTGACCTGTGGGAGACGCTGCTCCAGCTCTGCCGCCAGCATCAGGTCCGGTTCGCCTGGGTGCAAGGGCACATCGGCCACGCCGAGAACGAGCGCTGCCACCAGTTGGCGTCGCGGGCGGCGCACCAGCCGGACCTGCCGATCGACGAAGGCTACGAAGGCACAGCGGAGGGAAACCGCTAGCGGACATTGGTCTTGGTCCACTTCACGACGACGTAGACAAAAGCGCCAAGGACGACGACCGCCAGCAAGAGGCCAAAGATCTCCGGCAGGTCCATTGCGACAACGAGAAGAATACCAAGACCGATGAGTGCTCCGAGATATTTCGATAGGTTCGATACGTTTATCTGCACATAGCTCACCACCTTTTGCTGAGCAGTGTAAGTGGGTTCTGTCAACCCCAAATCTTGTACTCGTGCCATTTCGAGTGCCCCTGAATAGAGACACGAATATGGTGACGAGGCGCTCCCGCCGCTGATACAAGGAAGACGCTTTTCGGTCTGTAGTTGATCATCCCCACCAACAGGAAGTAGTCGCAATAATCATGTTTGCCGCGTATGTCGAAGTCCCACGCTTTCTGAGTCTTATCCTGACTGGTCAGTTGCGGGTTCGAAAACTTCACGTCGAAAGTGAGACCACGATATCGTAGGTCTATGGGATTATCTGCATCCTCGGCGGTAATGTGTTCGATGTCCCCTGATGGGATGTGATAGCGGTCACGGAGCACCTTGATAGCGAACTTCTCGGATACAAGAGTGTCGAGAAAGAGGTCTCTCATTCCCCCATTCTAGCAAACTCTGATACGTTATGTCTACCCCCACTCCCCTTCTCCACCACCC
>Ga0207416_1003371_pt1 | contig 15403 bp, 18 predicted proteins | sample PaiPotPPM11metaG_FD_184107 | JGI IMG/M metagenome (GOLD analysis project Ga0207416, IMG submission 184107) | Iron sulfur acid spring bacterial and archeal communities from Banff, Canada, to study Microbial Dark Matter (Phase II) - Paint Pots PPM... ...
GCTCGCGGTAGTTGGTCGCCTGCCTGGATGACTACACGGAAGTGGTGCGGCTTCAGCGTGACCGTGGTCAGGCCGACCGGGTTGCCCGAGGCCTCGTCGTCGAATCTGATCGTCACGGAGACGGCCGACTGCCCGGGAAGCAAACGCAAGCTGCGCGCGACCGACGGCTGCGGCGGCGCGAGCTCAAGGTCGACTGCCCGGGCCAGCACGGTCTCCGGGCCTGAGAACGCGACCGGCGGCGTGCGCATTATCGCGTCGAACTCGTCCGGCTCGTCGGCCGCCGCCTCGGTGAGCCCGCCGGGCGCGTACGCCGTGGAGATGGCCACCGGCTCGGTGCCGACCGCCCAGGCGCACCGGATGATGCGCACCGGGTTCTCTCCCGCGACGCCGAGGGACCACGCGACGTCCTGCGGCGCGGCGCGCAGCGACACGTGCCTGGCCGTGCACCTGATCTCGCCGCCCATGGGGTCGAGCCGGGTGCTGAGCCCGCCGATTCCCTCGAGCGGTATCAGGTACTCGGCCGCGCTCGCCCGGTACAGCTGGCCGTCGGGCAGCCTGCGGATTAGCGATCTGCGCGTGAGCTCCACGATGGCCGCGTCGATCTCCGCCATGCTGACGTTGTACCGGCGGGCGAGCGCACTGCGCCGCGGCAGCTGCCAGCCGGGCTCCCGGTGCACCAGGGCCGCGGCCATCCGGTCGGCGAGGACGCCACTTGCCGCCCGCTGGGCCGGCACCGTCGTCTCGGCTTCCATCCCCGCCTGTCCTTGGCCGTGCGAACCCGCTGGGCTTCCGCTCCCCCCGGAGCCGGCGGTCATTCGCCCTGTGGGACGTTCGCCCGCCGGAAACCGTGCGCCGTGCCGGTGGCGCCCGTGTTGATGGCACGTGTGCCGTCGCGCCTGGCTGGCTCTGCTTCCCACATGCCTGTCCATGCCTCCAGATTGCCCGCGATGGCCCGCATCGCTCACCTAAGCGGACGATTGATCAATCGCCCGGACTTTTCAGACACGCCCACGCCAGCACGCGGCCTCGACTAGATCCAAGTCCGCCCCGCCAAGGCTCATAGATATGCAGTCGAGGTAAACAGAAGTTGAATTGAAGAGGAATGAAGGAAATCTGACGCCTGTCATGTAAGTAAATCATCGTCCGTGGTACCGCCGTGGCGCGCCTGCGACCGGCTGGTTACCTGGCCGTGACCGGCACGGGGAACTATCGGATGCGACCTGCGCTTACTGACCCCCGGCGATGCCCTGGGCACCGGCCGGCCAGGTAACAGACAGATCAAGTCACCAGAAGTTAACCGAGCGGACGCCACAAGTCCATCTTAAGTTCAGTGGCTGCTACTTCTACAGCCTATCACTGAACACGTTGACATCCATTTGCGGCTACGCCGACCGACAGACCGCAATTTCGCGCGGATGCGCTTCAATTACAAGGAGAATCTCTAAATGCAGCTCCGAGGCAGCAAGCAGGCTGCGGTGGCCGGGGGTGCCGTCATCGCGGCGCTCGCCCTAGCCGCCTGCTCTTCGTCAAGCTCGTCGTCGAGCTCGTCCACCCCCGCGTCCACGGGCTCGAGCTCCGCGACCACCTCCGCGTCCGCGGGGGCATCGGGCAGCGGCACGGTCAACGCGGCCGGCTCGTCGTTCCAAGCAGTCTTCCAGGAGTCCGCCCTCGCGGCATTCAAGTCGACCGACCCGAGCATCACGGTCAACTACGACAGCGTCGGCTCCGGCACTGGCCGCAGCGACCTGTACGCGAACACCGTGCTCATGGCCGGCTCGGACTCGCCCGTCCCGGCCAGCGAGGCGGCCAAGGTTCCCGCGGGCAAGACGATTCTGTACTTCCCGGTGGTCATCGGCCCGATCACCCTGTCCTACAACCTGTCCGGCGTGAGCAACCTGAAGCTGAACGCCACGGTCATCGCCAACATCTTCCAGGGCACCATCAAGACCTGGAACGACCCGGCGATCAAGGCGCTGAACCCCGGCGTGAGCCTGCCGTCCACCGCGATCACCACCGCGGTCCGCTCGGACTCCTCCGGCACCACGCAGAACTTCACGCTGTACCTGAAGGACGCCGCGCCTAGCGTCTGGAAGCTCGGCAGCGCCTCCACCATCAAGTGGCCGTCCACCGCCCGCGCCGGCGCCCAGAACGGCGGCGTGGCGTCGATCATCAAGTCGACGCCCGGTGCCATCGGCTACGTCGACTACAGCACCGCCAAGGCATCCAACCTGACCGCGGCGGAAGTGGAGAACAAGGCCGGCCAGTTCGTCGCCCCCTCCACGACTGCCGCTTCCACGGACGCGGCGGATGCCACGATCAAGTCGAACCTCACGTTCGCCGCGGCCGACGCGAGCAGCAACGCCGCCGCCTACCCGGTCACCTACCAGTCCTGGGACCTGGTGTACGCGCAGCAGCCGAACGCCAACGACGCGGCGATGCTCAAGGCCTACCTCGGCTTCCTGCTCGGGTCCACTGGCCAGGGGCTGCTCCCGTCGCTGAACTACGCGCCGCTGCCGTCGGGCCTCGACGCGAAGGCCGTCGCCCAGCTGAGCCAGATCACCGGGTAAGGATGACCTTCATGACGCAGGCATCTCTATCACCGACAGGCCTGCCCTCATGAGCGCGACCGTGCAGGCGGACCCGGCCACCCCGGCCGGGTCCGCCTCCGGGCTTACGACCCGCAGGCCGCTCGGAGACCGCGCCTTCCAGGTGATCGCCCTCGTATCTGGCCTGCTGGTGCTGGTGATCCTGGTATTGATCGCGGTCATCATGTCCCAGCAGTCCACCTCCTGGTTCACCACGGAGGGCTGGTCGGGCATCTTCTCCACCGACTGGGACCCGGCCCACAACAAGTTCGGCGCGATGTCGTTCGTATACGGCACGGTCATCGCGTCGGCGATCGCGGTCATCATCGCGTTCCCGGTCAGCGTGAGCGTCGCCCTGCTGCTCACCGAGGTGGTGCCGCGCCGCTGGTCGCAGCCCATCGTGTACGTGGTCGACCTGCTCGCGGTGGTGCCCTCGGTCGTCTGGGGCCTGTGGGGGTTCCTCGTATTCATCCCGTGGGTGCAGCCCATCTACGCGCACGTCGCCTCGGCGGTCAACGGCATCTGGATCCTCGGCAACCTATTCGGCTTCTTGAACGGCAACTTCGTCAGCGGTGCCTCGTTTTTCACCGCGGGCCTCATCCTGGCCGTCATGATCACGCCGATCGTGACCTCGCTGTCGCGGGAGGTGATCGCGACCGTCCCGACCACGGACAAGGAGGGCGCGTACGCGCTCGGCGCGACCCGCTGGGAAATGATCCGCGGCGCCGTCTGGCCGCACAGCCAGAGCGGTGTGGTGGGTGCCACGCTGCTGGGACTCGGTCGGGCCATGGGCGAGACGATCGCGGTCGCGCTGGTAATGGGTTCCTCGCCGACGATCTCGTCGCACCTGTTCACCCCGGGCTACGCCATGGCTGGCGTCATCGCGAACCAGTTCGGCGAGGCCACCGTCGGCGTGTTCCGCGCCGCGCTCATCGGCATGGGCGTGCTGCTGTTCCTGCTCACGATCATCGTCAACCTAACGGCCCGCGCGGTGGTCGAGCGGAACGTCCGGCGCATAAGGGGGACCGCCTGATGGCCGTCGCTTCCGACCAGCAGCCAGTCGACCTGCGCGATCCGGCCGGCTGGCGGCGCGCCAAGAACCGGCTCGCCACCGGCGGCATGTGGTTCGCGTTCCTCTGCCTGCTGGTTCCGCTGGGCTTCGTGCTTGTCACCGTGATCGCCAAGGGCGCCGGCATAATCAGCTGGCAGTTCCTGACCAGCAGCACTATCCCGCCGAGCGTTTTGCCTGCGAGCTTCGACGGTATGGGCGCCGCGGTCGTCGGCACGCTCGAGATCACTGGGGTGGCGGCGGTCATCGCGATACCGCTCGGCATTCTCGGCGCGGTCTACCTCAACGAGTACGGCGGCAACCGCCCGCTGGCCAGGCTGCTGTCGTTCCTTTCCGACGTGATGACCGGCGTGCCGTCGATCGTGATGGGCCTGTTCATCTTCACGATCTACGTGCTGCACTTCGGCTACTCGGGGTTCGCGGGCTCGTTGTCGCTTGCCTGCCTGATGCTGCCGATCGTGATCAGGTCCAGCTATGAGATGCTGCGCCTGGTGCCCGACGACCTCCGGCAGGGCAGCTACGCGCTCGGCGCCACCAAGGCCAGGGTGACGGTGACCGTCGTGCTGCCGACGGCGATCGGCGGCATTGTGAGCGGCGCCCTGCTCGCCGTCGCCCGCGCCGCGGGTGAGACGGCGCCACTGCTCTTCACGATCCTCACGGTGGAGGCCACGAACCCGAACCTTTTCTCCGGGGCCGACACCGCGCTGTCTACGCAGATCTTCGTGAACGCGACGCAGCCTTACACCGGCGCGGTGGCCCGTGCCTGGGGTTCGGCGCTCACCCTGATCGCGATCGCGTTCATCCTGATGATCGTGGCCCGTCTCGTCACCGCCCGCTTCAATAGGTATTCTCGGTAGGGGTGCAAAATGGAACAGCCTGAACGGGACGTCGTCGAGCAGACGGTCTCCACGAACCTGCCGCGGCTCGAGACCCGGGTTCAGCGGCCGTCGACGGCGCCGGGGACCACGATCTTCGATGTTAGAAATGTGTCGATCTGGTACGGGTCTTTCAAGGCCGTCACCGACGTCTCCCTGCCGGTCTACGAGCACGAGGTCACCGCGTTCATCGGCTCGTCCGGCAGCGGCAAGTCCACCGTGCTGCGCGCGTTGAACCGGATGAACGACCTGGTGCCGGGCGCACGGGTGGACGGCGAGATGAGATACCGTGGCGCCGACCTGTACGCCAGGGGCGTCTCGGCGACGGCGGTCCGCCGCCGCATCGGGATGGTCTTCCAGAAGCCGAACCCCTTCCCCAAGTCGATCTACGACAACGTGGCCTACGGTCCGCGGATCAACGGCACAAGGAACAAGGGGCACCTCGACGAGATCGTGGAGAAATCACTGCGCCAGGCGGCGCTGTGGGACGAGGTGAAGAACCGGCTCAAGCAGTCCGGCCTCGCCCTGTCCGGCGGCCAGGCGCAGCGGCTGTGCATCGCCAGGACGATCGCGGTGGAGCCGGACGTCGTGCTGATGGACGAGCCTGCTTCCGCCCTCGACCCGATCGCCACGCTCGCGGTCGAGGACCTGATCCGCGAGCTCAAGAAGAACTACACGATCGTGATCGTGACCCACAACATGCAGCAGGCGACCCGGGTCAGCGACCGCACCGCGTTCTTCTCCGTCCTCACCGACTCCAAGAACGACACCCGCACCGGCATCCTCGTCGAGTACGGTCCCACCCAGCAGATCTTCGAAGACCCGCACGACGCCCGCACGCAGGCCTACGTCACCGGCCGCATGGGCTAAGCACAAACCTAAACCTCTTCGCCAGAACGGGTGCGGCTGACTGTCAGCCGCACCCTTTACTGTTTTCTCCTGCTTGGAGTTTGCGGTGACCGCTACTCGGGGTCGGGCTTGCCGGGGATGGAGCCCGCCAGGTAGATGACGCGGCGCGCGATGTTGACCGCGTGCGCGCCGAGCCGCTCGTAGTCTCGAGCGACCAGGGCCATCTCCATCGCGACGGGGACCGGCATCTGCCCGGAGGCGAGTTCGGCGGTGAGGCTGGAGTGCAGGTCGTCCATGCCTTCGTCGCGCTCGGCCAGAGCCTCGGCCCCGGCCCGGTCGCGCTGATACCAGGAGTCGGACGCCTTCCGCCACATCTCGGAGGCGAGGTCGCCCATCCGCGCCACGAGCGACCTCACCCGCGGGGTCAGGTCGGTCGGGATGAAGTGGCCGGCCACGGCGGCGATGTGCACTACGAGGTCGTGCGACCGCTCAAGCTCCGGCACGATGCGCAGCACCGAGAGCAGGAAACGCAGGTCGGAGGCGACCGGCGCCTGCAGCAGTATCTCCCGGTTGGCCAGCCCCTCGACCTCAAGGTAAAGTGCATCGATTTGCCGGTCCCGCGCGGCAAGCAGCGGGTACGCCTCGTTGTCGCCGTTAAGCAGCGCCTGGGTCGCTACGGGCAAGCCTTCGGCGACCATCGCGAACAGCTCGATGACCTTGCTCTCGATGTCCTCGAGTTCGCTGTCAAACTCCTGCCGGTTCTCGCTCATGCCCAAACCCTACGCGTCGCCGCCCGCCCGCACGCGGACGGCAAACGACGGATTCGTGTACGGGAGTTGAACGAGGGCGCAGTTTCCCCTCGGGTGACGACCCCAGACCCCCGGCACAGAGGTGCGGTAACGCCTGGGACTCAAGCGTCGGCTATGAACGAGGCCGGCCCCCGGGGAAAACCCGGGGGCCGGCCGTTCGCTGAACTCAGACCAGGAACTCGACCTTGGTGATCTGGCCGATGTCGGCGGTGACCTCCTGCTCGAGGCGGACGTCACCGGGGGCGAGCACGCGCAGCACCCACTCGCCGGGCGCGGCGAAGAAGCGGAAGCCGCCGTCGTCGCCGAGCGGCACCTCGGCGACGAACTCGTCGCCGCTGCCGAGGAGCCTGGCATAGCCCGTGGACACCGGGGCGCCACCGCGGAGCACCTGCCCCTCGATGATCGCCTCCTTGCCCGCCTTGTCCTTCGTGATCGTCACGCCGCCCGCAGGCGCACCGCAGCTGTCGTTGCTCACTTGCCCTCACCCAGTTCGATCGGCACGCCCACCAGGGAGCCGTACTCGGTCCACGATCCGTCGTAGTTCTTCACGTTCGGCAGGCCGAGGATCTCGTGCAGCACGAACCAGGTGTGCGCGGAGCGCTCGCCGATCCTGCAGTACGCGATCGTGTCCTTGCCGAAGTCCACGCCCGCCTCGTCCCGGTACAGGGTGGTGAGGTCGTCGTCGGACTTGAACGTGCCGTCCTCGTTCGCGGCCTTGGACCACGGGACGTTCTTCGCGGTCGGGATGTGCCCGCCGCGCTGCGCCTGCTCCTGCGGCAGGTGCGCCGGCGCGAGCAGCCGCCCGGCGAACTCGTCGGGGGAGCGCACGTCGACCAGGTTTTCCTTACCGATCGAGTCGATGACCTCGTCGCGCTTGGCGCGCAGCGACGCGTCCTGCTCGGAGGCGGTGTAGCTGGTCTTCGCCCGAGTGGGGACGTCGGTGCTCAGCTCGCGCGAGTCGAGCTCCCACTTCTTGCGGCCGCCGTCGAGCAGCAGCACGTTCTGGTGGCCGTACAGCTTGAAGTACCAGTAGGCGTAGGCGGCGAACCAGTTGTTGTTGCCGCCGTAGAGGACCACGGTGTCGTCGTTGGAGATGCCGCGCTCGGAGAGCAGCGTCTCGAAGCCCACCCTGTCCACGAAGTCGCGGCGCACCGGGTCCTGCAGGTCCTTCTTCCAGTCGATCTTGATCGCGCTCGGGATGTGGCCCTTGTCGTAAGCGCTCGTGTCCTCGTCTACCTCGACGATGACGGTGCCAGGCGCACCAATGCGGGCCTCGACCCAGTCGGCGTCGACTAGGACGTCGGAACGGCTCATGAGTGAGAAACCTCCTTGTGCGGCTCGCCCTTCTGGGCCGGCCGGATTCTTTGGATGAGTAGGTACATCTGGCAACCGAGGCAGTAGTCGAATGCCGCGTTGAGGAACGCGGCCGCCAGGGCGAAAGCGGCGAAGATGATCCCGACGAGCGGCACGCCGGCGGCGAAGCCGATCGTGCCGATCCCGGCGAACACCATGCCCACTCCCTGAGAGAAGCGGGGCGGCGCCTCCGGCTCGGTCTTGGACGGTAGCCCGAGCCTCGGCCGGACCAGGTGACGGAAGATGAGGCCGTAGGGGGCGTAGCGGAGGCCCGCCAGCGCTCCCACGGCGAAGATCAGCGTCTGAGCGAAAAGGATCCAGCCGGCGACGAGATGCGATACGCCGGCGGTGACCACGACGACCGCGAGGACCACGGTCGTGATCGCCGCGCCAAAGCGCGGGCCACGCGAGTCAACGAATCCTCTTCTTTTTGCCTGTTCCCGCATAGTCGAATCTTGTGGGTCCTGCCAAAAAGAAGAGGGTTCGATCGTCATGATCATGCTCCAGACGCAGGTTAAGCCGGATGGGCGCCTGCGCGCGGCGCGACCGCGCTGCCTCAGGCGACGAAGGGCACGGTGCGACGACACATGGCGGTCGCGACACGGCAAAAGTCGACAGCCCGCCGCTTAGTGAGCATCTTGGCTGTTCTGGAAGGCACGTACCCGATGCTATGCACTGAAGAGACTGCTGTCACCACCGGGCTTACCAGCACAGTCTCATCCAATAGGAAATTCACGACACACCGCCGGCGTCGACCACGGTGCCCATCGCCGTGAGAAGGTCGGCCTTGCGCAGCGGGCCGGAGGCCCGGCTGACGATGCCGCCGACCGCGTCGAGCACAAGCACCGTCGGCGTGGACAGCACGTGCAGCCGCCTGGTCAGGTCCATCCGCTCGGCGGCGTCGACTTCGACGAACGATACGCCTCGGGCTTCGCTCGCCACCTCGGTGAGCAGCTCCCTGGTCGGCCCGCAGTACGCGCACACCGCCGAGGAGAACTGCACGAGCGTCGCCCGCGCACCGAGCGGGGCGCCCAGGTCGTCGGCGCTGAGCGTGTCGGCCGGGGAATCGGACCGGCCCGGCGTCAACGGCTGGAAGCGGCCCTGCCGCTTGCGCAGCGCAAACCCCGCCGCGGACGCCGCGGCGAGTACGACCACGAGCACTATCAGGCCGGCCACCACGACTACTCAAGCACCGTTAGTGCCGACGCATATTCCCAGCCCAGCGAGAATGGCCATCGGCTCAGGTCGAGACCTGGATCGCCCGTCCCTGGCCGACCGTCACCTGGAAGCCGGCCACGTCCTTGCTCGACAGCTCCACGGACCCGGGGTAGTAGACCGTGCCCTCGAGGTTGTCGGTGATCCAGCCGCCCGCCAGGTAGCGGTGCCCGGCCGAGTCGATCACCCACAGCTGGCAGCCCGTGCCGACTGGTATGCCGGTGACCTTCGTGTCGAGCGCGGTGCCCCAGCCCATCTGGGTGTAACTGACCGTGGCGGTCATGTCGTTGAGCTTGCCGGTCGCCGTCTGCATCGCGCCGACGGGCGGCCCGACGTTGAGCTGTCCCTGCGACGTGACGGGCGCGGGACTTGACCCGAGCCGCAGGCCGCCGAACACGCCGACGGCGATGATCAGCGCCGCCGCGAGGCCCAGGCCGGCTTCCCGCCAGCGGCGACGGCTACGGCGGGCCGCCGTCAGGTCGAGCACCGTGGCGAGCAGCTCGCGCGGCGGCTCGGGCGCGGTGTCCGCGGCAGCCGGCCACGGCTCGCCGGTGTCGGCGAGCGCGATGGCCTCCTCCTTCGAGACGCGGGCGAGCAGGGCAGGCAGGCCGGCCAGGCCGGCGAGCTCGTCGCGGCAATCCCGGCACGTCGCCAGGTGGGCGTCCACGAGCGAGCGCTCGGCCGGGTCGATGGCGCCCAGCACGTACACGCCAAGCGATATCCGGACCTCCGGGCACTCCATGGCCTGGGGAGTCGATGGTGACTGGGTCATGGTGCGAGCCCCCGTTCCTGCAGGGCCAGCTTCAGCGCCTTGAGCGCGTAATAGGTGCGCGACTTCACGGTCCCCGCCGGTATGCCGAGCGTGGCCGCGGCCTCGGCGACCGAACAGCCGCGGTAGTAGGTCTCCACGATGACCGAACGGTGGTCGGGTCGCAGCGACGCCAGCGCCTCGGCCACGGCCCACGACTCGAGCGTGCGGTCCGCGTCGTCGTGCGCGGGCAGCGTGTCGAACGCTTCCTGCCCGGCCTCGGGCGGCCGGGACTGCCGCGCCCGGTAGGCGTCTACCGCCAGGTTGCGAGCCACGGCGAACAGCCATGGGCGCGCCGGACGGTCCGCGAGGGCCTCCGGATGTCGCCAGGCTCGCACGATGGTCTCTTGCACAAGGTCCTCCGCCTTCTGCCTGTCTCCGCCTGTCAGGTGCAAGGCATACCGAAGCAGCGCTCCGCCGTGTTCGGCGTACAGCGCGCGGATAAAGGCATCGTCGGCCATGCGCTCGTCGCTGACCGCCGTCCCCGGAGGGTCTTCCCCCCGGGGAATCGCTGTGCTCGGCACATTAGGGAGAACGTCTGGTTCCGCCGACTGGTTCAACGACGGCGGAGAATTTCGCTGCCCGGGAGGACCGGGGTCGGGGCTCACAGTCACCGGTATACCGGCTCCCCGTAGCTGAAAGCAACCAAATCACGCCAACTGGTGACCGTTTGTAAGCAATGGTGCGCCTGTTTACTGGTTATTACTGGCGTGAAGCTAATCACGTTTACCGCCGCGATGACCGCTTCCGGGGCTCAGGGTCATAGACGGCCGGCAATCACCTAGTCACTAAGAGGAGTCGGAGCGCCCTCAGCCGCCGGCGAAGGGCGGCAGCACCTCGATCACCGCACCCTCATCGAGCACGATCGACTCCCTGGCGGCACGGCCTACCGGATCGGCGTTCACCAGGAACGACGACCTCGCGATGACCGTGGCAAGCCGGGCGTCGGGGCTCCTGCTAGCGACGACCGCGTCGAGCACGTCACGGAGAGTAACCGCTTCGACGGATTCCTCCGGTGTGCCCGCCGCTTCCTTCGCTGCCGCCCAGTACCTTATGGTGACTTTGGCCATGTCGGTTATCCTTAGCCTCAACGGGACCTCGGGCGATGTTGCCCCCTGGTCCCGTTTGTGTTTAATACAAGTAGGCGAGTCCTCTCATCCTGCTTGGCCTGGAAGGTCCGGCAAAACGGACACGATCAGGATTAGAGGGCTCGTCAGGCGTTCACCCGCCCGTAGCTTGGAGGTGGCATCACGTGAGTGAGTTGCTATTGGTGACCGGCGTCCTCGAGCCTTCGTCGGAGGTTCTGCCGGCGCTCGGCCTCCTGCTGCACTCCGTCCGCGTGCTGCCCGCCGACGCCTCGGCGCTGGTCGAGGCGCCGCCGGCCGACGTCGTCCTGGTGGACGCGCGCCGGGACCTCGCGCACGCCAAGAGTATCTGCCGCCTGCTGCACACGACCGGGCTCGACTGCCCGATGCTCGCGATCGTCACCGAGGGCGGGCTTGCCGCGATCAGCGCGGAGTGGAACGCTGACGATGTGATCTTGAACACAGCCGGTCCCGCCGAGGTAGAGGCGCGCCTGAGGCTTGCCACCGGACGCCGCGCGATCCGCGCGGCGGCGGACGCGCCCGACGAGATCAGGTCGGGTGACCTGGCGATCGACGAGGCGACGTACTCGGCGCGGCTGCGCGGCCGCGTGCTCGACCTCACGTTCAAGGAGTTCGAGCTGCTCAAGTTCCTCGCACAGCACCCGGGCCGGGTGTTCACCCGGGCGCACCTCCTCCAGGAGGTCTGGGGGTACGACTACTTCGGCGGCACCCGGACCGTGGACGTACACGTGCGGCGGCTCCGCGCCAAGCTCGGCCCCGAGCACGAGGCGCTCATCGGCACCGTGCGGAACGTCGGCTACCGGTTCGTCCCGGTGAAGGGCGGCGCGGAGGACAGGGAAGTCACCGGCTTGATCCCGCAGGACTCCCCTATCCCGGCGGACCGGTGACCTGGCCCTCGCCTTCCGGCACGGCCATCACCGAGGGGCCACTGTCCGCGCAACTCGCCGCCCAGGTGCAGGAGCTCGCCGCCGCCGCGACGCAAGCCGACGGCGTGGCGCCAATGTCCGAGGACGTGCTGCTTCAGGTGCGGCACGGCAGCGGCCCCGGCGCCCGCGACCTGGTCCTGACCTTGAGCGACGGCATACTCGCCGGGTACGCGCACTTGGACGCGCCCGATGAGGAGGCACAGGGCGGCGACGCGAGCGGAGAGCTCGTCGTCCACCCCGGCTACCGGCGGCACGGGTACGGCTCGGCCCTCAGCTCCGCGCTGCTCGCGGGCGCGGGCGGTGCGGGCGTCAGGCTGTGGGCCCACGGTGAGCTGCCCGCCGCGGTCGGGCTCGCGAAGGCAGCCGGCTACACGCGGTTCCGCGCGCTGTGGCAGATGCGGATGCCGCTGGCGGGGGTGCCCGCCGAAGCCCCGGCCCTCCCGCCGGGAATCACGATCCGCACCTTCCGCCCGGGTTCCGACGAGGAGGCGTGGCTCGCGGTCAACCACCGGGCGTTCGCCCACCATCCCGAGCAGGGCGGCTGGAGCATCGACGACCTCCGGCTGCGAGAGGCAGAGCCGTGGTTCGACCCGGCCGGCTTCTTCCTCGCGGAGCGGGACGGCCAGCTCGCGGGGTTCCACTGGACGAAGGTGCACGAGGACGGCGGCGCGCCGATCGGCGAGGTCTACGTGGTCGGCGTCGACCCTGGCCTGCAGGGCGGCGGCCTCGGCCGCGTGCTGACCCTCGTGGGCCTGGCGCACCTGCGCCGCCTCGGGCTGGCCGAAGTCATGCTCTACGCAGACGAGGACAACACCGCGGCGATCCACATGTACACAGCCCTCGGCTTCACCCACTGGTCCACCGATGCCATGTACAGACACTCCTGAGCCTAAGGGTCGGGTGCCGCCCCACAGCTGAGCCTGCCGGGGGTCCGGGGGGTCGTCCCCCCGGGAAGATACTGCGGACCGCGGCGAAGGTGGCCGCAGGCCACCGAGCAGCGCAGGCCGTCTCGGCCACCGAACAGGGTTAACCCCTAAGGCTGCAGTCCCAAGGCCTCGTCTAGCTCGCTCTTGGTCAGCGGGCCGTCGCTTGCCGCGACGGTCGCGAGCACCTCGGCGTACAGTTCTATCTCTCCAAGCGCCACGTCGTCGTGAACACGAAGGTCTACCTGCATGGGAATCGTGCTCACCTCCTTCGACCGGGCGCTCCCCGCCCCGCCCTTCAGGTTACGTCGCGACACCATTCCTCCGCATGACCCATCGGGGCCATTCGCAGACCACCCTTACGTACTTGTTACCCGGCTTACCGATAACGATTCCGCGTCCCGGCGGCGGAAATCTTCTGGTTCCCGTACGGGGCATCTATGTGCCGCGGAGCCGGACTCACCGTGCGTAACGCCAGTCCCAACAGCCACATATGTCCGTTTATCATACGAAGATCAGCTAATGTCCGCATATCGTAGGGTAACTGACTGACTACAGCGTACGTCATGGGTTGCTCCAGCGCCATGCCCTGAGCAGGACATCTACCAATTTCGAAGCTTGCGGGGCTCTAATCCCACGAATGCCATCGCGACTCGAAACTTACTGACTGCAACTTTCGCAACGGGCCAAGTTGGGATATAACGGGACACTCGGTCGTTTCGGTTGCGGGCGGTGCCTCTCGGGAGAAGAGTCGTGCTCGTAACTGCTACTAGGGGTAGCTCGCTACCTGGGCGAACCCGCTCTCCAGGTCCGGCACCGTAAGACTCCGGACATCGTCCCCGTAGACCTCTCAGGACCCAAGATTCTCGTGATGCCATGAATGAAAACAGTGACCTCTTGCCGAACCTGCTGCACGAAGAGTTTGAGATGCAGATGCGCGGCTACAGCCGCAGGCAGGTTGACGACTTTGTAGCACGCCGCAACAGCGAGATCCGGGAACTCGAGCAGCGGCTCTCCCGGACACTGGAAGAGTCTGAGCACCTGCGCCGCGAACTCTCCACCGTGCGCCAGCAGGCGCTCTCCGGCAGGCCCGCGCACGAGGAGGTCAGCGAGCGGATCGCGCAGATCCTCAAGCTGGCGGACGACGAAGCGAAGGCTCAGAAGAACAAGGCGGACGACGATATTGCCGCGCTGCGCACCGAGGCGCAGCAGGAATCTGAGCGGGTGCGGGTCGATGCGCGCGAGCAGGCCGAGCGCATGCTGACCGCCGCGCAGGAGCAGGCCGAGCGGACGATTTCCGCCGCGCGCAACGAGGCGGATAAGACCCGCACCGGGGCGCGGACCGAGTCTGACCGGTTGACGAGCGACACGAGGAAGAAGGCCGACCAGGCGCTCGCCCAGGCCAAGGCCCAGGCGAAGAAGGTGCTCGACGAGGCCACGGCACGCGCGACGGCCATTCACGACGGCGCCGAGCGCAGGCTCAACCTGCTCAGCACCAGGCACACCGACACGGTCAGGCGACTGACCGACATCCTGGACGGCGTGCAGGGCCTCGTGGCGGCGGAAGCCGCGCGCATGTCGCTTGAAGAAGAGGTCAACCAGACGGTCAGCCGGGCGGTGGGCCTCGCCGAAGCCGCCGACGCAGCGGCGGCCGCCGCCGCCGAGGCCCAGGAGGACAACGCCGAAGGCGAAGGCGAACGCGACCTCGCGCTGCTCGCTCCGCCGGCGCCCGACACGGTCGCCGCGGGCAACGTCGCGCCGCCGAGGGGCGAGGACATCCGCACGATGGGACCCGGCAGGCCCGGGCTCACCGGCCGACTCAGCCCACCCGTCGCCGAGGAGCCCCATCCCGCCGACGGGCCAGACACCGTCGGCGGCCTGCTCCCGCCGCCGGACGCGCTGCGCGGCCCGTTCGGGCGGCCGGGCACGACACCGCCGCCGCTGCTCGGCAGTGGTCCCGGCAGGCGCGGCGCCGATGCTCAAGACGCCGCGCCGCACCTGCCCATGCCGATGCCAAGCGGCATGCCCGCCCCCGGCGTCGGTGACCCGTACGGCGACCGCGAGGCCCGCCAGGGCACCGGCCTAATCGACCCGGACGAGCCAACCGAGGGCATCCGCCTCCTGCAGTTATCTCCCGGGGGGCGACCCCCCGTACCCCCCGGCTGTGCGCCGGTGCGGGCCTGATCGCAAAGAGCGCGATCGTATCAGGCCCGCACCGGCGCACAAACTCGTCAGGTATCTATTACCGGTCTACTCGAAGCACGCACTCGTTCGAGGAAAAGATTTTTGAATTATTCCGAACGGGTGCGTGTTTTACGCTGGGAACGTTGGCATTGGGCCGGTTAGGGTCCGCGTGTCGGGGTCCGCGAGGATGTCCAGGCGCTTCAGTATGACGCCCTCGCGCAGCGCCCACGGGCAGATTTCCAGCTGGGTGAGGCCCATCAGGTCCATCACCGCGTCCGCGACGATCGCGCCCGCGGTCGCCTGCGCCGCCCGGCCTTCGGACACGCCGGGCAGGTGGGCGCGTTCCGCCCGGTCCATGGTGGCGAGCCGCGCGGCCCACATGCGCACGTCGGTGTGCTTGAGGAAGCGCTTCACGTAGACGCCCTCGCTCGACGGGGCGGCACCGGCGACCCGGGCCAGTTGCCTGAACGTCTTCGAGGTGCCGACCGCGTGGTCGACGTTGCCGCCGCGGCGCAGGCTGCCCGCCTTCCTCGCGATCTCCGCTCGCACGTGCCTGCGCAGCGCCCGCACCTGGTCGGGCGGCGGCGGGTCCGCGGTCAGCCAGTCCCTGGTCAGCCGGCCGGCGCCGAGCGGCAGCGACACCACCGCCTCGGGCTCCTCGTCCAGCCCCGCGCCGATCTCGAGCGAGCCGCCGCCGATGT
>Ga0207416_1003373_pt1 | contig 15397 bp, 8 predicted proteins | sample PaiPotPPM11metaG_FD_184107 | JGI IMG/M metagenome (GOLD analysis project Ga0207416, IMG submission 184107) | Iron sulfur acid spring bacterial and archeal communities from Banff, Canada, to study Microbial Dark Matter (Phase II) - Paint Pots PPM... ...
TAGCTTCTACTCTTCCAATAGGATTTTTTTCCTTTACACTAACATTTCCCTCTCTTGGTTTCATCCTAGCTTCTACTCTTCCAATAGGATTTTTTTCCTTTACACTAACATTTCCCTCCTTTAGATTCCCTTTCACCTCCCCCTTCAATGACGACTCCGCGGCCTTTCCTTTTACCTCTTCTCTCCTTGGATCATAACTTTTAGTTTCACCTCTACTCATCTCTCCTTCGTGTACATGGAAGCGCCGAGTGCCTCCTTTCCTACCTTTTTCACCTTTTTCACGTCTTCGTTTTTTAAAAGAATTCTTTAGCCGATCATCAGTATTTGTTTGTTTGTCACCTGAATTTCCTTCTGATACTTTAAATCCCGTTGTTTCTTCTTGTAATGATTTTTCTGCTGCTTCTAATGTTATTTTAACTGATAATTCTTGTATTGCTTTTAATATTTCATTTTTTCCTCTATCATCATCTTTTTTCCTTTTTCTTTTCTTATCTTTTTCTTTTTTCTGTTTATCCTTCTTACCATCTTTTTCACCATCTTTTTCACCATCTTTAGATGACCTTAGCGGATCAAAAGGTCTTCCTCCTAACTTTCCTGCTCCCCTTAACTCTCCTAATCCTCTTATTCCTCCTGCTCCCCTTAACTCTCCTAATCCTCTTATTCCTCCTGCTCCCCTTAACTCTCCTAATCCTCTTATTCCTCCTGCTTCTGCTCCTGCTTCTGCTCCAATTGCTGCTGCACAACAACACATGTCGGTACCTCTCCTTCGTAGGTGTACACACTTTACAAAAACGATATGAGACCACTAATTACTAATTACTAATTACTGATAAGAATACTCAAGACATGTAGATCCTCAAAATATCCGGTACTCTAGCACACAGACAAATACTTCCACGCAATAGACCAGTATTGCCAAGTGGGTATACTTTATTTGCCTTTTCAATTTTAGAGACGCCTCGTCTTTTGGCTTCCACTTCCCTTTGCTTTCGAGCCATTGCTCTTAGAGTCTTCCTCTTCTGTCAGTTCCATCACTGAACGCCTAAGCTCCGTATCGTACCTAAACACCTCAGGCAGCGGCCCATCGAAAGGATTTCCAAAGACAAAAGGGCTATCGTCTTCTTCTTCTTCTTCTTCTGGTTGCTCCTCTTCCTCCACGACCACCCTAACTCGACCTCGCTCTACATCAAGGGCTGTTTCAGAGTCAGGTGGTACCTCTTTATCGAAGGGATTCTCCAGCAAAGCTTCTTCCCGCAAACGTCCTGTTCCACGCCGTAAGTTCGTCGTCCGACGTGACTGCACACTTGATGAGGGATTCTCCAGCAAGTCCTCTTCTCGCAAACGTCCTGTTCCACGCCGTAAGTTCGTCGTCCGCGGTGACTGTGCACTTGATGAGGGATTCTCCAGCAAGTCCTCTTCTCGCAAACGTCCTGTTGCTAACCCACGCTGTAAATTTGTCGTCCGGTGTGACTGCACACTTGATGACTGAACATTACTTGAGTGTGCATTCCGTGATTGAATGCTAGGAGACTGGATACTACGTGATTGCACACTAGATGGCTGAGCGTTACGTGACTGGATACCGCGTGACACCCAGGAAGCCTCTTCTTCAGGTTCTTCTTCTCTTAATAGAGCCGTTTTTACACCCAATGGGCCCGTTGTCACAGCAAAATCCCCTCCTCGTCTCAGTGGACCCGTTGTCACTCCATACTCTTGCTCATCCGTTGCCACTCCATAATCCTGCTCATCCTCCAACTGATCCGTTGTCACTCCATACTCTTGCTCATCCTCCAACTGATCCGTTGCCACTCCATACTCTTGCTCAACCCCCAAAGGGGGCACGGCTGACAGTCGCCTTGTAAGCATTTGTGAAGGGGTTATCAACTCACCAGTAGAAGATTGAAAGGCGAGTAAACGATCTAGCTCCGCCTTAGATTGGATTGTCATGAAATACGCTCCTTCACGCATCACAACCCACCCCAACAATCCCCAAGCCGCAGCCAACAAGAGTGACTGAACAATCAAGATGATTAGTACCAGTATCACTCCAGGCCCTTGACTGACTAATAACTGATTCAACTGCGAAAGTGTTTTGACTAGTAATACCCACGTCGCTGGAGGAAAACCTCCTGACACCAAGATTACCAAGAGACCCGTTCCCAGAATAGGGAGACAACTGCGAACGAGCTGTCCCTTGTTTGAAGACATAAACTGACTAGAGGGTATGTTGGATAAAGACTTCATCTCAAACCTCAGTGCCGATAGCCATCATTTGTATTTGAATTCCGCTCAGCGATTGCACGAGTAGCCGATGAATCAACCACCACGCGCTGCTGAGGTAGCTTCCCAGTATTACCTAAGCTAGTACTAGACGAGCCACCTTTAGGACCTCTGCCCTGATCCATATCCACTGTATGTTGCGCATCTTGCTCAGAGGGTTCTTGCTGCATTTGAGCCCCTGACAGAGAAATCAGGGTCGTATTGGCCATCTCCGTCTCCATTGGCGAGGCAACGACTTCCATCTGAGTCCAGGTTCTAGTAGCGAACAGACCTTCTCCACGTCTGGCCCCTAGCAAAAAGCTTCTTTGTCCAGGGCTTAGCTTGAAAGTATTCACAACCGAGTCGATAGTACTGGAGTCTTGCTTCATCAAAAACTTCATCGTGGACATCGCCAAGATGGTTTTTCCCTCTTCCGAGTTTAAGAAGTCATCAGAGTTCTGTGTGGTACACCAGAGCCCACCACCATATTTACGAATTCTCCTAGCAAACTCTTCGAGGAACTTGGCTCCCTGGCGGAACTGCATCAGTAACCAGGCTTCATCAATCAGAATGATCGTATTGGACTGGATGAAATTGGACCGACGTGCCTGACGCATTTTCGTCCACAAGAACTCTGTAATAATAAAGAGACCAATTGGCTTTAGTGTCTCATTGAGTTCTCGGATATTGAAATCGATATACCGATTTTCGAGAGAAAGGCGCGTCCTGGATGGGAAAAGGTGCAGGTAGCGTTCCAAGCGATCGGTGAGTCCATAGGTATCCTCACCAACACCAAAGCGATCATCGCCACGTAGAGCACTTGACATAATCACGAAGAACTCCTGCATACTGGGAGGTTGGCGAACATGCGTAGCAGGATCCATCGTGATGCCCCGGTTCTCATAGGTCTTGAGCAAACACTTATAAAGGAAAGATTTCTCCTTCTGAGGAAGAACTCCCTCATCAGACAAGAGCAACTCCAGCAATGTGATGAGGTTCAAAAGCTTTTCACGGAAAAAATTTCCTTCCTCTTTTTGTGCCTCTTTATCAAGTACCACTGTCTTCGATGTTTTTGTAGTTCCATACAGCTCGAATGGATTGATCTGTAGCGAGTCCGTCGAGAGGCGCACATATTGACCCTTAACATGTTCGCACAAATTTTGATACTCGGCCTCAGGGTCAACTACGTAGACATTACAGCTCGGAAGCAAGCGGCAAGAAACAGTCTTGAGAAAGAAGCTCTTCCCTGAACCTGACTTGGCAAAGACCACCATGTTAGCATTTTCCAACTGCTTACTGTTGAATGGATTGATAATAATCAGGCCACCACTAGAATGGACACCAAACATTACCCCATTCTCCATACTAATGTCACTACCCGTAAACGGAAAGAAGGTCGCCGCCGCACCCGTACCAAACAAGCGGCTACGTACCAACAGATTATTTCCATCTGGCAAACAACTAAGCAACCCCATATGATGCTGCCAGTGGGTAGGCAAAGCACGAAAATCGAGGCTACGGACCGTAGAAATGATACGATCGCTACGCTCCATCAACGTGCGTCGATCTGGTGCACGAACTTGTATATACGCGTTAATACTGAAAACGCGCTCGTCTCCCCGAGCCAGATTTTCGCGTAACTGTTCAACATCCTCAAGTGCAATCGACGTAGAAGGATCAGGCGCCCTACCCTGACGCTGCGAAACAATCACCGAGCCCCGAAACTCAATAGCTTTCCTACCCAAGCGTGCGCTGACCACCTCGGGCGGGAGCGGCACAACATGGATGCTAAAATCGACATTTGGTTCATCTATCTGAATAATACTATCGAACCAACCAGGATAAGCGCTCCTAGGATAACTGACCAGAGCCAACGTGCGAACGAATTCATGTTCCAGCTCGCCATCAATACGCATATACCAGGGAAAAATCTGTATGCAGCTAGGCGTAACTAAATCGGGGACACGCACAAAGCTAGGAAGACCGCGCTGCTGCTCTGGTTTTTGGAGGAAGATTTGGGAGAGTAATGAAGGTTTCTTTTTTGGTTGCTCTTTTCCCTGTTGAGACTGCACCAGATCCGCCATCATCTTTTCCTGCTCACCAAGAGTATACTGAGCAAGGGACTTAGTAGAGCGAGAAGAGTCACCATTACGACCCGACCTCATCAACTTGTTTGAGGCATCAATCATGGTATCCTTGATTGGTCCGAGCCGCATCTCCCGTGGGAGCAAACAACTCTGATACAGAGCGACAATCTCTGAACTCGTCAAGCGCTTCCCAATCAGCCCCATACGTTCGATCTGACGTAATAACTCCTCAATACGAGTTTTGAGTTGCATTTGCGCATTGATCATAGCTTCTGTCTGGTTTCTGGCATTTTGATGATCTGCAGGTATAATGACGTAATACTCGCGTTTCACAAGTGATCTGCGAGAAGAGAGTACACGCACGAACTGAGCATGATCACGCGCCATATCCGCCAGATCTCCCTCAATAGACTCCATCGCACGCAAGTAATTTTCCAGATTGTGCGGAAGATTTCTAACCAAAATCTGAACAGGAAACGAAAGCCCATTCAGAAAAGCCTTAAAGCCTTCGATGACACCATCTTGTTCAGTTTCCGACATTAACGCAAAATTGACCGAGTTGATTCTGATAATGCCGCGAAACTCCATATTCTTGCGCCCAAGGTCCAAGCATGCCACATCACCAGTGACTTCACGTAACCTGATAAAAGCCTTCGCGATATTGATCGGCGTGCTCAGAAGCAAACTGGGAACTCTCGGTGCTGTCTGCATAAGCGTGCCACTCCAATTCTAGTATTCATCATCTTCACCTTCACTTGCCTTCGAAAGCTGGTATTGGGGTGCATTGGCGCCACTCTCATTCTCTCCAGGTTCTTCCAATGGCATATAGAGATAGACCTTCGGAGTCAAGAAATAGAATACTCCAATAGCAGCCCACTCTTCCAAAGGGCGCGAGGCGATTTTGACAAAGGCCACGATAAGGGAACCAATCAAGGGAACCGTTGCGAACAGTCCCTTGATAAACATCACACCAATGTCTGGTCCTGGTATTAAAGCACCAATGTTTGTCCAGACCAAGTATGCTCCTGTTAAACCGACCAGGATGACCAACAGTTCGCGCGTTGTACGCCCGAAGACAACCGTCGGCTGCTCATTGAGAAATGTCGGAAATTCTTCTTTCTTCATCCCTCAGCCTGCCTCTTCTATTATTAACTAAGTGTACAACCGGTACTGCTGAACCACTTGGGAATCTGTCCTCCTAACGTGACACCAAGTAAAACAATGACTAGTCCTAGCACAGCGCACGTGATAGCCTTATTGGACATGGCAATTCTTTGCTCACTACCCCAGGCCGTGGCACGCATTAGTCCGCCAACAATAATTCCGATCACCGCTATTGCTACCCCCAACCCCATAAGAATCCTGATAATCATGGTAATACCACTACTAAGGGTCGTGACAAAGGCATCAGAGCAGTTAGCTGTGATAGCAGGCTGCGTATTGAAAGCTCCGATCACAATAGCAAACTGCACCTCAGCTCGAATAGCAGCTACAGATAGTGCATCATGAATACCTGAGAGTGTTGGTAGTGAAAGCATCTTTTTCCATCCTTTCTGGTTGGTTAGCTAGCAGGCAGTATCTTTGGATTTGTACGCAATTTTCTGCCTGTACATCAAAATAGTAAAAGACTGAAACCCAGATAGCAAGGGGGATAGAGGGACGAAATTGCGGACTTCTCTCTGAAATTTTGCGAAAGAGGAATGTTTATCGCACAGCCAGGATTCTTAATAAATTGTTCCCTCTTTCCTACTAGGAAACTTTTTCTGCCTGTGCTAATGTAACTACTCAGGGGTACACGCACGCAAAGTACCGCCGTGCTCCCTTTGGGGTATCACCTTTAGGTAATCGCGTCTTATCACTGGAGAATCTCTATGGTATTCAAGCAAAAAGCCGCCTGGAAAGAGGCAGCTCGGACTTTTGGGCTGAGCCGCTTAATAATACTCTTGTTTTGGTATTCATGTGTAACATTCTTGCCTATGATCATTCCTCATCAATATATTCTGTCAAAGGTATGCATCAATATTACTAATAATATCCCTTGTTTTTTGCTCAGCTGGGGGCATTGGGATACGGTTCATTACGTAGAGATTGCACACAACGGCTACACTATTCTATCGAACACGGTCTATTTCCCACTTTTTCCATTATTGATACATAGTGTGGGATTTCTCCTAGGAGGATCAACTATCGCTGACTATGCTGCAGGACTCATCCTTGCCAATAGCTGCTTCTATGGTGCCCTAGTCTTGTTCTACTTATTGGTATATGAAGATTTCGGTCATACCGTTGCAAAATATGCACTTGTCTATCTAGCCTTTGCTCCCTATGCACTCTTCTTTTTTATTGGCTATACCGAGTCGCTCTTCTTGCTGCTGACTCTAGCAGTCTTCTTCTTTCTGCGCCGTGGAAAACCGCTCGACTGGTGGCTGGCAGGAATGTGCGGCTTCTTGGCCGCTCTTACACGCCCAACGGGTATCCTACTTATTATTCCTTTCCTGGTGCTGCTACCGTGTTTCATCCGCTTCCGCCCGATTTATCACATCCTCAATACTATCCTACCTATGGCCTTCATTCCTGCAGGACTGCTGACATATATGCTCTACCTGTGGATTACTTTTGGCAATCCATTGCTTTTTAGTGCTGAGGAAGCACTTGCCTGGCAACGCCATACCTCTTTTCCCTGGGTAGGAATCCTCAACGCGATCCAGGGAATTATCACGCAGGGACCTTACTACGTGGGAGATACGAGCGATCTGCTACTTACACTTATACCACTGGTGGCTCTCATTGTAGGCTGGAAGCAGTTACCTCTCCATTATAGTCTCTTTTCCCTCATGATGATGTTGTTCGTGCTCTGCGAACCACACCAATATGAGCCTCTCCTGTCAGTTCCACGCTATTTACTCGCTGCGTTTCCCATCTTTATCCTCTTTGCACTCTGGAGCAAAAACCGCCGTGTCGCTTGGCACTTGATGATACCTTCTTTACTTCTTTTCATTACCCATATCACACAATACGCTATTTACAGCTTGACTACTTGATATTGATATTCTCATACACTGGAGGATGCTATGGAAGCTAACGAGCAACCTAAACCCATCTACGAAATACTTTTCAAAACCTCCTTTAAAAGTATTGTCAACCAGAGCCGACAGCGCGATCTGATCATCCTACTGGGTGTATCGCTGATCTCGCGGATTGCGACTGCAGCAGTAGTCACTCAACCAGGGTATCCCGACCCAGCCTATTATTTTGATGTGGCCAAAAATCTGGCGAGCGGGCACGGCTTCACCGAAGATTTTATCTTCACCTATCTCACCCCAGCCAACAATGTGGTCCATCCCAGCAACCTGTATTGGATGCCGCTTACCTCGATCGTTATTGCTCCATTCTTTGCCTTGTTCGGGACAAGCTGGCATATTGCTCAGATCCCCATCATCCTTCTGTCTGTGTCTCTGCCGCTCTTGGCCTACTGGATCGGGTGGGACATTTTTCAGAGTCGGCGCTATGCACTTGCGATAGGCCTCTTCACGCTCATTGGGGGATCCATTTATCCTTATTACCTTGTATCTACCAACACCATCTCCCTCTACGGCTTGGTAAGTTTGCTTGCCCTTATTGGGATGTATCAGGGGTGGCGTGGACACCCCTGGCGGTTTGCTTTAGCAGGCATTGCCATCGGACTAGCCCATCTGACTCGTACCGACGGCGTTCTCTTGCTTCTTGTTGGTGGTATCGTCTGGCTCTGTTCACAGAAGAAGAGAAGTCGTACAGACAAATCAAGTGAGACCACCAGACTTCATCCGATACCCTGGCAAGCTCTGCTAGGCATGTGCAGCTTCTATCTTTTGACCATGGCCCCCTGGTTCATTCGCAATATAGAACTCGTCGGCTCACCGCTTCCAACCTGGACAACGACGACCATCTGGTTCACAAACTATAGCGACTTCTTTAGCTTTCACAAAACCATTTCTCCTCAAGCATATCTTGCCTGGGGATTAGGCAACATCCTGCGCTCAAAGGTACAAGTCCTGACCGATATTTTTCTTTTTTTAAATACAATACTTTATATTCCCATTCCATTTGTCATCCTCGGGATGTGGATCGAGCGAAAACGCGCCGAACTGCTTCCTTTTCTCATCTACCTTGTGCTTTTGTATGGCATCTTATCGCTTGTTTTTAGCTTTCCTAGTATTCACGGTACTTTCTTTCAATCATTGATAGGATTGCTTCCACCTCTCTACGGATGGGCCATCGCCGGTATAGACGCAACTATTATCTACATAAACAAGCTGTTTGGCGCGAAAAAAGAAAATGAAAGGAGGGCGATGTACCTTACAATCACCATTTTAATGGCAATTGCAGTAGTTCTATCGGAGAAAACGATACTTGATACCGCTGCTACCTGGAATCAAAATTATCCAATCTATCAAAAAATAGGGGGGATTGTAGCAAATGATTACAGAGAAAATAGGAAACTTCATAACTCCGTTCAACCTCTAGTTATGGTAAGTAACGCAGCAGATTATTACTATGTTACTAGTCAGCACGCTGTTTTACTGCCAGCTCAGGACCTTTCTACCATCCTTGATGTGGCACAGAGCTACTCTGTGTCCTACATTTTATTTAACCCGGACCTCGGGATAGAGCCGCCTCAGTTCTGGCAGACAACTCTCAGCGATAGCAGACTAAAGCTCATATGGGCTTCCTCCTCAGAAAAGCTTTACCGCTTTCTGCCAGTTTGGCAGCAACAAGAACTCACCGTAAAAAGTCTCAAGAGCGAAGAAAGCGGTAAAGGGCTCCTGAGGAGGAAGTCCATATGAGCTTTAGCTTGCCATCGACGAAAGGTGTCTGCTGGAGGTGATACTTCTCTTCCCATTGGTCCTGGGGAAATAAAATGTAAGATACAGAGTAGCTCTGTGCCGCATCAACGATCGCAGAAAGGTCCTGCTCTGGCAATGCTACTGCATGCTGGCCAGTAACATAGTAATAAGTTGCAGCGTCAGGTACCATGACTACGGGTTGAACTGGATCGTGAAGCTTCCTATTTTCTCTATAGTCACTTGCTACAATCTGTTCCACTTTCCGGTAAGGGAGGTAATCTTGCCTCCAGGTGGGAGGCAGATCAAGTACGATTTGTCCCAATACCACTATTCCAGCTGCCATCGCAATGGCAAGGCATATTAGATCTCCATCTTTCGGAGGAATCACAGGAGAAAATTGGGGATCTTTTACACATTTTTTGTGTATCATTGACCTGAATACCTCTATTATCCCTTTCACTTTGAATGGGTGATTCTCATATAAAGTCTTCCTTGCATTTTTATATTCTTTGCCAAAGCGTTTGCTTGCATAAGCAATAGTGATATCCATACCGACAATGGCCCATCCGTGTAGGACGGGAAGTAGTGGTGTCAGTGAATGAGAGAAAGTGCCATGCACAGTAGTAACACTAAAAATCAATGACATGATAGCATATAGAAGGAGCAAATAGATAAGAAAAGGAAGAAGGTCGGCACGTTTTCGCTGACTCCACATACCCAGGACAGCAAATGGAAGGGGAATATAAAGCGCTACACTTAACACAATTAAATCATATAGCAGAGCTTGCAGCTTTGAAGAAAGGATATTACCCAATCCCCAGGAAAAATAGGTCTGAGCAGAAAGTATTTTATGAAAGCTGAAGAAGTCACTATAGCTTGTGAGCCAGATCGTCGCAGTCCCCCAAGTGGGAAGTGGAGAACCGATAAGCGCTATATTGCGAAGAAACCAGGGAGCCATCGTCAAGAGATAGAAGCTGCACATTCCTAGCAGAGCTTGCCAGGGTATCGGATGAAGCCAGGTGCCCTCATTTGACACCCAGAAGAGGTTGCCTTTCCGATCCTTCCGCTTGTGTGAACAGAGCCACACAAGGCCACCAACAACAAGCAGTAGCCCTCCATCAGGACGAGTCAGATGAGCGAGTCCTATAGGAATGCCTGCCAAGGCAAATCGCCAGGGATGTCCACGCCACCCCTGATACATTCCAACAAGTGCCAGCAAACCTACCCAGCTGTAGAGGGCAAAACTATCAGTAACTGCAAACTCTAAAGTATAGAGGGGCCCCTCGAGGAGCATGAAGTATGCAATTGCAAGTGCATAGCGCCGACTCTGAAAAATATCCCACCCGATCCAGTAGGCCAAGAGCGGCAGAGATGCAGACAGAAGGGTAAACGGGATCTGAGCGACATGCCAGCTTGTCCCGAACAAGGCGAAGAATGGAGCAATAATGATTGAGGTAAGCGGCATCCACAAAAAGTTGCTAGGATGGACTACACTTCTGGCAGGCGCGAGATAGGCAAAAATAAAATCTTCAGTAAATCCGTGCCCACTGGCCAGACTTTTGGCCACATCAAAATAATAGGCTGCGTCTATATACGGTGGGTGAGAGACAAATGTTGCAATCACAGCCCGGAAGATCAGCGATACGCCCAGCAGGATAATGAGATCGCTCTGTCGGCTCTTGATCCGAAGGGCGCGAAGTATTGATAGTAAACAGGGGCGGGCCCCTACAGATAGCAATAAATTGCTCGATAATCCAACTTTCATCACGCGATTTACCGTGCACCCTTTGGGTGTCGCCAATCGGTAGGAACCCGATTTACCGCCATGTCCTCTTTGGGGGTGCACCCTTTGGGTGTCGCGTCCTGCTATGGATTGAGGAGCTTGCTTATCCGTTTCCACAGTATCCTCCGGTGTTCAGCTTGATTGAACCCGCAATTATCCTTCAGTTCTGTACTAAAAGCCAGTATAGGAGAAGTTTGCATATTCTTCTAGGGGAAAACAGGGACAACTATCACTTTTGAAAAGAAAAGCTGTTATTTTCATAAAGATAGAGAAAAGTGTCCCTCGATTCCCCTGGACTTGGGCTGGTCAGTATGGTATAAAAAATTGCAAGACATACGTTTTTTGCGAATGAAGATAGAAAAGAAAGATCATTTTTGGCTGTAGCAAGTTCTCAAAAAGCATTACGTCCTCCGGCGAGGTGAAACTATGATTCCCGGCTTTGATATTGAATCCCTAAATGTATTAGGCAAGCTGATTGGCCAACTCGAACGCTTCCAGTTGGAAAGCGCTATACCAGAGGAATTCGATCCACAAGATCTATTGGAAGGAAGTGAGCAAGCCTTCTTTTGCATTGAAGGATTATCCAGTTTCTGGCAACCTGAGGCTTCCAAGAATACTGGGGGTTCCGTCAATTTTGGTCAATATATGGCCGACTTAGTGATGGCAAGTCACAATCAACTTCAGGCCGATCTAACCTTGATGATATTAGGCGCCCCTCGGCGAACCTTGATCTATATGTCTCTAGGCTCAGAGAAAACGACACGCACTATCCTGGAAGGTCTTTTCCCCGGGATTAAGCTTGATCCTATTTCTCTACGAGATCTGGCAGCACTGTTACAGCTTCACCTTGCCACTAAAGGGGTAATTACAGGTATACCAAGCAATAAATCTTTTGGTGCTGGAATAGATGCTTTAAGCGCATCACAGCACACTCTCAACTCCAATGTTGCTTCTCAGCAGAATCAGGACCCATCGCAACAACAAATGGAGCGTGTCATTCGTGGCATGCACGGCGCCACCTGGGGCTATATTGTTCAGGCCCATCCACGTCCACGGCACAAAGTTATAGAAGAGCGAATGAAGGTAATCGACCTACTCACCCAAGTTACCAATCGTTCAAAGGTTCAGTGGAATTCAAGCAGAAGTGATAATGAGCAACTCACACAGGCTGACTCGGGAGGGACATCGCAAAGCTATAGCGGTGACGCGATCAACTACCGTGCACAGTACCTTATTCAACAATTGGAACGCGATCTAGAGCGTCACGATCAAGCCATGGCTGCAGGACAATGGACGGTAAAGACCTTTTTCGGAGCAACCAACTTTGATGATGCACAGCGTCTGGCTTCCCTTCTACTGGGAACATTGGCAGGTGCTGATTCTCGTCCAGAACCAGTGCGTGCTAAGCTTTGTAAGCGAGGAGGAATTCCTTTAGATAGCTTTTATACGTTCCTGAATTCCCACGAAGTGGGCACACTCATCCGCTTACCACGTGAGGAGGTACCTGGCTATGCCATCCACGACCATGTCCACTTCGACGTCGATTTTAAGGCTCCTGAGTCAGAGTCCCTACCACTCGGCCACATCCAGCAAAATGGCCACGATACCCCCGAAACCTACAATATCTCCATCAATGCCCTTGCCAAGCACGCAGTAGTGATCGGCGTGACTGGTAGTGGTAAGACAACGACTGTCATGAATCTGCTCGATGCCGCAGTAGAGGCAAAAAAACCATTTCTGGTCATCGAGCCTGCTAAGACAGAATACCGGGCCCTCCACAGTGCACTCGCCCCGAGAGCTAAACTGCACGTTTATACACTGGGCAACGAGATGGTGTCGCCTTTCCGCATGAATCCCTTCGAGTTTGAAACCGATGATGAGCCTGGAAGCGTTTCATTGCTCTCCCATATTGACTTCCTGAAGAACGTATTTAATGCAGCCTTCCCTCTCTACGCCCCCATGCCACAGGTGCTAGAAGCTGCACTGCACGAAATTTACGAAGACAGAGGATGGGAACTGACTAGTGGGACTAATCATCGTCTCAAAGACTGGGCTCAACGCCACACCTATCCCATTTTCCCAACCATGACTGATCTTTACTATAAGACAGAAGAGGTCACGAATCGTCTTGGCTATCACCACGAGATAGAAAGCAATGTCAAGGCAGCGCTGAAGTCGCGTATCGGTTCGCTGCGTATTGGCTCTAAAGGACTGATGCTCGACACCGCACGCGGCATCCCAATGGAAGACTTGCTCAACACACCAACCATCTTAGAGCTAGAAAATGTCGGTAATGATGATGAAAAAACCTTCATCATGGGGCTATTCCTCGCTAAACTATATGAGTTTCGTCGTTTACAGGCTGCAACGGGATCTTTGCCTCCGGGTCTTCAACATTTGATTGTCTTTGAAGAAGCTCACCGTCTCCTCAAAAATGTTAATACCCAGGTCAGTGACGAAGGGTCGAACCCGCGAGCGCAGGCCATCGAAGTCTTTACCAATATGCTCTCGGAAGTGCGTGCATATGGACAGGGAGTGGTGGTGGCAGAACAGATTCCTAGCAAACTGGCACCAGACGTGTTGAAGAATACCAATCTAAAAATTGTGCACCGACTCATTGCAAAGGATGATCGCGAGAGCATTGGGCAAACTATGAATTTGAATGAGGAACAGCAGAACCATCTTGGCGTGCTCACTCCAGGTATGGCAGCAGTTTACGCTGAAGGTGCCGACCACGCCTATTTAGTGCGCCTCGAAAACTACAAACGCAATATCACACCACTCGTGGAAAAAGCACTCAGGGAGATGAGTCGCAAGTACGCTTCCGTCAAGCCGTATCAGGCGATTACTAATCTAGAGGACTATGAGGTCGAAATGGCTCCGACAGGTGGTCCAGATCCCGGCGTCTTTCAAGCAGCAGGCAAATTGCTCGATTCACCAAAAAGCAAGTGGCTCTGGGGAAACATCGTATTGCGCCTTATAGCAAGTCCAACTCACCTGTTCGATATGCTCTTCCGTTTTTCAGAACATATTGAAGCAGAAATGTCCTATTTACCTCCAGATGAGCACAACGCCCTCCTACAGATGCTCATCGTACGAGGAACCGCCGAGCTTTTGCAGCTTCGGGGAGCACAGTTTGGCTGGGGTTATGCACAGGTAGAAGATCTGCGTCATGTCCTTACCATGGGTTTGATTGGCTTTGCTCACGCGTATAGCAAGGCACGTGAAATAAGCAGCCTGCATGTGGAAGAACTAGAGACCAATTTTCTCGTAGAAATGCAGCATTCGGGTAAGTATCTTGAGCAATTTACAAACCGTTATAAGCTCTATATGGAACGCCAACAAGGGCCCTTTGCAGGCTGTGCCCACTGCCCGGCAAAATGCCTCTACCGTCCAGAGGTGAAATCGCTGCTGACGCAGAAAAACCGAGAATGGATTTCTGAAGAGCTTTCCAGTGACTCACATGGTACGGAACTAGAACGTTATGGATCGGTGGCGAGAGCTGCAACACATATTGTACAAAGCTGGTTTGGCGACGAGCCAGGTACCTCTGCTGATAAGAACATTGCAGGAGTAGGCTATTGCGCAACCCTGCACACTATAGCCAGTCCTGATTATACGGAATATGAGCAAGCCCTACTCGGAAATAACCTCCAGATACACTTCTTTAAGAGGGAATAGCGAAGGAGATAATAATCGCTTGATCACCAATCACTCAAACTGTTTTATAAACATATTTACAACTTGTTATATTGTTATATATTCTAGTAAGAGGAGAAAATCTCGTGTCACCAATAAAATGTCCATCTTGTGAGTACCGTAATTCTCATACAGCAGACACGTGTATCAATTGTGGGGCATCATTATCCTTACAAGCGCCTGTGGCAAGGCCGCCATCGCCTAAGAATAAGCCCATCCCCAGCGACGAGCGCATACCAAAGCACAAGCCCGTTCCACATCAAGAGACACAACGGCTTGACTCTGCTCAAATGCACGAGCACCTCTCGCCTAAGAATAAGCCCATCCCCAGCGACGAGCGCATACCAAAGCACAAGCCCGTTCCACATCAAGAGACACAACGGCTTGACTCTGCTCAAATGCGCGAGCACCTCTCTCTTAAGAATAAGCCCATCCCCAGCGACGAGCGCATACCAAAGCACAAGCCCGTTCCACATCAAGAGACACAACGGCTTGACTCTGCTCAAATGCGCGAGCACCTCTCTCCTAAGAATAAGCCCATCCCCAGCGACGAGCGCATACCAAAGCACAAGCCCGTTCCACATCAAGAGACACAACGGCTTGACTCTGCTCAAATGCACGAGCACCTCTCTCCTAAGAATAAGCCCATCCCCAGCGACGAGCGCATACCAAAGCACAAGCCCGTTCCACATCAAGAGACACAACGGCTTGACTCTGCTCAAATGCACGAGCACCTCTCTCCTAAG
>Ga0207416_1003374_pt1 | contig 15394 bp, 14 predicted proteins | sample PaiPotPPM11metaG_FD_184107 | JGI IMG/M metagenome (GOLD analysis project Ga0207416, IMG submission 184107) | Iron sulfur acid spring bacterial and archeal communities from Banff, Canada, to study Microbial Dark Matter (Phase II) - Paint Pots PPM... ...
GCAGCCCCGGCGGCAGAGTTTGCGCAGAGGCCGATTGCGCCCGGGGGTTCGGGTCGTGGAACTGCGCGCGCACCGCGGCGACGACCTGCGCGCTATCGCGGCCGGCCGCCGCCGCGGCCGGAACGAACGGTGCCATGCCGAACGAAAAGGTCGGTGCGAGCATCGGGACGCCTAGAAAATCGATCGGCGGAAGCGGCTTACTGACACTGAAACCCAGAAGTCCGAAGTTGAAACCCTTGACCTTCACCGGATGCGCGATTTCGTAATCGCTGACGGAATCGACCCAGACACTATTGTCGGTGGCGTCGTACTCCGACGCATAGCGCTCGGTCTTGGGTGAGGCACCTTCGTCGACTCGGACGACGACGTCGTATGCAAGATAGGACGGATAGATTTGGGCGCTCCAAAATGCTCGAGCCCGCGCAAAGATATCGTACGGACTTGGAGGCTGCGCGCCGGCCGCTACCGGCACGATGAATGCGAGCGCAGCCACCCAAAAGACGCTCCGATTAACAGCCATTCCACCTCCCCGACTCCGTGGTACTTCGCAGGATGTACGCGGGCTCTTGCCTGCGGTTTCACTGCGAGGCAAGCCTGAGTTTCGGCTTGGATTTCCAGGCAAAAAAGACCGCTGGCGAGTGCGGGCGCAGCGACGCCGCCAGGGCTTGCTGGAAAACTTGATATGCTGTGTCTCCCGGAAATGTAAGGCCAAAAAAACAAGAACCCCGAAAGCGAGGGCTCTCGGGGTTCGATATGGTGCACCGCGAAGGACTCGAACCTTCAACCAATTGATTAAGAGACTTCTACGGTCAAACGGGCGGCGTAATTCCCCCGTTAAATGTGCGCGCCATAAGCGCCAAAGGTGCCATCAGCGCCTATCGTAACCGTGAACGACAGTAGTGAACGATTCCCTCGCTGGATGAGCGGCGAAGGGGGCGGGCGCGACCATCTATTGAATTGCAGCAGGTCGCTAGTCTTACGGAGCCTCTTCTTCAACACTAAGGACTTCCATCGGTTGCTGTTCGAGCAGATCCTTAAAAAAGACCGCTGCCTTTCTCTTCAGCGTTTCCTCGTCGTCTTTTTCCGGCTCGACGCAGTAATCGACGTTGACGTAGACCTTGAGCATTTCTCTCTTATCCCCCCATTGACGGCATACCTTAGCGGCTCCCTTCCTTCACGACGACAGGGTATTCTGGAAAGGGGTGCCCGCTCGTCCTGCAGTGTCCCCCGCAGTTTCCAGGCTAGCTGATCTTCCCCGTTGAAGGCCTCGGAACAGCGCTAGCGAGCTAGCCGTGCATTTCTCCAGTTGCTCGGGGATCATCAGTGTTATACGAAGAGGAATCGAAAGTACTCAAGAGCTCAAGTTGGCCTCGCTGTGACGCGTTAGCCGAACAGCTTGCCGCTCGTGGTCCTTCTGTCGCCGATGCTCTTGAGGCAGCCGCGAAGTCTCGTACGCATCACGTCCGCAGCGCGGCTCTCAGGGCGCTGACAAAAGTAGCGCCCGAGCGTGGCCGTACTCTGGCTGAGTTGCTATTGAAGGATAAGGCCTACGAAGTGCGCGAGACCGCAGCGGGGATCCTTGGCATCCCAGTACCAGGCTAAGCCGACGAAAGACCTAGATTGAAATACGCTCGGGAACACCACGCTGCGCGAAGCACGCAGTCGTATGTCTTTCAACAGCTGATTCCGTACATTGGGAACAAGAGAAAGCTCTTACCCCTTATCAGTGAAGCCATTCGCATCACCGAGATATTACCGCAAGACGGCACATTCTTGGATCTATTTGCAGGGAGTGGCGTTGTCTCACGTTACGCAAAGCACCTCGGATACCGAGTAATATCGAACGACTGGGAGCCCTATGCCGAGGCCTTAAACAGTTGCTTCATCGTCTGTAATGTGCCCCCCGTTCTCGGTTCGGGAGACACTTACGCCGAAACGATTAATCGATTAAATAACCTTAAGCCCATCGAAAACTGGATCACTAAGCACCTTTGCCCGCTTGATGACGAAAATTATAATCCCCAGTACGACCGAATGTTCTACATGCGGAAGAACGGAATGCGGATTGACGCGATTCGCGTTCAAATCGAGAAATGGGAGCGCTCAGGTGCGATAACAGAGATGCAGAAACATTGCCTGCTCGCCCCGCTGCTTTATCAGGCTTGCTACACCAGCAACACCTCCGGCGTCTTTAAGGGATTTCATCGAGGTTGGGGCGGACAGACAAAGACCGCTTTATATCGCATTGCCAGCGATTTACAACTGCAGGCCCCAATCTTTCTCGACAACGGGAAAAACAATGCGGTCTACCGCGAAGATGCGACGGCGCTGGCTCGCCGGTTGCAACTAGGTGATAAGGCGATTGCCTACTTGGACCCGCCATATAATCAACACCCGTACGGCTCGAATTACCACGTCCTCAACAGCATAGTCTTGTGGGACAAGCCCAAACTATCACGCCAGATAAGCGGCTTCGGCGACAAATCCGCTATACGCACGGATTGGCGGACTGAACGGCGGAGCGCCTACAATAGTTCAAAAGAAGCCGCAGCTGAGTACGCGCGCCTTCTCGGCGCAATCTCTGCGCGATGGATCCTTACGAGCTACAGTACCGATGGTAACATCAACCTTGACTCATTGGTGCGGAGTAGCGTTGAACGGGGCCATACGGAGGTTGTACTGCAGGGCTATAAACGATACCGTGTCAGCAGCACCAGGCCGTCGGCCAAGCCGATGAACGTTGAATTTGTTCTGTTAACGGATACCTCGCGGCGCGCCACCACATCCGCCGACGCAATCGTTGACAAAATCGTAGACGCAGAGCGCCATGTGCTGTCGATACACCCGGAGATGAGTCAGAGCGACGCGATACAGGAGGCGCTTTTTTAGATGGCACGCAAAGCCGATCTGCGGCTGCTACGTGAAGGTACAGTCATAAATGTTACGTCAAAAAAACAAGAGGCGCAGGTAATCCTTGCTCTCAAAGAAGTCGTCGAGCGGCTCCGCAGGGAGTTCCAGGTGCAGTTACATCATAAGCCATTGTGGCTTGTTAAGGAAATCGTCGCTCTTTTAAAAAAGCAGTTCCCTGATGTCGATTTTTTCCACTACCTCGACACAAGCAGCATCAGGCCCGATGGAGGCGTTCTATCCATCCTCGATGAGCACGGAAACGAGTTCCCAATACTCATCCCCGAGAAAAAGAACCAAGGCACCAATGACGCGCGGCTGCTGGAGGGCCTAAAAAGACAGGCTCAGGGCAACGCAATTGAACGCCTCGGGAAGAACGTTATCGGTTTAAAGACGGCGCTTCTAAGCGAAGGAATATTCCCATTTGTCTGCTTTGGCGACGGATGCGATTTTTTCGAGGGATCAAAGAGCGATAAACCGTCGAGCATCCTGGATAGAGTAGTCACCATCGCCATGTTTGGACATCTCAATAAGACCTATCTCCATCCGCAAGGTTCGAATAAGGAGTTTTTGCGCGGCAGCTTCTATTTTCGGGAAAAGGAATGGACGAAGTCCGAAATGCGCGACGTCATGTACGATATAGCGAAGCGCAGTATCCAATACTATTTTTCAAAGTATGGCGAAGAAACATTCGCTAAGAAGCGGCAAGCGGCTGAGCAGGAGGTTCGCGGCTCTAAGAGCCAGTAGACGAACCCTTCGTACGACTTAACGCTTGCGACTGGCCTCCCGCCCGAAACCTCGAATAGCTTCTGTGAGGCTCTCGATTTTTTTATTGCACTTTCGCTTCCGATTCCGTTCGGACTCATCCTCACCCGCGAGCAGTAGAGCAAATTCGCGCAAGTCGATGTCGTCATAGATCGGTACCGGAAACACTTCGAACCCTTCATTCATCAGCTGATTGATTCGCGCGCAGAACCGATCTAGGTTGCAGCCGCGCTCGTACGGGCCGGTCTCGGCGCGGCGCTGTTCCAACACTTCGAGAACGCGCGCCGTTCGCGCAAGTCGCCATTCAAACATTACAACACACTTCCCCGACTACGCTGCCGGACTCTCGATCTAATGTCTTCTGCCAGCTGCTCGGCATCACGTGCATCGTCACGACCTATGCGCTCAATCGTGAAGCCAGCCCCAAGAGCAGCAGCTTCGGCCCGCTTGCAAAATTCCTTTGACCCAGTGATGCGAAGCTCACTCCATCCTTTGGCTTTCGCCAGGGCGAGCATAGCCGCGATTTCTTCATCCCGACCGGTGTGGGATACCATCTGCCAGCCTTCGTCGATGAAGCGCCCGCATGCGTTCTGGAACTCGATGCCACGGTCGGTCTTTGTGATCTTCCAGAACCTTGCCAGCGGCGAGCCGTAGAATTGCTTGCCGTATTCCGTTGTCAGCATGTCTTCGCGCGCGCGTAACCAGCCGGGAACACCGACGCTAGGCGTGATATCCGCTCCTGTAATGGTGTTAGGCGGCCGCAACTTGCGAAGAGTCTGTTCTGCCTCTCGAACGATTCGACGGGCATCTTGCAAGGCTTGATTCGCTGCTCTCGCCTTCTGATTAATCGATCCTCTCCTTGTCTCCAGGCCGCGTGCCTGGATATGTTCGGCAGGCCCGAGATGGACTGTCGGCACGTCTTCTATGCCCCGCGCAGCGTTCGACTCGCGGCTGACCCTTGCGTTCGAACCAGCGCACTCTAACGCAGCATTTACGCTCAACTCCCAAGCCCTACGTAAGCGCTCCGTGCTTCCACGCTCCGACGTGTTTAGAACCCGTTTGCCGCTGTCGATGGCACGGTCGCGGATAACAACGTGCGCATGAGGGTTCGCCGCGTCCTCTCCCCGGTCGTGAATTGCGGCAAACCACCGGACACGCCCGCCGGAGATTGAGTCAACAAAGTCGCGTACCAGGTGCAGCCCTTCTTCTTGATTCAACTCTATCGGCAGCGCTAAGCATACCTTGTCGATCACGCGCGCATTGACTCGATCTTCACGCTCGCATTTTGAAAGCCAGCCGAGCAGAGGTTCCCGCTCCAGCGGGACCTCTGCCGGCTGGCTCCCCACAATCGCCGAACACGCCGATGGGCGGGTGATATACCGCGCATGAGCACGCGCGGTTCCCGGCGCGTGCGTGCTTCGTCCGACAGTAGAGTGATGCAGGTGGTAAATCGCCATGTAGATTTCTCACACTCATTTTACCGCACGGGTTTGGGATCGCACAAACCCATAAGTGCGCCCTCGCCTTCGGCTCGGGCTTTTTCAGCGTGCTTTTGCATCGGATAGGTTTTCCGCTAAACTAAATGGGAAAGATGAATACGTCCGCAAAAGAAACTCAGTGGCACGACCGATTACAGACCGCTCAAGAACGCGTCGAAGAGGCGCGTAAGAATGCGAAGATGGCTACGGCTCGCGTGACTGAATTGAAACGCAAGATCTCTCGCGAAGAACGCCGCAAGCGAACGCATCTGCTGGTTCGCATGGGCGCGGCAATTTCATCACTCGGCGTTGAGACCCCGGAAGAGTTTGACAAGTTCATCCCCCTGCTCCGCTCCTGGTCGTTTACTGATAAGGCTAGCGGAGCAAAGACGGTGATCCTGGATGACGTTCTGCAGAAGATCCGAGCCACGCGGCCTCGCTAAAAGTCTTCGAGGAGGCGGTCACGGTCGTCGAGGTCGTCGACCTCCTTGTTGGTCCGGCGCTGCCGCATCGTGATCCGTTGCAGCTTCAAACGCTCGCGTGCAAGTTCTCTAGTATCGCCGAACGCATTTTCGAACGTTTCGAGCTTTTCGAAGTATTCCGTCACGCGCCGTGCTGTTTTCTTGAGTTTCGAAATGTTATCATAGGCATCGTCAATGAGTTTCTCGCGGTCGCGCTTGCTCACGACCGACCGACCCAGCGGCACGTGCGTGGCGATTATTGCGTAGAGGCCCGGGATACCTTCGATTTTTCCGTTTGGGCGGGGTCGCCCCGGGCAGAGGACGGCGAGCATCCCCAATTTCTCTGCGTAGGAAATTGCGCGCTTTACCCGACCTCGCGACCGCCAACTCGTGGCTTCAGTGGAGTCTCCGTACACGAGTTGCGCGATTCGCTTGTGATCGATAGAGAGCGCGTATAGTGGTATGTGTTTGCGATTGGCGTAGTCTGCAAGCGCGCCGACGAGACGTTTCGCCGAGTTTGCACCGTTCTCGCGAACGGTCTTATGTGCTGCGGTAGTTTTATTTAGACTTATAAATATATCTTGATCTTGTAGGTGCGCGACAGATAAATCTGCTGCGTTAGTGTCGGCCTCGCTCCGCTCGGCAAGGGGCGCGACAGAATATTCTGCTGCGTTAGAACGCTCTGCGCTTCCAGCGGGAGCAGTTTCCGCTAAACCCTCCCCTTCGCCGAGTTCTATCGCAGCAGATAAACCTACGTCGGCGGCCATTAGCGTTGCCCACCGTAGGTGTTCGCCTCGATCCACGCGAGCACGGACTCTTGGTAGAGTCGGATGAGCCCGTAGCGACCTTTGGTGCGGAATACGCGGAAGACGCCCGCTGATGCGAGTCGACGGATTGAAGTCTTGGAGATATTGGTGAGGTCGGCGGTCTCCTGAAGTGTCAGGAGCTTCGGCACGATTGCGCCGACATTTGGCTTTCGGGACTTTGTAGGCACGAGGTTCTCCGGTCGTCGTGAACCCCGAAGAGACGACGCTACGCGCCGCCGATTTCTTCGAGGCCCTACGACCGGGGATGGTCGTCGTTTAAAGGGTGCCTGGCCCTCGTAGCGGCTTTGTCGCCGCCGGTATCCAGGTCTTAGCCCATTCTTGCACTCCGCACCGTCCGGGTCTCGCCGTTATTCGTCATGTTGGCTAGGTCGTAAAATTGTGGCGAGCTCGGGGCCGGGGCTTATGGTTGCCCGGCAGCGCGGGGCCTGTCCCCTTGCTGCGCCGATTCTATCACAGGTCGCCAGGGCGTAGCAAAGCCGACGGATCAGGGCCCAATTTGCCACAAGTCGCAAGTCGATCAATAATACGATCCATGAATCGCAACGCAAAGTCGAAAGCGCGAGCCCGCAAGGGCCAGGGCTGCATTCGCACGGTCAGGCCGAAGAATCGCAGCAAGGCATACTATCGCGCCGAGTTGTCGTGGACCGTCGACGGCCGCACCGAGGAGCGCGTTCGGCAATTCTCTACTTACGCAGCAGCTGAAGAGCAGCTGGACCGCTGGAAGATCGAACGCGGCACGACGGGCGTGGTGCCGTCGAACAAGCAGCGCAGCATGACCGTCGAGCAGGCCATCGAGTCGTACAAGGCCGATGCGAAAATTGGGAACCGAGGTGCAACCGCTAGATGGCACAAGAGCACGGCTAATTCGCCGCTCCTGAAGCCGCTGTTCGGGATTCGACTCCTTGCCCTTCAGCGGGAAGATATTCGCTCTATCGCGACCTCAGACGTGAAATCCAAGAAGACGGGCAATCCGCTCGGTCAGCGGTCGCGTCAGGCCGTGCACAATTTCCTCAAGGCCGCTCTATCTAGGCAGCCTCTCCTGCAGCCCCGGCTCTCCGAACTCTTCCCGAAGCGGTCCACGCCGCGCGTCGGCAAGCGGGAGATCTATCCGTGGTCGCCGTCGGAGGCGCGGACCTTCTTGGGCAAGATTGCCGCCGACCCGCTCGTGGCGCTCTACGTCCTGGCCCTTGGGTCGGGAGCCCGCCAGGGTGAGCTGCTGGGGCTCAAGTGGCGGGACGTAGACCTCTCGGGATTCACCATCACGCGCTCGGTCGGTCCGAGCGACCTCGAAACCAAGAACGTCACCTCCCGCCGCCGTGTCGATCTGGACGCTGACACCATCTGGGCGCTGAATGCCCACCGCAGCCGCCTCGAGGCCGATGGCTACCCTGCGGGGCCAAACGCCTGGGTCTTCCCCTCGGCAACGCAACGGGTCAAGCACATGCATTCGTCGACGGTCTCGCATGCGTGGGCCGCTCTCATGGGCGACCTCCGCGACGACGTGCCGACCATCACGTTTCACGACGTGCGGCATACCCACGCGTCGTTGCTGCTCCAGGCCGGTGTCAACGTCAAGGTCATTCAGGAGCGCCTCGGACATAAATCGATCTCGATCACGCTCGACGTGTACGGCCACCTCATTCCGAGCATGCAGGTCAACGCCGCGAAGGTCATAGGCGGCATTCTACACAGGCCCGTAACCGTGAACGGTAGTAGTGAACGCGACGCCGCCTAGAAAAGCGAATCCCCGAGAAGCACCGCTTTTTCGGGGATTTATCACTTGAAACTTGGTGCACCGCGAAGGACTCGAACCTTCAACCAATTGATTAAGAGTCAACTGCTCTACCATTGAGCTAGCGGTGCGGAACTCTGCGCCCTCCGGGACTCGAACCCGGGACCAACGGATTAAAAGTCCGCTGCTCTACCGACTGAGCTAAAGGCGCTCGGCAACTGCCATAGTGTAGCGACCCGTGCCCCGATTTGCAAGCCGGTTTTCAGGCAGAGGGTGGTTACGCAATCGCGCGACCTGCGTCCTGCTCGAAGCCTCGCCGCTTCTATGCGGAGGCGGGGCGCACGATTTTTCCAAGCACCTCCGGATAGAGGGCGACCAAATCGGCGGCGGAGAGGGGGCGCGCGAAGAGGTAGCCCTGGGCGAAACGGCAGCCGGCGTTTCGAAGGATGTCACGCTGCCGCGTGGTTTCAACCCCTTCGGCCACGACGCGAACGTCGAACGCCTCGGCCAAGGTCATCAGCGTACGAACGATCGGTTCGCTGGCCAGCTCTCCGTCCGCCCCCGCGACGAAACCGCGATCGATTTTAATGGCATCGACTTTGAATTGTTGCAAGTACCGCAGCGATGAGTAGCCGGTACCGAAGTCGTCGATACAGATGCTGAAACCACGATCGCGCACGCGCTCCAGCGTCAGGTTGGCGCGCGTGCCGGTGTCTAGGACGACGCTCTCGGTAATCTCCACCATAAGATCCGCAGGCGAGAGCCCGTGATGCTCGATGCATTGCACCAGGATGCGTTCGAAGTCGGGATCGAGCAATTCGCTGGCCGAGACGTTGACGTGCATGGTGAAGTTCATCGCGCCGTTGCGATTGCGTCGCCACGCGCCGAACTGTTCTGCGGCAGTCTGGAGAACGAAGCGTCCGATCGGGGTAGCGAGCCCGCTCTGTTCGGCGAGGGGCATAAACTCCATCGGGTTCAAGACGCCTTCGACCGGGTGATCCCATCGCAACAGCGCTTCGCAGCCGACCAACGCGCCGTCGGCCAGGGTGACGATCGGTTGGTAGAGCAGGCGGAACTCGTTACGCTCCAGGGCCAGCCGGATATCGCTCGTGAGCGCGAGCCGCTTCTGGGCCCGGTCCTGCATCTTCGAATCAAAGACCGCGTAACGCGCGCCGCCGCCGATCTTAGCGTGTTGCATCGCGGTCTCCGCGTCGCGCATCACGTCCTCCGCGCGCTCGTAGCTTGCCGAACCGATGGCGATCCCGATACTCGCGCCCAGGTAGATGGTCCGGGTTCCGACGGTGATGGATTTCGAAAGATTATTTAAAATGCGGCGGGCGACGGATTCGACGTGGAGGATGTCGCCGAGCGATTGAATCAGTATCGCGAATTCGTCGCTTCCGAGCCGAGCGACGACGTCCCGAGCGTCGATCGAGGTACGCACGCGCTGGGCGATCTGAGAGAGCACCACGTCGCCGGTGGCGTGCCCCAGACTTTCGTTGACATCTTTGAAGTGCTCGATATCCACGAACAGGACGGCGAAGAACGAATCCAAGAGGGCGTTGGCTTCGTCGAAGCGGTGGCGCAGGTGCTCCTCGAAGAGGGGCCGGTTCGGCAGCCCGGTCAGCGTATCGTGGGTCTTGTCGTGCTGCATGCGGCGTTCGTTGTGCTTGAGTGCCGTCTTATCGCGAAACATGCAGACGGCCATCACCGGCGCGTCGTTGGTGGTAACGATGGAGACCGTCACGTCGGTCCAGACTTCGTTCCCCACGACGGGCCGGAGATGCTGCTCGAACTCAAAGGTATCCCGACGGCCGGCAAGCAGGTCGGCGAGGTCTTCTTCGTGGCCGCTCAGCGCGGCCGCGATATCCCCGCCGAACATCGATTGAAAGACGTCGTTCGAGTCGATGAGCGAAGCGCCGCGGTCGACAACCGCGATGCCGACGGCGGCACCCTCAAAGACGACCCTGAACTGCGCCTCCGAGAGCCGCAGAGCTTCCTCGGCTTCGCTGCGCGCGAGCTCCGCGCTTAAGCGTGCCGCCTCCGTCTGCGCTTGCCGCAGCACCGTGCGGTCGCGCCGTATCACGAACTGTGCGATCGCAAGCATCAGGCCGACGATCGTGACGGCGCCCAGGAGAAATGCGAGATACCAATAGCGGTTGCGTACTACCTCGATACGATCGCGAACCTGAAGATCGGTATCCAAGGCATGAAATGCCGACTTCGAGATCGCTACGGCGGCGGCGGCGGATATTTCCGCGTGCGCATCCAGCGAAGGTATGGGGATCGACGCCGGCGGCGAGAGTAGCACGCGTGTCAGGAGAAACGCGTGCAAGGCGCTGCCGGTCTTAGCATATATGGTCGCATCGTGTTGCAACTGACGGTAAGCCGAAGCATGGGCCGGGGCGAGGAGCGAAAGCCGCGCGACGATCTTCGCGACGTGGTCGCTGCTCAGATTGGCGAGGCCCCCAATGTTACTGGTAATGTTCGCGAGGACGAGCCGCCGTTTGAGCGGCAGCTCGCCGGTCCGGCGCGCGATGGTCGCCAGCAATTGAATGCGTCGCGCCTGCTGATACGCAAGGGGGCTTTCGTTAAAGGCGATGTCGGCTAAATTTTGCGCCGCCTGGCTCGTATCGTAGGTGAGGTTCGATGCGTCTTCCATGGCGTACAGGACGTTCTGCATCTGAATCGTGACTTTGTGGAGCGGTTCGAGCGAGGGAACACCCGGAGGTGCTCGGCGGGCGATCGACCATTCCCTACGCACCTTGCTCCACGGGTGGCCTAGCCCCAGGACGGAGAGCGGTCCGGTACTTATATCGTTGCCGATGCGCGCGAGCTCGCGATCCACGCGCGAGGAGGCATCAGCGGTGCGGCTTGCTCCGCCGTCAAAGACCCGCAGCGGTTGCAGAGCGATGACGTGTCGCATGGCGCTCACGATCGAGGAACCGCCCGCTACCGCTAGCCGCTCGCGTGCGATCGTGGCCCGATCGCTCCCGGCCTGACGATCGAGACGGGAGACCTGGAGCAACACAAACGCCAGCATCGTTGCCGACAAAACGGTAACGATGATGCCGAGCGAATCGCGCCAGATGGGTTGAGAGGTCGGCTCGCGCTTCATCCGGCCACGGTCTTCGCGCTCGTTGGAAGCTCTCCCCGTAAAAGATACGAGCCCGCCGCATTCGTGCGACGGGCTCGTGTAAGTGGGGTGACTGACCGGTCTCGAACCGGCGACCTCCTGAGTCACAGTCAGGCGCTCTAACCAACTGAGCTACAATCACCATCGCGTCTCGTCGGACGAGGGGTCCTTTGTGCGTTCCGCGGGATCCGAGAATTCGCGCCCGGAGGGACTTGAACCCCCATCTTCGAGTTTAGAAGACTCGTGCCTTATCCGGTTAGACCACGGGCGCTCGAAGTGACGTTTCGGCACCTTGCCTAGGATACCACGGCCCCGCAAGTAGAGATCTCGGGACGACAGGATTTGAACCTGCGACTTCTGCGTCCCAAACGCAGCGCTCTACCAAACTGAGCTACGTCCCGACATTCCAGGGTGGCTTGCGGACCTCCCAGCATTTTGTCCGGCTCGGGTTCTTCCTTCAAAACAAGAGCGGGTGGTAACCGACATAGCGCGTAAGGTCCATGCGTTCTCCGCGGCCGGCGACGAATCGGGCGGTATCGATGCGAAGCCCGATGGCGTGCGCGGCGTTGAGGATGCGCAGGTTGCTTCCGGGAACGCCTGCCGTGCACCACGATGCACCATAGGTCGAAGCGAGCCTCATCAGCGCGAATGCAAAAACCGCAGGTGCGTATGCGCCGGAGCTGACCGCAAGGGGGCCGACGCGCCCATCCGGCCAGACGTACGCGTATCCCACGCATTCGTCGTCGAGAAAGAGTGCGTTTCCGGTTGCGATCGATGCGAAGAGTTCGTGATCCGCCGACCGTTCGTACCCGCGCGTCTCGCGGTCGAGCGCGCCGATCGCATAGCGATGGCGAACGGGGTCGATCGGCGCCGCACGAAAACGATACGCGCCGAACGCCAGCGCCGCCAGGGTGTCTTCTTTGGGGATTCTTCCCGCGACGCGAAGAACCGGCTCCAGCAGCAAGAGCCGATGCCGCGCGGCCAATGCTGCGGCTGCAAAATCTATCGGGTCCACGAGGGCGCACGCATCGCTGCTCTCGCCTAGTGCCGCGGCACACAACGCCCCGCCCAGTCCCGTACCGCGGAATGAGACTTCGACGAAGAGTTCGCTCAGGTACAGGCTCTCGCCGTTTCCGTGCGCGAAGGCGATGCCGACCGGCGTGCTTTCGTCGCGGAAAATCCACGCGCCGTGCTCGCTGTGCTCGCCGAGGTGCCGATAGAGTCGCCGTCCGATATCGTCGGCCCAACGACGCGAGGCGAAATATGCAATGTCGTCCTCGGAGGCGCGCAGAATGCCGTCCTTAGCGGGCATGCATGTCCAGGAGCCCGAGCAGATGGCCGGCCGCTAAGCGACGGTGGCTGCAGTGATTTTTCGCTTCTTCGCTCATCTGCGCGAACGTCGTGCCTGCCGGCGGATAGAAAAAGATCGGATCGTATCCGAAGCCGCCGGCTCCCAACTCTTCGGTTGCGATCGATCCATCGACGACGCCCGCGGCAACCAGCTCGGATCCGTCCGCGTGCACGAGCGCGAGGTGCGAGAGGTGCGAAACGAAGCGCGCGCCTCGTTCTGATGCCGGTAGCCCGCGAAGTTCGTCGAGCAAATGCTTGCGGCGCTCGGCCCACGATGCGGCTTCCCCCGCGTATCGCGCGGAGAGCACACCCGGGCGGCCGCCGAGGGCGGCCACTTCCAGGCCGCTATCGTCCGCCAGCACCCAAGCGGCGATTCCGGCATCGCGGAGTTGCCGTTGCAGGCCGCGCGCCTTACGCAGTGCGTTTTCCGTGTAGCTGGAGTCGCCTTCGGGCACCGCGACGTAGCCGGGGAACGTCGCTAGTTCGAGCGTCGATCCGGCAAAGATCGCCTGCAGTTCGTGCAGTTTGCCGCCATTGGATGTCGCGACGTAGGTCTTCAATCTTCTAAGCGCAGAACGGCCATAAACGCTTCTTGCGGCAACTCGACGCGTCCGACGCGCTTCATGCGTTCCTTGCCGACCTTCTGCTTCTCCAGGAGCTTGCGCTTACGCGAGATGTCGCCGCCGTAACATTTGGCGAGAACGTTCTTGCGAATGGCGCTAACGGTTTCCCGCGCTACGACTTTGCCGCCGATCGCGGCTTGAATCGGCACTTCGAACATCTGCCGGGGGATCAACTCTTTGAGCTTCTCGGCCAGGGCGCGTCCGCGATTCGGCGCCTTTTCACGCGCGACGATAAACGATAACGCGTCGACCGATTCTCCGTTGAGCAGAATCTCGAGTTTGACCAAGTCGCCCTCGCGGTATCCGATGATCTCGTAATCCAGCGAGGCGTAGCCCTTAGTACGCGACTTGAGTTGATCGAAGAAATCCACGATGACTTCGATCAGCGGCATCTCGAACGTGAGAATCACGCGCCCGTCGTGGAGATACTCCATGTTTTGGAGCGTGCCTCGTCGCGCGATGGTGGCGTCCATGATCGTACCGACGTAATCGGGCGGCGTGATGATGGTCGCCTTAACGAACGGCTCTTCGATCGTATCGATGAGATTCATCGGCGGCAGCTTCGCCGGGTTGTCGATCATCTCGATGTCGCCATCGGTTTTCGTGACGCGAAATACGACCGAGGGCGAGGTCGCGATCAGGTCGAGATTATAATTGCGCTCCAGGCGCTCCTGGACGATCTCCATGTGGAGCAGCCCGAGGAACCCGCAGCGAAAGCCAAACCCGAGCGCGACCGACGTTTCGGGCTCGTAGATCAGCGCCGCATCGTTGAGCTTGAGTTTGTCAAGGGCGTCGCGCAGGTCTCCGTACTCGTCACCCTCGTTCGGATAGAGACCGCAGTACACCATCGGTACGGCCTTGCGATAGCCGGCGAGCGGGACGTGCGCCGGATTGTGCGCTTCGGTGAGGGTGTCGCCGACATCGATATCCCCGAGCGACTTGACGTTAGCCATCACGTAGCCCACGCTGCCCATGCCGAGCTTCTTGACCGGCCGCATTTGCGGGGCGAAGACCCCGACTTCCGTGCACTCGTACACGCGCTCGTGCGCCATGGACATAAACTTGCTTCCAGCCCGCAACTCGCCGTCGGATACGCGCACGTACGAAACGACGCCGCGGTACGCGTCGAACTGCGCGTTGAAGACGAGCGCGCGGAGATGGTCGGCGTGTCCCTTGGGAGGAGGTATGCGCGAAACGATCGCTTCGAGAATCTCCTCGATACCGATGCCGTTTTTTGCGCTCGCGAGGATGCATTCGCTGCGCTCGATGACCAGCAGTTCTTCTATTTCGTTCATCACCCGCTCGGGATCGGCCGCGGGGAGATCGATCTTATTGATGACCGGAATGATGGTGAGGTCGTGTTCGACCGCCAGATGGTAATTCGCAAGCGTTTGGGCCTCGATGCCCTGCGCGGCGTCGATGATGAGCAGCGCTCCTTCGCAAGCGGCCAGCGAGCGCGACACCTCGTACGAGAAATCCACGTGACCGGGCGTATCGATGAGGTTGAGCTCGAACGTTTGCCCGTCGAGAGCCTTGTAGCCCAGCGTCACCGGATGCATGCGAATCGTGATCCCGCGTTCGCGCTCCAAATCCATGGCGTCGAGCGCTTGATCTTCCATATCGCGCATCTCGATGGTGCGAGTCATCTCGAGCAGGCGGTCGGAGAGCGTCGTCTTGCCGTGATCGATGTGCGCGATAATGCAGAAGTTGCGAACGTTCGACGCAACCAGCGTGCGGTGGGGGTTCTCGGGCTTTACGGTCACGGCTAAAAGAGCCGGTAACAGGTATTGTAGGCGATCTGCGAGAGGGCGGGACGAATGACGATTTGCAGCAGCACCAGCAAGACCAAAAAGGCGATGTCAAGGCCGCCGATGGGTGGAATGACACGACGGATCGGTTGCAGCACCGGCTCGACCAGCATGGCCAGATACTCGGTCCATTTCCCGCGCAGGTCCGGAATCCACGAGATGACCGCATAGACGATCAGTACTCCGGTATAGATCAATACCAGAAAATTAGCGAGGCGGTCGATTTGACAAAGCAGAGCGTTCACGAGGCGTTGGCTGTTCTACGGCAGCGAGGCTAAGACATTTGAAGGGATACCGGTCAAGAACG